>Ga0207797_1000730_pt1 | contig 25066 bp, 23 predicted proteins | sample PRCRCaboRojoPR_6_FD_187275 | JGI IMG/M metagenome (GOLD analysis project Ga0207797, IMG submission 187275) | Marine sediment microbial community from Cabo Rojo, Puerto Rico - PR CR 10% Liquid 1 (SPAdes) | ecosystem: Environmental > Aquatic > Marine > Coastal > Sediment | place: Cabo Rojo, Puerto... | reverse complement strand
AGTGGCCAAGTACGAGGCCTTGCTGGAAGGGGAGGAAAACGTCACGAAAGAGGCAAGAGAAAAGATCATGGGCGACAATATCGCCCGACTTTTCGATCTGAAGTAGCCCCCAACTTTACGGCACTTATCAAGTTCTATAGCAACCATCTCTGCATTTGAGAAACTACCTCTGGCTTTAAGGGTCCAGAATTTGAAGGCCACCTAGTCCGCCATGTACTCCTCTCGCGGCGGAGAAAAGACTTCAATGGCGAGGGATTCCTCCTGGAATTCCGCTTTATGGCTTTTGCCTCCCTTTATACACCAGCTATCGCCGGGCTCCACCTGATATTCCCGTCCTTCAACGGTTAGCTGGAATTTACCCTTTACCAGATAGCCAGTCTGTTCATGAGGGTGCTCGTGGAAGTCAATTACGCTCCCTTGGGAAAACCTGATTTCGGTCAGCAAGGTCTGATCTCCGTAAACGAGCGGTCTCATAAAGATGCCCTCGGCGATCTCCTTATAGTTGGATTTATCCTCTTGCCCTTTGGAAAACATTTGGACCACCTCTTGTTATGGATCGGTCATCAACACGGCTGCATGGGGATTGCACTCAGCCGTTCCGTCAATCGATAGGGGAGAAATGTCTTTTACAGCTGGGAAATTATAGCGTAAGGTTGAAGAAACTTCGAAGATAAAAGGAGTGAGGGTAATGCATTGCCGTTTCCGGTTTTGTAAGGTGTTCGGTTTATTCGTGCTATTGACATTTTTCTCCGTCATTATCCTGTCATTCGGAATGGCCAAAGAGCGAACTCTGGCAGAGACAAAAAAGGTAAAGGTCTTCTTCCCCAATTCAAAGTTCACCCCTAAAATGCTTGACTGTTCCAAGGTCTTTCCCGTGGAGAGAACGGTGTTGGCCGTCCCTCCGGGGGTAGCCGCCTTGGAAGCGCTCTTGAAAGGCCCGACTGAAGAAGAAAAAGAGAATGGATACCTGACCAGCATCAACTCCGGGGTAGAGGTGATCGGATTTAGGGTAAAGGAGGGGATAGCCAGAGTAAACTTATCCGCTAGGATAGAGGAAAACGTCGGCGGATCATGCTGGGTGAGGAGTATAAGGGCTCAGATAAAAGAAACTTTGCAACAGTTCACGCGGATCGAAGAAGTCGTTATAGCCGTCGAGGGGGAAGAAGAAGCAATTTTACAGCCTTAAAATTGAGCGTTATAAGGGAAGTGGTGGGCGAAGCAGGACTCGAACCTGCGGCCTCCTGAATGTGAGTCAGGTGCTCTCCCACTGAGCTATTCGCCCATTCAAAAAGATTATACGCGGGGAAGAATAAATTTCAAAGGGGGAAAACTATTGAGGGAGTTACCACTGGAAAAGGAAGATAAGATCACCGTGGTCGGGGCGGGAAGGACCGGTTTCGCCTGCACCAGAGTCCTTACCGAATTGAACGGGGAAGTCTTTCTATCCGAACAGGGGGAGATGGACCGGGAAGTGCGTCGCTTCTGCCGCAACGAGGGAGTGGAGTTTGAGGAGGAAGGACACTCGTCGAGGACCCTGGACTCTTCCCTGATGGTAGTTAGCCCCGGGGTCCCTCTGGATGCACCCTTGGTGAAACGAGCGCTAAAGGAAGGCATCGAAGTGTTAAGCGAAGTGGAACTGGCCTACCGCCTTTCCCCTACGGAAAAACTGATCGGAGTCACCGGCACTAACGGCAAGACCACGACGGTGGAGCTAGTCAACTTTATCTTGAAAAAATCCGGCCGAGATCCCTATCTCTGCGGCAACGTGGGAAGACCCTTCATCGACCTGATCCCGGAACTGGAGGAAGGAGACGAGGTGGTAATCGAGTTGAGCAGCTATCAGTTGGAGGGGACGGAACTTTTTCGGCCCCGCGTAGGCGTGCTGCTCAACTTGAAAGAGGATCACCTAAAACGACACGGTTCTATGCGGGCCTACAGGGAGGCCAAGCTCAAGCTGTTCCAGAATCAGACGAAGGAGGACTGGGCCTTGCTCGGTCGTGAGCTAAAAGGAGAAGGGTTTCAACTCCGGGGCCCACGCGTGGTCCGGTTTGGCCCTTCCGACTCCCCCCTGCCGCTTAAGGGTCACTACGCGAAGAACCTGGCCGCCGCCTGGCTGGCGGCTAACTGCTTGGCGGAAGAAGAGCTGGAGATCGAATTGAACCGGGAGGAACTGAAACCCCTACTGGAATTGCCTCACCGGCTGGAATTTGTCGCCGAAGTGGAAGGGGTCGAATTTTACGACGATTCCAAAGGCACCAATCCCTCCGCCGCGGCAGCCGCGATCGAATACCTGGGTGATCGCCCCCTCTGGATTTTGTTGGGGGGAAGACTTAAGGGGGGAGGTTACGGGGAACTATCGAAAGAGATCGAGGCTCACTCCAATCTGCAAGGGGTCTTTTTGTTTGGAGAGGGGGCAGAGAAACTGAGCTCCATATTTGCCGAAAGAGACGTCGACTGGGAAATGGAAGAGACGATGGAAAAAGCTACCGAAAATGCCTTTCGGCAAGCCACTCCGGGAGAAGCCGTCCTACTTTCCCCCGCCGGGAGCAGCTTCGACGCCTACGCCGATTACAAAGAGAGGGGGCGACGTTTCCAGCAGCTCGTAGAAGAGCTGGCCAGCTAAGTTTATGTTGAAAATCAGAAAGGCGATCGAGTACTAAGAAGAAAACAAGGAGACGATCGACGGACAGATAGAAGAGAACAAGCTGGAAAACCTCCTGGATTCCGACATACCAAATTGCCACGTCCTCGATGGGACCGATGGCGGATGAGTCTAACCCCTCTCTTTACTTTGGGGAATGTAGTGTGGATAATATAATTGTAGGTAGGGAGGAGGAAAGAATATGAGCGTAAAAGTTCGCAAACGTCGGTTTACCGTGGAAGAGTATTATAAATTGGCTCAGGCCGGGGTCCTCTCCGAGGATGACCGGGTGGAGCTAATCGAGGGAGAGATTATAGAAATGGTTCCTATCGGTAGTAGGCACGCGGCGTGCGTCAAGCGACTGAATCACCATCTTAACCAAAAGCTAGAAGAGGAAATCATAATAAGCGTGCAAGATCCAATTCGCCTAAGCGAACACTCCGCTCCCCAGCCCGATCTGGCACTGCTTGAACCCCGTTCCGACTACTACGCGGACGAACACCCGGGCCCGCAAGATATCCTGCTCCTGGTAGAAGTCGCCGAATCTTCCCAAGAGTACGATCGAGAAAAGAAGATTCCTCTTTACGCTCAAGCGGAGATCCCGGAGACTTGGCTGGTCGACCTAAAGAAAAGGGTAATCATCCGTTATCAGGAACCAAACAAAGACACCTACCAGGAAACCGACAAGTACAAGACAGGCGAAGAGATCACTTTTACCCAAAAAGGATCGATAAAGGGAATAGAGTTAGACGTCGAAGATATCCTCCCCTGACGCTCCATGAAAACGATACCCTCTTCCTCTTCCTACTCAAGCATGGTAATCCCCGCCTGCCGGTAAATTTTTTCCAATCTGCGGGGAAAGTAATCCAGATAATGTTTTTCCAGCACGGACTTGGGCATCCGCCCACAAAAAAGCGTCGATATATTCAGTCCTGCGGAAATTGTTCACTCATTTATACTTGTCATTCCCGTCATTATCCGTGATATCGTCACCTGAATCACAAAACGGTAAAAATTGACCGTATTACCCCAAGCCGGCCTCGATAAATCGCCGTGATCGGGCCGTATGAAGCTCTCAGGATCATAATGTGGAGGAACTTAACGCTATTATGCTCTTGACGATGAATAATCGTTAATACTCTCATTATTGGGGAGGCTGGCTGTATGCTGCTAATTTTTTAGTGCGCTAAAAGTTGTCGTTATCCATTTTTGCCAAGTCGGCTATACTTAATGCAGTTATCGTACCTCGCCTCCTCCACCCCGAAGTCTCCATCGATTTTGGTTCAATGCCTGCCCTCGCTGTACAATGTATATAAAACCTCCCAAATTACCTTACGTTTGTTTTTAAAAGGGCACAAACTTGTGGAAAACTTCGGCAAAGACCAACCCATTACTTTTCAAAAGGTCCTTCACCTGCAGGAGATCAAGCGCCTGCCAGGCGCTTCTCACTTGAATCACGGCAAAATTGTCATTGCCTCGCAAGGACTTGATTAAAACGGGAGGCAAAAAGTAATAATCATCACCATGCACTTCCCCCTCTCTGGGTTTTCTGCTGTGACAAAGGACTGGCCGAGCTTCTATTAAACCGGGACAAAATTTGTCGACCGCTTTCTGCAAGGTCCAAGTTAGTTCGTAATCTCTCTATACGACAACGGTCACGTAAGCGAAGGACGGCAAAGAAATCAGTGTGAGACGGCAGTCCTTTGCTCTTTTGGCGCTTTGGTTTAAAAATGAAGGGAATACAAGGCGATTGACTCTATTACTTAGCGTCAACGGTTCGTGTAAGTTTCCCTAAGGGTTGCTTCCTCAAAAGATAGACTTCCAGGTTACCACTTTGAGAAGTCATAGATGACACAATTTTCCGAGAAAGGGAGCGGGAGGCGATTGACTTTTCTATAGGGAACGGGGGCTGTCAACATGTTTCCTGCGCGAGGCACAATCGGCAACAGTCTTTTTTTCGTCCCCCTTTTGCTTGCCCTGTTCGGTCTTATTATGACTTACAGTGCCAGCTGGGCCTATTCGGAGATAAGCTACGACAATTCCTATTACATGCTCCTCAAGCAGGCGGTCGCATTGATATTGGGGTTAGGGGCCCTGGTCCTATTTTCCAAGATGAACCACCAAAAGTTGTTGCAAGCGAGCGAACTCTTTTTATTATTCTTTATCTTTCTCACCGGACTGACTCTACTACCGGGCCTGTCTGCGGAAGGCCGCTGGCTGGATCTGGGTCCGCTTTCTTTCCAACCGACGGAGGGGCTTAAACTGGCCCTTATTCTCTGGTTATCCTACGCCATCCCCTTGAAGGGGGAAAAGATCCGTAACTTCAAAGAAGGGATCTTGCCCTTTGTCCTGGCTCTCGCCTTTATTGGAATGTTGACCATCTCTCAACCCGATTTCGGCATGACCACCCTTTACATCGCAGTGGCCGGTTTTATGCTCTTTGTCGGCGGAGCCCGGATTTGGGACTTGACCAAGGTGGCTTTGATGTCCCTCCCTCTGCTGGGAGGACTGGCCCTGATGGCCCCCTATCGGCTGGATAGGCTGATGGCCTTTCTAAGGCCGGGGGCAAACAAGATGGATGAAAGTTATCAACTGATCCAGTCGTTGGTCGCGTTCGGATCAGGAGGGGTTTGGGGTAGAGGGCTGGGGCGTTCGGCGGAAAAATTCCTCTATTTACCCTCGGCCTACAATGACTTCATTTATTCCATAGTGGGAGAAGAGCTCGGCTTCCTCGGGGCACTCGCGGTGCTTTTTCTGTTTCTTTACTTTGGTTTCCGGGGTTTTCAGTTGGCCCTCCGCTGTAAAGAAAAGGCCACTAGTTTATTGGCCTCCGGGCTAACCTTCATCATCGTCTGGCAGGCTTTGCTCAATTTTTGCGTCACTTTAGGGGTTTTACCGGTCACTGGTCTTACCCTCCCCTTCATCAGCTACGGAGGATCTTCGCTTATAGTCTCTCTGGCCATGGTCGGTGTCTTGATAAGCATATCCAACTGGGAGGAAAGACAGAAACGGTTACCGGATAACCTCTCCAATACGGGAGGTGAAGAACTCCCCTAGTTTGAGGGGTTAAGAGATGAAGGCACTGGTAGTTGGCGGGGGTACGGGTGGTCATATTTATCCGGCGCTGGCCGTCATGGAAGAGATAGAGAGGAGATCGGAAGGGAAAGACAAAATTTGCTATCTAGGCGCTCGGGGGGAGATTTCGGCAGATTTTTCCCCTTATCGCGATAAGGGGTGGCAGTTCGCCACGATCAGAATCAAGGGTATTAGCAGGGATAGTCCTCTACGAGCCTTGAAGGCGCTGCTCCTCTTGCCCGTCGGTTTTCTACAAGCACTGGCCCTGCTCTGTCGCTTGCGGCCCGACGTAATTTACGGGACGGGTAGCTACGTCAGTCTTCCCGCGGTTCTCTGGGGGGAACTCTTTGGAATTCCCGCCATCATTCACGAGTTCAATGCCAGACCGAGCCTGACCAATAGACTCCTGGCCCCGTTTGCCTCATTGATAGCCGTATCTTCCAAAGAAGGCTCAACGGGTTTGAGAGACAAGGGGGAAAGAATCGAGCAAATCCCCACCCCGGTCAGAAAAGCTATCCGGGAGGGGGAGAAAGATAAAGATAGTGAGATTGATCAAGGAGCAGGGGGGCTTCAACTGGATCTGGAGGGGAAGGGGAAGGTCGTCTCCGTTTTCGGCGGCTCTCACGGCTCTAAAACAATCCTGGAGGAAGTCCTCTCCACGTTAGAGAAAGACGGGGAGCTGACCGAGAAGTGTCGCTTTATCCTTCAAACTGGTCGAAAGAACTTTCGCTGGGCCAAGGAAAAGAGCCAAAGGATAAGGGCCGATAAGGTGCGGGTCATCGATTATATCGATCGGATGGCCCTCGCATATCGGGCTAGCGACCTAGTCATCTGCAGAGGTGGAGCTAGTACTATCGCGGAATTGACAGTAACCAAAACCCCGGCCATCATAGTGCCTTGGTCCGGGGCAGCCGGGGACCATCAATGTCATAACGCCCGGCTATTAGAAGAGAAGGGGGCCGCGATCTCCGTCGAAGAAGACGAATGGAGCTCTTTTCCTCTATCCCAAAAATTAAGAGAACTTCTTTTTCACGGCGGAAGGCTCGACGAAATGAAAAATAGCTTTTCTAACTGCGACCGCGGGGCTGAAGAAATAGTGACAAATATGAAAAAAATTAACAGCAAAGGAGCGAAGAAATGATGGATATCAATCCCTCAAGCAAATATCACCTGATAGGTATTGGAGGAGACGGTATGAGCGCCCTGGCTCACGTCTTATTGCAAATGGGGGCGGATGTCGTCGGGTCCGATATAGAAGAAAACGAACATGGACAGATACTCCGTGCGGCGGGAGCCAAAGTCCATGTGGGCCACGACGGGGATAATCTGGATCCGGACACTGACGCAGTGATCATCTCTTCCGCCATACCGTCTCATAATTCTGAAATAAGAGAGGCCAAAAATCGAGGGGTGCCGGTCAATAAAAGGTTAACGGCGCTTGCCGGTCTGATGGAAAGACAAAAAGGGATAGGGATAGCGGGCACCCATGGAAAATCGACAACCACTACGATGACGGCAACTCTGCTCCAGTTCGGGGGATACGATCCGACCTACATGATAGGAGCCGACTGCAAACAGTTGGGGGGGAATTCAAAACTGGGAAGCGGGGACTACTTCGTTTCCGAGGTGGACGAAAGCGATGGCCATTTCCTAAAACTGAGACCTGAGATCGGCCTGGTCACCAACGTAGGTCGGGATCACCTTAATACTTACAAAGACGAAAAGGAAATAGTGGAAGTATTTTCCAAATTCTTGGCCCGCAGCGAGAGGGGCGTGGTTTGCGTGGACGGAGCACATAGCGAAGAACTACTGGCCGAGACCGCGCGCCCCTTTACTTTTGGGATAAGGGATAAGGCCGATCTGAAGGCGGACAACATCACCCAGCAGGGGTTTGAAACTTCTTTTGACGTCTCTCTAAGGGGAAATTTCAAGGGAAGGCTAAAGTTACCGGCACCCGGCAAGCACAACGTCTACAATGCCTTGGGAGCGATGTCCATCGGGCATATGGTGGGAATGGATTTCGACCAAATGACGGATATTTTACAGGGTTTCGAGCTACCCAATCGTCGTTTTCAAATTCTTCGGAACAACGGTCACGTGATCATAGACGATTACGCTCACCTACCCGAAGAGATCGAAGTAACCTTGGAAGCGATAAAGGAAGGCTGGGATCCCGATAGAGTGGTAGCCGTCTTTCAGCCTCATCGGTTTAGTAGAACCAAACATATCAACGGTCAGTTTGGAGATTCTTTTAAGTTTGCCGATACGGTAGTGGTCACCGATATATATCCCGCCTGCGAAAGGCCGATCCCCGGGGTAACTTCGGAACTAATCGTCAACTCCATCAAGAAGAAAAAAAGCAGGGGGGTACACCGTATCCTAAACAGGGAGAAATTATACAGCTTTTTAGTCCAAAACGTGGAAAAGGGTGATTTCGTGGTCGGGCTCGGAGCCGGAGACATCTGGAAGACCACGAAGAAATTGGCCGAAAGGTAATTGAAAGATTTCCTAAAAAGAGGAGGGAAAGCGAAAAACCGGAGTAATGCCCTTTCGCTCTCCATCCGGACGACGAAAAAGAGCTAACGACATTTTTCACAACGGTTGGGAGGTGTTCCGACAGTGGTTGACTTCGAAGAAACTTTCCAAAAGAAACTGGGCCTCCCTCTACAAACCGACGTACCTCTAAGCGCGCATACCACCTGGCGCATCGGGGGTCTCGCCCGTTTTTTCTTTTCCCCTCGCTCTCAACTCCAACTGAAGCAAGCGATTCGATTGGCCAATAGAGAAGAATTGCCCTGGTACGTATTGGGACGAGGCAGCAACGTCCTCTTCCCCGACAGCGGATACGACGGTCTCGTCATCAAGGTGGGCGAAGAGATAGGGGAAATGAAAATAGATCCGCAAAAGAAAAGCCTCTACGCCCAGGCCGGAGTCCCACTGCAAAGATTAGCCCTCAAATGTAAGGAGAATGGATTTAGGTCTTTCAACTTCCTCTACGGGATCCCCGGCTCTTGTGGCGGGGGGATAGCGATGAATGCCGGGGCCTTCGGCTTTCGCGTAGGGGATTTCATCGAAAGAGTCTTTTTCATCGATGAAGATGGAGTAATTGAGGAAGCCGACTCCTCCCAATGTAACTTTAGTTACAGAAATAGTTTGTTTCTAAATTCCGAGCGTACTATAATAGGGGCGAAGTTTAAATTAATTGCAGAGTCGGATCAGCCGGACTTAGAAGAGATACGGGGGAGAAGGGCAAATAGCTTGCCTTTGGGGGTGCCCTCAGCCGGTTGTGTATTTAAAAATCCCCCTGAAACAGACGCAAGTGCGGGGCGACTGATCGACCAAATAGGTTGTAAGGGGTTGAGACGCGGAAAAGCAGTAGTCTCCAATAAGCACGCCAACTTTATCCTGAACGAAGGCGGAGCACGTAGCGTCGACGTACGCCGATTAATTGACATTATAAAAGATAAAGTTTATAAAGCTTTTGGGGTGACCCTTGTCCCCGAAGTGACGGTCATTGAGGGTTGAAAGTTCTTTCACTTTTTTGCATCAGGTGATATTATCTTATAGTATTATCAATAGTATTTCGGAAGGTTTCTTTTTTGGATCGATCTTTTAAGGGTTGGTAAAAAACAAAAAAAGTTTTTTCTCTTCGATCATTCGGGGGAGTGGTCGAAGCAAAAGTGAGGACGGTACTCGCGGTGCCTCCTTAGTTGAAATTGGTTCAGGGGCTAACCCATGAGGCTCACAATTCTAAACATTTTCAGTTTGGTTGCAGATAGTCTCTCGGGGGGAGGTTGCCTCGGTTCGTCCCGCCTATTTTTTTTATGGCCCAAATTTATGATGCTTAGGTGGTGATCCGATGGAAGACGAGGAATTGATTGTGGGTCTTGATATTGGTACGACCAAAATTGTTGCCCTTGTAGGCAATCACGTCTCCGACGGTTCCATTGAGATAATAGGAATTGGTCAGGCTCCCTCCCGAGGATTGGAAAAGGGGGTAGTTGTCGATATAGGCCAAACGACCAACTCGATCCGCCAGGCGGTCGACAAGGCGGAAAAGATGGCCGACGTACAAATCGACTCCGTATATGCGGGAATAGCGGGAAAACACATCAACTCCATCAACAACTCTGGAACCGTCTCAATAAACCGATCGGATAAGATAATTCGTCATGACGACGTACGAAGGGTTATCGAGACGGCCAAAGCGGTGCGGCGTATACCGCCGGAATCGGAAACTATTCACATCATCCCGCGCCAGTTTATCGTCGACGGCCAGGAAGGGATTACCGATCCCGTCGGGATGACGGGCACTCGTTTGGAAGCCGACGTCCATATCGTAACGGGAGCTTCCACCGCAGTACATAACGTCATCAGGTGTTTGGACTCTCTGAATATCGGCATAGATCAGATAGTCCTAGAACCGCTTGCTTCATCCTATGCCGTCCTCTCCTCAGCGGAAAAATCCCTGGGGGTCGTTTTGATGGACATCGGGGGCGGCACGACGGATTTAGCGGTGTTCCGTGGCGGCGACATCTGGTTCTCCAAAGTTATCCCGATAGCGGGCGAACACATGACGAACGATATCACCGTCGGTCTACAGACACCTTTGGAAGCGGCCGAAGAGATAAAGGTTCAAGCAGGCACCGCTCTAGTAGAGGAGGTAGACGAAGACGAGCAAGTGGAGATAACGACCGTGGGTGGAGACGAAAAGAAAGTAGTCTCCCGGAAAAAGCTGGCCAAGATCATTGAACCCCGCGTGGAAGAAATATTCAATCTCTGCATCCAAGAGATAGAAGACGCCGGCTACAAGAATTTGGTTCCGTCCGGGATAGTGGTCACCGGGGGCACTTCTTTACTCAAGGGCATAGTCGATTACGCCGACGAGCGCTACGATTTGCCCGTTCGTCGAGGGAAAAACCCCCAGGGAATTCACGGTTTACGGGACGTGATAGAATCTCCTATCTACGCCACTTCCGTAGGATTGTTAAAATACGCCATAGATTCACACGACTATATGAAAGACGGCAGACGGACGGACGAAGAAACTGGTACTTTTGTCAATAAGATCTTCAAATGGCTATCTAGTTTGTTCCGGGGGTGAGTCGATGAGAGAGACGGGAAACTACAGGTTCGCCAGAATTATGGTTATCGGAATCGGCGGTGGCGGAGGAAACGCAGTCAACAGGATGCAACAGGTGGGAATCAAGGGAGTGGAAATGGTCGCGGTCAATACGGACGCCCAGGTACTTGAGATAGTGGACGCCGATCGTTCTCTCCAGATAGGTGAAGAATTGACCGGCGGGCTCGGCGCGGGAGGAGAGCCCGAGATCGGAAAAAAGGCGGCCCAAGAAAGCGAGGACAAGATATCCAATTTGCTTGAGGGTGTCGACATGTTGTTCGTCACTTGTGGAATGGGTGGAGGTACGGGCACGGGAGCGACCCCCGTGATCGCGGGCATAGCTCAGGAAAAGGACATCTTGACCACCGGCATAGTGACCAAACCCTTCTCCTTTGAAGGTAGAACCCGAGCCAAGAAAGCCGAACAGGGAATTGAAAACTTGGCGGAAAACGTCGATACGATCATCACCATATCCAACGACAAGTTGCTCGAAGTGGCCTCGGGCGACATTCCCATCACGCAAGCTTTTGAGTTGGCCGACGAAATACTCAAAGAAGGGGTTAAGGGGATTTCCGACTTGATCACTATCCCCGGCATGATCAATTTGGACTTTGCGGATATAAAAAACGCCATGAAGGGCGGAGGCGCCGCGATGATGGGCATAGGCGAAGGAGAGGGAGACGGTAAAACGAAGGAAGCCGCTCGGAACGCCATCTCTTCTCCGCTATTGGAAGGATCGATCCAGGGAGCGCAAGACGTCATTCTCAACGTAACAGGCGGCCCCAATCTATCCCTGGAAGAGGTCACAGAAGCGGCTTCTTTGATAAAAGAAGCGGTCTCCGAAGAGGCAAATATCGTATTTGGCACCACCATTCAGGAAGACAGAGACCTGGTTAGATTGACGGTTATCGCGACCGGCTTCGAACTGAGCAGAGAAGAAGAGGGCGAGGAAGATTTCACTCGAGGCATTTTGGGAAACGTGGAAGGAGAAGAGACGGGAGAGGATCAAAACCTGGACATACCTACTTTCCTCAGGCGGCAATGAGCCCGACGGACTCTCACTTTATCGGAGTCGACGTAGGGGCAAGTAAGGTCTCTTTCTGCTTAGCGGACGGCAAAGGTCAGGTGATTAAAAAGGATAGTAGCCCCACTGAAGGTCCCCGAAAGCTAATCTCGGAGGTTAAGCTCTTTCTAAACAGGGCCGAGAGAGACTTTCCTGATGCGAGACCTAGCGGCATAGGAATCGGTGCCGTGGGGCCGCTGGATTCCGGTAAGGGGATTATAGTGAACCCTCCCAATTTACCGGGCTGGAGAAATGTTCCCCTGGTCCATCTTTTTGAAGAGGAGTTTTCCTTGCCCACCTTTTTGGAAAACGATGCTACCGTCGGCGCGTTGGCCGAGAGGGAATTTGGCGTTCAAAAAGACAGTCTAGTCTATCTTACCGTCAGCACCGGTATCGGGGGAGGGTTGATAGATTCGGGCCATCTAATCAGAGGGAGGGGCAACGCCGGCGAAGTGGGTCATATGCAGATCACTCCTTACGGTCCCCGCTGTGAATGCGGTAAAAGGGGATGTTGGGAAGCGCTTGCTTCCGGCACCGCCATAGCGAAGGAGGGGGTCCGATCGCTGGACCTGGACGAAGAAAAAGCGGAAAAGGTCTTTTCTCTAGCCCGGGAGGGTAACGAAGAGGCGAAAAAAATAATTGAAAAGGCCGCTTGCTTCCTGGGAGTGGGTATCTCCAATCTAATAGAATTGATGGATCCCCAGGCCGTCGTTTTGGGAGGCGGGTTGACCAACTCGTGGGACCTGATAAAAGAAAAGACCCTCTCGACGGTCAAAAGAAATTCCCGCCGAGAGGTCGATGTCAAAGTCACTTCTCTGGGAGACGAAGTAGTCCTATTAGGGGCCTCCCTCTTGCCCCGTTATCGTGCTTAGCAGTTACTTGTAAAGGCTTTTTCCCACGGAACCGGCTTGTTCAAACAAACGTCCGGCCGTCTCCTTTATCTGCTCTCTAATCTCCCTTGAGACTACGCGGGGATCGAAATCAGCTTTGACGGGACTCCAGTCGGAATCGGAGAAGAATCCTTCCCGATCGTCCACTACCCCCTCCGGCGGAATGATGGAATCCTTCTTATCCAGATAGAACTCCGTGGCCGTCCGGCCGTACTCGTATTGATAGCGGGTATCCTTGTTCATCTTACAGACACCAAACTCGAGTACCTCTTTGATCTGTTCCTCCACTAGACCCGAGGAGCCATGTAATACCAAAGGAATTTCGACTCCCGCTTCGGTCAAAGCGTCGTCTATTTCCTTGGTTAAGTCCGTTCGCAGCTCGATATCCTTACCTTTGCTTACGCCGTGTTGGGTGCCGACGGAGACGGCGAGAAGGTCGATGTCCGTCTTTTTTACGAACTCCACGGCTTCCTCCGGGTCGGTATAAAAGGCTTCGTCGGAAGCTGTCTCCTCGTCCTCTACGCCCTTTATCTTGCCCAACTCGGCCTCGATCAGGACGTCCTTACCCTGAGCGTAGTCCACTACTTCTTTGGTAATTTCAACGTTGTCTTCAAAGGACTCTTTAGAAGCGTCGATCATGATCGATGAAGCAAGCCCTTCATCGATTGCCGCCCGGATCAATTCCATGTTTTTCTTCTTCAGGTGGTCCATATTGATAAATACGCCCACATCGTAGTTCTCCGCCAATTGCTTGACGTAATTGGACATCGCTCGCAGTCCCGTAATAGGATCACCGGCGCCGGCGAAGGTAGAGGCACTATTACTTAGCTGTAAAACAAGATCAGTCTCTTTTTCTTCTGCCGCTTCCAGCAGACCGATTAAGGTGTTTGGTTCGGCTATATTGGAAGCGATGAAACCGTAACCGGCTTGCTTGGCTTTACTATATACGTCCTCAAGTTCAGCACCGCTAAAAAATGGCATTAAGAAGCCTCCCTCCGGTAAGAAAAGTATCAAAGGTTCAGTTTGAATCTTGCTGATTGCGATTGATCTTCAATTATCAAGCTGATTATACAAAAAAAAGGGGGCGTTGCAAGCCAGTCCAAAAGTAAAAAAGTTGATAAAAAGGCCGGTTTACGGTATTTTAAATGTGGCAGTAAGTTAAAATTATGTTTCTCGGTCTATCTGGTAGTTTCGGTTTTTCGCTAGGTTGATAATGGCTGTAAATGATCGGGGGAATAGGTTAGACCAATTCGTTTGGATTTAGGCCTATTAGGGTGAAGGTTCCAGGTAGAAGCTGGACTAAGGTGGGGGCAAGAAATACAAATATAAGAGATTGGGGCGTTGAAACAGACTTCGTTTTCAATGGTTGAATGGTTGGAAAATTTGTGCTAGTTCGCACAGATTGGAGGCAACTGTGGGAAGGGCCTTTGTCGGATTAGGTTCAAATCTCGGACGTAGACGGGAAAACATTCAGAATGCAGTTAGAATCCTTGACAGTACCGACGATCTTGAACTGGTAAAAGGGGCTTCCTTTTACGAAACCGAACCTATCGGGCCTTCCTTCCAACCATGGTTCATCAATACTGCCATAGAGATCACTACGCAGGTCCCTCCTTTATCTCTTCTCCAAATCTGCAAGGAAGTGGAAAATAGAATAGGCAAGAGTCAATCCTTCCCCTGGGGTCCGCGGATAATCGATCTGGACATTTTACTCTACGATGACTTAGTTTTGGACGAGGCCAACATCGTTTTGCCCCATCCCCAGCTGGCGACCAGGGAGTTTGTACTTCGGCCCTTGTTAGAATTGGACCCTCAGTTAAGCCACCCCCGATTGAAATTACCATTGTCAAAAATATTAAAAGGAATAGAGAAGGAAAAGAAGGTGATAAAATTAGTGTGAAAAAGATCTTGATATCGGTTAAAGGTGACGGATTGGGAGAAGACGCTCAGATAAGGGTTGCTTTAACTACTGACGGCAAACTGACTGAAATTTTTTACGAAGGTTCGGAGAGGGGACAGGCGGTAGGAAATATTTACAAAGGACAAGTGGAAGACGTCCTCTCCGGTTTGGGTTCGGCCTTTGTAGACGTAGGTGAAGGGGATAGCCTCTTTCTTTCTCAAAGCGAGATCAACGAGGCTATTTTACGGAGCAGAGGATTTAAACCTGGCCCCCGATCTCCCCGGATTAACGAAGTGATAAACGAGGGAGAATCACTGATAGTCCAGGTGCGCAGAGAGGGGATCGGCACGAAGAATCCTCAGGGTACTACGAAGATTAGTTTGCCAGGCAGGTTCTGGGTTTTCTTGCCCAAGGACAGTCGATTGGGCATCTCGCGTAGGATAAACGATCAAAACAAGATAGATTGGCTTAAGGACGTAGCCCGCAATCTAAAAGAAGAAAACGAAGGGCTGATCGCCCGTACGGCCTCCGAAAACGCCAGCAAGGAAGACTTAAAGAGGGATTTCAACTTTTTGCTCGGAACTTGGAAGGGAATAGAGGAGGAAGCTTATCAGGTATCTTCGCCGGCCCTGTTACACAGCAACGCCAGTCTAGTGAGGCAAACTATTAGGGATCGGTTGTTGGGCGACATAGAAGAGGTCGTCGTAGATTCCAGGGGCGTATATGAAGACGTCCTGGATTACCTGCACTACTTGAGAATGGACGAGTACGAGGACGTAGTCAGCTATTACGAGGAATCGGAACCGCTCTTTCGCAAATACGGCATCGAAAAACAGATAAGACAGAGTCTGGAAAGGGAAGTGCCTCTCAATGCCGGCGGATACTTAGTTATCGACGAAACGGAGGCCCTGACGGCCATAGACGTCAACACGGGTAGCAACGTCAATCATAAAAATCAGGCTCAGGCGATCCTCAACACCAACATGGCCGCGGCGGAAGAGATACCGAGGCAGCTTCGGATAAGAAAGATAAGTGGCATAATCGTAGTGGACTTCGTCGACATGCACCGGAAGGACTATCAACAGAAAGTGATCGGGAAGCTAAGGGAGGAATTGCGCAAAGATAGAGTGCCCGCCGATTTCATCGACATGACCGACCTGGGACTGGTAGAGATCACGAGAAAGCGCGAAGGTGAAAGCTTGGCCGATATGATGGAGAGTATGGATATTAGAAGTTAGCTAAGAAATCTTGTTGGTTGGGGACGGGCAAGGAGACAGAAACCCGTCCTCAGCCAACTATCGATAGACCGATCTTCCTAGTTTTCCCCTTCTCCGCCGATAGTAAGCGTTAACCTACCTTCGGCCGCCTTCTCTTCCTCTACCAGAGCGGTCACATCCGCCCGGCATACTCTTTTTCTCATTCTTTCCAGCTTTGCCACGTAACGAATCCGATCTCCGGGCACTACGGGTTTTCTGAACTTGACCCCGTCCGCGGCGGCAAAATAGCCCATCCCCCGCCGAGAGGATTTCTCCATCGCAAACAGTCCCACTGTCTGGGCCATTCCCTCCAGGATGATCGTCCCCGGCACCACGGAGGGCCGAGGCTCCGGAAAATGACCCTGAAAATAGGGTTCGTTTATAGTGACGTTTTTTACCGCCACTATCTTCTCCTCGCTCAACTGGAGGACTCGATCGATCATCAGATAGGGATAGCGCAGGGGCAACCTTTCCTTTATCCCTTCTACGTCTAGTACGTCGTCTAATTCATCTTTAGCGCTCATCGAACCACCTTAAAGGTGACAATCGCTTCACCCGCTTTCCGTTTTTCCTTCTTCCTTGGCGACCAAGTCTTCCTCCAGCGCCTTCTTGATTTCTTCCGTTAAATCTTTGACGGGCTCTTTCTTTCCGTAAATGACTACGTTTTCCTGTCTCAACACGACGTCGTAGCCTTTTTCTTGAGCCAGATCGCTCGCCACCCGGATTATTTTGCCTTCAATAACTCTGGTTAACAACTCGTCCAGTTGTTGAAATTGGTCGTATATTTGAGATATCTTGCTAGTTGCCTCCTGAGGTTGAATGACGTTGTCTTCCAAGTCCTTCTTTATTCCTTCTAGATTAGTTTTTAGAGGATCAGCTTCTCCGCGGAGATCGTTCAACTGCTCCTCGATGTCCGTAAATCCCTTGGCTCCTTTCATCTTTTCCATCATCGCTAGATCGATTTCCAATTGGGCCCTCAGCTTATCCGCCCGAGCTACGCTATAACGAAGGTTAAATTCCTCCTGAGGCAACTCACCTCCGGTCAGATCCTCTTCCAGTTGCCGCAGTTTCTCATCTAGTTGGTTCACCTTCTCCCTCTCTTCCACGACGGCCTCGCTGAAAACGTCGAAAGCTTTTTTCGCGTTGAGATAACCGACTTTCAACCGCTGGCTCTTGTCCACCTCTTGGGCCAAAGTATCTTGTCCAGCGGCGATCTCTTCAGTCCTACTTCTGTAACTACTCAGTTTATCTTCTAGCTCGCCTACTGCCTCCGCTCGGGCGAACTTGCTTCCGTCCCCAACTATTTCCTTCATTTCTCCGATCTCCTCTTCCAGTCTATCTATCCTTCCCTGATCTTCGATCATTCTTTCGCCCACTATTCCCCCGGCCAAACCAAGCAAAAAGCCCAGAAGGACCACGAGCCCCCAGCGAATTCTATCGGACAAAGCGATCACCTCGCACCTTCGACCAATTCAGTCGGACTAACTAAAGAATGAAACTCGTCTCGCCTTCATCTCCGCACCCCTTCCCATAGCGCTAACTCGTTAAGGGCCGGCAAAAAATAGCAAAGAAGGGTCAACGCGGCCAAACCTATTAAAATATTGGACCTACGCCAAAATAGACCGTAGGTATGTACTGCAGAGTTTCGGATATGGGCCAGGCCACGCCGATCCGCAGGTAACCGAATAGATTGACTCTGGCCTCTGCCCCGACGGAGAAGTAGAAGTTATCCGCGTTCAAGCCGTTCAAATCGTTAGCGGAGTCGAAAAAAAGCGAGCCAAAGAGCTGATTCTTCCACAGCTTCACTCTATATTCACTGTTTAGTAGGGCGTAAGCGGGGGTTTTCACGGTATCGATACCTCTCAAACTGCTTGGCCCGCCGAGACTGGGAGTATATGCCGGGGGGGTATCCCAGCTGAGAGTGGATTTGAGCCTAAAGCCCAACGCGTCCGAGCGCTTTTGGCCCAGCCATTGCCCCGGCAGAGGCAAGTAGCTCTGCCAAGAGCCGCTAACTTTAGTAAACTTAATTCCCGGCGCGAAATCGCCCGCTTTGTCCACGCCGATCGTCCTTCGGCTACCGCGAGTGGGGAAGATGGGATTATTCCTCTTATCCTGAGTCAAATCCATCGATAGAATGTTAGTCACGGAATTGCCTTCCTCTTTGCCCAGAAATTCCCCCGTATAGCTCAGGCCGAGGGAAATATTCCTCGAGAGCGGATAACCCAAGGAAGTCGTCAAGCCCCGCCGGGTGAAGGATTCATCCTGAGCTGTCTCCTTTCTGCTATAAAGTCTCAATCTAGTAAACTCTAGCGGATCGGGAAAGTAAATATTCTTCCAGCTCAGTTCCCCCTGCAGTTGACTATCGATACCCAACCCACGATTCAATTGAAGCGAGACGTCTTGTCCTAGTCCAAAGAGATTCTTGCGGGAGACGTCGATTTGGCCCTTGAGCGCGCCGCCGGAAAAAGTCAGCCCACCACGAACGCTGCCCAGCCGCGACTTTTCTTCTATCTTAAAGGTAACTACTACGCCTCCGTCCACGCGCTCGGCCGTTGGCTCCACGGTGGTGAAATAACCTAGATCAAGCAATCGCCTCCTGCTACTTTGAAGATCTTGACGATTGAATACCTGCCCTTCCCCCACAGTAATGTGATCTCGGACAATGGAGGGGGTGGTCCTATTGTTGCCCTCTATTTCGATCCGACTGACGGTGCCCTCGTCAATTTCGATGACCAATTGCCCCTCTTTCACGCCCCTACTGATCAGCTCCACCAGATCGTAACCGTTGTCGGCATAGAGAGAGAAAACTCCCTCCAAGGCTTTCAGGAGGTCGTAATTGGTAATTTCTTCCCCGGAGACATCGTTCAACCTTTCTCGCAAGCGGGATCCTGAAAAGACAGTATTCCCTTTCAAAGCGATTCCTTGTGCCTTGACGGATTGAGAGAGAATTTCCCTTTCCTTCAATTGCCAGTAAAGGATTATGTCCGATTGACTGTAACCGGTGCGAGGTACTAGTTCTACTTTCTTGAAGAAAACCGATTTACGTAGGTTCTCGTAAGACTGTTGCAGTTGTTTGAGTTTTATCGGTTTTCCCTCGGGCACTGCGATTAATTCCAGAGCTTCTTTGTTGGGGACGGAGTACAATCCCCGGACGGTATTCTTTACCAGCTTGCCTTCGACGATCTCTATTGTCAAAGTGGGAGCTATATCGACGTTTCCGATATTGACTAGCGGGTAACCTTCTTCCCGATACTTTTCCTGAATCTTTTTTAACCCGGAGTTTAGCTTCTCCTTATCCAAGATTTCTCCCTCTTTTATCCCGGCTTTCTTTAGGGTATCGAGAAGTTTGCGGGAATTGACCAAATCATTGCCTTCAAGCTTAATCTCTTCTATGAGCGGATATTCCTCTACCTTAATTACTACCCTACGACCGGCCCCTTCCTCTATCAGTTCGTAACTGACATTGCGAAAGGAACCAATTTCTCTTACTTTTTCCATCCCCTTTTCCACGTTCGCCCTAGTCAGTTCATCGCCGGGTTCGAAGCTCAATTTTTCCAAAACGGTGTCTTCCTTTACCTCTTCGTTACCCTCCACTTTTATATCCAGCACGACGAACGTACTCTCCGTCTCTTTCCCTTCCACGCTTGACGAAAAAGCCATTAGCGGGATCACGAAAGAGACGAGCAAGAACAGAATAAAAATCGTCCTCGTCTCAAGAAACAAAGCCCGATCGCTTCGGTGTTTTTTGTCTTTCAACTTTACACCCCTTCCCCGTTTAGGAGCCTCTCTTTAAAAGTCCGATACTGAATTGCCTCCGAAATATGTTCGGGTCCAATTCGGGAAGACCCGGCCAAGTCGGCTACGGTGCGACCGACTTTCAGAACTTTGTGATAGGAACGGGCCGAAAAACCAAATCTGTCGATAGCCCCCTCCAACAACTCGCTGGCCTCACTCTCCGGATTGCAAAACTCCTCCACCTGACTGGGACCCATCTCGGAATTATGGAAATCGGCTCTATCGAATCTAAGTCGCTGTTTTTCCCTCCCTCGCTTGACCCTTTCCCTTTTCTGAGAACTACTCTCTCCATCAACTTTCGCCAGCATCTCCTCTTTTTTCAACCTCTGCACGTCGACGAAGATATCTATGCGGTCCAAAAAAGGGCCCGAAATCTTCTTGCGATAGCGACGAATTTCGTGCGGCCGACAGCGGCATCTCTTAACTGGGTCGCCCAAATAGCCACAAGGACAGGGATTCATAGCCGCGATCAGGGTAAAGTCCGCGGGGAACCTGACCGAAGTGGACGAACGAGCTATGGTGATAGAACCTTCTTCTAAAGGCTGACGTAGAGTCTCCAAGACCTTTCGACTAAATTCGGGCAATTCGTCCAGAAATAGGACGCCCTTGTGAGCCAAACTTATCTCACCCGGACTGGGATTACCGTGCCCCCCACCGACCATGCCCGCATAACTAATGGTGTGATGGGGTGACCTGACCTGCCTCGTGGTTATCAACGGCGTATCCGATCCCAGTTCTCCCATTATACTATATATCTTAGTGGCCGATAAAGCCTCTTCAAAGGTCAGTCGAGGGAGAATAGTGGGCAACCTTTTGGCCAGCATGCTCTTCCCGGAGCCGGGCGGCCCGCTCAACAACACATTGTGACCGCCCGCGGCAGCAATTTCCAATGCCCTTTTGGCCTGCTGTTGCCCCTTGACGTCGCTAAAATCTTCGCGGTAGCCCTCCTTCAGTTCAAAATAACGCTCACGATCGAAGTGGATGGGAGAACGCTCCTCCTCCTGAAACAGATCGACGGCTGCCGTCAGGGAGGAGACGGGATAGACGTCCAAGGAACCGACCAGGGCGGCCTCCCTCGCGTTGCCTTCAGGGACGATCAGACCTTCAATGCTTTCCTTTTCCGCCGCTTCCAATGCCACCGGCAAGACGCCACTCACGGGACGCACTTCGCCATCGAGCGACAGTTCGCCGATCAAGAGGACGTTCTCCATCCCCTCCGGCTGCACTTGTTCCGAGGCCTCCAATATGCCACAGGCGATGGGCAAGTCCAATCCTACCCCCTCCTTTCTTTGATCGGCGGGGGCCAGGTTGGCAGTGATCCTCCTTGTGGGGAAACTGAAGCCCGAGTTCTTGATCGCACTGCGGATTCTCTCTTCGCTCTCCTTGACCTCCTTTTCCGGCAATCCCACCATTTTGAACTTGGGCATTCCTCGCGAAACGTCACACTGCACTTCCACGATCATCGCTTCGATACCGATCACGGCACCGCTGAGCGTTTTCGAAATCATGTTAACCCTCCTTTTTTTGAACGTTTTTACTTTTGAACCCACGTTCCGCACCCTCAAACCAAAAGCAATAATGTATCAAGTCCCGAGGAAACTCTCAGGGTGGTTCGAAGGCGTTTTCATAATGTCTCAGATCCTTCCCTTCGATGGCAATCACGTCAAACCTAAGGCTCCCCTCATACTCGTTCCTGTAAATCCAATTTTTAGCACAATAACTCAACCTTCGTTTCTTCTTTTCCGTGATCGCCTCCTCGGGCCGTCCGTAGCGAAGGTTACTTCGCGCCTTTACTTCTACAAAGACCAGACAATCGCCGTCCAGGGAAATGATATCCACTTCGCCGCGATAACTCTGATAATTTCTATCCAAAATGTAGTGTCCTTCTTTTTTGAGATACCTTACTGCTCGCTGTTCACCCGCTTCTCCTCTCGCTCGGTTGGATATCAAGCTACCACCGCCATGTGCATTTGTAGATAGATGGAGGATCCTATCTTATATTATATAGTAGTTATTTATATTACATTATTCAATTTGCCTTTCCGGCGACGGTGGGTTAAACTTGACGGGCGATATATGATGAACATTCCACTTTTTTCGAATAGATTGACGGTCTTTGACGGCGCGATCGGCACTGAAATCGGCAGGAGGAAGGGCGAAGATATCGAGGGTCTGCCGGACGAACTGAACGTTACCCATCCGGAGTTGGTCCGAGAAACTCATAGGGCATATCTCCAGGCGGGGGCGGACTTTATTACGACCAACACCTTTTCCTCCAACCCGGAAAGGTTAGCTCGTTCGGGATCGGAAGAAGAGGCCGAAACTCTCTGTGAAAAGGGGGCTCGTTTGGCCAAAGAGGCGGTCGAAGACTTTGGCATCTCCGAGGACGGAAGGCCTTTAGTGGCCGGTTCGCTGGGGCCGACGGGACTGGGGATGACCCCGGCGGGCGAGCTGACCTTCGGTCGGGCTTACGAGGGATTTCGGAAAAGCGTGGTAGGGCTGATCGCCGGTGGAGTTGACTTGATCATCGTAGAGACGATGGAATCCCTGCGGGAAGCGAAGGCGGCTCTTTTGGCAGCCAAAGAGCAGGGGCACCCGGTCGCGGTTTCTATGGCTTACGGAGAAAAGGGGAAGACCAGCTATGGAGTGACACCTGAAGCCGCCGCCGTCACCTTGGCTTCTCTGGGACCGGACATGCTAAGCGCCAATTGTGGTACCGGTCCGGCTCACTATCCAAATACGGCCCGGGCTTACGCCCGAGAGACCGATTTGCCCCTCCTAATAGAACCAAATGCCGGCACGCCTCAGTTGAGCGGAGGGAGTGTGACTTACGAGGTTGAGGTGGAGGAATTTATCGAGAAGATCGGCCCCGCTTTGAGTTATCTAGCCGCCGTCGGTTCTTGTTGCGGCAGTACCCCTCAGTATACCCGATCTTTGCGCGAGCTTGCCCCCGATTTTGAAGGCTATAAAGTGGAAAAGGAGCCCCAAGAAATACTCAAAGTGGCTTCAAGGAGCTCCACCTTCTCCCTTCAGGGGGAACCGACGGAGCCTCTGCAGGTAGACCTTGCCGATGGCGGTTCTCTGGCCCAGGCGAGGAAAAAGCTGGCGGAGCTTGAGGGGCAACTGCTCCAGCTAAGACTTGTTCCTTCCCAAGGGGATAAAGATCTGGACGATCTGGAAAAGAAATTTGCCCGGTCACTGGTTATGCTTGGTTGGCAGGGCGGAATTGCTGTTCAAACGGACGATCCGCAAGGTCTAGAAGCCCTGCTCAGGGCGTATCCCGGCAGGGCGTCAGTTAGGGGTGTCGATGAAGAAGGGGAATTGGCCCGAATAGCCCGACGCTATGGGGCTCACGTCTAAAGCGAAGACCGTCTTAACCCCTAATCCTTGAAAAGAATTCTCGGCAACTGTATAATAGCTTGCGACAAGCGGGCATAGCTCAGCGGTAGAGCATCTGTTTGCCATACAGAAGGTCGCGGGTTCAAATCCCGTTGCCCGCTCCAGCTCTCGTATATTTTCTCCTGGAAATTTGCTTTCTTATATTTTTTATTTTATATCCAAAATGTTTTTCTCAATGTGGCTACTATTCGCTCTTATATCGGTCTTGTTTTTTGGTCCCGTTCTGTTGGGGGGATTGCTCAGCATAGGGGGCATGATTATGTTTTTCGCCCTGGGAACCGCTCTCTTCACCGGGGCCACACCTCTTTTGCCCTTGCTATTAGTGGGCCTCGTCGTCTATAAGATGCATCGGGGTGGCAGCTGGACTATCCAATTGGGCAAAAACGGAGAAAGGGAAGAAAGGGAAAAGGAAAAAAGGACTGACACTTGCCCCAATTGTGGCGCTCACGTGGACAGGGACAAGAATGTCTGCCCCACATGCTTGGCCGATTTGAAGGACAACTGTCCCTATTGCGGCGAAGTAGTTGACTTGCGGGATCACAAATGTCCTCATTGTGGGCGAATCATCAAGGGCAAAGTGGAAATAGAGAACTAGGCTAGATTTGTTCAACTGCGAGCCGGGGTGGCGGAATCGGCAGACGCAAGGGACTTAAAATCCCTTGGGGCAACGTGCCCCGTGCGGGTTCAAGTCCCGCCCCCGGCACTTACTTTTGTGCCCCTTCCCTTTATCCCACCTATACTACTAAACGTTCGCAAAGAGATTGTCCAAAAGGAAACGGATCAGGAGGACCGGTTACGATGGAACTTAAGTTTGAAAAGATCACTGAGAAGGACGTTTCCGACCCTACTTGAGAGCCCTATGTTCCCTCCCGGTTGACAGCCCGATCAGTTGATTTAAAATCTACAATTGAAAGTACCCGAAGTGAGCTAGGCAAATTCATACCTTTATCCAATAAGGAGGGTAAAAATGAGCGATGGCAAGTTGGGCTATGAAGATACTCCAAAGATCCCCGGTTCGGAATATAGGGTTCACGATCCGGAGCGACCTCGTCCTCCCGTCGTGCAGCCGGGAGCGGCTACTTTGGGAGAAGGGGAAGCGCCTTCGGACGCCGTAGTCCTGTTCGACGGGACTGATTTGGACGAATGGGAGAGTCAGGAAGGCGGACCGGCGGAATGGAAGGTGGAAGAAAACTACATGGAGGTCGCCCCGAGAGCCGGAAGCATTCGGACCAAAAAGGGCTTCGGCGACTGTCAGCTACATATCGAATGGGCGGCTCCGGCTGAAGTAAGTGGAGAAAGCCAAGGGAGGGGTAACAGCGGAATCTTTTTGATGGGCCGTTACGAGATCCAAGTGTTGGACTGTTACGAGAATCCCACCTACGCCGACGGCATGGCCGGGGCCGTCTACGGTCAGCATCCGCCCCTGGTCAACGCAAGTCGGAAACCGGGCCAGTGGCAAAGTTACGACATACTCTGGACAGCACCCCGTTTCGACGGGGAGGATTTGGAGAAACCGGCCCGGGTGACGGTTCTCCATAACGGCGTACTGGTCCAACACGATACGGAAGTGCTCGGACCGACCGCTCATAAAGAGGTGCTGGATTATGAAGCCCACTCTCAAGAAGAACCTCTTGGACTACAGGACCACGGAGATCCAGTACGGTTCAGGAATATCTGGTATCGCCCACTTTGACGGTTAGGATTTAGCCAAATCGATCTCTCGCAATATCTACTCCCCCGATCACTTCACTAGAGGATCGGGGGATTTTTCTATTTTACTCTTATCATGAAGGCTATCCCTTCCGGTACGAAAAAGGAATTACCCTTTTGTTTCAAAGTAATAGCGAAAGAGTAGGTGAAACCAACTATGAAGGAAAATATGCAACTCAAATGGACGGATCATTCCGATCTGGCCATCAAGAAAG
>Ga0207797_1000729_pt1 | contig 25122 bp, 25 predicted proteins | sample PRCRCaboRojoPR_6_FD_187275 | JGI IMG/M metagenome (GOLD analysis project Ga0207797, IMG submission 187275) | Marine sediment microbial community from Cabo Rojo, Puerto Rico - PR CR 10% Liquid 1 (SPAdes) | ecosystem: Environmental > Aquatic > Marine > Coastal > Sediment | place: Cabo Rojo, Puerto... | reverse complement strand
GTCCAGCACCCAGTTTAATATAGATGGTCAAACTGGGAAGTACATCTTCAGGAAAATCTTTGTCCGTAAAGGAGTTCAATTTTCGAAGTATATCTTAAACTGGGTGCTGGAGGGTGCTGGTTGAAAGTTATGGGAGAGCAACTTGATTTACCATTGTAGCTATCACCCAAATAGGTAAAGGTAAATAGGTTTCTCATAGTAGAAAATTTCCTTGCAAACTTAGTTAGGAGTTGAGTCTTAAAGGAGAGAGCCGCACGAATTAGGAAGCTAATCAGTCAGGCTTAGATCAAAGATTCGGTTGGCTGGATTCTCCTTTTTTGAAGCCTTCCTGGAACTAACGACGAAGCTATTTCATCAATGCCAATAAATGCTAGATTTCTCTATATTTTTGTCCCCTTTTTTAACTCCCCCACAAACCTCTCTATTTTTTCCGGCTCCTCCCCGTTCCCGACTCTGACAACGATGGCCGAACCGACAATTGCTCCGTCCGCTCCCGCCCTGATAACTCGGTTCACCTGTTTTGGCGTGGACAGTCCGAAGCCGGCGCAGACCGGCAACCCCTCCGGGACCCCGTCTTTTACAGATCTTATCGCGGACCCGGTTGATTCGTCCAGATCGCTTTTGGCTCCAGTCGTACCCGGACGGGTTACCAGGTAGAGAAACCCGGTCGTCTTCTCCGAGATTTCCTTCAACCTGCTCGCGTCGGTATCCGGCGTTGCCAGCAGGGGGACACCTATATCACTTTCCCTTGCGGATTCGAAGAAGCCGTTCCCCTCGACGGGAGGGAGGTCCGGAAGTATGACGCCGTCCGTCCCGGTCTCCCGGCATTTTTTCAAAAATTCAAGCTCGCCGAACTGCAGAATCGGATTGTAGTAACTCATCAGGATAATTGGAATATCGATCTCTCTCCGGGCTTTACGGACTACTTTAAATACTTCATCCAGGTTATTCGTAGTTTCCAGGGCTCTATTTCCCGCCGCCTGGATGGTCGGACCGTCCGCGACCGGATCGGAAAAAGGTACTCCCAGCTCGATAAGGTCCGCTCCCCCCGCCGCCAGCGCTCGAACGTAATCCAGAGATTTCTCCGGAGACGGGTCCCCGGCCATCAGGTATGGAATGAACGCCCCGGATCCACTTTGATTGGTCTCGTCTATCTTTGTCGTTATTTCGTTCAAGATATTCTCCCCCTTACGGCCCCCAGGTCCTTGTCTCCCCGACCGGATAGAGTTATAACCATTATTTCATCCGATTTCATGCCCGCGGCTATCTCCAGGCCGGCGTGGACTGCGTGTGCCGGTTCCAGCGCCGGTATTATGCCCTCGGTTTCGGCCAGGGTGCGAAAACCCCGGAGTGCTTCTTCGTCCGACGCCTGGACGTAGTTTGCCCGTCCGACCTCCTTGTAGAGGGCGTGTTCTGGACCCACCCCGGGGTAATCGAGGCCGGCGGAGACCGAATGAGTTTCCGTTATTTGTCCGCCATCGTCCTGCAGAAGATAGGATCGTGCACCGTGGAGTACGCCTTCCCTGCCTTCGGACAGGCTGGCCGCGTTCCCGTTTTCGTTCCCCCCGGCCTCGACGCCGGTGAACTCTACCTGCCGGTCGTCCGCAAAAGGATAAAAGGTTCCCATTGCGTTACTGCCGCCGCCGACGCAGGCCACGAGATGATCCGGAAGTTTGCCTTCTTTATCTTTCAGCTGGCTTCTGATCTCGTCCCCGATCACCCGCTGAAAATCCCGGACGAGCATCGGATAGGGGTGAGGGCCGACGACCGATCCTATCAGATAGTGCGTGTCGTGGATGTTTCCGGACCAGTCTCGCAGGGCCTCGTTTATCGCGTCCTTCAGCGTCTCGCTTCCGGCATCAACTACGTGAACCTCGGCACCCAGTAGGTTCATCCGGAAAACGTTCGGTTTCTGTCTCTCTACGTCGATTCTTCCCATGTAGACTTCTGTTTCAAGGCCGAGAACGGCTCCTGCCAGGGAGGTAGCCACGCCGTGCTGACCGGCTCCCGTCTCACAGATCAACCTTTCCTTCCCCATCTTTTTCGCCAGCAGGGCCTGCCCCATCACGTTGTTGAATTTATGTGCGCCACCGTGGATCAGATCCTCTCGTTTCAGGTATATCTTCCCTCCTCCGGCCGCTTCGGTCAGTCCTTCTGCGTAATACAGGGGCGAAGGGCGGCCGCCGTAATCGCGGTTATAGCTCCGAAGTTCCTTCTTAAAGCTCTCCTCTTCGCCGTACTTCTCGTACGCCTCTTCCAGTTCTTCGAGGGCCGGATAAAGTATTTCTGGCACGTAACTGCCCCCGAAAGTTCCGAATTTACCCGATTTCGGATACTCGCTAAGTTTCACTTTGCTTCACCTCTTCCAGAAAACTTCCTACTTTCTTCTCGGACTTACTCCCGTCACGTTCGACTCCGGTTGCAACGTCTACGGCGTAAGGCCGAACCTTCCTTATCGCGGCTCCCACGTTATCCGGATTCAACCCGCCGGCCAGAATTACCGGGAACGGGTAAATCTCGTCCCTGATATTCCGACTGATCTCCCAGTCGTGAACCCGCCCGGTGCCCCCGGACTGACCGTCGACCCTGCTGTCCAGCAGGAGCGCTTCGGCGGGAGAATCCACCAGCTCCCGGGCTCGCCGCTTCGGTGCCTCCGGGCTACCCGTTACCGCCAGGAGGGAAATGATTCCCGTCGCCTCCGGCAAATAACCGGCAATTTCTTCGATCCGGCCCGGGCTTAGCCTCGAATGGAGCTGGAGGTAATCCGGCTTAATGGTCTCGGTCAAGCCTTTCAGCTTTGCGGGATTTTCCGCGGTAGTCACCAGTACGGTGCTGGTGAACGTTGGAGTTTCTTTTCCAAGCCGGGTCGCTATCTCCGGTTCAATATTTCTCGGTGATTCCGGCGTTCCCACAATAAACCCGAGCGCGTCACAGGCCCCGGCTATAACTACATCGTTCCTGGTTTTATTGCCGCATATCTTTGTCTTAACCATCGGGTTCACCGCCCAGTTCACCCAGGAATCTTTCCGGGTTCTCTGCCCGGGCTAGCGCGGTTCCGACGAGAAAGGCGTCGGCTCCGGCACTTTTTAGAAAAGCAACGTCGGATCGGCCGGATATCCCGCTCATAGACCAGGTTATCCGGTCCTTTCCCGCTTCCGATAAAACCTTTTCGGTGGTTGAAAGGTCCACCTCCAGGCTCCGGAGATCCCTATTGTTGATCCCGATCATATCCGCGTCCGTTTCAAGGGCGAACTCGTACTCGTAGAGGTCGTTCGTCTCCAGCAGAACCTCCAGACCCAGATCATGGGCATAGCTGATTCCCTCTTCGAGGGGGAAAGACGGGATGTCTCTGGCGAACAACCTCTGGATGAAGAGAACGGCATCCGCCCCTGAACTCCTGGCGGCCTCGATCTGGGTGAAACCGACGACAAAATCCTTCATCAAGGTCGGACCGCCGAGTTTTGCCACAAGGCTCAGGTTTTCCAGGGAGCCGAAAAAATGATCGGGGTCGGTTAAGACGGAAAATCCGGCCACGCCGCCGCTCAAATAGGAGTTGCCGAGTTCTACCGGGTCGAAGTTCCCGGTGAAAATTTTGCCCCGGGTGGGCGACCCCGGCTTTATCTCGCCGATGATCGATCCGGAATTCCCGTTCCCGATCTTTTCCGTGAAACTTGTCGCTCCGGGCGACCCCTCTTCCTCGGCGATTTCGTAGTAGCCGGACTCTACCCGGGCAAGGGCAGAGGCCGAGAGTTCGTCCAGAATGTCGCTCATAACGGTAATTCCTCCGGTGGAATTTCCTCCACCTGGTTTAGCTTCTCGATCCGGCCGGTCTCATTTACAAGATCCCGGGTCTTCCGGTAGGCGTTCCCGGATTCTATCGCCTGACGGGCGATTTCCAGACTTTCTCGGATTGAACTTCCGCCTCCCGCAACGTAAATACCGGCGGCGGCGTTGAGGAGGACGACGTCCAGCGCGGGCCCGTCCAGATCACCCTTGATAATACTCAGCGCTAACCGGGCGCTTTTATCGGGTGGAAGATCTTTTATCTCGCTCGGAGTTACCTCGGCCAGGCCGAAATCGCCGGGATGAATTTTGTAGTGAGCGATATTACCCCGATCCAGTTCTCCTGCGTAAGTCTCCCCGACCGTGGATATTTCATCGATCCCCGGGTGTCCATGGACGACCAGAGCCCGGTTAACGCCGAGTTTTTTCAGCACACTCGGAAACTTGTCAACCAGGGCCCGATCGTAGACACCCAGCAGCTGGCGTGAGGCCGAGGCCGGGTTCGTCAGGGGTCCCAGAACGTTAAATACTGTTCTAATACCTAGTTCGCTTCTCGGCTTGGCGGCATGTTTCATTGCAGGGTGGAGGTTCGGAGCGTAAAGGAAGCCGATTCCAATCTCCTCGATCGTCCGTTCTACCTGCTCCGGGCTCGTATCCAGATTTACGCCGAGTGCCTCCAGCAGGTCGGCGCTGCCGCTCTGACTGGAATTCGACCTGTTCCCGTGTTTGGCCACCGGGAAGCCCGCTCCCGCTACCACCAGGGAGCTGATGGTCGATATATTAAAAGTCTTGATCCTGGAGCCGCCCGTGCCGCACATGTCGATGAGCTCTTCCTTTACCTGCGGGTTTATCTTGATACTTTTTTCTCGCATGACGTGTGCGAATGCGGCTATCTCTTCAGCCGACTCGCCCTTTGATCTCAGGCCGGCTAGCAGAGCACCTATGTTCGTCTCCGTTGTTTTTCCGCTCATCAGTTCTTTCATCGCTCCCCGGGCGAGGTCGGGATCCAGGTCCTTTCTATCGGTTACGTGTTCTATCGCTTCTTTCATCAGGGTCATCTGGTCTCACTCCTGGTTAAGTTCAAGAAGTTGTTTAAAATTTTCTTTCCGTTTTCGGTCAGGATGGATTCCGGGTGGAACTGGACGCCGTAAATCGGGTAATTGGAATGCCGAATCCCCATTATTTCGCCCGCCGGTCCCCGGGCAGTTACTTCCAGCTGGTCCGGCAGGGACTCGGGATCTATTATCAGCGAATGGTACCGCCCGGCCGTGAAGGGAAGCGGAATTCCGGAGAAAATACCCTGTCGATCGTGCCGTATTTTGCTGGTCTTCCCGTGCAGAAGCTCTCCGGCAGGGACGATCCTTCCGCCGAAGGCGGCAGCTATTCCCTGATGTCCCAGGCATACGCCCAGCGTCGGAATCCGAGGGGATAATTCCTGCAGGACTTTCTCCGATAACCCGAAATAGCGCGAATCATCGGGGGTGCCCGGTCCGGGTGAAATCACCAGCGAAGCGGGCTGCAGGGAGTTTAGTTCGGCCAGGTCTATCTCGTCGTTCCGGAAGACCAGCGGGTCCCGGTCGAGTTCTCCGAGGTACTGTACCAGGTTATAGGTGAACGAGTCGTAGTTATCTATGACCACCACTCTGTTTTCGCCGGCTTTATTTCCTTTCATTTTCCCCACCTCCGGATGCGACTGCGTCTCTCAATGCGCCAAGTTTCTGGTTGATTTCCACCCACTCTTTATCCGGATCCGAATCCGCGACTATCCCGGCGCCGGCTCTGAGGACGAGTTCCTTTCCCCGGGTAAAGAGGCTCCGAATCGTGATACAGGAATCGAAGTCCCCGGTAAAAGACAGGTAGCCAACCGAGCCCGCGTAGGGCCCGCGGGGGCTGACCTCGAGCTCGTCGATCAGCTCCATTGCCCTGATTTTTGGCGCTCCGGAAACCGTACCCGCGGGGAAGAGCGCGGCAAGTGCGTCGAGAGCCTCCTTCTCTTCGCTCAGTTTTCCGGTAACTCGGGAGACTATATGCTGGACGTGACTGAACTTCTTTACCTCCATGTACTCTGGTACGTCCACCGTTCCGTATTCGGCAACCCTGCCGACGTCGTTCCGGGCGAGGTCCACTAGCATGTTGTGTTCGGCCCGTTCTTTTTCGTCCGTTAGCAGTTCCGTGCGCAACCTTTCCCTTTCCCTTTTCGTCTCTCCGAGATTCCGGGTCCCCGCTATGGGGTAGGTGCTTATTTCTCCGTCGGAGACCGAGACCAGTTCTTCCGGGCTGGAGCCGACAACACGCCTGTCCCCGAATTTCAGGTGGTACATGTAGGGAGAAGGGTTTATTTTCCTGAGCTCACGATACGCGGCGAACTGATCGCCTTCGAACTCTCCGGTCAGTTTTCGCGAGAGGACGGTCTGATATATGTCTCCGGAATGGATGTAGTCTTTTGCCTCCCGGACCGCCGAGGTGAAGCCCTCCCGGCTAAAGTCGGAATTAAGGTCGTTTATCCGGAAGTCCGCATTTTCTTCAGTTCCGTTCTCCTGCAGCAGGTTTTCGAAATAAGAAGAGCGGTCCTCCGTGTAAGAAAAGTAGGTTAGTTCCTCGCGATACCTGTCGTGGATTATCCCGTCCAGGTAAAGGCCCATCTGAAGATCGGGGAACTCCCTTTCTCCGCCGGAACCCGGAAGGTTTTCCAGGTACCTGACGAAGTCGTAGCTGGTGTAACCGACCAAACCACCCAGATATCCTGCGAAATCAGCCTCAGTAACGTTTTCGAAACTCTTTTCCACCGTTTTTAGAGGAGTTAGAGGGTCATTGGACTGCAGGACGGTTTCTCCGTTTTCCCTGAAGGTACCGTCTGATAAGGTCAGGACGGCGCTCGGGTCGAAGCCGAGGAATGTATACTTCGCCAGCTCGTCCGGTCCGGCTGAACTTTCCAGGATAAAGCTGTTCTCGAACCGGGGATATAGACGACTGTAGATTTTGAAAGGTTCGGTAATTTCCCAGTCCAGCACTTTAATCCTGGGAGAGGGCTTTTCTTTAGCTCCGGTAAGATAAGTATCTAGAGGTCGGTAAGTTTCTGATGGCTCTTTAACTCCGGGCGAGCCAAACCCGATCACCCGTTAAATTTTCGTATTTTTCCTTCATTCTACACCTCCGTGAGTTTTATCGATAGAAATAGTTCGCTTTGAAATAAAAAAACTATGGGCAAAAACCCATAGTAAAAACAGTTTAGAGATTGACGGAGACAATCCGAACCTCCAAACTTTAACTTAACCAGCGCCAGGAAATACCTTTATTTTCACTTTCAGTATAGCCGGCCGATTTCACCCCCGAAAACTTAAATTTTAACTTTTTCATGATTTCACCTTTGGATTGAACAGATTATATGGTCCCCAGGGGTAGGCTGTCAACTGTAGCCGGCCGTTAGCCCAAATTGATCATATTTGGTTTCTCCGAAAGAATCGGACCGGGGCTAGTTGCTTGAATTCATTCGAACAACCGAGAAAATGTCGGGTGTTTAACCAAATCAGTGGGTATTTAGCTTATCCACCTGGGCTTCCGGAACTCCACAGGACCGTAACAATTTGGGGTTATGCTGGATCCGTTTGCAGATGGCACAGATTCTTTTCGAAATATCTTCAACTTTTCCCGCTAACAGGTCCTCGGCCAGTTCAATTACCATCCTGTAAGTTTTATCATCTCTGGTCCGGATCTTCCCGCGTTTTTCTCCGACGTATTGAGAAACGGCTGCCTGGGTTATCCCGAGCAGGTCGGCCGCTTTCTGCTGAGTGAGGTCCATGTTAACCAGTTCTCGGGCCAGACAGGCCCTGATACATGGTAAGATATGCCAGATAGCTACTTCGCAGGGCTGCTTTGGCTTGGTTTTTTCTCGCTCCTCTCGATCCGGTTTTTGGTCTAGATCTTTTTTTGGCATGTTTGTTAGAATCACCTGTGTTATTTTTAACTACGGAGTTATCCTGTAAACAATACGGAGCGTTAATTTATCGCTCAATTGTCATAGATATTATGAATTAGTGATGAAACTTAACAGGGCTTCCCGTTAATTTTCCGGGCAAATTTAGATCCGCAAGCCGGGCCATAACGTACGAAATTTCAAACAATCCGGATATCTCGCTCCGGACTGAGCCTGGACTTGAACTTGCGTTCAAAATCCGACCGTTGACAATAATATCATAATTGTTATAATGATTACAATTGTGATATGCCGAATCAAGTTAGTTTTCTTTTATTTTGTAGATTTAGTAACCGCCTTTATTTTGCAGGTCGGAAGTAGGTTTCCGGCAAAAAAGTACGGGAAGACAGGATGACAGAAATAAATGAGCTCGAGGTTAAAGAGAGACAGCCGACGGAAATGGAGGACGTCAGGGGGAGACGGGTGAAAACTATTCTCCTGCCGCTCATACAAATAGGGACCGGAACGGGAAGCGAAAAAATTGAGCTGCCGGAAGTGAGGCTGGTGTCTTCCGGAGAAGATGGACCGAGTTCGGGGAAGACTTACGGACCGGACAGGGCCAGAGCCTGGAAGAAGGCAAGCGAGTGGGTGCAGGAAATAGTGATCGACCAGGACCCTTTGGTTGAAGAAAAAAGATACCAGAACAGGGTCAAGGCGGAACAAGCGTACCTCTATCGCCGTGAAGACCCGGAACTCTATCAATGGCAGGACGACGAGGAGAACCTGAAGAAGCTCAGAACAAAGTATAGCGGCCTCAAACGAGCGCTCGTAGAAAGGATCGGTAGGCCGACTCGCAGGGATTTTGCCGAACTCTATCCCCACGAATACGAAGATCCCGGTCTGAGCGAGCGGGCGAGAAGGGCTGTAAGGGACCTAAAGGCTGTTTTTGGGGCCGGAACTGTTAGGAGCGAAAATTCTCAGGGTTGATCCGGCCGGAGGTGATTGCCCGGTTTTATCCTCAACAACCCAATCAAGCGCGAGAATTCTATTTAGTTCACTTACCACAATATACCTGGAGGTATATAAAGATGAGCGAAGAAGCAGAAGAGGTCGAAGAACAGGAAGGTAGTATCCTGGATAATCTTAATCGACGGGATTTTATTAAAAGTGCGGCCGCGGCAGTGGGAGGTATAGCTTTCGGCTCGCTCGCGGCGACGAACTTTGAGGCCGCTGCGGCAAATGGCCAGGATTACGTCATCGTCTCCGAAGTAGTTAAGGGTGGGTCCGGTGCGGTGGGCAAGCCCTGCGAGCTAACGAGTACTTTTAAGAAAGGGGAGCAGATCGTCTGGCACGCCGTCGTGTTTAGCGGTAAGACGGGCGAAAAGATAAACGATCACGCCGAGGTCGAAAACAGAGGGCTCAAGCTTCAGGTCGCCCTGGAAAACGGTGCCAAGGTGAATCTCAATCATAGTAAGCACCCGCCCGACGGTAGTCCGAAAATTTACTACTGGGGTGGAGCCTGGAAGATTTCTCCGGGTGCTCCTACGGGCAAGATGACCTATAGCATAACCGCAAAAGACAAGGAAGGTCGTACCGGCAAGCTGGAAATGTTTGGAGAAAAGAATGTCGACACCTTTCCGCATGCTTTAACGATCGAGGAAAGATAAAAAGGCTGAGATGAATTAGAGAGAGGGGGGGTACCGCTTGCCTCCCCTCTTTTTGAGGGAGGTAACCTTGCAGGAGAGGTCAAAAGAAGATAAAGGAGTCGTCAGGAACCTGGGTAACATGCCGACGCCGGAAGAGGGCTTTCAGGGTATCCTTAAATGTGAACCGGAGGAAGCTCAGGTCGGCGAAGAAGTTGTGGTTACCGGAGAAGAACTGCCGCGGGAGTCACGGTTTAAGCTCCTCTGGCGCACCCATTCCGTGGACTGGAAGATAGAGAGGAACGCGGACGGAGTCCTGTGGCAGCGATTTTTTGGCTTCGAGCACGAAGAAAGACAGAGGATTGTCGCGGAACCGGAGACCGATAGCGAAGGAAAATTCAGACATAAATTTAAGATACCCGAGGATTTTGGCGGACTGCACGACCTCTATCTGCTTAGCTCGGAAAAAAGAATAAATAAAGTCGGAGTTAGGATTATCAGGAGCTTCGAGGTAACACCGACTTCAGGACCACTGGGAAGGGAAATTAATATCACGGCGCACGGGTTGCCCCTGCCGGCGGCAAATTTCGTCGACAATTCGATTTTTCACATCTATTACGACAATAAGTACACTGGACTTATCAGTCCGGTGACCCCGAAAGGACGGGCCGATTTTAGTATCCCGGCGACGGGCCGGCCGGGCACGCATATTGTCGATGTGGAAAGAAGCCAGTTTGGAAACGCACATTCCTACCGCCAGACGCATATCGGTTTGACTCCTTTGCCCGGTACGCCGGATCTGTCGTGGAAGTTCGAGGTCACCGACGGGGAAGCGCAACTCCCTCCCCCGATCGAGAAACAGGTCCCGGATATCGTCCCGAGAAGAAACGCAGAACTTACCGATAACGGTGACCCCGAGTTGACGACAAACCGCTGGGCGATCCCGGTCGATAGTTCGGTGAAAGTAATCGGGGCCGGGTTCCCGAAAAAAACGGAATACAAACTGGTCTGGCCCGAACTGGAGGGAAGTAACATCCGGGAGGAAGCGTTCAAAGAAAAGAATTCCGTTATTGTCGGAGGTAAAACGGACGCTGATGGTCGATTGGCAGCCGAGATGAAGCCTGCCCCCAGAACGGTTCAGGGCGGGCCTCATCCGATTCACGCCTTTGTCGACGGAGAGAAACTCGCCACGACTTCAACCGTGGTGCTTCCAGTCTTTCAGGAACTGTCCCGGAAAGAGGGCCCCGTCGGGAGCCAGATTACGATCAATGCTCAGGGCGTCGGGTGGAACGAGATCTGGAACCAGGTCACTATCCTCTACGATAATTCTTTTATCGGTTATGCTTGCGGTGGCGATATTCCGGGGATTATCGAAGCGAAGTTGCGGGCCACCGGCGAGCCCGGTTGGCATCTGATCGATATTTACCCGACTATTCAGAAACAGCGCAACTTTGCCGAGGAAGCTTTTGAGATTCCATTTATTTATCGTTTACCCTTTCTGAACTGGGATTCTCATCCCCAGGGATACCATTTCCGCTACGCCTTTAAAATAGAGTAGCTAGCTTGCGGAATTGATTTAAATCTTTTAAAGTCACTAAGTGAGACCGGTTCCCGCAATCGCTCAGTCCGCCATGAATTCTCGTAAACGGATGAACCATATTTGACGAGGTTTAAGGGAGGTTGCCTTGCCTGAAGAAGACTCTAATCCGAGAAATAATGCGGGTGAGTTCAGTCGGCGGCGATTTCTTAAGATCGCTGGCGGTTCACTGCTTGGCTTTTCATTACCTCTGGCTTTTTCGGCCGATTCCCGGGCTGCGTCGGCGGAGTTAAAAGTGGGAGCTATCCTCTCCCTTACCGGTCCAAATGCGCCCGTAGGTAAGACCATAAGGGATGGAGCCAGGCTCGCAGCGGAGAAAATAAACGATGCCGGTGGTATCGACGATGAGATAGAAGTAAAACTTGCAGTTGAAGACGGAAAAACATCACAGACCGGCGCGTCGGATGCGGCACGCCGGCTGGCGAATAGAGGCGACATTGGTTTTACGCTCGGTCCGTTGATCGGCACTCATGGTGCGGCAAGTCAGCCCATACTGGCCTCGGCGAGAATCCCTCAGATTTTTTTCGGCGGGGACGCCAGGTTCACCGACAGACACGAAAAGTACCCTCTCTCGATCCGCTACGGCACGCAGAGATCGCTCCAGGCCGCGCCGATTCTGAAATACGCCGCCGAGGAGAGGGAACAGCGCAAGCTGTATTTAATCGCACCGAATATCCAGCCCGGTAAATCGTTTCGGGACGTGACGGAAAAGATTCTCGACCGAATGGAGGGCGTCAGTCTGGTCGGTTCCGAGTTTTACCCCCCGTTCAATCGTGACTTTTCTCCCCTGATAACGAAAGTCATGAACTCCTCGGCCGAAGGTCTGGTCATCGGGACGGGGATTCCGGCCGATCTCATCTCTGTTTCCAGGGAATTCGACAGGCGGGGGATAGAACCGAGGGACTTTGGTTATTATACCGGTCAAACCCCCAACGGTTCCGTGGCTTTTCGGAACCAGGTAGTTGATAACGGTCTGGGAAATGGTGTAATTTTCTCCTGGCACTACGAAAGGGCTAATTTCGAGCGGGACTTCGAGAGAAGTCGCCCTCCCGAGAGTGCAGTGAAGATGGAAAAAGCTTTTGCAGAAAAATTTGGCGGACCTCCTGATTCGCCTCCATCGGCCAGCTGGGGCTGGGGCAGCATTTATATCATCAAACAGGCAATCGAAGGCTTGATAAGTGAGCGAGGAGAAGAAACTGTTCTAAATATGAGCCTGACCCGCGAACTGCCGGCAGAGGCAATTGGTTATCTTCTGCCGGAAAAACGGAGGAAAACGGGACCGGTAGTTAATACGCCCTACGGAAATTACGGATTTCTGAAATGCGGACAGTTTAACATTAGGCTCGGGGTTGCTACTTTCAGGGAAGAAGAACAGTACCTGCTGCAGGATCGCGGTTACGGGGAGAGCTTGCTCGACCCTCTCTGTCCGAGTTAGAACTGTATGTTTGCCCCGGCGGTCTTATTTAAATTTCTTCTGGATGGTTTATTTCTCGGAAGTTATTACGGGTTGCTGGCTCTCGGCGTAGCACTGATTTTCGGAGTGCTGGAGATAGGTGACGTGGCCCAGGGCGGGTTATTTACGCTGGGGGCGTATCTTGCCTATGCCCTCGCGGGCGAGTTTGGCCTGAACTATTTTCTCGCCCCATTGCTGATTGTGCCTTTAACTGCATGTCTCAGTTTGGCTTTTGGAACTCTCATTTATAGAAAACTGAGAAAACACGGGATAGCCCCTACCTTTCTGGGTGCCGTCAGTCTTTTATTAATTATCCAGAGCATAGTTGCCATGGGTTATGGCGAACGAGCAAAGACGCTCTCCTCTCCGCTTTCGCCGCAGATGGTAAAAATCGGTTCAGCGGCCATTTACTCCCACAAGTTGCTGGTGATACTATTTACCGGTGTTCTGGCCCTGCTGCTCCGGTTCCTGTTGCGGAGAACGAGGTGGGGGAAAAGTATTCGGGCGGTCTCACAGAACAGGGAAGTGGCTTCTCTGGCCGGAATAAACGTTTGGCGGTCCACGGGAATAGCTTTTGCAATTGCCGGTGGGCTGGCGGGCTTTGCCGGATTCCTCACGGCCCCTGTCTATACTCTGACACCTTTTGCCGGGAGATTGACTGTGCTGAAGGCGTTCGTGATTTCTCGAATAGCGGTGGGTTCGGTGCCGGTCGTACTTGGGCTGGCTATCTTAGTCGGAATTACGGAATCACTGACCTCGGCTTATTTCCTGGGCGAGCTGAGCAACCTGATCCCCTTTGCCCTTTTGTTAGTTGTTACCCTGTTTCGCCCCGGTGTACTCGGTCCGGAAGAGAAGCACCGTATCCGGCGCCACGCGGGGAGTTCGTTAAAAATAGAACTTCCGCTGGATTCGCGTATTTACTGGCTCATCGGTGCCGGGGTTATGCTAATACCGTTTTTTTGGTCCTTGCCTTCGTACCTTTTCCACCTGGCGATTACGGTCGGTACTTTTGCGATCGGTGTAACTAGTCTGGATTTGCTGTACGGTTACACGGGGTTGCCGTCGCTCGCTCAGGGCGCTTTCTTCGGAGTCGGGGCTTATGCTTCCGCCGTGCTGACTATGAACATCAGTAATTCACTCATCCTCGCCCTCGCCGGAGGTGCCCTTGTGGCAGGGACAATTGGCGCGTTTGTAGGGCTGGTTGGAATCAGGACCGGGCGTCACTGGACTTCTTTTACCTTTATAACCACGATAGTATTCACGATATCCTTCACTAATCTGGAATTCGTGACCGGTGGCCCGAGCGGCCTGGCCGGTGTACCTCCACTTCTATTAAATCTACCTTTTAGGGACGGGATTTTGTTCAATCCCTTTCTCAATAAACGGGCTTATTACCTTCTGGTGGTCGCGGTCCTGTTTTTCCTGTTCCTGATTAAGCATATGGCACTTAGTTCCTGGTATGGGAGATCGATCAGGGCGATAAGGGAGGACGAGGGGCTTGCCCGGTCGGTAGGAATCCCTACCGGGAGGTACAAAGTACTAACCTTTGGGATCAGCGCAGCCGTCGCGGGAATCGGCGGTTCTCTCTTCGGACACTACGTGACTTACCTGCATCCCGACCTATTTGATTTCGTTCTCTCCTTTCGGTTTCTCATGATGAACAGGATCGGCGGCCTCGGAAGTTTGCTCGGGCCTTTGCTCGGGGCCGGGTTTGTGGGTGCCGTCGAGGAGCTAACCCGCCCGATAAGTTCTTACCTCGGTCAGCTGGTCTTCAGCAGTATATTGATAATTACCTTGATCTACTTTCCCGGCGGAGTCGTCGGATTATCAAAGAGAATAATCGCCCGTTTCCTGCCGGGATACCTGGTGGGAACCGGTGGGGATGGCCGGAAGAAGCCCTCCCGGACGGAAGACGTCGAAGGTAAACGGTGATACGATTGAGTAGAATACTGGAATTGAAGAACCTGACGAAGAGTTTTGGCGGGCTGAAGGCCGTAGAGGAAGTTGACCTGGAACTGAAAAGGGGGTCGGTGACGGGCCTCGTCGGCCCGAATGGGGCGGGAAAAACTACCCTGTTCAATTTAATCAGTGGTTTTCTCGCCCCCACAAATGGTTCGATATACTTTGAAGGCGAGGAAATTACCCCCTGGCCGGTGCATAAGCGCGTCGAAGCCGGAATAACCAGGACATTTCAGGGAAGTCGGGTTTTCCCCGGGCTCTCGGTCCGGGAAAACGTGATAACAGGGACCTATTCCGTGGAAAATAAGGAAGAACTGGAAGAGGAGGGGTCCGGAGAAGACGGTTCCGGAATTGACTGGATACTGGAAGTTACCAAGCTCCGGGAGTACGATGGTTATCTGGCCCGGAACCTTTCTTACGGTTACAAGCGGAGGCTGGAGTTGGCGATAGCGATCGCTACAGATCCGAAGTTGATCTTGCTTGACGAACCGTTTAGCGGGACCAACACCTTCGACCTGGGGGAATTGACCAACCTGGTAAGGCTTCTAAGTCAGGCGGGGCTCACAGTGGTGCTCGTCGAACACGATCTCGGTTCAGTTGCCGGTCTGGCCGATAATCTGGTCTATATGGATGGCGGGAGGATATCCATTCCGAATGGATAAGTTGCTGGATGTTGTAGATTTGAAATTGAGATTAGCTGGTTCCCCGGTCCTCCACGGAGTCGATCTCTGGGTGGGGGAGAACGAGATAGTCGGATTGGTGGGAGAGAACGGCTCGGGGAAAACAATGACGCTTCGGTCGATCGTCGGGCTGGAGGAACCGGATGCGACGAGGTTGCTTTTTAACGGCCAGGACGTACTTGGAGTTCCCGTTCATAGACGTGTAGAACTGGGACTGAACTATTGTCCGTCGGAGAATAACGTGTTTCCCAGGATGAGCGTCCGAGAGAATCTTGAGATCGGGTCCTTTCTCAGGCCGGATAAGACGGAGGGGAAGATCGACTGGATCTGCAGTATTTTCCCCTCATTGCGGTCGAGAATGGCGCAGAGAGCCAACACGTTGAGCGGTGGCGAGAGACGGATGCTGGCGCTGGGGAAAGCTTTGCTTGCGGAACCGGAACTGCTCCTGCTGGACGAGTTTTCCCTTGGTCTGTCACAGGAGAAGGCCGTCGATTTTGTCGACAGAATAAAGGATATTTACTCTGCCGGGGCATCCGTTCTTTTCGTGGAACAAAATTTTCATCTGGCCGCCGAACTAGCCCAGCGAGACTATTATATGATCGAAGGAGAAATTTCCGAAAAGAACTCACTGTCCGGGTCAATTGCCGGATAGTCTGGCATGAGTTTCGTACTGAGGGAGTTGAAATGAAGACTGTAGACCATCAGTTATTGATCGTCGGCGGGGGAGCCGCCGGGCTGCGGGCGGCCATAGAAGCCCAAAAGAAAGTAGATGACGTCGCCGTGATTTCCAAAGTCCGGACGCTGCGTTCGCACTCCGTTTCAGCTCAAGGCGGGATAGCCGCGTCTCTCGGCAATACAGAAGCTAACCGGGAAGATAACTGGGAAAAACATTTCAGAGATACTGTCGCTGGCGGCGCAGATCTTGTGGACCGTGATGCCGGGAAGATACTTGCGAAAGAAGCGACTGGAAACGTGATCGAACTCGAGCACATGGGAGTTCCTTTCAGCAGAACGGAAGAAGGCAAGCTGGATCAGCGGCCGTTTGGCGGACACAGCCAGCCGCGGGCCCTTTACGCTGCGGACAGGACCGGCCACGCGATCGTATACGCGCTGTACGGGGAGAATCTCAAGCGAGGAACCAGGTTTTACGACGAGTATTTCGTCCTGGATCTGGTCAAGCGGGGCTCCGCCGTCTCCGGCCTCGTAGGTTACGAGATCGAGACGGGCGAACTGGTTTTGTTTAGAGGTGGAGCCGTGATCCTTGCCACCGGAGGCCCCGGTCAGGCCTACGAGCTGACCAGCAGCGGCAGAGCAAGCACCGGGGACGGACTGGGAATTGCATTGAGAAGCGGAATTCCGCTGGAGGATATGGAATTTATCCAGTTTCACCCGACCGGCCTGAAGGATCGGGGAATCCTTATTTCCGAAGCGGCGCGGGGCGAAGGAGGCTACTTGAGAAACGACCGGGGGGAACGGTTCATGGATAAGTACGAGCCGGAGAAAATGGAGCTGGCTTCCCGGGACCGGGTTGTACGGGCAATGCAGCGAGAAATAAACGAGGGGCGGGGAATAGAAGGAAGGGATTATCTTCAGCTTGACCTGAGACACCTTCCCCGGAGGAAGATAGAGCGGAAGCTGCCGACCATTAAGGAGCTAACAGCGGACTTTGCCAAGGTCGACCCAGAAGAAGAGCCGATTCCCGTTCAGCCCATGGCTCACTACTCTATGGGGGGAATTCCGACCGACACCAGAGGTCGCGTCCAGGGGAAGAGAGGTGAAGAGGCCTGGGAGAACCTTTACGCTGCAGGTGAAGTTGCTTGCGTGAGCGTCCACGGTGCGAACAGGCTGGGGACGAATTCACTGCTCGAGGCGGTAACTTTCGGAAAACGAGCCGGTCGTTATGCCGCGGAGCGGGCGGAAAAAGGGCCCGGAACGCGAGCGACCGAATCAGCCCTGGAAGGGTCCCGGAACCTGCTGGAGTCCCTCCTGAACCATGGCGGCTCGATAAGGGGTTCGGAGCTGCGAGCCAGGTTAAAAAATATAATGAGCGAAAAGTGCGGGGTTTTTCGTTCCCGGGAGGGGCTGGAGGAAGGTTTAGCTCGGGTGCGAGAGCTACGGGAGGATTACCACGAAAACTTATTTATCGAGGATAAGGGGGAAAAGTTCAATACGGAACTGAGAAACGCACTGGAGCTGAGGAACACCCTGGATTATTCCGAGGTCATTATTAAAGCTGCCCTGGAGAGGGAGGAAAGCCGAGGCGCACACTCCAGGACGGATTTTCCGGAGCGAAGAGACGATACCTGGCTGGTTCATTCCTTCCAGTACAGGGATGCAGCGGGGAAATTAGAAAGTTACCGTGAGTCCGTAAGAATCGATGATGAAAGTTATCTGGACTGAGAGGAGATACAGGTGAAAAAGATTTTTGAAGTTAACAGATATAACCCGGAAAGCGAGCGGGGCAGCTACTATCAGGAGTTCTCTCTGGCAATAGATCACGACGAGCTGGATGATTTAACCGTGCTGGATTCACTCATCAGGCTAAAGGAAGAGAAGGATGGGAGTCTGGCCTTCCGCCATTCCTGTGGCCACGGCTCCTGTGGTTCCTGTGCTTTACTGATCAACGGGGAAAACCGACTGGCCTGTAAGACTCACCTTGCTGACTTGCTTACCGGGGAAAAGGAGCGGGTAAAAATATCCCCGCTGCCGGGTTTTCCGGTCGTCAAAGATCTGGTGGTAAATCTGGAATCGTTCTTCGCTCATGACGAGGAAGTAAGGCCTTATTTGATCGGCCGCTCGGAGCCCGGCCCGCGGGAAGAAAACCTCCAGACGCCCGAGGAACTGGAGCTAATACAGGAGTTTACCGAGTGCATCATGTGCGGGGCCTGTACGGCCTCCTGTCCGACTTACTGGGATAACAAGAAATACCTGGGGCCCGCCGCCTTTGTCCGGGCTTTTCGGTGGAGCGAGGATAGCAGGGATGGCGGGCCAGGCGACAGAACCGAGGTGCTTGATGACAGACGTGCGGGGGTCTGGGGCTGTAACAAGGTCTTTAACTGTAACGATGCATGTCCCAAGGATATCGATACGGTCGGGGCGATAGAGAAGTTAAAGCGGAAGGCACTGGGCTTTTAACCTGGTAATTTCGGCAGGTTTTATTACAATTGTTATAACGAAAAGGAAAAAGCCAACTGGAATATGGACGCGTAATTAATCAAAGGAGGGCTACGATGAACGAAAATTACGAAAACAGAAACGATCGTTCACGAGGACTCAACCTATTGCTGTTTGTTGCCAGACTGGCAACCGGCGCCAGCATGATCGGGCTCGGGCTCAGGCTCTTCGTCGGTGGCGGCTGGAGTGCCTGGAACACGATTGGCGTCGTGTTACCCACCACCTATCCCCGGGGACCCGTGGGAGAGATCCTGCTAAACTTCTGGGGGAACCAGTTCGTAATCCAGCTGCTAATCTGGTCTGCAGTTTTGATCGGAATTGCTCTGGTTCTGGGAGTAGCCGTCAGACTGGCGTCTTACGGTGGGATTATTATTATGCTCATGTTCTATCTGGCCGTCATCCCGCCGGGATCGGTCATTATCAGCCAGCAGATTATATACCTGATTATGTTTAGCATTCTTGCAACGGGGGAAGCCGGCAAGATCGGAGGTATGGACTCCCTTCTGGCTCCGCCCCTGGAGGAAAGATATCCGAAGCTGAAATACTTGCTCGGATGATAGCTGTCGATTGAAGACTTAAACCGGGACTCAATTCCCTGATAAGATAAAATTTTCAGTCCGCCTGGTCCATTTCCGGATCAGGGAGTTGACCTGAAACTTTAAATCCGAGTCCCGGTTACCCTATTGCCCTTTTTCTCATAATTGATAGGCCGATCGAGATAAATAGGCTTGCCAGCAGGAACGTGGGCAGGTAGCCGCCGAACTTCGCCGTATAACCTCCCAGTAGCGAGCCAAAAACGCCGCTGAGGCCGATTACCCCGTTGTAAGTGCCGAAGACCTGTCCCTTGACTCCCGCCGGAGAGAGACGGGATAGGATGACGAGGCTGCTCACGTTTATCGACGCCCAGGAGACACCTGCTGCGACGAAAAAAAGCGAAGCCAGAAATAACTTCAGCCAATTGGCGCCGAGGAAAGCGAAAGGCAGGACGATGGCGGGAAATAGAAAAATTCTCAGGAACAGGGAAGAGGTAAGAACTTTCCCCGGTCCGGCTTTTCTGGTCAGTCTCCCCGCGGCACGATAGGAAAGCGCGCTGGCAAGTGAGTTGATGATGAACAGAAGATAGACGGACCCGTCATCCAGACCGATAACCGTCTTAAAATAGGCCGGGAGGGGAATAAAGAAGGTGGAAAAACCGGTGAAAGTGAAGACCGCTCCGGTGATGAAGGTCGTTAATTCAGCCCCGAACCGCTCTTTCGCCTTTAGTAGCCTTTTTGGTTTTAACAGGTAAAAAAGGTGGATTGGCAGGTAGCGAAATCTTTCAGTTATCATGTCACCGGCTTCCAGTATCCTGCCTCTAAACCGGCCCCGATCGAACCGTACCTCTCCGGGAATCCACCTGAAAGCAAGGATGCTCCCGGCCAGAGCCGTCAAGCCCAGCAGGAAGAAGAGATAGCGAGCTTCTGACTCGCTCGAGACCAGCAGGGTGGCGAGGCCGGTCCAGATCAGCCCGAGCGTCAGCCCGGAAGCCCATCCGAGACCGGAACTCAGGTTGAAGGCGCTGATTTTATCGTCCCAGCTTTCCCTGTCTTCCTTTTCTATGATTAAAATCGTTACCACCGAGGCGGCGGAGCCCCAGAAGAAGATATAAACCGCGTTTAGCAGCAACAAGAAGGCTAAGGACGCACTGAGCCCCATCAATACCAGGGAAAGACCCACCCCGAATAGACCGAGTACAACGAAGCCTTTTCGGCAGTTCCACCTGTCCGAAAGGGATCCCCAGGCTATGCTCGCCGGCACGCCGACCAGGTTACCGATCGCCGTGAGGAGACCGATATCCCCAACTCCGCCCCCGAGATCGAGGACGAATATCGGGATCAGTATCGATACGCCACCCGCGGCCAGGTTGGCCAGGGCGTAGGCAGTATACCATTTTTCCAGCTCCATTCTGTTCTGAATTAATTGTAGAACTCGGTGAAAAGTATTCATCGATGTCTCAGTCCAGGGCTTGCCTCTTCCGTCAGTTAGCAAAACTTGCCAAAAAGTCCCGTTCTCGGACCGGGGTTCTTGACAGGTTGAGGGGTTCGTAGCCCGTTAACTTATCCTGTTTCCCGATCGAGCCAGAAGTCGAAGGAGCGAGCCGGAGCAAAAACGTCCAGACCGACCGCCCTCTCGTCACCGGTATTTTCTATCCGGTGAGGCTCGTTCGCCGGGAAGTGGACGGAGTCGTACTTTTCCAGCCTGTACTCCTGGTTCTCCGTGTAAACGGTAAATTCGCCCTTGAGAACCACTGTGACCTGTTCGTTTTTATGTTTGTGCAGCGGGGATGAGTGGCCCGGGGGCTTATCAAACCATTCGAAGGAAAATTCGTCGCTTCCGGCAAGAGATCTTCTGTTCCAGTCCTCCTCCGGCTGGTATTTTTTGGCTTCTTCAAATCTTACTACCTTCATGCTATCACCCTGAGTTTAGTGTTTTTTGCAGACCCCAAAGAAGGTACTGCATTTACCTTCCCTGCGTCAAATTTACCGGAAGTTTTCCGTGACTTGCGGGGTTTCCAGCCCGGCCTCGGGTCAAACAAAATCAAAGAAATTACTCAAGTAACCGGCTATTAGCCCTCCCAGAAGGGGGACGACGAGCGCGGAAAGGAAACGGAGTACGGAAAATTTCCAGCCGAGGAACGCTACCTCGTAGGGTACTCTGGTCAGGGCGACACCTATGCTGGCCGAAAGGACCAGGGTCATAACCTGACCGACTCCGGAACCTGCCTCCAGCAGGGTCACGGCAATTGGATAAATTGTAAAAGGTGCTCCCGGGGTAACTGCTCCGACTCCCCAGGCAATGAAGTAACCTTTTGCCCCGCTCGCCGGACCGAGGTACGTGGAAATAACTTCCTGAGGGATCAGTACCCTGAGGAAGCCGGCAACGCCGAGCGCCAGGAGAAGCAGGGGCCAGACGTTATTCAGCGTGCTCAGGCTGGATTTCAGGCCGTTGATTATACCTTCGGTTCCTTTGGAAAACCAGCTCAAGGCCCCAAGCAGGGAAAAGAAACCGAGCATAATCGCGGTATTTATGTTCAAATTACCTACCTCCACGGAGTGATTGTGAAATAGCTCCGTTAAGAAGACGAAGTCCGGCGGAACGATAAGTTGAGTTCGATCGGGTGCTTCAGTTTCGTTTCTATCTTTTCGTCCAGCTCCTCTACCAGGCCCGGGGGATAAGCCTTTCCTCCCAGCTCGAGGGATGCCGCCGAGATTTTCCGGAAAAATAGCCCGTCCCGCTCGACTTCAAAGGACCTCAATTTTAATTCCCTTTCCTTTATGGCCCTCTGGGTTATTGCTTGTAATTCCTCGGAACGTTTGGCCCCGATTCTCGTATCCCAGGTGAGAAACCCCAGAAAGGTAGCAACCAGCAACAATAGAGTTATCAGGACAGCGAGTCGGCTTTTCGTTGTCCGCTTTGCCCCTTCCTGTTCGTACCATTTACCCGGCTTGTAACCCTGAAACCACAGAGTAAATGTACCTGCCAGATTGATGCTGATTACGTTGATTAGCAGCAATATAGTCGCACCGGAAGCGATCTTTGCGTTTACTGTTGCTACCCCGATTCCCGCGGCAGCGGCCGGAGGAAGCAGTGCGACGGAGATCATTACACCTACGAGGGCGGAATTTATACCGGCAGTCAGGGAGAACGCCCCCGCCAGGCCGGACCCGAGGGCAACTACCAGGCTAAGAAAGCCGGGGTTGAGCTGGTTGGTAATCTGGGTCAGCGATAGCAGCTCCGGGTTCCCGGGCAGGAGAAGCGTCAGGGCCAGCTTGCTGAAAGCTATGCTGCTCGCGATTGCCAGCAGGACCCCAAACGCCTGTTTCCTGATTCCCCGGTAAAACATCTCCCTGTCGTTGATTACCGTTCCGACACAGCTGGTCATTGCCGGGCCGATGAGCGGGGCGATAACCATTGAACCGACTACCACGGCAGCGTTGTCCATCAGTATTCCGGCCGAGGCAATTATCGCGGCTGCGATCAATAAGAGGTAATAAGTCGGCGAGGCCGGTGAAAGTTTCTCGACCCCGGCCCTCAGTTCCTGCCTTGCTACCTTGCTCTCGTCCGTTTCTTCTGATTCTGCATATCGTTCCTTTAATTCCTCGAATTCCTTGGCTACTATTGCTTCCGCCTTGGTTACTACCGTGAACCCGTCCTCTTCCAGACCGGCATTCCTGAGCTCGTCCAGAATTTCTTCTACGCCTTCTTTCGGAATCGGGAAGAAGAGTACGTCGCTGTACTTCCTCTGCGAGGTCTCGGGACTTATGACGTAGTCTATCCCCTTTTCTATAAGGATATCGACTATGACCTCTTTCTTGCCTTCGGGGATTATTGCCTGGATCAATCTCATGGTATATACAGCTCGGCTTCCGGTATTAACTTCATTCTGGAGTTCCGAAACATTTCCGTCCCAAAAGCGGAAGTCTTGGAACAATGATTCATTATCTCTGTTAAACTTTAAACGGAAAAAGGTAACAAAATCTAACGATAATTACGATTTCTAATTCGGGGTAAAAGGGTTATACTCATCTACAGGAAGTTATCCTAACCTATTTTGGCGGAACAGGGCGGCTACTGCAAGCAATAATGGCGGACGCGAATATTCGCGTCCCCTCTTTTTAATAAGTTAACACTAAATCACAGGAGGCAATAATATGGAAGAAGTTAGCGCCGAAATACCGACGAGCCTGTCGATTGAATACCCCGACCGGAAGCTGGATAGACTGACGACTTTCTTCCGACCGATCGTCGCGATCCCAATTTTGATAATTCTTGGCTCTCTTGCCGGTACCCAGTTCTTCTGGGAACACGGCCCCTGGACCTGGGATTGGTACCTTGGAGTCTCTTTCATTGTAGGCCCCACGGCTCTGATGATTATTTTCAAGCAGAAGTACCCTCGCTGGTGGTTCGACTGGAATTTACACCTGGCCCGGTTTGCTACTAGAGTCGTGACCTTTCTGGCCCTGATGACGGATACTTATCCGGCCACGGACGATGAACAGGGAGTGCATCTTGAACTGCACTATCCGGACGTCTCGGTGGAACTGGAATGGTGGATGCCGATAGTGAAATGGTTTCTGGCTATTCCGCATTACGTGGTCCTGTTCTTTCTGAATACGGCAGCCACCATGGTAGTCATTATTGCCTGGTTTTCCATTCTATTTACGGGCCGCTTCCCGGAAAGGTTATTTCACTTTGTCGAGGAAGTCTTCCACTGGAACCTTAGAGTTCAGGCATACGCTTTTCTTATGTTAACTGACAAATACCCGGGGTTTAGTTTCGATGGCTGGAAATGAACCTGTTTCAGAGAAAGGAGGTCAGAATGAGTAAGGGTAAGGTTTTTATCGTCATTATTTCCGTCATAATATTTTTTATCGGGCTGGGTCTGATCGCCGGCGGCGGAGCTCTGCTCTGGTCCAATAGTTTTCTCCGGGACGCCGAAGGGTACTACAGCACGAAAACCGTGGATATCGAGCGGGACTCGTACGCCGTCACGACCTATCCGGCGCATATAAATTTCGGGCCGGACTGGGTCTTTGACTGGTCGGAACTGGTCAAGGTGAAGCTGAAAGCCACTGACAACAAGGGCAAAGGGGTGTTTGTCGGAATTGCGGAAGAGAATAAGTTGCTGGGCTATCTAAGCGGGGTGGATCGGGACGAGATAACGAAATTTGATATGGATTACCCCTTCGGTTCAACTGAAATAGAGTACCGGGAATTTCCCGGGAGTGCACCGAATGAAGCCCCGACACAACAGGATTTCTGGACTACTTCTGCGGCCGGTAGCGACGAGCAGGTACTGCGCTGGGGAATAGAAGAAGGTCGTTATTCGATCGCTATTATGAACCAGGACGGTTCTCGGGGTCTGGATATCAGCGGTTCTATCGGAGTCAAGATCCCGATGATCAAAGGGCTCGGGATCGGACTTTTAATCGGCGGTCTGGTCGTGTTACTCTTCTCCTTTGCTCTGGTTTACGTAGCCGTCTCTCGTTCGAGAGTCGCGGAAGAGTAAGAAGAGCAAAATATCATTATTCTTCAGGGCGGTTTCCGGTAATTGTATCGGTGAATTTGATCAGTTGCCGGGCCGCTCTACTCACCCTTCCGCCGCCGGCTCCCGGTTTGGCCAGGTTTTCTCTTACTTTTTTCCAGAATCTGGGGAAATATATAACGTTAAGCAAAATGGCGAGAAGTAATACTCCCAGGAGGTAACTCAGCCTCGAGGCGTAATTTCCCCAGGTCAACAGCAGACCTATTTCGTCCATGAATAAACCCAGACCCGCACCGAAGACGAGGGAAAGTTTGTCCTTGCTGACCTTCGGTCGGCCGACAATAGCGAGCCAGCCCGAGACTACTATCAGAACGACGCCAAAATAGAAATGGTGAATATGGTAGCCGAAAAGTATTATGTTGCGGCCGATGTGAAATCTGGGCGCTCCTGCACCCTCTTTGACCAGGGTGGCAATTTCGCTCCCCGCCGATCCGGCGACGATGACGGCTATCCTTATTGTCACGAAAGCAACGAGATAAGCCAGGGCGATCAAAAAAGGCGCCTTTTTGCTTTCTTCGGGGAAAATTGCCGATCCCTTCCCGTATATCTTATTTTAAACAGTATTTTCGGTTAATCCAACCTAAGTCGTGCGATGCTCTCTCTTAAGACCAACTACCAACTCAGTGTACAGGAAAACATCCCTGCTATTTGATAAACCTATTTATCCTCACCCATTGGCTGATATCCAAAGTGGTAAATCAAGTTATCCTTCAAAATTTTCAACCAGCACCCAGCAGTCAATTCGGAACTGGGCTTGACCCCGTAAAAAGCTTTAAGGAGCAGGGCGAATTGACTGCTGGGTACCTCATATCAAGTTAAGTAAAACCAGCTGATT
>Ga0207797_1000728_pt1 | contig 25152 bp, 23 predicted proteins | sample PRCRCaboRojoPR_6_FD_187275 | JGI IMG/M metagenome (GOLD analysis project Ga0207797, IMG submission 187275) | Marine sediment microbial community from Cabo Rojo, Puerto Rico - PR CR 10% Liquid 1 (SPAdes) | ecosystem: Environmental > Aquatic > Marine > Coastal > Sediment | place: Cabo Rojo, Puerto... | reverse complement strand
CACAACACAATCTTTCAGCGGCATATTGTGCCAGTCCCGGTCATGGTACGAGGAGGTCCACTGCAGAAGATGGAGCCCGGAGGCCAGCTCCGTTTCCTCGAAAGGGTACAGAATGGGATAGAGGTTCTTGTTGATGAACGTGAACCCATGGCTGAGGTCTGCCACGTCAATCACGCCCGTTGTCTCTCCGCGACAGATGACGCATTCGCGCTCCGGCATCCCTGTCTCGGATTCCGGAATGTTGTCGTGAGGGCGCGTGCCGCGCGAGGCGTGATAGAGGATGCGATCGCCGTTCCGCGGATCGATGCGGTAGATCCCATCGGGGAGATAACCGTCGATCTCCTCTCGGGTCAGCATCAGGAGATCCTCAACCGAGAGATCCTCGATGTCCCTGGCCTGCAGAATCTCACCAAGCGCCTCACGCTCAAGATGCTGAGTCAACGCGTCCCCCCCCACCCCGTTCCGCCTCCTCCAGGATTAAGCACCGTCTCCGTGTAGACCTCCTTGGCTCTCCAGCTTAGACGCTTCATCGCGGGCTTCCCTCTGGTTAAGTTGGATCTACCAGCGCACGCGATATCTCATTGTGACGTTCAACCACTGGGCCGAGATCCATGGTCAGCAGCCGACCATCCTCCACGACGACCTCCCCATTGATGATCGAGAGGGTCACCCGCTGTGGATGGCAGAAGACGAGCGGGGCCAAAGGATCGTGAAGCGCGCCGGCATAGTCGAGCCGATCGAGGCGTAGGCCGATCACATCTGCTGCCCTACCAGGTGACAACTGACCAACGTCGTCGCGACCCAGCACAGCCGCCCCAGCCCGCGTCGCCATCCAGAGCACCTGCTCAGCAGAGAGCGCCGTAGGTGCTCCTTGCACACGCTGGAGCAGCAACGCCATGCGCGCCTCGGCCAAAAGATGCGACGAATCATTGCTCGCCGACCCATCGACGCCCAATGCGACGTCGGCACCCGCGTCCAGCAGCGCCCGCACCGGCGCGATGCCGGACCCCAGCCGCATATTCGAGCTCGGGCAGTGGCAGACGCCAGTCCCCGTCTCGGCAAACAGCTCGATCTCCTCCTCGTTCAGATGAACGCAGTGGACGTGCCAGACGTCCTTCCCCATCCAGCCCAGATGGTCGGCGTACGCCACCGGCCGTCGGCCGAAGCGCTCTAGGCAGAATCTCTCCTCATCCTTCGTCTCCGCCAGATGCGTGTGGAGCATCACGCCGTAGGAGCGGGCCAGTTCCGCCGACTCGCGCATCAACTCCGGCGTGACCGAGAAAGGTGAACAGGGGGCCACCACAATCCGCACCATCGCACCGGGCTCCGGATCGTGGTAAGTCTCGATAGCGCGTCGTGTATCCCGAAGGATGAAATCCTCCTCTTCGACAACCTCGTCTGGGGGAAGCCCGCCCTCGCTCTCCCCCAAGCTCATCGAGCCACGACAGGGCTGGAAGCGGATGCCGATCTCCTGAGCGGCACGTATCTCATCATCGATGCGACAGTCCCCTGGGTAGATGTAGAGATGGTCGGACGCAGTAGTGCAGCCGGAGAGCATCAACTCCGCTAGTCCAACCAACGCGCTGGTGTGGATCGACTCCGGCGTCATGCGCGCCCAGATATTGTAGAGGATTCTGAGCCATTTGAAGAGCGGTGCGTTCTGGGCACCCGGCACTGCCCGCGTCAGCGTCTGGTAGAGGTGGTGATGGGTGTTGACCAAACCTGGAAGGACGATCATACCGCTGACATCAACGACCTGATCGGCGTCCTCAGGCAGCGTGGACGTCGGCCCGACCTCCTCGATGAGGTTGTCGCGCACGAACAGCCCCCCACCGGGGATTCGACGGTTGGCCTCTCCCAGACCCTCCATCGTTACCAGCAGATCGGCGTTCTTGAGAAGCAGGGTGGACAAAGCGGACCTCCTTGATCGAGTTCAACGGCTGATGGATCAGCAGCCTACTCCAAACCGATAGCGCAACCAGCGGTCGACAGTGGGCAGAGTCGCAGCAAGCTTGTCCCTCCTCTCCACGCTACTGCGCACGGGCCTACGCAGTGTAGCATATCCAGGGTGATTTGGCAAAGCTTCGCCGTCCGATGGACAGCCGCCTCTTTCCAGGCCCAGCGATGTTGGGTATAATCCGATGTATCGAGCTTGCCAACAGATCCTCAGTCCTCGAGCTGAGGAAGGCTCTCCGACGTAAATGGGGGTAAGGGCCCCTTATCTGTACAGAGCGACGTGGAGGGATATGTGAGAGAGGAGACGGGCGTCGTCAACTTCGTAGCGACGACAACCTGGGATCACCTACCGCCACCTGTCCAGCACATCGCGCATCTGGTCGTGCTGGACACCTTGGGCACGATACTGGTCGGTACCTTGACGCCTGTCAGCCAGATCACGGCCGAGTATGCGGAGCAGCGGTGGCCCGGCGACGAGGCCACGATTCTGCTCCACGATTGCCGCGCCTCGGCAGTCGGGGCGGCTTTCGCCAACGGCTACGCCGCCAACGGGATCGATATCGACGACTGTGGCCTCTATACCAAGGGCCATCCTGGCGTGCAGGTCACGCCTACCGCCCTAGCTCTGGCGGAGGCGCGGAACCTGAGCGGCGCCAAGATGCTGACGGGCGTCGCGGTGGGCTACGAGATAGCTCTCCGAGCCGCGCGCATCTGGCATGCGACCCACGACGTTTATCAGGCCTGTGGCTCCTGGGGTTCCGTGGCCTGTGCCGCCGTCGCCGGCCATCTCATGGCGCTGAATGAGGAGCAAATTCAGCACGCGCTGGGCATTGCCGACTATCACGCCCCCAACCTGCCTATGATGCGCGACATCGACGATCCCGCGATGGTAAAACATGGCATTGGCTGGGGCGCGATGAACGGGATCGTGTCCGCAGAGCTAGCCGAGCGAGGTTTCACCGGTATCCCGAGTCTCTTCAGACTTGAGGACTATCAGGATTGGGTGACCGACATCGGCGAGCGCTACCTGATCGAAGACGGCATCGCCTGGAAACGGTATGCCTGCTGTGCCTGGGACCATGCCGCCATCTTGGGCGCTGATCGGCTGATGAGAGAACACGGCTTCGAGGCGGAGGACATCGCGCGGGTCCGCGTGGAGACGTTCCACGAGGCGTTAAGGCTTGGCACCGAGTTACCAGACACGACCGAGGCGGCCCAGTTCAACCTGGCGTGGCCGGTGGCGGCCTACATCGTCGACGGAGAGGTTGGGCCGGACCAGATGCTGGCGCACGCTTTCGAGCGAGAAGCTATCCGCGACCTGGCACAGCGGATCGAGGTTGTGGAGACCGACGAGCTGAATGAGCTCTACCGCTTGGCCTGCGTGGGCGATCCTCGGGGCAAATACGCCAGCAAGGTGATCATCGAGCTTAGGGATGGTCGGAGCGTGGAGACAGGCCAGGTGGAGGGCGAGATCAACTTCCCACAGGAGACATGGGACGAGCAAAGCCTGGAGGAAAAGTTCCGCTGGTTGACCGGGCACGTGCTGGCGGAAGGACAAATCGACGAGCTGGTCGAGATGATCTGGGGCCTTGAGAGCTTATCGGATGTGGGCGAGTTGATTAGGATCGTCACTAGTTGAAAGGCGAGCTAGCCAGTCATCACCCACCCATCGAACGTTTCAACCAATCAACAAACCGACAAAGGAGATCAGTTAATGAAGGCTGTTCAAATCGTCGAAGTTGGAGCACCGCTGGAGGAACGCGAGCTCCCCGTGCCAGAGATCGGCGAGCGTGACGTCCTAGTGCGCGTCAAAGCCGCCGGCATCTGCCACTCCGACGCGCACTACCGCGCAGGAAACTCGCCGGTCGGGCCATTGCCCATCACCCCAGGCCATGAGGTGGCGGGAGTCGTGGAGGAGATCGGGACTCAAGTCACCAACGTGGAGGTCGGCGAGCGGGTCTGCCTCCACTACCTGACCACTTGCGGCGACTGTCACTACTGCACCCTGGGCAGTGAGCAGTTCTGCGTCGAGGCTTCAATGATCGGCAAATACCGCGACGGCGGCTACGCCGAGTACATCGCCTTGCCAGGCCGCAGCGCCGTCCATCTTCCTGCAGAGATCCCTTTTGAGCAGGGCGCTATCATGATGTGCTCATCGGCGACGTCATTCCATGCCCTCCGAAAGGGACGTCTGCACGCCGGGGAGTCTGTAGCCGTCTTCGGCGTCGGCGGGTTGGGTATGTCGGCGATCCAGCTCGCCCAAGCTATGGGAGCGCTGGACGTTTACGCCGTGGACATTAACCAAGAGCGGCTGACGATGGCGAAGAGCTTCGGAGCCACCCCGATCGACGCGTCTGAGGTCGACCCGGTGGAGGAGATCCGGCGCTTGAGCGACGGAAGGGGCGTCGACGTTGCGTTGGAGCTGATCGGACTTCCTACGACTATGCAACAAGCCGTCCAATCGCTGACCATCTTCGGACGTGCGGTGCTGGTCGGCATCGCCTCAGAACCTCTGGAGATCGACACCTATAGCGATCTTCTCGGCCGCGAAGCGGAGGTAATCGGGGCTGCTGACCATCTGTTGCAGGAGCTGCCGCTGCTGATCGAGTACGCACGACGCGGGGTGCTCGACCTCTCAGACGTGGTCACTCAGACGGTGCCCCTGGACGCTGAGGCGATCAACCAGACTCTGGACGATCTAGAGGCGTTCGGTGGCGGTGTGCGCACGGTCATCACGCCCTGAGGAAGGCGATATCGAACTCGTGGAGGGTATTGCCAGAATCGCTACTGAGAACCCCAAGCAGCTCAAGACGCATCAGGGCCCCTGTGTTGGGCAGCACCTGGGGCTGTCCCTTTCGCGAAGCTGGTGTCTCGTGCGCATGCTCTTTCTACTTGCGAGGTACGGCGATGGCCTTTAGGGACTACGACCATCCAGCGCTGACCGTGGATGTCGTGCTTCTGAGTCTCGGCGCGAGAGGGCTTAGCGTGTTGCTTATCCAGCGTGGCAAGCCACCCTTTCAGGGAAGATGGGCTTTCCCAGGCGGGTTCGTCGACGTTGGCGAATCCCCCCCTGAGGCAGCGGCTCGCGAGTTGAAGGAAGAGACCGACATTCTTGATCTTCACCTGGAGCAACTGCGTGCTTTCGGCGACCCGGATCGTGACCCCCGTGGTCATACGGTTACCATAGCTTACCTAGCCGTGGTAGCAGCCCAGGGCTGCCGGCCCATAAAGGCCGGCAGCGACGCTGCCCAGGCCCGCTGGTGGTCTGTGAGAGACCTCCCTCCATTGGCGTTCGACCACACTGAGATCTTGGACGTCGCTCTCCAGCGGCTTCGGTCCCGATTGCCGTGCGCCCTACCTGAGGTCGGCCCATTTCCCCTGCTGCCCGAGGAGTTGACCCTAGGAGAACTGCGCGCCGCCCAACAGGCCATCGCTGAGAGGCTGGCGCGGTGCACATCGTGACCCGATCTAAACCAACCATTCACCCCATAGCCTTGGGCTCGAACCGAGCTATGTGTTGAGAACAGAGGGAACGACTACGATTCAAGCCTGCAGCATCGGCAGTGAACCCAAGGGAGGCTGCCGGTGTACTTCTATTGGTAGACGCGCTCCGGCTCGCCGGAGGCAGAAGACGGATCACCCATGCAGGAGACGCCATGGATATAGAGAGCGTACAACGTGTTACTGAGAAGATCGTCCAAAACGTCGAGCAAGTGATCATCGGCAAGCGAGACGCCATCGAACTGGTCATCGTCGGCCTCCTAGCCCAGGGTCATATGCTTATTGAGGACGTGCCAGGCGTGGGGAAGACTATGCTGGCACGCTCCTTGGCGAAATCGCTCGGCTGTAGCTTCAGCCGGATTCAGTTCACGCCCGATATGCTGCCCTCGGACGTGACCGGGGTCTCGATCTTCAATCAGAAGACCCGCGAGTTCGAGTTCCGCCCAGGCCCTGTCATGGCGCAGATCGTGCTCACCGACGAGATCAACCGAGCCACGCCAAAGACTCAGGCCGCGCTGCTGGAGGCGATGCAGGAACTCCAGGTGACCGTCGATGGGATCACCCACCCGCTTCCGGCGCCATTTCTCGTCCTGGCAACGCAGAACCCCATCGAGTATGAGGGCACCTTCCCTCTGCCAGAGGCGCAGCTAGATCGTTTCTTGATGCGCATCCGCCTAGGATACCCCAGTCCGGAGGCGGAGATCGCCATCCTGGAGTCGCAGCGCTACATCCATCCCGTCACGCAGATTGAGCAGGTCATCCCTGTCGCTGAGCTCCTCTCCGCCCAAGAGGCTCTAAAGGACGTCTATCTAGATACGCTTGTCAAAGAGTACATCGTCGATATGATCGATCAGACGCGCCATCATCCCGACATCTATCTCGGCGCCAGCCCGCGCGGATCCCTGGCGCTCTATCGGACCGGCCAGGCCTGGGCAGCTATGCACGGCCGCGACTACGTGCTGCCTGACGACATCAAGAAGCTTGCCCTACCCACCCTGGCCCACCGACTGATCGTGAGCCCTGCCGCACGTTTGAAGGATGTCAGCGGCGAGACGGTGATGGGGGAGATTCTGGGATCGCTGCGCGTGCCGGGAGCGGATGTAAGGCCGCAGTGAAGAACGTCACACTCGCGGTGCGATCTCCTCACGGTGGGACAGCTCTCCCGGGGAGCCTCACTCCTGGCAACTACAGATGATGCGATGCCCGCGAGCCTGGTTGGTTCTCGGCCTCGGGCTGGTTAGCCTCGCCTTGGCGCTGGTCACCGGTCGAGAGATGTATTTCCGGCTGACTTACCTTCTCGGCGCCACCCTCGTCGTATCTGCCGTCTGGGCCTGGTCATCCCTCCACGGGCTCCAGCTCAAACGGTACACCCGCTCTCAACGCGGTCAGGTGGGCCGCGTCATGGGGGAGTACCTGGCCATCAAGAACGCATCGTGGCTGCCCAAGCTACTGGTGGTCGTGCACGATCAGTCCTCTCTACCCGGCCATCATGCAGGACACGCCATCCACGGTCTCGGAGCGCGCCACTCATTCGACTGGCGGGTGCGCACGCTATGCGAGCAGCGTGGATCGTTCCAACTCGGGCCGATGACCATCTCCGGCCGCGACCCGCTGGGACTGTTCGAACGACGACGGACGTTTCCGCAGACGACCACCATCGTCATCTACCCAGCGGTTGTGCCAGTGAGAAGGTTGCCGCCCCCGAGGGGACCGCTGCCGGGTGGAGAGACCCTTCGTCGGCGCACACACCACGTTACGCCCAACGCCGCTGGGGTACGCGACTACGTGCCGGGTGACAGCTTATCCCGTATCCATTGGCCGTCTACCGCCCGCAAGAACCGGCTCATCGTCAAGGAATTCGAACGAGATCCTATGGCCGACGTCTGGATCTTCCTGGATATGGAGAAAAGCGCACAGGCGATCAAGGCTGACGCCAGGATCGAAGAGGAGAGCTTAACAGCAGACGAGGAGACGACAGAGAAACCGCTGTGGCGGCGCGTCCAGGAGTTCAGGCTGAACCCCAGCACCGAGGAATATACCATCACCGCAGCAGCCTCCCTGGCGAATATCTCCATCCAGCAGCGTTACGCCGTGGGACTAGTGGCCTACGGCCAGCGCCGGGAGGTTATCCAGCCTGATCGAGAGGAGCGTCAGCAGACCAGGCTCTTGGAGACGCTCGCCATGCTCCGGGCGAAGGGCACCATCCCCTTCAGCCAGGTCTTGAGCGGTGAGGGCGGACGCCTGGGACGAGGAACGACGGTGATCGCTATCAGTCCATCAGCTCGACAGGACTGGATAGAAGCGTTGCTCTACCTCAGCGGACGGGGACTCCGGGTATTCGCAGTTCTGATCGACGCAGCAACCTTCGGAGGAAACACCGGCACGTCGTCGCTCAAGAAGCGCCTGCTGGCGGCTGGCGTTCCCGCCGTCAGCCTGGAAGAGGGAATGCCTCTATCGGAAGCCTTGAACAAGCTGTCGGTGCATCACGCAACCGCGCGATCCTAGAGTCACTCCCGGACACCGGAACGACGACCGAAGAGGCTTGCATCACCTCGCCGAAGCCCCGTCACCGCTCCAACCACTCGGCCGCCACCTTGGGCAGCTGGGTGATTGAGCCGCGACGGATGGCGGGGTCGGGCAGCGATTCCAGGAAGAACGGCCCATAGGACTTGGTTAACAGCCGCTTGTCGAAACAGACCACGATACCGCGATCATCTCGGGTTCGTATCAAGCGCCCAAAGCCCTGCAAGAAGCGGAGTATCGTCTCTGGAACGGTGAAATCTCGGAAAGGCTGGTCGAACGTTTCCGCTCGCGCGGCGAACACCGGATCAGTCGGCACGCTGAAGGGGAGCTTGGCGATAGCCAGACAGCTCAGGGGATCACCTGGCACGTCCACGCCCTCCCAGAAGCTCCTCGTGCCCAGCAGCACGCGTCGGTCACCCGTCCGGAAGTCCTCCAGCAGCTGCGCCCGGGAGATGCCCTCCCCCTGCGCCCGAACCGTGATCCCCGCCTGAGCCAACGGCGCCTTGATCGCCCGCAATGTGGCCCGCAGCTGACGATACGACGTGAAAAGAGCCAGTGCCCGCCCCTCCGTTGCACGGAACAGCTGCGCCATCCCCTGCGCCACAATCCTCTGATAGCCTCGCTCACTGGGCTCTGGGACATCGTCCACGATGTAGAAGAGCGTCGAGTTCTCGTAATCGAAGGGGGAACCGACCGCTAGCTCGTTGGCATCCCAGGCGTGCAGTCGCTCACGGAGGAAGTCGAAGGTCCCACTGGTGCGCAGGGTGGCCGACGTCAAGACGACCGACTGCTTCTTATGAAACAGCTCCTCCTGCACCAAGGGCCCCACGTGAAGAGGAGCCGCGTGGAGGCTGAGGTGATCGCTGTTCGGTCGCATCTCCAGCCAATAGATCAGAGACGAGGAGGGGTCCATAACCATCTGCCCGATCTGCTGACGCACCTCCTCCAGATGTTGCGCCATCCCTAACATCTGGACCTGGAGCTCATCGGCGTCGGGGAGATCGTAGCTGGCGACTAGCTCGTCCAGGCCACCGGCCAGTCTCTCCAGTTCACGTACCACGGCCTTGATGGGCCGATTGACGTCGTCACAGGCGATCTCGATGGAATCCCACGCTGGCTGCACCCGCACGCCCGAGGTGAGACGCATGCGGAAGGAGTAGCGACTGCGCCGATCGCCCTTCTGTTCCTGGGCGAAGGTCTCCAGGCGATCAAAGAAGGTATCCAGCTCACTCAGCGCCCGATCGACGGATTGCCCAATCTGCCCGATGGAAAGCTCCACCTTGTCCATGACCTTCTCGGGCAGGTCAGCCTGCCGGCAACGACCTAGCACCTGACTCATAAGGCCACTCACCCGGCCGTCAGCCTTCACCTGACCAATCTCACTTAGCAATCGCCGTACGCTGGTGCGATCCGTCTCAAAGCTAAGTCCGTTGGTGATGGCCGACTCCAGATGATGTGCCTCGTCCAGTATCAGATAGTCGTAATCCGGGAGCGCCCGGTTCTGGACCGCGACGTCGGCCAGCAGGAGAGCATGGTTGACGATAATCAAGTGAGCCGCCTCGGCCGCCCGCCGTGCGCGATAGAAATAGCAGACGCCGCGTTGGAAAAAGCGACAGCGCTCCGGTTTGCAGCCCTCGTAATCAGCCGAAAGGCGGTGCCACATGCTCCGCTCCAACGCCGTGGGCAGAAAGAGCTCATCGCCATCACCGTCTTCAGTCTCCAGCAGCCAGATCAGCACTTTGGAAAGAACGCAGGCTTGCTCAGGTGAACGTGCACCACGATGGCGCAGTGCCTGCAGCCGAGCAGGACAGAGATAGTGGGATCGGCCCTTAAGCACCGCCGCCTCAAAATCGAGCGAGAGGATACGCTCCAGGTCAGGTAGATCCTTCTGATGGAGCTGCTCCTGCAAGTTGATCGTGTTGGTTGAGATGACAACGCGCTCGCCATTCTGGATGGCCCAGTGTACAGCAGGAACCAGATAGGCCAGAGACTTGCCGACGCCGGTAGGCGCCTCTACCAGGAGATGACGTCCCTCGTTGAAGGCCTCAGCCACGGATCGGAGCATATCCACCTGCTGGGGCCGGTGCTCGTAGTCCGGGAAATGATCCGCAAATGCGCCGTTCCCCTCCAACAACGAGGCAAGATAGTCAACGTTGACCGGCTTCTGATCAACAACAGGCTCCAGTGACTCCACTCGCTCCGAGGCAGCAAAAAGCGGTCCTTCCGGGCCAAGCCGCTCTGGCGTGCTCCGCTGCCGGGTGGGCTGGTGAGCCATTTCCTCCAGCGCCTCTTGAAAGAAAGGACACGCCTTCCAAGAGACCCTTTGTCCGTGGCCGATGATCTCCTTCAACAAACGGGGCGGGAGCTCACACGCCCGCAGGAGCATCGCACGGAAGACCCGATAGCTGGCTAGCGCGTCGTCCAGCGCCCGATGAGCCCGCTCCAAATCGACATCCAGCATCTGCGCCAGGCGCCTCAAACTGTAGCGGTCAGCGTTGGGTAGAATGACGCCGGCCAACTCAAAGGTATCCAGATATTCGTTATCGAAGGCTTCTGAGTGCTGCTCTAGGAAGCGGATATCGAACTCAACGCTGTGTCCGATGATCGGGTAGTCACCGACGAAGCGGACGAAGTCCGGCAGCACATCGTAGAGATGAGGAGCCCCTCTGACATCCTGGTCGGTGATCCCGGTCAGCGTGGTGATGTCGCGCGGGATGTGACGCCCCGGGTCGACGAAGGTGGAGTAGGTCTCCAGAAGTTCATCACGGCGGAATCTGGCCGCGCCGATCTCGATAATGGCATCACGCTGGGCATCGACACCCGTGGTCTCTAAGTCCAGGGCCACATAGGTTCGGGGCATGGTTCCTCGTTTCTAGGCTGCAAGGGCCTCATTGACTGTCAACAACCAACTATCGTGCCAGACTAGAAAAGGGGCACGATTATGCGACGGGAGGACATTATACCCCAGCCAATGGACACGGCAAGAAGCACAACACTGACCTGGTGCTCGGAGAGCGCGCAGGAAGGGTCGCTGTTTGACACCCCCCAGCACCTATGATATAGTAGGGTTCATCGTCCGGGAAGAAGATCCGGAGGCCCTGCATGCTGACTCCGACGCATCATCGAGGATGGCATCGACCACGCGTGACGCGGCATCGAGCAGAGACCGGAACAGTCGAATGCCTTTGCTAGGATATCAAGGAGTTTGAATGGCGAAGTCAAGGACGGAACGATTGGTGGATCGGTTGCGCAACCTGCAGATGAGCACCCCAGACGTAGAGGCCTCGGCCCTCGTCAGCGTTGACGGGTTGATCATAGCCTCTGCCCTTCCAGCTGGCGTCGAGGAGGATCGAGTCTCCGCGATGTCCGCCGCGATGCTCTCCCTGGGTGATCGAATTGCCAGCGAGCTGGGGCGGGGCACCCTCAGCCAGGTCTACGTCAAGGGGGACCAGGGCTACGTCATCCTGATGTCCGTGGGCGAAGAAGCGGTGCTCACCGTCTTAGCTCATCAAGAAGCCAAGCTGGGGCTCGTCTTCCTGGATATGCGCCGTACGGCTGAGGATCTGGCTACGTTGCTTTGATGGTTGTCTGCTAACAACGTGCCCAAGAGACGCAGAGAATCCGACTGAGACGACGATCGTACCTAGTGTCAGGGAGGGTCGCGCAAGTGACTCTCCCTGTTTCTTGTGTCGGGCATTGGCCCGTGAGACGGCAGTTCCAAACCTATGAATCAGATAAGGAAGTACATTTTCTGCACGGGGGGCGTACTCAGCGGCGTGGGGAAAGGCGTGACCGCTGGCTCAGTCGGCCGTATCCTCAAGGCGCGTGGCGCCAGCGTGTCCATTCAGAAGCTCGACCCCTATATCAACGTGGACCCTGGGACCATGTCCCCATACCAGCATGGCGAGGTCTTCGTCACCAATGATGGTGCCGAGACCGATCTCGACCTCGGGCACTATGAACGCTTTATCGATGAGAACCTGACTCAGGCGAGTAACGTCACGACCGGCCAGGTCTACGCAGAGATCATCGCCCGAGAGCGCCGAGGAGACTTTCTCGGGGGAACGATCCAGGTCATTCCTCACATCACGGACGAGATCAAACGGCGTATCGCCCTGGTTGGCGAACAGACCGACGCCGAGGTGGTGATCGTCGAGGTAGGCGGCACCGTGGGCGACATTGAGGGCCTGCCTTTCCTCGAGGCATTGCGTCAGATGCGGCAGGATGTGGGACGACACAACACCTTCTACATCCACGTCACCTTCCTGCCGCACATCGGCGCCACCGACGAACTGAAGACGAAACCGACTCAGCACAGCGTGCGCGAGCTACGCTCTCTCGGTATCCAACCCGACGCCATCATCGCCCGCGCCGACCATCCGGTGGACGAGTCATTGCGCGACAAAATCTCCCTCTTCTGTGACGTTGAACGCCAAGCGGTGATCCCACTGGTGACCACTCCGGTGCTGTACGAAGTCCCGTTGCTGCTGGAAGATGCTGGTCTTGGTGACTTCATCGCGAAACGCCTTCAGCTCCAGGTCGAGAAGCCCGACCTGGAGGAATGGCGCCACCTCGTCAACCGGATTCGGACGCCGAAGCCATCCGTGCCCTTGGCCATCGTCGGCAAGTACGTTGAGCTTCACGACGCCTACATGAGCGTCAGCGAGGCGTTGGACCACGCAGCTCTGGCCCATGGCTGGGACGTGGATCTGCGCTTCGTCAGCTCCGAGCATCTCGAACGGGGGCGTGGATGGGATCGACTGAGGGAGGTGGCCGGCATCGTGATCCCTGGAGGCTTTGGTGAGCGGGGCATCGAGGGCAAGGTCGATACAGCCCGCTGGGCACGTAAGAACAAGGTCCCGTACCTGGGGTTGTGCCTTGGCCTGCAGGTCATGATCATCGAGCTTGCTCGCCACGCCCTGGGAAACGAAGAACCGAACAGCACCGAGTTCGATGCTCGTACCGAGTACCCCGTCATCGATCTCATGCCCGAGCAACGGTCGATCGTGGACAAGGGAGGAACCATGCGGCTCGGCCTCTATCCGTGTCAGATGAAGCCGGGGACCAAGGCCGCGCAAGCCTATCAGGAACCGTTGGTCGAGGAGCGGCATCGGCATCGCTTCGAGGTCAACAACACCTACCGTGATATGCTCTCGGAGGCAGGTCTGGTTTTCAGCGGGTTATCACCTGACGGGCGCTTGGTAGAGATCGGGGAACTGGAGGACCATCCCTTTATGCTGGGCAGCCAGTTCCATCCGGAGTTCAAGTCTCGTCCGACGCGTCCCCACCCCTTATTCAAGGCCTTCGTTGGTTCAGCGATACAGTACTATCGTTCCAGGACAAGCGACGGATCGGCGGAGCAAGAAGTCCACCCGACCAGAAGCGCGGAGCCTGAACCGTAGGATCTTCCCAAGACGCTAATCTCAAGCTGAACTGCCGGGGAGCGTATGGCTGTCCCCGAGCCGTCGACAGGTGCCACCCTCCGGCCCCGGAAGCAAGTTGTCAAAAGCACCCCTTCATGTTAGGATATCAGTCATTACGCTATTACAATGGTCGCTTTCCGCTCTCAGACACTGAGCTGGGGGCAGCTACCGTGGAAAGAAGGAGGTTCACTACGTGCGCAGTTATGAAATGGTCTTCATCGTCCGTCCCGATCTGGATGGGGATGAACTGGACGACGTCGTCAATGACGTCGGAAGTCTGATTAAGAGGAATGGCGGAGAGGTTACAAAGGTTGAGCCCTGGGGATTGCGGAGGCTCGCCTACCCCATTAAGAAGCATCAAGAGGGCCGATACCTGTTGATGACTTTCGAGTTGGAACCGAGCAACGTGACCGAACTGGAACGCGTGCTTAGGCTCAAAGAGTCTGTTATACGTCACCTCGTCATTCGGCTTGAATCCTAAGAGCGGGAAACCTGAGGTTATGACCAGGAGCCTGAACAAGGTTATGGTGATCGGGAAAGTCGGACGTGCTCCTGAGATGCGCTATATGCCCAGCGGACGTCCCGTGACCTCGTTCAGTGTCGGAGCGTCCCGATCATGTGAGGATAGTGAGGGCAACCGACACGAAGAGACTGAGTGGTTCAATGTGGTCGCCTGGGGCGACTTGGCCGAGAGATGCAAGAGCGATCTCCAGGCGAGCGACCAGGTCTACGTCGAGGGACGTCTCCAGACACGACGTTGGGAAATCGACGGCGGTAACAGCCGCTTCCGCACCGAGCTGGTGGCCAAGGAGATGATCCGATTGAACCGCTTCGATGATGACTGATCGTCGATTTTTGGCGCAGGCCTTTGCTGCGCTTGACCTAACCTAGTACTTAGTAGGAGGATGTATGAGCCCGTGGTATAGAAACCGACGCAGAACCTGTTATTTCTGTGAAGAGAATATTGATTACGTTGATTACAAGGACATTGACACGCTTAAACAGTTCCTGACTGACCGCGGCAAGATCCGGTCGCGAAGGCAGACATCAACCTGCGCTCAACATCAGCGTCAGCTTGCCCGAGCTGTCAAGCGCGCACGCCATCTGGCGTTGCTGCCCTTCGTGGGCTAACGGCGCGAAAGCGTCTCTTCAGGAGATCAAGTAGGAAGGCCCTCGATTAGGCTGGGCCTTCTTTTGTTTTGCATCTTGTTCAGACGGAGAGGTGAAGAGGATGACCAAAAAGGTTAGACGTACCCCTAAGCAGCAGTTGACTCGCAAACAACGCTCCCGCCTCGAGGAAGAGAGGCGAATGGAGAGGATTCTCATCTGGGGCGTGAGCATCGTGGGAATCCTGATTATCGGCGTCCTCGGTTACGGTGTCGTGGCTGAGAGGATCATCGAACCCCGCGAGCCTGTGGCTATCGTCGATGAGACGCCTATCACGACGGCCGAGTTTGAAGCTCGGGTGAAGTTCAGGCGATTGCAGCTCGCGAACCAGCTGAGCTATCTCTACCAACAGCAGCAAACGATGGCCGCTGAAGGGTCAGGGTCAGAGACTGGTGGAGGATCTATCCAGGAGTACTTCCAGCAGCAGATCAGCAATCTGCGATCGCAGCTGGCCCCGGAGAACGCCGAATCCCTGGGCGAGCAGGTCCTAGATCAGATGGTCCAAGAGGAGCTGGTGCGACAAGAGGCCGAGCGTCGCGGCATTGAGGTAACGGCCGAAGAGGTCCAGGGCGAGGTTCATGAGAGCTTCGGATATGATCCCGATGCCACGCCAGCGCCAACGGCCTCGGCCCCGCTCACGTCGACAGAATCGCTGACCACGTCACAGCCGACGCCAGCCCCGACGCCGACGCGAATGACGGAGGCGGACTTTCGCGAGATGTACAATCGTTATATGCAAGAGGGCCTCAAACCTCTAGGAATCTCCGAGCAGCAGTACCGTTCCTGGATGAAGGCCTCACTGCTTACCGAGAAACTCCAGGCAGACATGAAGGAAGAGCTTCCCCAACAGGCTGAACAGGTCAAGTTGCGCTTCCTTAGCGTGAGCAGCGAGGAAAGAGCCAACGAACTCGCGCAACGCCTGGACAGTGGTGAGGACTTCCAGGCCTTGGCGGAGGAGATCCAGGCGGATGAGGAATCCCCCGGCTCTAGCAGCGAGTTAGGCTGGCTGCCTCAAGAGACCCTGGCAGACCGACTCGGTGAAGAGACAGCGGCCACGGCCTTCGATCTGGAGGTCGGAGAGCACACTGAGCCGCTGACGCTCGGGGAGCAAGGACAGAGCCACTACATCTTCGAGGTGATGGGTCACGAGGAACGCGCGTTGGAGGACAACATCCTCGAGCAGATGGCTCAGGAGGCGTTCCAGTCGTGGCTGGAAGCGCAACAGTCGCTTGTCGAGCGTAAGTCAATCGCTGGCCGCGTACCCACCGAGCCTTAGGTTGGTTGCTCTACTGTCTGGCTGAGATGGTTTTGAGCCCCCAAGGTAACCCTTGGGGGCTCAGCTTTTCAGCCAATGGGCCGCTCCGCTTAGCCAATGGGCCGCTCCGCTTAGCCAATGGGCCGCTCCGCTTAGCCAATGGGCCGCTCCGCTTAGCCGATGTGCCGCTTCGCTTCGATAACGTTAGATAGGCTCTCGATCTTGGTCAAGACCCGGCTGAGCTGCGCAATGTCGCTGATTTCGAGCGTGATATAGAGAGTGGCGATGTTCTTCTCCCGGCTCACGTTGACGGCCGCCATGTTGATCTTCTCGTTGCTGATCTCACCCGCTATCTCGTGGAGCAGTCCTGTGCGATCGTAGGCCCTGATGTAGGCCGCCACCGGGACGGTCTGAGGCTCTGAGCCCCAATCGACGTCAATCAGGCGATCCTTGTCATGCACGCGCAAGATATTGAGGCAGTCGCGCCGATGAACGGTAACCCCCTTGCCCCGCGTCACGTATCCGACGATCTCCTCCCCCGGCAACGGACTGCAACACTTGGCGAGACGTGTCATCAGGCCACCAGTTCCCTGCACCTGGATACCCTCGACGGATTGAGTAAGAGAGGGAGGCTGGGCCGGCAGCAACTGCTTCTCCTCTTGTGCACCGAGCTCGGCGATCTTGCCGGCGATCTGCTGTGTGTTGATATCACCGAAGCCAACGGCGGCGTGAAAATCCTCGACGCTGTCATACCCAAAGAGGTGAGCGACCTTCTCGTGACTAATACGCTCTATGCCCAGATGCTTCAGCTCTCGATCAACCACCTCTCGCCCCTGAGTGATGTTCTTCTCACGATCCTGTTCGCGGAACCAACGCCGGATCTTGGAGCGAGCCCGAGAGGTCTTGACGTAGTTTAGCGCCGGGTTCAGCCAATCACGACTCGGGGACGCCTGCTTATCGGTGATGACCTCCACCCGGTCCCCAGTCCTCAGCTGATAATCCAACCCCACCCATCTATCATTGACCTTAGCCCCGCGACAGCGGTGACCGACCTCTGTATGGATGTAGTAGGCGAAATCAATAGGCGTCGCCCCAGCAGGGAGGTCGATAATATCGCCTTTGGGCGTGAAGGTGTAGACACGATCCTGGAAAATGTCCGTCTTCATCGCGTCCACAAACTCGCTGGCATCGGTCAACTCTCGCTGCCACTCCACCAAGGACCGCATCCAGGCTATCTTCGTATCGAACGAGGGGTCGGGCTTGCCGCTATTCTTGTAGCGCCAATGAGCGGCAACGCCATATTCGGCGATACGATCCATTTCCCGCGTGCGGATTTGCACCTCGAGCGTCTTCCCATCGTCAGCGATCACTGCCGTGTGCAAGCTCTGATAGCCGTTATCCTTGGGAGTGGCGATGTAATCATCGAACTCCCCTGGGATCGGCTTCCAAAGCCCGTGCACCAAACCCAGGATGCGATAGCACTCAGGCTCGTTTTCCGTGATGACGCGAATGCCGCGTACGTCGTACACCTGCTCAAACGGGACGTTCTTGCGAAGCATCTTCCGATAGATACTATACATATGCTTCGGGCGTCCCTCTATCGCCGCCTCGAACCCCTCGTCCGCCATCCTCTCCCGCAGGACCTGAATGTAGTGCTCAATGCTATCCTCGCGATCTGGGCGACGCTCGGCGATCAGCTCCTTCATCCAATGGTACGTCTCGCTGTCGAGGTATCGGAAGCTCAGATCCTCCAGCTCCCACTTCCACTGCCAGACCCCCAAGCTGCTGGCCAGCGGGGCGAAGATCTCCTGGGTCTCGCGAGCGAAGGCCCTCTGTCGCTCCTCGTCCAGGGGCTCGAGCGTGCGCATGTTATGCAGTCGATCGGCCAGCTTGATGATGACCACGCGGATATCCTCGGCCATAGCGACGAACATCTTGCGTAAGCTCTCCGCCTCCCGATCCACCGAGTCCTCCGTGCTGATATCGGTGAACCGATCGTCAACCTGCTGCTTCTCCATCTGCTCCAGCTTGGTCACACCATCGACCAGGGCCGCGATGTCTGGGTTGAACGTCGTCGCCAACTCATCCAGGCCAATACCCGTATCCTCCACAACATCGTGGAGGAGTCCAGCGGCGATGGTATCTGGACCCATCCCGATATCGGCCAGAAGAAGCGCTACGGAGAGAGGGTGTTGAATGTAGGGCACACCTGAGTCACGATCCTGACCCTCGTGAGCCTCCTCGGCCAGAGCATAAGCTCGCTCAATGAGTGCCCTGGCGTCACCATCTCGCTGCGCCAGCGAAACGCGCTTCAAGATATCCGATAGATCAATAGTCTCTCTGCTCGTATCTGTTTGCATGACAACCTCTGCGACCACGGGAGGAACGCCCTAGCCACCAAGGTCAAACGAGCGGGGGCTATGCCGCGGCTCGCCGTAGAGAGGACATAGGGCGTCGTCGCCCAATGGACTATGGAACAGAGTATAATGCGTTCCCCCAGTTTGTCAACGAAAGCAGCCGGGACTACCTCTTCTGTCCGAGTGGAAAACCTGTCGCTCCTTCGGCAAGCTGATGGGTCGGGCGGGCCCGTTCTCACTTGTCATCCCTACGAGTTGACTGTATAGTGATAGGGGACGGTAGAAAGGAGGCGAAACTATGAGAGTTATCACGGGCAAGGCAAAGGGACACAGCCTAAAATCGGTCCCGGGCGACATCACACGACCTATCACAGATCGCGCCAAGTGCGCGCTCTTCAGCATCATTGGGAACCTGGTGATCGATTCACGTTTTCTGGACCTCTTCGCAGGTACTGGTCAGGTGGGTATCGAAGCCCTTAGCCGGGGCGGAGAGGAGGCGGTCTTTGTCGAGAGAGCAAAGCCAGCTCTCCGGACCATCCGAGATAACCTGGAACACACCAGTCTAGAGGAGGGAGCCCACGTCGTTCCCGGCGACGTGTTCGACTTTCTGCGCCGTGAGCCAGACCCCTTTGACTTCATCTATGTAGCCCCACCCCAGTACGCGGAGCTGTGGATCAAGACGCTTCGGCTGCTCGATGAAAGGCCGGGTTGGATCGCTGACGACGGCTGGGTTATCGTCCAGATCGATCCCCTGGAGTACGAGGAGCAGGCATTGAAGCACCTGGGGCTCTTCGATCAACGCTCCTACGGCGGCGTCATGCTCTGTTTCTATGCCAAGTATCAGGAGTGACCAAGGTCCTGCACAATCAGCCTGGTGACCCGCCCATGACCAAAAAGCCAGGCGCTCGAGCGCCTGGCTTTTTGGATCTAAAGGCTAAAGGGTCAAGGACCTACAGCCTACATAGGTGGCATGCCGCCGCCCGGCATACCGCCGCCCGGCATACCGCCTCCACCCGGCCCACCCTCGTCGCCCTTCTCGGGCAGGTCGGTGATGAGCGCCTCGGTGGACAGGACCATCGCCGCAATGGAAGCAGCGTTCTGCAAGGCCCCTTTCGTCACCTTGGCCGGATCAATGATGCCGCGCTCGACCATATCCGCGAAGTCACCCTCCAGCACGTCGTAGCCAATCCGCTCGTTGCCCTCGCCCTTCTGCATCCGCCGGACAGCGTCGAGAATCACAGCGCCATCCTCGCCAGCGTTCTCAGCGAGCTTGCGGAGCGGCATCTCCAGCGCCTTGCGGAGGATCGTCACACCGGTCTGCTCATCCGGAAAGGTCAACTCCACGTCATCGAGGGCGGAGATCGCGTTGATCAACGCCACACCGCCACCCGGGACGATACCCTCTTCGACAGCAGCGCGCGTCGCAGACAGCGCGTCCTCGACGCGGTGCTTCTTCTCTTTCAGCTCCGTCTCAGTCGCCGCACCAACACGGATCACAGCAACGCCGCCCGCGAGCTTGGCCAGGCGCTCCTGAAGCTTCTCACGGTCATAGTCCGACGTGGACTTCTCGATCTCGACCTTGATCTGTTCCATACGGCCCCTGATGTCGTCATCGGAGCCTCTGCCGCCGATGATGGTCGTCTCGTCCTTCGTGGAAACAACCTTCTCGGCCCGGCCAAGATCCTCCATCGTCGTGCTCTCGAGGGTGCGTCCCTCTTCCTCGGTGATCACGTGCCCACCGGTGAGGATGGAGATGTCCTTCAACATAGCCTTGCGGCGATCGCCGAATCCAGGCGCCTTGACGGCCAGGACGTTGAGCATGCCACGCAGCTTGTTCAGCACCAACGTGGCCAGCGCCTCGCCATCGACGTCCTCGGCGATAACAATCAGATCACGGTTGCCCTTCTGGACCAACTTCTCCAGGATCGGGACCAAGTCCTGAGCGGCCGAGATCTTGTCATCGTGGATGAGGATATAGGGCTCCTCAATGACCGCCTCCATCGTCTCCTGATCAGAGACGAAGTAAGGCGAGAGGTAACCGCGGTCAAACTGCATGCCCTCGACGTACTCGATCTCGAATTCGAGACCACGGGATTCCTCGACGGTGATGACGCCGTCCTTACCTACCCGGTCCATCACCTCAGCGATAACGTCACCGATCTCCCGATCCTGCGCAGAGATGGCGGCGACGTTCGCAATCGCGTCCTTGGTCGTCAGCGCAATCGACTGCTCGTCGATGTTCCCGGCAATCGCCTCGGACGCGGCCAAGATGCCGCGCTTAAGCAACATCGGGTTGGCGCCAGCGGCAACGTTTTTCATACCCTCTGTGATAATGGTGTGGGAAAGAAGCGTTGCGGTCGTGGTGCCGTCGCCGGCGATATCGTTGGTCTTGGTCGCAGCTTCCTTCAACAACTGAGCACCCATATTCTCAAAGGGCTGCTTCAGTTCGATCTCCTTGGCCACCGTCACACCGTCGTGGGTGATGGTGGGAGCGCCCCACTGCTTATCAAGAGCGACGTTGCGGCCCTTGGGCCCCAGCGTGGTCACGACAGCGTTCGCTACCGTGTCAATACCGTTCTTCAAAGATCGTCGGGCTTCTTCACTAAAGACTAACTGTTTTGCCATCTTGATTCCTCCTCAGGAAAGATCTCTTATCGGAAATTCTCAGCAGGCTACTCAATCTTGGCGAGGATGTCACTCTCTTTGAGAATGAGGATTTCCTTGCCGTCTTCGGACTTGAAGCCTGTGCCAGCGTACTTGGAGAACACAACCGTGTCCCCCTTCTCAACATCCAAGGGGATCCGGTTCCCCTGCTCATCCCGATTGCCAGGGCCTACGGCTAGGACCTCGCCCTGCTGTGGCTTTTCCTTGGCGGTATCGGGCAATACCAGTTCGCCACCCGCAAAGGTCTCAACATCCTTCTCGATCGGTGCGACCACCACTCGAGAGCCCAACGGCTTGATATTAACGCTCATCTTGTCACCTCCTGCGCTTAGCATAGTAGCAAACGACGTATCTGTTTAGCACTCAATGGATGAGAGTGCTAACTTCAACCCTAATCATACCATGTGCCTAAGAGATGTCAAGACCCATGCCCCCGTCAGTGAGGGGGCTCAAACCTATTCATATGTCTTTCTTACCCCAACAGCTCCTTACTCACACAGCACAGGACCCGCTGCGCGGGCTCAGCGGGTCCCTTATGTCTCTGATGTCACACGGATTGGTCGTCCCAGATCTAGGACGATAGGATCTTGCGCAACTCCTCCCTGATCTGCGTCTTAGCTTCTGCCACGTCGATGCCCTGTGCAGCAGCGATCTCCCCCGCGACAAACATCAATGCTTCCTTATAAATCCGCTTCCCCCGCGTCGTCAGGTGATCCTCTTCCTTCTGCCGCCACGTCAGATCCCTCAGCACCTCAGCCACCTGGAAAATATCCCCAGCGTGAAGCTTGTCCCGCAAGAACTTGTGGCGGGTCTTATGGTTCGACGGCAATTCCTCTGGCTCGGAGCGCAGGACATCCCATACCTGTTCCACCTCGGATCGCCGAATCGCCAGCCGAAGCCCCAGTTCGTCCGCCTCCTCAATAGGGATCATCAATTTAAGGCTTGGTTCTCGCCCCAACAACTCGATCTGATAGTATTGGCTGCTGCTACCCTGCCACTCACGTTCCTGAATATTCACGACCACACCAACACCACGCGTAGGATGGACAATAGCATCCCCCGTATTGAACATCTCACTTCCTCCTACTTGTCTGCTGTAAACTCCCCCTCACGCGCAGGAGCTCACGTTTGGAGCCAGCCCTCTCAGTCAAGGGCAGGGACCCCTTCATAGATATCGACGCCGCCCACTGCCCGAACGTCTTCTGTAGGGCAACAGTCACAGATAAAGACGATATGAGTCAACCAATTGGCAGTCATACCAGGTACTGTTCGACAGCAGGACGCCGATTCAGCCCTCATCTACTCTTATGAGAGCGAGGCCAAACGATCCGAGTCCAGACGGCGATATCGTGTGGTGTAGCAACCCCACCAACTCTCCACATGCCCAGCGAGGAACCCAGTCCATCTCACGACGAGCGCAGCTGCCGAACGCGGCGTTTACAGATCCACGTGCTCCTGAAAAGGGTAAAACGACCTTCCATCAGCCGGCGCCCCGTTCAAGCCTTCCTGATCTCGATCGAGGCGGTTCCAAGCCATATGGGAATTCGGCCACCCTGTCCTGCCCTCAACGGACAAGCCAGGGCGTTGGTTATTCGGTTTTGTGCGTCAGTTCAGTGATTCAGCCTGCCGACCGCCGTCCCTGCACTTCCTCACGAATGAACGACGACGACTTCCTGAGCCCGGGGGCCCTTGTCAGCTTTCTCAACCCCGAATTCGACGGTGTCGCCCCGCCTCAACCAGTAGGCATCCATTCTGTCGCGAAAGTCATTCATATGGACGAAGACGTCAGGCTTCCCATCATCCCGCCGGATGAAACCATAACGCTTTTGATGATCGAACCACTTGATATTCCCTGTTACTCGATCAGACACTTTGCTCATACTCCTTATATGATCAGCTTAATTAGCTTACTTGAACGTCCCACCTACCGTCCAACGTCACGTCCTTCGACCTTCCTCCACATCAACAACCGCCTGCTGATAGGAAGGCAACGGCTCAGGATCGCCAGGGGCCCCCGGATAATCCAAGCCGAACACCAGGGGGTCATCTGGCGGGGCCATGCCGCGATTCAGGCGTTCCACAATGGCTCGCGCCCCCAACCCGGCGACCATCTCACGACGACCGTCCGCCGAGACCGTGGACCGCATATTGACCAGCCGGAAGAGTGGGGACAGGAGAGCCGGAACGATCCAGGTCTCGCCATCCTCCTCTCGTGTGACGTCGAACAGGGCCACATCGTCGGTCCCGTCCGTCGCCAGTCGTATCTCACGCAATGTAATATGATAGGCCGACATCCCTTATCCTTCAATCTCCACGTTGAGTGCCTCTGGGCCTTTTGGTGAATATCGTATATGGAAGCGAGCTGACTGTCCCTTCTCTGGCACGCCACCAGCCTCCTCCAGAAGCTGTTGCTGGTGGAAGAACACGTCCTTGTCCTCTCCGATCGTAATAAAACCGTAGTGCTTGCGCGGGCTGAACCACTTCACCCTTCCCTCTTTCTTGGGCAAGGGTCCCGCACCCAGGAAACAGGTTGGGCAGAGCACTGGGACGACCACGTGTCTGCCCCACCGCAGCAGAAAATCACGATAGGTAGCAGTTAGCACAAAACCTCGCCCACAGCGCTGACACACAATGACATTGAGCTCGTCCCTCATCATAAGACGACCTTCCCATCATCCAGACTCTACATCACTCGCTCATCAAGCGCATCTTCCCGCGGCACGAGAGCGGCATTTGGGACCCCGCGCAGGCTGAGGGCGAGCCGCCGCCTTGTCGAATCGATCTTGAGAACGCGCACCTTGACCGGTACGTCACGCCCCAGCCTTGCACCGGTCACTTTGCCACCAGGCATTTCGGAGGTGTGGACCAAGCCCTCTACACCTTGACCGACATCCACGAAGGCACCGAAATCTACCACATTCGTGACGCGTCCCTCGACGACTTGATCCACCTCCAGCTCTCCAACCACCACCGGCCACGGATCGGGCAGCATACGCTTGCGACTCAGTTCGATGCGCTCTCGCTCCCGATCCACGCTCAAAACCTTCACATCGATCTCGTCACCGACAGCGAGCACGTCGCTAGGATGGTCCAGATGCCTCCAATCCAACTCTGAAATATGAACCAGGCCGTCTACGCCGCCTAGATCGACAAAAGCACCGTAGTCCACGAGGTTTCGCACGATACCCGTGCGTTCCTCATCCTCGCTCAACTCGCTGAACAGCTCCTGGCGACGGCCGCGATTTGCAGCACGCTCCGATAAAACCAACCGTCGGCGACGTTGCTCCACCTCCAGGACAGCAAGTGTGAGCGTCTGTCCGACCAAGTCACGTTTCGCCTCTCGAAGGCGCTCACCACGTAGCCCCGGGGGCACCGAGGCCAAGTGTGAGTTCGGCACGAAACCATGCAGCCTTCCAAAAGAGACCAGGACACCACCGCTGTTCACATCCGTGACGTCACCCTCACAGGTCTCTCCGTCATCCAGGAGCTCTCTAGCGCGCAGCCAATCCTTTTGAGCCAGTCCTTCATTCAGCGATACGACAATGCCGTCACCACCGGGGCGCGTATCCCGTATCCTAACAGGCACACAGTCCCCCGCTTGCAGACCGGCCCGGAAGCCGTCATCCAGAAGTTGCAGGTCCTCACGAGGGACCACACCGTCTCGCTTGACACCTAAGTCGACGAGCAACTCGTCGCCAGCAACGAAGAGAACAACAGCCTCGCAGATGTCACCACGTCTGGGGCGTGTGTAGTCGTAGTCGCCCTCGATCAACGTCGAGAGCTGGTCTTGGATGTCAGTACGTGGTTGCCCCATTGAGCTAGTATCCGTACTTCTGTTCTTCCTTCTGTCGGCGCTTACGTTCACGGCGGATCGCCTTGCGGCGCGCGATCCGCTTCTTCTCGCTCTCAGAAACGTAATATCGCTTCTTCTTCACAGTGCTCAGGATTCGGGATCGAGCGACCTTCTTCCGGAATCGCTTGAGCAAGCTTCGCTGTGACTCTCCTGGTCGTAGTTCAACCTTTGTCAACGCTATTTCACCCCCTCTCAAACCTGCAATATCACATGGTTTGTGACGTCTCGATGTCGTCGAAACCAGCCCTTCAGGCCGTATCAGACCGAGCGCACTCGATGCACAGGGTGGCGTCGGGCAGGACAGCCAGCCGATCAGGGTTGATCGGAGCGCCACAACGCTCGCAAAGGCCGTACGTACCCTGGCTTATCCGCGACAGCTGCTGCTCAAGGTTGTGGGCCCGTCTCTTGAGATCACTTAACATGGCTTGATCAAGTTCCCACCGCGTGATGGAT
>Ga0207797_1000727_pt1 | contig 25159 bp, 18 predicted proteins | sample PRCRCaboRojoPR_6_FD_187275 | JGI IMG/M metagenome (GOLD analysis project Ga0207797, IMG submission 187275) | Marine sediment microbial community from Cabo Rojo, Puerto Rico - PR CR 10% Liquid 1 (SPAdes) | ecosystem: Environmental > Aquatic > Marine > Coastal > Sediment | place: Cabo Rojo, Puerto... | reverse complement strand
CCATTTTAAGAATAATGGTTACAAAACTGTATCGATGGGCAAAGTCTACCACTGGAACGACGAAGACGAAGGGGCCTGGACGAGAAAGCATCGTGACACCTTCTACGAAGAGGACTACGCGGTCGACGGATATTGTTCCGGCTACCAGCTTGAGGAAAACAAAGAGAAGATAAAGAATTTCTCCAAAGTCCTTTTCGAAGACGGGCCGACCGATAAGTCGCTATTGCCGGATATCTATGAATCTGCCGACGTCCCCGACGAAGAATACCCCGACGGCTTAATAGCGGAAAAAGGCCTGGATGAATTGAAAAGATTGTCCGAAGAGGAAGAACCCTTCTTTCTCGCTCTGGGTTTTTATAGACCCCACCTACCTTGGGCCGTGCCCCAGAAATATTGGGATCTCTATGACCCGTCGGAAGTGGACTTGGCCGACAATCAGTTCTTCCCCGAAAACGGCATTTGCAAGTCAAATTTGGTCGACTTCATGCATTACGGAGACGAGCTGATCAACGATACTTATTCCGATTTCGGCCGCTACAATGACGAAGACTTTCCCCGGCTGGACGAAGAGAAGCAGCGAGAATGTATTCGGGCCTACTGGGCCAGCGTAAGTTTCACTGATGCTCAGATTGGAAAGGTGCTAGAGGGGTTAAGAGAGTTAGGAATAGAGGAGGAGACGACGATCGTCCTCTGGGGGGACAACGGCTGGCATCTGGGTGAACATAAATTGTGGGCGAAGTGCACGAGCTTTGAGGAATCGACTCACGTACCGCTGCTCATCTCCGACCCCGAGTTCGACCCCACCGAGGGGACTGATTCAATAACGGAATTAGTCGATATCTATCCCACTCTCTGTGAGTTATGTGGCTTGAAAACTCCCGATCACTTGCAAGGGTCGAGCCTAGTGCCTCTGCTAGGGAATCCGTCCTCCTCCGTCAAGGAAGCCGCTTATAGCAGGTGGGGGGACTTTTATTCAATGCGGACAAGAGATTACCGCTTGACCTATTTCCAAAACGCGTCGGAGGAAGGCGACGAATGGCACCTCCCTAACGAGAACAATTACGAGCTGTTTGACTTGGAAAATGATCCCCGAGAGAACGTCAATGTCATAGAGGAGGACGAATATCAGGACGTTTTGGTGAGACTTAAGCACAAACTGTGGGACTTTTATTCCATCCCCGATCTTGAAAAATGAGGAGAACCCTGGTAGTGGAAGTGGTCTTCCGTCAGAGGTAAAAAATATAAAAATGGGAGCGTTATCTTGAGATGAGCGAAAAAGAACCTTTTTTCCTGGATCCGCTTGCGGGAGAGAGGGATTATCCCGAAGAGCCCGCGTTTACGGAGTATATTAGCGCCCTGCCGCAAGATGAGGAACTAGTATTTGCCTCGGGTTATACCGAGTTTACGCCCACTTCCCTTCTGGTTGGGGGCAGATACGACTTTAACTTGACCTTCTTTCCCCAGGAGAAGTCCCTTGAACCGGGAGCGATAGTGAAATTCAGCGTACCTCGATCCTGGACCCAGCCCCAAGGGGAAGAGGGGACCCCGGGTTACGTAGAGGCAGAAAGGTCCGCCGACGCCGGTCTCGAAACTTGGTTCACTCACAACGAAAATGTCCAGTGGTGGATATGCGTTCGGGTTTTGGAGGAAAGGGAGCCGGCCGAAGGTTTCATCGAGGTTTCCTATTCGGGCGTTACAGTACAGAGGTTTCCCCAGAAGGAGTTTAAAAACTGGCGTAACGCGATGAGGACGGTAGTGCAGTATAAAGGTGAAGGGGGCTATGCCGTTGTCCCCGCGGAGAGAACGGAGAAACCTACGGTAACCGCCGCGCCGGCCAGCAAGTTGAATATTGCCACCCCCTCAGTCATGGGAGAAAACGAAGGTGCGATAGAAGTAAAATTTTCTTTGCTGGATTATTGTGACAACTGGGCTCGCCCTTTCCAGGATGGGGAGATATTCGTCGCTTCTCCTGACTCCCCTTTCTCGCCCCTTAAGCGCGGGGAACTGACGAGCGAAGACCACAACTCGGGGAAAATGACGGTCGAAATCCCTCCTTCTCTTAAAAATATGGACCACTTCCGCCTGGCGGTCTCGGATCGGAAGGACAGGCTGTGGGGGGAAAGTCCCCCGATCGTCAACGATAATAAAGGAGAGCGGTTGAACGTATATTTTGGCGATATCCATGCCAAAACCATAAACTCCGACGGCTTAAGGACACCCCAGGAGTACTTCGAACACGCTCGGGACGTTGCCTTAAATGATTTTGCGGCCATCGCCGATCATAATCACGCTGAAGCGAGCTGGATCGAGGGGCCTTTCGTGGAAGAGATGACGGACGAGGCCTTTAGGGAAAATCTTGAAGCCTGCAGGGAATTCAACGAGCCGGGGGAGTTCGTCACTCTGGAGGGCTTCGAGCAAAACTATATCGAGGGTTACCCGGGCCATAGAAATATCTATTTTAGAGACAATTGTCCCGGTCTTTTCCGCGGAGATACTCTCGAAGAGCTTTATGATTACCTAAAGGCCCACAAGGCCCTTGTCATACCGCACCATACCGTTATCTGGAACACCCGCGTCCATCTGGACAACACGGAATTTTCTCGCTTGATAGAGATGTATTCCATGCATTGTAGTAGTGAGATGAAGGGGAGCCCCCTTAATAATTATCCTAATTCTCCGGCTAAGGCGGAGACGGGCCAGTCCGCGAGGGAAGTGCTTAACCAAGGATATAGGGTGGGTTTCATCGCCGCAAGCGACAACCATAACGGCGCTCCCGGCTTGTCGGCCAAGCCTTCCCGCTTCACCAACCTCACCTACAGCGGGGGGTTGGCCGCGGTCTTCGCTCCGGAACTCACCAGAGAGGCCATCTTCGATGGGCTCTACGATAGAAGGTGCTATGCTACAACGGGTGAGAGGATCTACCTCAACTTTAGGGTAAACGGAGAGCCTATGGGGAGCGAGATTGAAGCGAAGCGGGGCGAAAAACTACATTATGAGATTACCGTGGGCGGGACGGCCGACATCGCGAAAATTGAGCTGATCAAAAGCAATGGCTCCGAATTGTTGGCCGATTACGAGGAGAGCACTTATAGAGAGTTGGAGGGAGAAACTAAAATACCGAGCTCAGAAGATTGGTTTTACGTAAGGGTTACCCAGGCAGATAGACATATGGCTTGGTCTAGTCCGGTCTGGGTCGATCTGATTTGAATATCCGCTCTACCGCTTTCTCAATCCTTTCCTTTACCCTCTTAGGCTCATGCTCCTCGTGGACTTCCTCCAAGAAGGCGCGTAAGAAAAACTCTCTGGTCCCCTTTCCTCCGACGATGGGGCTATCCGTAATATCCAAACCCTGCAGCCCCATCTCCCGAGCAAACTTGACTAAACCCTCTAGCACTTCGACGAAGATAGCCGGTTCCTCTATTCTTCCTCGGCGCGGAGTTTGTGGATCTTCGACTTCAAAGAGGGGTTTGACGAGGCAGACCATCTCCCCGTTTTCTTTGCCGATCTCGGTCTGCCCCGCCTCCACCAATAATCTCTTTACTATGGGTAGGGCCTTCCTCAGGGAAAGATAAGAGAGGTCGACGGTAGCTAGAGTGGGTGGGGGAACTAGTTCGGTCGGATCGACGTCGCTGATGTTGGTCCTTTCCATGTTAATTACCCGAGAATTGGCTCGCAGCTTGCCCGTCAACTGACCGTAGCCTACGTCTACGGCATAGACTCTTTTCGCCCCGTATTGGAGGAGACAGTCGGTAAAACCGCCCGTGGAGGCACCGCAGTCGATCGCCACCCGATCTTCAACCTCTATGTCGAAGTCCTCTATTGCCCCCTCTAACTTTAGTCCTCCCCTGCTTTCGTATTTCTGATCTAAGCCCTTCACTTTGAGAGTTGCGTTCGACGAGAGGAGTTCGCCGGCTTTGTCCACCCGCTGACCGTCGGCCAGCACCTTGCCCATCATGATCCAGCTAACGGCGGCTTTTTTGTCCTCAACCAGACCGCGATCCACCAACAGTTTCCAGGCATGTTCTTTGGACAAGGAGATCCCTCTCTCAATTTATATATTTGAGTCTCCAGTATAAAAAATGGGGAAATTTCGAGCTTTCGAATCGTTAGGCAATTCATTTTAAGGACTTCTTCGCTCGATATAAGATCAATTTTCATCCAGTCCCCTTACCAGCCCCTGCAGATAGCCGATGGCGTTAGCTCTGGCCCTGTGGCCCCACTTTGAGTCCCCTTCTACGCGCGGGACGTGATCGACGATCATCACCCCTTGGAAGCCGACTTCGCGGAGCGTTTTTAAGACCTCGTATTTGTCGTAGTTCCCCCCTCCTTCGTTCAAAAAGATCTCGTGGAAGGAAGGTACAGTTCCTTCCACGTCTCGAAAGTGGACGTAGAAAATTTTATTCCTTTCTCCGAAATACTGAATCACTTCGACTATATTTTCTCCCATCTCCGACCAGGTTCCCAAACAGAGTTCCAGACCGTGATATTTGCTTTCGGCTAGCTGATCGGCCCGCTTGAAACTCTCGAAATCTCGAAAGATGAAGGGCACGCCGCCTAGCTTCTCCACCGGGGGATCACAGGGATGGAGGGCCAACTTGACTCCTGATTCTTCGGCGACGGGCAGAACTTCTTCCAGAAAGCGTTCGTAATTTTTCCACATTTCCTCTTCCCTATATTCTCTACCGTGTGTCAAGGGCGAATCCGCCACTTGAGCCAGTTCAAAGGCCGTGGCCTGGGCCCCACCACGCACTCTCCTAGTTCGGGAAGTGCGCCAGACGCCGCTGGGCATCCAGTTATAACCCAAAATCGGTATATTCGCCCTCCCGATGTTGGCCACGGTCCGCTTGACATGTTCCAACTGCTCCTTAGAGCCTTCTCGCCCCAACATGACCTTGTCATAGAAATAGGTGGGTATATTCTCAATAGCCGCCAGCCGGAGCCCCATATCCTCCACCCGGTTGCGCAGTTGGACCAATTCCCGAAAGGACCACTCCTTGCGCCCTGATAAGGGCAATTGTCCTGTTTGGGGCGTCGACTGCAGTAAGTTGAGAATTACGTCTTCTATGCCGAGTTGTTTGATAAATCTAAGTCGCTCTTCTGTAGGAATCTTAAATTGCCCCGCTCCCACCCGCATCCCTTTCCCTTCCGAACTTGAAGAAAGTTCCTCCTTACTGGATTGATTCTTTTCTAGTCCTGTCTTTTTTGAATCCATCAGGTATCCTCGCTCCTTTAAGTTTTTCTCAATCTAATGTTTGCTGCGACTGGATTTCCTTAGGATCTAGAAATGGAAATCTTAAGTGCCTCAGAGGTTCCCCGTTATAACGGAAAACTACAAATGGCGCCAACTCCTTTTCGGTTTCCAATTCAGCAACTTCTCCGCCTTTCTTGTATCAATTAGACTCCGAGTTCGAGAAAAATCGGTCCGTAGCTCGACATGGGGATAAAACTCCTCTATCAGAGTCTCGGTCGAGACTTCGGCAGTGGTGTCTTTGGCCACCGCCCAGAAGTTCTCGTGTCCTTCAAAGTCTGCTTCAATGGCCAGTCGAGCTATTTCCGCGGCATCCTCGATATGGATATAGGTAAACAGTGGGCCGGAGGGATCGGGAAAACCTCGCAAAGCAGGCAAAGAGCGATCGGCCTCTTTGTAAGTCCTACGCAGCTGTTCCTCCTTTACCACCCAAGGATAGCGGAGCGTGACGATCGTCCTCGGCGGCCGATCGAGTCGCCCAAATCCATCAGCCGTGATCTCCATCACCCTTTTCCCCAGGCCATAAGGGTCGCGGGGAGTGGCAGGATGCTCCTCGTCGAGGGGTAGATAAAATATTTCCACGGGGGCTTCCTGATAAGCGTAGCCGATTGCATTGATGCTTGAAGCTAGACAGACCGATTCCAATTTCAAGAAAGAAGCCGCTTCCAAGATGTGGTAAGAGCTCATCACGTTGCTGCGATAGGTGACATAGCCTGGGTGAGAATTGGGACCAGGTATGGTTCCCATATGGATTACTGCCTCCGCTTCGCATTTGGCCATCGAAGCATAGACGTTGCCCGGATCGAGCAAGTCCGTGGTGATGTATTGATCGGAGATTTCTTCCCGGCGCTTGCCCCGAGCCAGATTTACCGTCCAATAGCCAAATTCGTTCAGATTTCTCAGAATGGCTTTACCAATTCTTCCGTTTCCGCCGGTTACGGCTACTTTTTTCATGTTTTAACTAACAAGTAAGTCGCTTGCATGAATTTTCGTGGGTCGATGATTGTTGCAGTCCGATTTCCGCCAATGATGAGAAATCAACGATAGAGAGCACTTTAAAAATGGTAGATAACTTGATTTAGTTTAGCGAATTCTCAGAAGGAGCTCAACTTGAACTAAGCGACGTAAGCCCCTTTTTAAGATTATAAGATCTTCTTTCACTCCCCAGAAGACAAATTTGACCTTCCCCACCTAGATTTCATAAGATAAGGTGATTCGACGGAAGGGGACTAAAGATTTTCATAATGGAGGTGATAGGAAGGAAGATTTTTGTGGTCCGGTCCAGTCGGAACGAGGATTAAAAAATATTCCCTATTTGAGGAGGGTATTATTATGAACGTCAGTGAGCGATTTAGTTTGAGGGATATTTCCGTTTTCTTGTCGTTGGTACTTGTGGGCGTCCTCTTTTTCTCTTATATAGGTTCGGCCAAAAGGGCTGAAGGGGTCGTGCCCGAGACTTTGAATCAAGCTCCTCAACTGGCCGCGCAGGTGGAGGAAGGCGAACTACCTCCGCTGGAAGAAAGAATTCCTGCTCCCGAGGACCTATACGTGGTCGAACCCAGTGAGGAAGTGGGTACATACGGTGGCGTTGTTCATACCGTAACTACTCGGCCCACGGCCTGGGGGGAGGACACCATGATGACCGATCCGGCCAACCTTTTTAAATCCAAATCGGACGGTAGCGGTCTGCGGATGGAACTGGCCAAGGGGTTGGAAACCTCGGAAAACGCCAGAGTACACACGATTCACCTACGGCCCGGCGTCAGATGGTCCGACGGGGTCCCTTTTACCGCCGATGACATCCTCTTTTGGTACGAGCACGTGCTAAAAAATGAGGACCTTACTCCCGTCATCGGTCCCGCCTGGAAGGCCGGCGGCGAGGTAGTCGAGGTGGTCAAGGTGGACGACTACACAGTTCAATTCAAGTTCGCCGCGCCTAAGCCCTTCTTTCCCAACCGTCTAGTCCATGTGCCCCCTTACCGGCCGGCTCATTACGCCAAACAGTTTCATATAGATTTCGTATCCGAGGAGAAGATGGAGGAAATGCTCAAGGCGGAGGACTTCGACCACTGGTACGAGCTATTTACCGATCGTGTGGGGCTCTGGGACGCCTATTTACTCGGCACTATCCCGGTTACCAATCCCGATGCGCCGACGCTTTGCCCCTATAAGCTGATAAGACAGACTTCCAGCCGCCGCGTCTACGAGCGTAACCCCTACTACTGGAAGGTGGATACGGCCGGCAATCAATTGCCTTATATAGACGGAATTGAGACTACCGTCGTCACTGACAGGGAAGTTTTAAACGGAAAAATTATGAGCGGAGAGGTGGATTTTGCCGGCTTCGAGACGGATATAAGGAACTATCCCATGTTCAAACGTTACGAGACTAAGGGCGGTTACGAGACGATTCTCTGGCATAGCGGCATGGCTAGCGAAGTAATATATATGGTCAATCAGACCATCGAAGAGGAGAAACTGAGGGAGGTTTTTCAGGACGTCCGCTTCCGGAAGGCCCTAAGCTATGCCATAAATCGCGATGAGATCAGCAGCTCTATCTACTTTGGTCGGGCCGAACCCAGGCAGTATACCGTCTTGGAGGCCAGCAAGTACTACGAGCCGGAATTTGCCGAAAGTTACACGGCATACGATCAGGAAAAAGCACGGAGTCTATTGGAAGAGATAGGGTTAGTCGATAGGAACGGCGACGGCTGGCGCGATTTCCCCGACGGGAAGAAGTTTACCTTCACTTTGGAGTTTTACCCTTCGGAAACGCCCAAAACCCCCAACGTCGAATTGGTAGCCCAGCATTGGAAGGAGGTGGGTTTGGACGTAAACAGCAAGGCCGTTTCCTCCGAATTGCAGGGGCAGAGAGCTCCGGCCAACCTGATGGATGCCACGATCTGGCACGGGGACAAGGCCAGCGACATACTGTTTCCCATCGGCAATAACTTGGTCATTCCCAAAGCACCGGGCTGGGACGCTTCTCAATGGGTAGAATGGGGGCGCTGGTTTAATACCGGTGGCGAGGAGGGAGCGGAACCGCCTCAGAAGGTAAAGGACGTCAGAAACTGGTACGAGCAAATGATAACTGAGCCAGACGAGCAGAAACGGATCGAACTGGGCAAGAAGATCCTTCAATCGCAGGCAGAAAACCTCTGGGTGATAGGTACGGTGGGCAAAGCCCCTTACCCGCTGGTTGCGGATTCCGATCTGATGAACGTGCCTTCCGATGGTCTCTGGTGTTGGGATACGTTGTGGAGCATGAGTCATGATCCTTGCCAGTTCTTCTTTGAAGGTGGCGTGAACGAGGAATGAAGGATCCGTAGATGGCAAGTAGATATCGTCTTTTCGGTAGAAAGACTTAAGGTGGTCTCCTCAGTAGCGGAGGCCACCTTTTTGATTTTCCTTCCTCTTCAGTGGTTTTAAGTTTTAGGTCTAAGGCTTTATCGTCGGCAGTTTAATCTAGTCGTCCTTCGCGTTATCCTATTTGAAAGGTCGATCCTCTCCTCTTTCGTGGCAACGGTTGAGGATCGATTCTTCTTCGACTATAGCAGTTCAGTCTATATTCTTAAGGGAGGATTCAATGAAAGAGAGGTCTCTTTCGGATCGGGTCGCCTTAATTACCGGAGCTAGTTCCGGCATCGGGGCGGCGACTGCACGGCTGTTGGCCGAGGAGGGCGCTCGCTTGGCCTTGGCCGCTCGGCGGGAGGAGAGGTTGAACGAATTGGCTCGGGAATTGCAGGAGGAATCCGACGCGGGGACGTTGGTCGTGCCGACCGACGTGCGAAGGGAAGAGGAAGTTAAGGAAATGGTCCAGGCTCCGGTCGAAAAGTGGGGAAAATTGGACGTTTTGGTAAACAATGCCGGCTTGGGGTTGGGGGGTGACGTGGAAGAAATGACCACTGAGCAGTACCGAGCGATGATGGAGACCAACGTGGACGGTCTCTTTTTTGCCACCAGAGAAGCGCTCCCCCACCTAAAAGAAGTAGAGGGTAATCTAATTTTCCTCGGAAGCTTTGCAGGTCAGTATCCTCGGCCCTTCAACCCGGTCTATGCCGCTACCAAATGGTGGACTAGGGGCTTCGCTCATAGCGTGGAGGCAAGCGCGGGTGAGGAAGGGGTCGGCGTGACGGTGATCAATCCGACCGAAGTGCGCACGGAGTTCGGTTCGGAGGAAGGTCGCTCTTTCAAGGAACAGTTCCAGCAGGGGGAGGTAACGGAACCGGAGGAGATCGCCGAGGCGATCGTCTTCGCAGCTGGTCAGCGCAATTCGACCGTCAGCGAACTGGATATCTACCGGCGAGATAAAATGAGCCATTTCTAGCTAGGACTACCAGCTTAGTATATAAAACCTCCCAAATTACCTTGCTTTTAGTTTTTAAGTTTAAAGAGAGGTAGCAACTTAAAATCGCTTGTGAGTCTTCGATTATAAGATAGTGCTTCTAAGAGTTATTGAACTTAAACCCGAAAATATTTCCAAGGTTTTATAATAAAGGGCCCGGATATCCAATAAGATGAGTTTTGGTCCGTAAATGTGAATATCGAAGGAGGTAGAAAATGGGCGATCTAGAGACGATCTTTGCCAGGCGGAGCATTCGCGATTATACCGACCAGAAGGTGGAAAGAGAAAAGATCGAAAAACTTTTGAAAGCGGGCATGGCCGCGCCGTCCGCCAGAAATGAACAACCCTGGCACTTCGTCGTAATTGATGAAGGACAAACTTTAACTGAGATACCCAAGTTTCACGCCTACTCAAAGATGTTGAAAGAGGCCTCCGCGGCGATCGTGGTCTGTGGAGATATTGACCTGCTGCCGGAGGAGAGAGGATCGGAAGTGGGGCGGGGTTATCTGGCCCAGGACTGTTCCGCCGCCACGGAAAACATTTTGCTCGCCGCTCAAGCTCTAGGTCTGGGCGCTGTCTGGCTCGGAGTTTATCCCGTTCACAAAAGGATGGACGGATTGAGAGATCTGCTTGATCTGCCCGAGAATATCGTCCCTTTTTCCATAGTATCTTTGGGCTATCCGGCGGAAGAAAAACCGCCCAATGACCGTTATGAAGAAGACCGCGTTCACTGGAACGATTTTTAATTGAGGAGGTAATATGTATAAATCTTTCGGGCCGGGAGCTTTGGGGCTGAACCTTTCCTTGAAAGAGGCCGCTCGCTTGGCGAGTAAATACGATTTCGAGGGGTTGCAGATTGACTTTGATTGGCGTGAGGAGCATGGCGCAGCGGAAGTAAGCGATATTTTAGATGAACGGGGGCTAAGGCCCGGCAGCTTTGGCCTGCCGCTTGACCTTCTTGCGGAAGAGGAAGGCTACCGTTCTCAACTCGAAGGTTTGCCCGAAAAGGTGCAGTTTGCGGCCCAAGTGGGGTGCAAGCGTTGTTCTACTTATATCATGTCCTTCAGCGATGAGCGAAGCTTCCGAGAAAACTTCGAGTTTCATCGACGGAGGTTGGAGGAGCCGGCCCGAATCCTGGGAGAGTACGATATTAGCTTGGGGTTGGAGTTTTTAGGCCCTTCCAGCCTGCGTTCCGGTCATCGATACGAATTCATTCATACGATGGAAGGAATGCTGGAACTGGCCGACGCCGTCGATTCCGGTCAACTGGGCCTGTTGCTCGATTGCTGGCACTGGTATACTTCCGGAGGCGATATGGATTCGTTGAAGAAGTTGGAGAGGGAGGACGTGGTAGACGTACATATAAACGACGCGCCGGCCGGGATACCGATCGAGGATCAGGTCGATACCTGCCGCCGTCTTCCCGGAGAAACCGGCGTGATCGACCTGGAGGGCTTTTTGAACGTGCTCCGCGAGCTTGGCTACGACGGACCTGTTATGGTGGAACCCTTCAGCGATCGACTGGAGGAAATGACCCCGGAAGAGGCGACTAAGACGGTTGCCCGGTCCTTGGAGCCGTTCTTTGCTTAGGAAACGAGAGTCACGTTCGCCCCTAACGCCCAAGTTCTTTTGAGAGTTGTAACTTGGACTAACATGGATCCACTGGATTCGACTCAACTATTTTTTCGCGATCATTTTTCCCGACCGCCGCGGTCCGTTCTGGCCGCCGTATCCGGCGGTGTGGATTCCGTCGTCATGCTTGACTGCCTGCTGAAACTGCGGGGTTCGGAAGGTTTTCAGTTGGCCGTCGCTCATCTCAATCACGAACTGCGGGGCGAGCGGGCTCGGAAGGATAGGAGCTTCGTTCGCGATCGGGCCAGGGAACTGGGCTTGCAGTTCGTCTCCGAGTCGCGCGACGTGGAGGGTCTGGCTCGAGCGGAGGGTCTTTCCCTCGAAGAGGCGGCGCGGAAGGTTCGTTATCGGTTTCTTGAAGAGGCTGCGGAAGATCTAGAAATGGACTGGATAGCGTTAGGTCACAATCGTGACGACCAGGCGGAGACTTTGCTTTTGCACCTGCTTCGGGGGGCGGGGCTGAGGGGGTTGGGCGGCATGCGCCCGGTAAGTGGAGCTTATATAAGGCCGCTGCTCAATTCTAGTAGGGAGTCTATAGAAAAGTTTGCCCGAAGGGAAGGGCTAGATTTCCGGGTGGATCGGACCAATACGGACCTTCGTTACTCGCGGAACAAAATCAGGCATGAACTGTTGCCCCGACTGGAAGAAGAGTACAATCCCAATATTAAAAAGTTACTTGCCCAAACCGCTCGGCTAATGGGGGAGGCAAGGGAGTATATAGATGGGCAAGCACGGGAGGGATGGAATAAGGCTGTGTCCGCTCGGGAGGAAGGGCAAGTCAGTTTTGATTTTGAACAGATATTGGAATTGCACCCTTTCCTTAGAAAGGAAGCGCTCCGTTTTGGATTGAGGGAAGTAAAGGGCAACCTAAAGGGAATATCTTTTGACCATATCCAGGACGTGTTGAGGCAAATGAAGAGCGGAGAACCTTGTTCTCAGCTCCATCTGCCCGGCGACGTCATTTTTCGCAAGACTCGCGAGGCCGCCTTTTTCCAGATAGGGCCGAAGGAGGAAAAGGAGATCCAAGATTACGAATACGAATTCCATCCCGGAGGGAAACTGGAGTTGAAAGAGGCCGGGTGGTGCCTCCGGGCCGAGGTAAAAGAGCTACGATCCGAGAAAGATCGCTGTCAGTGGCCAAGCAGAGACCCTTTGCAGGAGGTTCTCGATTGGGATAAAGTTGAAGGGGATCTAATCGTGAGAAACAGGCGCTGCGGGGATAGTTTCACCCCGCTGGGGATGGAAGGGGAAAAGAAATTGAAGGACTTGTTCATCGATGAGAAAGTCCCCCGGCGAGAAAGGAGAAATATTCCCCTAGTCTGCGACGAGGAAGGGATAATCTGGGTCGTGGGTCTTAGGATTGAGGAGCGCTGCAAGGTGGAGGAGGGGACGGAGCGAATTTTTCTATTGAAGGCGAAACGACTAGAATCTTGATTAAGATTGATTAAAATGGAGATCGTAATTTTATGATAACGATATTGCTTTTCTTGGCCGTATTATCCTTTTTAATTCTGATCCATGAAGGGGGCCATCTAGTTGCAGCAAAGCTCTCCGACATCTGGGTCCATCAGTTTTCTATCGGCTTCGGCCCCGAACTGGTAAGTTTCAAGATCAACGAGACCACTTACTCCCTTAAGCCGATCCTTTTCGGCGGCTACGTGAAAATGGCGGGAGAAGACGTGGGGGGCGAAGAAGAGGTAGACGAAGAGGTGCCTGAGGAACGGAAGTTTTATTCCAAACCTCCGTTGAAAAAGATGGCCGTCTCTCTTTCCGGTCCGGCGATGAACCTAATCGCCGCCGTCTTGATCATGATCGTTTTAGTTGGCGCTTCCGGGGTTCCGTATATCGCCGTCTACGATTTGATGGAAGGTTCTCCTTCTAAGGGGGTCTTGAAGAGGGGCGATATTATCCTTTCCATTGCCGGGAGGAGGGTCAATTCCACCGGTGACATCAATGCCGTAGTACAGAAAAACAAGAACCAGTCTCTGAACCTAAGGATAAAGCGGAACGGAGAAGTGAAAGAGGCCAACCTCACCCCTCAGCTCTTCCCGGAGGAGGGCCGTTACTTGTTGGGCGTAAGCCTGGGCCCGGCGACTACGGCCGAATTGACACAGGTAAGTCCTGACTCCCCGCTGGGAAAAGCTGGTGCGAAGAAAGGCGACGTGATCGTGAGGATCGAGGGAGAAGCTACTGAAGGCGGGATCGAGGTAGTGGAGAAAATGAGGAAGGTAATCGATGAGGGGGAGAAAGCAAACTCGGTCGCCTTTACCGTCCGAAGGGGTGACGAAAGGATCGAGCTGAAGACCCCCCCGGTGGAGGGTTCGAAACTGCTCAGCGGAGTCAGTCTGAGGACTCCCCGGAGGAACGTCGGCCCGGTAACGAGCGTCAAATTGGGCCTGTCTCAAATCAGGACGATCCTTGTACTGACTTATCAGGGGATTAGGATGATCATCGGCGGGGAAATATCGGCGGGCAAGGCCGTCTCCGGCCCTGTCGGGATAGCGAATATGCTCGGCGAGAGCGCTAAACAGGGCGCTTATTCCCTGTTCACTTTCATCGCCCTTATCAGCCTCAATTTGGGGCTGGTCAATTTGATCCCCTTTCCCGCTTTGGACGGTAGCCGCGTCGGATTTGCCCTCTATGAATTGATAAGGGGTAAACCCGTGCCGCCGGAGAAAGAAGGTCTGATTCATTCCATTGGCTTCTTCATTTTGATCGGGTTGCTCATCTTTATTACGTATCAGGATATCGTAAAACTTTTTGGCTAATCGGTCGAGGAAGGGAAAAGACCAATGAAAAAAAATTCAACAAAGACTTTTTTCAATCTGGACTGGGACTCCCTTTCCATGGAAAGGGATCAAATTCCCCCTCTATTGGAGAAACTGCGTTATTGGGCTCTTTTGTTTTACGCCTTTTCCATGCCCCTGGTAATATATATGCCCAACACGGAGTACGGATATACCAAGACCATCTACACTATCCTGTATATTTCCTTCTTGTTAGTGGTCTGGGTGGCGGAGGGCAAAATCAGGGGGGAGTTTAGGCCTTATTTGACGAACTTGGTCTATCCTTCGCTGGCCGTGTTGGCGGTGGGTCTTTTTTCCCTGATTAATGCGGGTAGCAAGGGAGTGGTTTTACAAAGTTTGGCTCTGTTTTTTTTCTTCTTTTCCTTCTTGGTTCTCCTGGCCAACTCGGTTCGAACTAGGAGGGAGGGGTGGGGCCTGCTGACGGCGGTCGTCGCCGCTGCGTTGATTGCTTCTATCTATGGTTTCCTGCAGTTTTACGGCCTGGCTCCCGGCCCTGCGGGATACGAAGGTGGTCCTAATGCCATGATCAGTCTGATGGGCAATCAAAACTACCTGGGCGGCTTTGTATCCTATCTCTTTCTCCCCCTATTTGTGCTGATTTTTTCGGTCGAACGTATCTGGACCAAGGCCTTGCTCTTTTTGCCTCTGCTAGTTATATTTGCCGTTTTGCACCCGATCGGTTCCCGCGGTGCCTGGTTGGGGCTGATCGCCGGTTTGATTTTTTTCTTGATCGGCTCCATTGTCTCCAATTCCCTCAGTTTCTTCCTCCGGCGCCGCAAATTACTGGTGACGGCCCTAATCGCTTTGGCTCTGGTGTATGTCTTTTTCGCCCAACCCGGTCCCCTCGATTCAGTACTCGCTTTCGGAGCGAAGGAAGGAAAAGGGGAAGGGGGGCTTTGGCGGCCGGTGGAAGCAGTTTTCAAACCGTTGTTCAACCACGTCGCTCGTCAAGGTGGAGCTCGATTGGAGGACTGGTACGTGGCCTTGGAGATGTTTCGGGATCACCCCCTCTTTGGTGTCGGTTTGGGTAACTACAAAATCGACTTTTTGGACTATCGGGCGGAGTTTTTGAAGACCGAACGGGGGCAACCTTTTGGAGAACCGATCCCGCGAGCGGCGCAAGCACATAACGAATATATGCAATTCTTGGCCGAGTTAGGGATCTTGGGAGTCTTGGCCATATTCTCCTTGATATTGGTCGCCTTCTGGACCGCGTTCCAGGTTATCCGATCCCTGGACAAAGAGAAAGACAGGGCGATGGCTCTGGCGATGACGGGGGGACTGATAGGATTTTTGGTTCACGGTTCCGTCAGTTTTCCCGCTCATTTGCCCGCTTCCTCTCTAGTGCCGGCCCTTTTCTTGGGTTTGTTCGGTTCCCGTTGGTTAAATCCCGATGGATGGGGAGGCCCCCGGCCCATTCTGAACGAAGATATGAGAGGGGGCAAAATATGGTTGACCGTTTTGCTCCTGCTGACGTTCGTATTCGCCGTCTCGCTGTCCACTATCGCTTACCGCGATTGGCAAGCCAATATCCTGATGGGTAAAGGCGAGCGAGAGATAAAGCTTGGTCACCATCGGTTGGCGCGGGATTATCTGTTGAGCAGTTTAAAGCTGGACTTTCAACCCCGCCAGACCTATTTCTATTTGGGCGTAGTGGAGCGCCAGTTGGATAACGTGGAGAAGGCCATAGAATATTTCGAGCGGGCGGAAAGGCAGTTCGTCCCTTACAAACTCCACCTTCACTTGGGTTCGCTTTACTTGAAGAACGGCCAACTGAAGGAGTCTCGAGAGGCGTTGGAAAAATTCCTTGCCATGGGACCGGAAAGTGACGATGCCCGCGAGGCCCGTTATTTTTTGGCCTTGTTGGAGATGGAAAGAGGGTCGATGGGAAAGGCGGAGAGTATTCTATCGGGACTCTTGGACGAAGCGGATAATTTTGAGCGGGGCTGGATGTTGCTCGCGGAACTGCGTTGGGCTCAGGGCAAAGGGGCTCAGGCCAAAAAGTACTGGCTTAAGGCCCGAGAGATAATAAACTCCAAGCTAGCCGCGGTCAATAAGCGACTCAGGGGGGAGATGTCCCTTGATAGATACAATCAGCTTCGCTCTCAAAAGGAAGTTCTGAATAAGGAAAAAGAAAGGGTAAATAGTAAACTCGATCGGTATAAGTGACCTTTTTTTGGGCAGCCTGGAAAGGGAGATAGATGAGCTCTAAATATCCTGAATCTCTGTTGGACTTGGATGTCCATGGTCGTTTCGATCAGCGGGAAACCGTCTTTGGTCGGGTAGCTTGGGATGAGCAGGCCCCATTTTATAGACAGGGGATTTACGATTCCGTCGAGGGAAAGTTGGGGCAAAAGAAAGGTTATTCCCAGTTTGAACTGGCCCGGGCCCTTGGCGGTTGGGCCGTCTATGATTATTTCCCCCAAGCTTTTAACCCTCAAAGCCCCGATTGGTCCAATAACATGATGGGCAAACCGACCTTAGAACTTGAAAGTGGAGACCCCCCGAAATTGACCGCCGAAATCAAGAAGTCGGCCTTGGCTTATGGTGCCCATTCGGTCGGAATCACTAAAGTGAGTTCCCGGTGGGTTTATTCCCACGATAGGGAGGGGGAGCGCTTGAGGGAGCCTTTGAAATACGATTACGTTATCGTAATGACCGTCGCCGTTCCCTCCGAACCGATCGGAAGCTCTCCCGCCTTTCCCGCGGCGCGGGCCTCGGCCGTTTCTTACTCCAAGATGGCCTTCATCATCGCCTGTATGGCCGAATTTATCAGGAGGTTGGGCTATCGGGCATGGCCCATGGGAAACGATACCGCTTTGAGTATACCGCTGGCCGTCGCTGCCGGTTTGGGAAAGTTGGGAAGAAACGGACTTCTGCTTACTCCCAATCGGGGACCGTCTGTCAAGATATGTAAGGTCTTCACCGATATGGAGTTAATGGAGGACGAACCGACGAATCCCCCTTTGAGAGAAAGCTGTCGGAACTGCTTTCGGTGTAGCGAAGCCTGTGAGGCCGATGCGATTTCCACTTCCACCGAGCCCAGCAAAGAGGTAGTCTCTCCTTCAAACAACCAGGGGATAGAGAGATGGGCGGTCGATCACGATCAGTGTTACCAGTTCTGGCTGGAAAACGGCAGCGACTGTTCCAGTTGTATAGCCGCTTGCCCTCACACTCCTCCAATTGATTAAGGCTTCGTGGTATTTTCTTTCCTTAAGCTTTTTCCTTTTCACCTCCCAATTGGATTTTTGAGTTCCTCTCCTATTGCCAAGACTTGTCTAAAAGATTCGAACTTTAAGGTTCGATCTACACTGCGGGCTGCCGTCCGATCTTCTAGTTTCAGTCGGCTTTAAATCTTTTAGGCTATGGTTTGGGACATATATAAAACCTCGTAAAGCACCCTTAATTGTCCATTGAACGATCAGTTCGGGGATAGCCCTTTTAAACGGCCGTTAATTGAAATCCAAAATTTTTGCCGAGGTTTTATATAAAAGTCCCTCATTTCTCTGGCGTTACTCGATTAAGGGTTGACAGAGAAAAGAGATCTCATATTATTAAGATTGATAATTAATTCGTTTAATTTACCAGTAAGGAGGGAACTATGAAATATACTAGATTGGGCGACACGGGATTAGAAGTCTCAAGACTCTGTCTGGGCTGCATGAATTTTGGAAGCGAGCAAGAATGGATGGTTAACGATAAAGAGAAGAGCCTACGGATAATTGACAAAGCGATAGAATCGGGGATAAACTTTCTTGATACTGCCAACGTCTACTCTCACGGCGAAAGCGAACAGATAGTGGGGGATGCCATAAAGGGTCGAAGAGAGGATCTGGTTATAGCTACCAAGGTCTTCGGCGAAATGGCCGACCGGCCCAACGGTCAGGGGCTGTCCCGCAAGCACATAATCTGGCAAGCCGAAAAGAGTCTGGAACGGCTGGGCACGGATTATATCGACCTCTACCAGATTCATCGCTGGGACGAAAATACTCCGATAGAGGAAACGCTTGCGGCCCTCGATTATCTAGTGGAAAACGGCATGGTCCGCTATATCGGCGCTAGCACTATGGCCAGTTGGCAGTTCATGAAGGCCCTCTATACTAGCGATCTTAAGGGGTTGGCTCGCTTCGTCTCCATGCAGCCCGAATATAGCCTGGTGGATAGACACGAAGAGGAAAATCTACTGCCGGTCTGTGAGGACCAGAATATCGGCGTGATACCCTGGTCCCCTCTAGGGGGAGGTTTCCTCTCTGGAAAATATGAAAGAGGAGAAGAGCCCGAGGAGGGTCGAGCAGCTAGTGACGATTATACCATGCGGCGCACCGAACTGGAAGAGAACTGGCAGGTGCTGGACGAGGTGAAGGAAATTGCCGGGGCGAAGGGCAAGACTCCGGCTCAGATTAGTTTGGCCTGGTTGCTGCATAAGGAGGTAGTCACCTCTCCCATTATCGGCCCGCGTACCTTAGAGCATCTGGAGGAAGACCTGGAGGCAGTCGATATAGAGTTAAGCGCGGAGGAAATGTCTCGGCTCGAGGCTCCTAAATCCCCTAGCTGGTCCAGAGAAATGATTTAGTAAGTTAGGTTAAGGCGATCGAAAGTAAGGAGGTAGGATGATGATTGAAAATGACGTGATGGATGCAATAAAGAATAGAAGAAGCTTCTTCAGGTTCAAAGATGAACCTGTGACCGAAGAACAGTTAGATACCATTCTGGAGGCCGGTCGATGGGCTCCTTCCTTTACCAATTCTCAGCCTTGGGAGTTTATCGTAGTGCGAGAGGAGGAGCTGAAGGAAGATCTTTACCAGATTGTGGAACAAGTGACTTTTTACAAAAAGGGCGTCAAAGCGGCGCCGGCGGTCATCGCCGTGGCCGTCGATCCGGAAAAGGACTCCCACCATTTCTTGGAGGACGGAGCCGCCGCTACCCAGAATATGGCCTTGGCCGCGCAAAGCATCGGCCTCGGCTCCTACTGGATAGGCCTATTTGATAAGACGGGAGGTAGAGGATCGGCGGAGAGGAAGGCGAAAGACTTGCTAGGTTTGCCCAAAAACTACCGTCTGATTTCGCTTCTGCCGGTCGGCGAACCCGATCATCAGGTAAAAGGTTCTCGGGAAAAGTTGTTCAAGAAAGTTCACCATGAGGGCTTCCAAGGTTAAGGGAATTTTATCGAGCTAATTGTCTTCTAACCTACCGACAGCGAGATAGTTTGGGAAGGGAGAATCGTTTTGCTTCCCTTCCCAAACTTTTATTTGAAGATAGGGAAGTAATCTCTTAACTTTCCATTAATCAATTGACCACTCAGAAGGGATCGGGAATTACTTAAAATTAATGGAAAGAGCAGAGAAATTTAAAAAAGACATATTGGAAGGGCCAATCGTTAAGACCCTTTTTAAACTGGGTTGGCCCGTAATGGCCGCTAATGCCTTCCAGATTTTCTATAACTTGGCCGACACTTATTGGTTGGGCAAAATGGGCAAGGAGGCCGTCGCCGCCCCGACGGTGGCCTTTCCCATCATTTTTCTTTTGATCTCGATAGGGATAGGTTTTTCCATTGCCGGGGTCTCCTTGGTTTCCCAGCATACGGGAGCCGGGAGCGAGGGGAAAAGCAATATGGCTGCCGGGCAAGTGATTTCCTTCATGCTGGCCAGTTCGATCCTTATCGCCTCGCTCGGTTTTTTCGCCAGTTATCCCCTGCTTAAAAACCTGATGGGCATATCGGCGGCCGTACTGCCCAAGGCCTTGCCCTTCGTGAGGATTATCTTTGCCGGCTTGCCCTTCATGTTTGTCTACTTCGCCTTTCGTTCCTTGGTCCGGGGAGTCGGGGATATGATTACGCCCATGTTGCTGACGGGCGGTTCGGTAATCCTAAACGTTATCCTGGACCCTCTTTTGATATTTGGCTGGGGCGGTCTCCCCGAATTGGGGGTGCCGGGTGCGGCTGTGGCTACGGTCATCAGTCGGGTCGTTGCCGCGTTTGTGGCTCTCTATCTGCTCTTCTCCGGGCGGCTGGGTATCGAGTTGAAGTTGTCCCACTTTCGGCTGAAGTTTCGCTGGATAAAGCAAGTGGTCTCGATCGGATTGCCTTCTTCTATCGGAATGAGCGTTACCGCCGTCGGGGCTATCTTCCTGATGGGCTTGATTTCCCGCATCAGCGTGACGGCCGTCTCCGCTTACGGGATCGGGCAGCGGGTAATTAGAATTATGATCATGATCGCCCTGGGTCTGACGGCGCCTTTGACTACGATGGTCGGTCAAAATATCGGCGCGGAACAGGTAAAAAGGGCCGAGGAGATAGTCAAGAAGTCCATGGTCGTACTCTTTGTCGCCCTGAGCGGCATTGGCCTATTGATACTCCTCGCCCGAACGTCGATATTCCGGGTATTTATAGATGAAGCCGCCGTAGTGGACAAAGGAATTAGGTTCTTAGCCATCTACGTGCTGTCGATCCCCTTTTTCGGAATATTTGCCGCCGTGCGCGCCATCTTTAGAGGTTCGGGCCACACTCGGCCTCCGATGGTGTTGTCGATTATAAGGATATTCTTGATCCGCGTGGGCCTCTCCTACGTATTGGCTTTTGGGCTACCTTTTTTAAAGCTTGATTTGGGGGCGGACGGCATTTGGTTCGGTCTGACCATCAGTAACATTTTGGCGGCCTTGATGGCGATCGGATTGCTTTATTGGGGAAACTGGAAGGAGCAGACCATCGAGAGAGAAGGTTAGGTTGAAAGATTAAGGTAACTGGGCTCCCCGATGGGGCACTCTATTATGCATCGCCCACACATCGAACCCACTCTTTCCGATTTCCCCCAATAGCTTTCCTCCCGTAAAGCTTGCAGGTAATCTTCCGCTTCCGGGCTGGGCGGTAGATTTAATTTCTCTTCCTCCCTTCCCGTCTTCGTATTCCAGCCGGACGTGCCGGTCAGACAAAGCCACTTGTTCAACGCGGAGTAGTTGTAACTTTTACCGTCTATTTCCAGTTCTACGCTTTCCTCCAAGGGAATGGCGCCGACGGGGCAGACCTCCGCGCAGCGGCGACAATCCTGACAGAGTCCCTCCTCGCTCAGCTGATCTTCCGGCAGAGAGGCTTCCGTCAATACGGTAGCCCATCTAACGCGGGGGCCGGCTTCTTCCGTTACGGCCAGACCTTGCCAACCGAACTCGGCCAATCCGGCAGTCACCGCCGCGTGTCTGTTGGAAAGCGTTCCCATCAGTTTCAGACCGTCCTTGGGCGAGCTGGCCGGTATGGGCAAGGACTTATGACCCCTTCTTTCCAACCAGCTGGCCAGGGAACGGACCGACTCGTTTAGTTTGTCGTTCATTGATACGTAGCCGTGCATCTCGTAACTATATATCTCATGGCGCAGCCCTTCCTCTTCGAAAGCCCTATGGTTTGCCTCACAGACCCCTTCGGCGATCTTTAGCCCTACTGCGATGACGGAACGAGTGGCCGGTAAGAGATCGGTCGGTCTGTGTGATTTTGGAGCGTTTTTGAAACGGTCCGTCGGAGCGACTCCCAAAAAATCTAGTTCCAACTCTTCCCTTTTGGTTTCGAGTCCTTCGCGCAGTTCAACTAGTTTTTCCATCGATATCCTCCTGGTTTTAGGATCGCTGCATTCATCTGAGTTAAAACTTCAGACTAGAGAATGTGGCCCGTTTTTACTGTTACAAACGGGCCACATGGAGATCTGATTTCTTAGTTAGGGCATGAAAGCGATTTTTTATTCTTCGTTTACTCCGCCTTCGAAGAACATCTGCTCCGGATTATGACTGCAGCTCCAGTAGGTGCTCCAACAATAGATGACGTCTTTGGGTACGTTGCGAAGGTCTTTGTCTGCTATCGCTGGCACGGGAGCGTTACCGACTGTACCGATTGCCCAGAGGTTCTCCGCCTGCATGCCGAGGATCTTTTGAGCTAACTCTGACCTCTTTTGCTCATCTGGCTCTTTCAGGAGTTTTTCCCACCAGCCGTGGAGTTCTTTGATCTCGGCGGGCGGTTCTTCCCCGGAGTCTCCATTGGTGTTGAGCCAACGGGCCCACTCTGGCCAGATCGTCTTGCCCCAGCTGGGATTAGTCGGAACTAAAAAGTTGACGTAGATCGGAAAGAGTACGTCCGTTGCCTGGTCCCCGTGCCAGATGGTGGCATCCATCAGGTTGGCGGGAGCCCGCTGCCCCTGAAGTTCGCCGGAGATTTGTTTGGCATTCACGTCTATTCCTATTTCACTCCAGTGCTGGGTCACCAATTCGACGTTGGGAGCCCGGGGCACCTCGATGGAGACAAATTCGATCGTGAAGGTAAGTTTTTCCCCGTCGGGCCGTTCCCGCCAGCCGTCCCCGTCGGTGTCCTCGAGCCCCATTTCATCTAAGAGTTGTTTGGCCTTCTCTGGATCGTATTCCGTGTAACTCTTTGCAAATTCAGGTTTAAAGTATTGGCTCGATTCCAGAACTGTGTACTGTCGAGGTTGGGCTTTGCCGAAGTAAATTGAATCGCTTATTTCCTGGCGATCGATGGCATAGGACAAAGCTCTGCGAAACTTGGTATCTTGGAATATTTTTCTCAAGACCGGATCCTGATGGGTCTGATTGACCATATAGACTACTTCAGAACCCATGCCACTTTGCCAGAGCAGAGTTTTGTAACCGCCTTTCTCTTCGAATTTTTTGAACATGGGATAGTTTCTAATGTCGGCAAAGTAGGCGGCAAAATCGACCTCACCACTCATTATTTTTCCGTTTAGTACCTCCACGTCGCTTAGTATGTCAGTCTCAATTTTTTCGATGTAGGGTAGTTGGTTGCCAGCGCTATCCACCATCCAGAAATAGGGATTCCTTTCGTAGACGTGTCGGTTGGAGCTCTTCTTGGTCAACCGATATGAGGCCAACGTGGGCAACTCCGGGTTGAAGGGTAAAGCGTACGTATTGGAATTTTTGTGCCCAAACAGTTGGTACCAGTGATCAAAGTTATTTTCTTCTACCTTCTCCTTTAACTCTTCCTCATTTGCATAGTTAGGATGAAACTGCTTGAGATAGTGCTTGGGCGTCAGCATTTGGTGGGAAGAGTGGGCCAATCTATTGATGAAATAAGGTTGCGGTCCGGCGAACTTTATCCTGACGGAATACTCGTCCAGCTTTTCCATCTCCATAACTTCCCCTTCCGTCTTCCAGGCTTTACCTACCACTGGAGTAAGATCCTCGTTTAGTAATACATCATTATACCAAAACATTAGATCGTCGGCCGTGAATAATTTACCGTCCGACCACTTGATACCTTTCCGGAGATGGATGGTCCATCTACTTCTGTCCTCCGAAACCGTCACCTCCTTTGCTAGATGGGGGATATACTTACCTGTCTCCGGTTTGTAACGGAGGAAAGTATTGATGGACATCATCATATTGTCCTCGCCCCACCAGTCGGCCCGCGTGGTGGCTACCCGTGCCACTCCGCCGTAATCACCGATCTCCTCGATCGGTTCGACGACGTAGGGATCTTTCGGCAGCCGCTCTGTAAGCGGGGGCAATTCTCCAGCCTGTACCAGTTCTTTCAACTTAGGAGCTTGATCAAAATTTTCGATCGTGAACTCTTCTAGCTCGTGTCCTTTGAAGTTGAAAGTCTTCTCTTCGGCGGCAAAGGAAAATACGGCAAAAATTAGGCTCAATCCTAACGCAAAAACAATTAGTTTGGCGACTTTCGATCTCATCTTAACCCTCCCGAATTGATTCAAGCTTAGCTAAGGTAGCAGTTTTACGATCCAACGACGATGATTGACTTTCTTCTCACCTCCTTTTGAAGTTCTTCTGAGGAATAGATGATTCCAGTTTAAAACTAAGAATTGAAGCCGGTCCAGCTTCAAAGATTCTCTTCGCTCCATTTCAGCCCTTCATCGAGCATGATCAGGTAATTCTCCACCGGTACGTAATTGGCCACCGAGTTGCCCGAGCCCAAGGCATAGGGGCCGTTCCCCACGCAGTGGTCCAAAATCCCGCTTACGTAACGACGAAGCCTGCCTTCCTCCATCCGGGCCAATTTGTCCATATCGACCCCGCCCAGCGGCGTTATCCGATCGCCGTATTTGTCGCTGAATTCGGTTACGGGTATAATGGCGTCCTCGAAGGAGTGCTTGGCGTCTATGCCCACGTCCTCGATCAGGTCTTCCATGATCTCTTCCAGATTGCCGCAGGAATGGAGGACGTAAACCAGGTCGTTGTCGTGGGCCAGTTCGGCCAATCTCTTATGCCAGGGTAATACGTGTTTCCGCAGGAAATCGGGCGAGACCAAGGTTTGTTTTTTAAACCCCATATCGTCGCCCTGGAAAAAGCCCAGTAGCCCGTCCAGTTCCCTCTCCAACAGACCCTGATACCAGGCGTAAAGCGTCTCCCCCACCTTTTTGAAAACGGCTTCCACTAGGTCCGGCTTTTTGTACATCAATCGGGCCAGGTTCTCATAACCCAGAATCCTGTTCAGCGGTATCTCCAGGAAACCGCTAGAAGGGCAGACCAGATAGCCCATTCCTTCCGGGAAGAGATGGGGGGCTTCTTCGAACATCCAGTAATCCAATTCCTCCGTGTTGGGCCAATCGTAGTTTTCAAAATCCTCCCAGCTGGTGATCATGGCCGTGCCTTCTTCCGTCCAGCTTCTCTCCCCTTTGGAAAGCTCGGCCGTATCCGCCGCGGTCCTATGTCTGGTAGGGAAGACGACTCGCGCGTCGGCCATCGGTCGGAGCCACATGTAGTCGTAACCGAGCCGATACCAGCATTCGATGGAAAATTCCAACCTCCGCAGTACTTCCTTCCTTTTCTTCTCCTTCGATCTAGCCTCGTCGATATCTGCGGTCGGTATCCAGTCTAGACCCAAATATTTAGTGGCCACTTCCTGCATGATCTCCCCATCCATAAATAATTCTATAAAGGGAATTCTGGAAGATACGCTCTTTCTTTCCCCTAGCAATAACTCTTTGAACTCTTCACAATTGGGGTTCGGTTCTTCGAGCGGTACTCGCATCTTTCACTCCTTTCGACTATTTGTATTTTAATCTATATCAAACCTTGGAAATATTTTCGGTTTTGGATTAAGTAACTCCTAGAAGAGCGATCTTAAGATTGTAGACTTAATGGTAATTCTAGGTTATTAGC
>Ga0207797_1000726_pt1 | contig 25167 bp, 24 predicted proteins | sample PRCRCaboRojoPR_6_FD_187275 | JGI IMG/M metagenome (GOLD analysis project Ga0207797, IMG submission 187275) | Marine sediment microbial community from Cabo Rojo, Puerto Rico - PR CR 10% Liquid 1 (SPAdes) | ecosystem: Environmental > Aquatic > Marine > Coastal > Sediment | place: Cabo Rojo, Puerto... | reverse complement strand
CCTACGCCGCCGAGTCTGTGCTCTCCAGCCCCGCCGTGGTGGATGGTGTCATGTACATCGCCGCCACCGACTGGAACCTCTACGCCTTCGGGACCGGCCTGAAGTACACCTACCTGGGCTGGATCACGGCCCAGCCGGGAGCAAACACGCTCACCGCAGCCGCCTGGGACTCCCTGGGCGGCCTCATCGGGACCGACAGCATCTCCTTCGTCATTGACCCCCAGGGAGTAGAGCCACAGGGGCCCTCATCCGGCCTGATGTTATCCTGCGCTCCCAACCCATTCTCCTCGCAGACGTCGGTGAGCTTCAGCCTGCCCGAGCCGGGCGGCGCGACGCTCACCGTCTATGACATCGCTGGCAGGAAGGTATGGAGCCAAGACGAGGACTGGTTCGCGGCGGGTACCCATTCTGCCGTATGGGACGGACGCCGCGAGGGCGGCGTCCGGGCCGCGGCCGGGGTCTACTTCGTGAGGCTGCGGACGGACGGCGGATCCGCGGTGGCCAGGGTCTGCCTGATCCCCTAGACGGCGAAGGGCCCCGGGTCGCCCCGGGGCCCCTCCGAGTTGGCCGAAGGAAATCCGTTACCAGGCTATGCCGAAGATCCTGTCTATCATGATCCACAGGCCGACGATGATGCTGATCAGGCCGAAGGTGCCCTGCTTGGGGGCCAGCTTGGTGACCAGCTGGTCCATCTTCTGCTTGGCCTCCTCGTTGGAGACGAAGCTCTTGATCAGGTTCATCCCCAGAAGTATGCCGATGACCACGAGGATCAGGGCGTAGACTATCCAGGTGATGAACGCCAGGGGAATGACATCGAACCAGCGGAGCTTGGAGAGGAAGCGGATCACCTGGACGATACCCCAGACCAGCGAGATCGCTCCCAGCCAGCCCTGGAAGGGGACCAGCTTGTCTATCCACTCCTTGGCCTCCGGCTTGCGGGAGACAATTACGTTGGGCGCTGCGAGAACGCCTATGACGAAGAGCCAAATGCCGTAGAAGAACGAATACGGTGTGTACATTCGGGGAACCCTCCTTTTCCCTTGCGAGCTTCGCTGCCGAAGCCCCTGATGGCCTACCCGGCCCCCAGGGACCGGATCAGCCGCTGCTCAAGACAAGGTGAGAATACTGCCGAGACGATGGTCGGGTCAATCTGAGACCCGAATCGCGTGGAGCGCCGCTCTAGATTCTGACCGCACGGGCATGGACGGCAGCAGAGCCGTCATGCGGCTCGAACACCACCAGGAGGCAGCCCCTGGGCAGGTGGTGGGTGGAAAGCGATGTGCCGCCCGGTTCGAGATGTCGACTGAGCAGCGCCCTGCCGTCGACAGAGAAGAGTCTGAGAAACCCGGCCCGGTTCGCGTTCACCCTCAGGCTGGAGTCGAACGGAGAGCAGAGCCGAATCGGCGTTTCGGCGTCTTCGGCCTCCTCCAGGCCTGTCTCCCAGTGGACGGCAACCACCGCGTCGAGGTCGAAGAGGCCGTCGTCGTCCACCAGGTCTCCGCAGTCCACCAGCCGGACGTGGGTTATCCAGGAAAGCCCCACGTCGGCCAGGTCGAACTGGTCCCCTCCGGAGACCTCCGGGTCGGTGGGGTCCTCTCCGGATGTAGGCCACACCCCGGCCAGTCCCTCCAGTGTCTGGGGGTCCCAGGGGAAGCGGGTCCAGCTCTCGCCGTCCTGGCTCACCTCCACGAAGGCGCACTCCCGGAAGTAGTCGCCGCCCCCCAGCTCCATGACGTTCTCGAAAACCGTAAGGTCGGGCCCCGGGCCGTCGGTCACCAAGTTGTCGGTGAACTCCAGCACCACCCAGCCGTCCTCTCCCAGTGTGAGCAGCTCCTCGGGGCTGCTGGAGGGGACCTCGGGCGTGGCGTCGGGATCGGGAGGGCCCAGTACGTTCCCGGGGTAGTGGTCCTGGCCGAAGCCAGCGCCTTCCCCGTACTCCACCAGCTCCGACCAGTCGGCCCAGGGGTCACCCCCCTGGGCCAGGACCGCCAGCAGGAGCAGGAACCCCGTCGCCATGCTACCTTCCCTCCAGCACTACCAGGCGGGTGGAGGCCCGGCCGCTGCGGACCAGGTAGACCCCGCTGCGCAGGCCCGAGATGTTCAGCGTGGCCTCCCCATCGGAATCGGTTCGCCTCTCGGAGACCACCCGGCCGGCCAGGTCCATCACCACGAACGGCTCGCCGGGGTCCGCGCCCGTAATCCGCACCGTGCTGACTGCGGGGCAGGGGGATGCTGACAGACGGGGAGGCTTCTGCTGTCCGGGTCCGCTCACCCCGGTAAGGGTTCCGGACAGAGCGATGGCCGATGGGCTGGAGAACACATACTCCTGCAACTGCCCCATGTTCGCATCGTAGGCCGTCACCACACCCGATACCGCGTCGGAGACGAAGAGGGCGCCGCCGTCGTCCAGACCGAACCCCGTGCCTCCGGGGCAGAGCGGGTCGGAAGAGTCGTGCAGGACCTCGTGGGTCTCCACGTCCACCTCGTAGACCCCGGGTCCCCAGCCGTCGCCGACGTAGGCGCGGTTTCCGCGGACCCGCAGCGTGGATGGAAAGCCCCCCACCGCAACCGACTCTGTCTCCTGCATGGTCTGGGGGTCCACGAAGGAGACCGATCCCTCTCCGGAGCCGTATGCGCCGCTGCAGACCACCACCAGCTCGTCTGTCCCGTCCCAGGCCACCGACTGGCAGTTGACGTCCACGGTCACGGTGTCCACCGGCACTCCCTCGTCCAGGTCCACCACCACCAGGTTGTCATCGGAGCCCCAGCCGCCGCAGGCCACCCACAGGCTGTCACCGAGAAGGCACATGCCCTCGGGGTTGGGGCCCACCCCCTCTATCTCGCTCTCGATGGTGAAGGTGGTCGCATCGATTATCACGATCCTGTCCGCCAGCGCCGCGGAGACGGCCAGGTGTCCGTCGTCCAGGGCAATGGACGACCAGCAGTTGTAGCCGGTTCCGATGGCCAGGTCCTCCACCTCCATCGTGTTCGGATCGATGCGCTGAAGCGCCTGGGAGTCCGACCCGGAGCAGACGGCGTAGATGTAGCCTCCGTGAAGGGTTAGGTCGTTGGGGTAGGCGGCCAGCTCCAGCGCTCCCTGCTCGACGTAGCCCGTCGAGAGGTCGGCGTAGGCGAGGCTGTCACCGTTGATCACCCAGGCCTTTCCGGCCGAGACCAGTGACAGCGGCAGCAGTAGAAGTGGGGTCATGCGTACTCCCTGCTCTGCCGCGATCGAATGCAGTAGACGCCCTGTCTTCCGCACCCTCCCGCGAAGGTGACGTTCGGGAGTCGGCAGAAGGTCTTCTGGCTTCCGGGCCTACTACTTCCGCGCCTTCTCCCCGGAAAGGTCCGGGAATGGCGTATCAACCGCGCCTTCGGCGCGCTTGAACCAGCGGTTTCGCTCCCGGTCACAGCGGCGGGGCCGCGCCGGACTCTCACCGGCTTCCCTGACGCTGCCGACGCAGCGAAGATATGGGGAGGGGTGGAGGTGACGCAAGCTAGGAGGAAGGTCTGTGGAGCCTTCGGAGCGTTCCCGAGGTGAGCCTGCTGTAGACACGGAAGCGGAGGCCGCCCAGGTGCTTGCCGCCGTACCAGCGGGCCACCGCCACCAGCACGTTTTCGGCTGAGGCCTTTCGAAGCACCTCCAGTATGACGCTTCCGGCGCCGGTCTCTCCGCCATCGCTCTTGGCCTCGTCCGTACGTCCTCCGGACCTGGTGCGGCAGGCCCAGCTGACGTGGCTGGCCTTCCGCATCTTCAGCTTCTGGACCAGCAGGTCTGCAGCCTCTGCCGGGTCAGAGTCCGGCTCCAGCCTTATCCCTCCGGAGGCGAACCGGCAGGCCCCCTCCCGGGCCCGGGGCCCGCGGACCGGAGTGCCTAAGCCCACGTCACCGCGGGGCAGAGGAGGCCCTGGGGGTCGAAGCTGCGGCGGATGTGGCGCATGCCCTCCATCTCCTCCGGAGTCAGCATGAGCTCCAGGAACCCGGCCTTGAGCCGGCCCAGCCCGTGCTCGGCGGAGACGGTTCCCCCCATTCCCGCAGCCAGGGCGGCGATTTCGCGCATGGCTTCCTCGCCGGCCTCCACCTGCCGGTGGCTCCGGGGGATGACGTTGGCGTGCAGGTGGCCCTGGCCCACGTGGCCGAACACCAGGTGGGGGAGATCCATGCCCTCCAGTATCTCGCGGGTCCCCCGGTAGAGCTTTCGGGCCGAGGCTGCGTCAACGGCTGCGTCGGAGCCCAGCTTGTGGACCGCAGGGTCTTCGCGCCTGGCCCGGGAGACCAGCTCGTTCACCGTCTCCGGCAGGCTGTGCCGGAGCTCTACCATGCGGCGGTGCTCGGTCTCCTCGAAGCCGCCCCAGGTATCCTCCAGGGGGATTCCGGCATCGGAAAGGACCCCGTCCAGCTCGGCGAGAAGGTGGTCCAGGCCGGTCTCGTCCTCCGCCTCGGCCCGCAGCAGGAGCACGGCGGCCGCCTCCGGCAGCTCCGGCAGCCCCTCGGGGGGATGTCGCCGCAACAGGTCGATGCAGGGGCGGTCCATCATCTCCACCGCCCGGACCCGGGACTCCATGGCAAGAATGGACTCGAACAGCCCCCAGAAGGCGTCCATTGACGTCGGAAACACGGCCAGGTCCACCAGGGAGTGGGGCTTCGGCCTCAGAACCAGGATGGCCCCGGTGAACAGGCCCAGTGTGCCCTCCGAGCCTATGAGCAGGTCCGCCAGGTCCATCCCCGGCCTGAGCCAGTAGCCGGCGGCGCTCTTGGGCAGCGGTGCGGGCATCTGCTGGGGCATTCGCACCAGGCCGGCTCCGGGAACGTCGCAGGAGCCGTCCCGGAAACTCCGGTCTCCCCGGGACAGGCTCAGCCGCTCTCCGCCGGGGAGGACCATCTCCACCGCCTCCACCCAGTGCCTGGTGGAGCCGTACAGGTAGCCGTCCGAGCCGGAGGCGTCGGTGGCCAGCGTACCGCCGATGCTGGCGGTTGTCTCCGTGGGGTCGGGGGGGTAGAAGAGCTGCAGGGACCGCGCCGCCAGATACCCGTCGATCTCGTCCAGGGTGACTCCGGCCCCGACCTTCAGCCTGCGGTCACCCAGGTAATCGATCTGCTTCATCTGCGAGGCCGAGACCACCGCTCCACCCTCCGGAACCGCTCCGGCTGCGATGCCTGTGAGTGCGCCGGACGGAGTTGCGGGGATTCCCCTGGCCGCCAGGCCCCGGAGGTAGTCGGAGGCCTCCTCCGGGCCGGCCGGCCAGGCGGCCTCCACCGCCCAGCCTCCGGAGAGGCTGCTCTCGTCGGCCAGGAGGTCGGCCGCCTGCTCGGCCACCGCTTCACGGCCAGAGACTCTTCGCATGGCCTCCCTCTGACTCGGGTTCTCAGCTGTTTCCGGTTCGCCCGACGATACTACGGCCCCGAACGTCCGGTCTCAACCCCGGGTTCCGGAACCGTTCCTCGGTTGCCGTCCTTCACTGTCGGGGGAACCGGATGTATAATCCGGTCTACAGTATGCCGGGTCTGCAGCCGCAAACCGTTCGGAGGGAGCCAAGGCATGGGTAGGACCTTTGCCCAGAAGATACTGGGCCGGGCTTCGGGAAGGGACGTGGAGGTCGGTGACATAGTGTTCGTGGAGCCCGACTGCGTACTGACCCACGACAACACCGCCGCCATCATAGACAAGTTCGAGTCAACCGTGCCTGGGGGGAAGGTCCGCTACCCCGACAAGCTGGCCATAGTGCTGGACCACGTGGTGCCGGCGGCCTCCAGCAAGAACGCCGCCGGGCACGCCAGGATACGGCGGTTCGTGAAGGAGCAGGGAATCGAGCACTTCTACGACGCCGGGACCGGCATCTGCCACCAGGTGCTTCCCGAGAAGGGTCTGGTGGCACCCGGGGCCGTTATCGTGGGCAGCGACAGCCACACCTGCACCTACGGCGCATTCAACGCCTTCGCCGCCGGCATCGACCGGACGGAGGCGGCCGGTCTGTGGATTACGGGCAAGACCTGGTTCAAGGTGCCCCCCACCGTATCCATCGAGATGACGGGGCACCTGGTGGGCCGGGTCTCCGCCAAGGACCTGATACTTAGGATAGTCGGCGACATGGGGGCCGACGGCGCCAACTACATGGCGGTGGAGTTCCACGGCCCCGCCATCGGCAGCCTGCGGATGTCGGACCGGATGACCATGGCCAACATGGGCATAGAGATGGGGGCGAAGCTGGCGGTTTTCCCCGTGGACCGGGTCACCCAGGAGTACCTGCGCAACAGGGGGCCCGACGCCTCGCGGACCATGTGGAGCGACGTGGACGCCGATTTCTGTCAGGTCCGGGAGTACAACCTGGAGGAGCTGGAGCCGGTGGTGGCAATGCCGCACAACGTGGACAACGTGGCACCCATCTCCGAGGTGGGGAAGATCGAGGTGGACCAGGTCTTCCTGGGCACCTGCACCAACGGCAGGCTGGAGGACCTGCAGGCCGCCCTCGATGTCATGGGAGAAGCCTCTGTGCACGAGAACGTAAGGATGATAGTGGGCCCCGCCTCCAGGGAGGTTTACCTCAAGGCCGACCGGGCGGGGCTTCTGGCCAGGTTCGTGGAGGCCGGAGCCATGGTGATTCCGCCCGGGTGCGGACCCTGCCTGGGGGCCCACATGGGTGCCCTGGCCCCGGGGGAGAGGTGCCTCTCCACCGCCAACCGAAACTTCCAGGGAAGGATGGGCGAGAAGGAGGCCGAGATCTACCTGGGCAGCGCCGAGACAGCGGCTGCCACCGCCATCGCCGGTCATATAGCCGACCCCAGGGAGGTGCGTTAGAATGGCCGTGCACTACTACGACCGCGACGACATAAACACCGATCTGCTCTTTCCGGGGAAGTACACGTACAAGTGCTCCAACGGACCGGAGATAAAGGAGCACCTGCTGGAGGACCTGGACCCGGGTTTCGCCGAGAAGGTGCAGCCCGGGGATATAGTCATGGCGGGCAAGAACTTCGGCTGCGGCTCCAGCCGCGAGCAGCCCTCGGTGGGGCTGCGCTACGTGGGTGTGGATGCCGTGATAGCCCGGTCCTTCGCCAGGATCTTCTACCGCAGTGCCATCAACCAGGGGCTGCTGCTGGTGGAGAGCCCCGAGGCGGTGGACGCCTACAGCCCCGGCGACGAGGTGGAGGTGGACCCCGCTCGCGGCGTGGTCACAGTAGGCGGAGAGGACTTCGGTTTCCCGGCGCTGCCGGACGAGATGCTGGAGATACTGGAGGACGGCGGCCTGCTGGCCCACATTAGAAAGACCGTGAAGGGCGGCGGGCAGTAGTGCGGCTGGCGACCTGCGCGCCGATGCTGCTGCTGCCGGCGGCTGCCATGGCCATCGCCGGCCTGGAGGTCTCGGCGGGTCCCACCGCCGCCAGCCTCTCGCCGTACGAGGAGCAGTACGAAAGCCGCTTCCTGACCCCCGGTATCGCATGGGGAGGGGAGCTGGCCCTGGACTCCCCCGGCCTGCTGGGCTTCCGCCTGCGGGGAGAGAGGTTCGCAAAGGACGGACCGGAGGACTGGGACGGCAGAATCAGCGCCTGGGCCCTCTCGGTGTGGCCCGTGGTGTCCTGGGAGGCCCGGCCGGGCCTATCCGTCCACGGCGGACCCGGCGCCATCTACGCCGCCGGGGAGTACGAGGGCACCGATGACTTCGGACGCTTCGTGGAGGGCGACGGGGGAAGCGTGGGCATAGGTCTCACCGCCGGAGCCTCCGTGGACCTCTGGGGGCCGGTGTCCGGAACCCTGGGCTTCACCAGGTCCTTCATGGACATGAAGACCGACGAGGCAACCTACGACGGATCGGATACGATCATCTTCCCTCCCGAGGAGTTCGACCTGAGCTACTACTCGCTGAGCATGGGGTTCTCCGTCTCCATTCACGGGGCCGAGAGATCGCTTCTGAACTGACCCGGCGCCGCCCCTCCGAAAAGTTGACTTGCCCGGCGGCGGCGCATAGAATTGCACGTCAATCCGGAGCCGGCGTAGCTCAGCTGGCAGAGCAGCGCATTCGTAATGCGCAGGTCATCGGTTCGAATCCGATCGCCGGCTCCACCACCCCGACATGGAGCATCCGATGCATGGCCCGATAGTGAGCGGCTCGGGAATCAGGGGCATCTTCGGCGAATCCCTCACCGTAACAGACGCTGTGGAGTACGCGGCGGCCTTCGGCCGGCTGGTGGGTCCTGGCAGGATAGTCCTGGGCAGGGACACCCGCCGGAGCGGGCCGGCGATGGAGTCGGCGGTGGCCGCAGGGCTGATGTCGGTGGGCTGCACGCCGGTCATGCTGGGAGTAGTGCCCACCCCCACGGTGCAGCTGGAGACCATGTCGGATGGCGTTGCCGGAGGGATTGCGGTCACCTCCAGCCACAATCCCGGGGAGTGGAATGCGCTGAAGCTGGTAGGGCCCGACGGGGTTTTCCTCCGGGCCGACCTCCGAAAGAGCCTGATGGAGCTGCTGAAGGCCGGGCCGCGCTGGGTCGGCGCTTCGCAGGCCTGCGCCCCCAAGAGCCTCCCGGGAGCTGTGGGACGACATGTCCGGGGGGTGATGGACCTGCCGCTGGTGCGGAGGCCGGACAGGCGGCTGAAAGCCGTGCTGGACGTCACCGGCGGAGCGGCGGCTGAGTTCGCTCCTGCCCTGCTGGATGCGCTGGGGGTTGAACACAGCGTGATCAACCTCCGGATCGGCGAGGACGGGAGCTTTCCCAGGGTGGCCGAACCCACCGCCGAGAGCCTGGGCGGGCTGGCGGCGGAGGTGAGCCGGACCGGCGCCGATGTGGGATTCGGCTTCGACCCCGACGGCGACAGGCTGGCCCTGGTGGACGGAGAAGGCCGGGTCATGGGCGAGGATCTAACGGTGGCCCTGGCCATCGACTACGTGCTGGGCGAGGGGCCCGGCTGCGCCGTGGTGAACCTGTCCACTTCGCGGCTGGCGGAGGACGCCGCGGCCAGGCACGGGGCGAAGGTCTTCCGAAGCCCGGTGGGAGAGGTCAACGTGGTGGAGGAGATGGAGCGCCGCGACGCCGTCATCGGGGGCGAGGGCAACGGCGGAGTGATCGATCCCGCCTTCCACCTGGGGCGCGACAGCGGAGTGGCCATGGCCTACACGCTGTCACTGATGGATGCCCGCGAGACCTCCCTGTCGGAGTGGGCGGGGTCTTTCCCGAGGTACAGCATGGTAAAGGACAAGGTTCCCTTCGACGGGGATTTCTCGGATATTCGACCTGATCTGATAGAGGCTCTGGGAGAGCCGGACGATGCGAGGGACGGCCTCTGGTACCGTCGTGCGAGCGGCTGGACTCACGTGAGGCCCTCCGGCACGGAGCCCGTCATCAGGGTGATCTGCGAGGATGCGAGCGCGGAGGTGGTCCGCGCCGAGCTTCAGAGGTTCCGAAAGGTAGTGAGCGGCTGATGTGTGGAATAGTTGGCTACGTAGGCGAGAGGGCCGTGCTCGACGTGCTCATATCGGGCCTGAAGAGGCTCGAGTACAGGGGTTACGATTCTGCGGGATATGCCCTCCAGGGAACCGGCGACCTCATACTGCGCCGGCAGAAGGGCCGGGTGGACGAGCTGGACAGCCAGCGGCCCGAGGGGGTGGATGCCGCCACCTGCGGCATCGCCCATACCCGCTGGGCCACCCACGGAGAGCCCTCCCAGAGGAACGCACATCCCCATACCGACGCCAGCGGGAAGATAGCCCTGGTCCACAACGGGATCATCGAGAACTACACCCAGCTCAGGAAGGAGCTGGAGGCCCAGGGGATCGAGTTCTACTCAGACACCGACTCCGAGGTGATCGCCAAGCTGGTGGGCTCGGAGGCGGCCAAGGGCAAGAAGCTGTTCGCCGCGGTGCGCGATGCCCTGGGCAGGGTCCGGGGCGCGTACGGCATAGCCGTGGTCTCCGCCGACGAGCCCGACACCCTGGTGGCCGCCCGGTACGGAAGCCCACTGGTGGTGGGCGTGGGGGAGAAGGAGTACCTGGTGGCCAGCGACGTGGCCGCCATCGTCTCGCACACCCGCGACGTGATCTACATGGACGAGGGCGAGGTGCTGGAGGTGAGCCTCCGGGGCATCTCCAGCAACAACGGCCGCTCGGGGGTGCTGCGGGAGCGCATAGAGACGGTGGACTGGGACCTGTCCACCATAGAGAAGGACGGCTTTCCCCACTTCATGCTCAAGGAGATCAACAGCCAGCCCGAGTCGCTCCGGAACGCCTTCCGGGGCAGGCTGGACCTGGACGGCGGCACCGCCCACCTGGGCGGGCTGAACATGACCGACAGCGACATGCGCGCCGTCAGCAGGATCATCATCACCGCCTGCGGGACCTCCTGGCACGCGGCCCTCATAGGCAAGTACCTCATGGAGGGCCTGGCCCGGATACCGGTCTCGGTGGAGTACGCGTCCGAGTTCCGCTACCGGGACCCTGTGATGGATCCCGGCACCCTGGTCTTCGTAATCAGCCAGAGCGGGGAGACTGCCGATACGCTTGCTGCCCTGCGACTTGCGAAGTCCAAGGGATGCAGGGCTTTCGGCATTGTGAACGTGGTGGGTTCCACCATCGCCCGGGAGACCGATGCGGGAGTCTACATACACGCGGGGCCGGAGATAGGGGTAGCATCGACGAAGGCCTTCACCTCCCAGGTGATGGTGCAGGCACTGATAGCCCTGGCCTTCGGAAGGGCCAGGGGTGAGCTGGACAGATCCAGCGGCCTGGAGCTCACCCGGGAGCTTACCTCCATACCGGAGAAGGTGGAGAAGATACTGGAGGACTCCCCGAAGATCGAGGAGATCGCCCGGGAGTTCACCTACGCCAGGAACTTCCTCTACCTGGGCCGGGGCTACAACTACCCGGTGGCCCTGGAGGGGGCGCTGAAGCTCAAGGAGATCTCCTACATCCATGCCGAGGGCTACCCGGCGGCGGAGATGAAGCACGGCCCCATCGCCCTGATCGACGAGATGATGCCAGTATGCGCCATCGCTGTCCGCGACGCCGCCTACGAGAAGATCCTCTCCAACATCTCGGAGGTCAGGGCCAGGCAGGGAAGGGTGCTCTCCATTGCCACGGAGGGCGACACCGAGATCGCGGGGGTATCGGACTGGGTGATCCACATACCCGAGGCGCCCGACGCTCTGGTGCCGCTGCTGTCGGTGGTCCCGCTGCAGCTTCTCAGCTATTACGTGGCCGTTTCCCGGGGATGCGACGTGGACAAGCCCAGGAACCTGGCCAAGAGCGTTACGGTGGAGTAGCCTGGCTGCCGGAGCCCTCCGTACGCTGCCGGGGAGGATCCGGCGTGCCCTGTCGCGGCTTCTACCCCGCAGCTTCCGGGTGTTCGCCGCATACCTCCGGAAGCGCCTGTACAACCGATGGAACAACGACCACGTCTTCTTCTCCGCCGCGGCGATGGCCTACAACATCCTGGTTACCGTCCTTCCGCTGGGACTGCTGATAATCTCCATCTCCGGAATAGCCCTGCAGCAGAACGCGGACCTGCAGAGGGGCCTGCAGCAGTGGATAGACGACGCCAACCCCTTCCTGCCCCAAGGAGTGGGCGAGGACCTGGAGCGTGTCTTCCTCCATCAGTCGGGCATCTCGGGCATCACGGGAATCGTGGGCCTGGTCTTCCTTCTGTGGCTGGTGAGCAGGCTCTTCGGCACCATACGCACCGCGCTGGACACCATCTTCGACGTTCCCGAGGGCAGGCATGTGGTGTTCGGCAAGCTGTACGACTTCTTCCTGGCCATACTGATAGCCCTGTGCTTCGTGGCCGCCTTCGTCTTCACCACCGCGGCGCAGTTCGTGGTGGACTCCCCGGTGGGAAGGTTCCTGGCCCAGTGGCCCGTGATCGGGCCGCTTATGACCGGCCTCGCCGCCAGGCTGCTGGGTCCCTCCTTCTCGCTCCTGCTCCTCCTGGTGCTTTACTGGGCCGCTCCCAACCGGAAGATATCCCGGGGGCAGGCCCTGATGGCCTCCGTTCTCTCCATGGTCTTCATATGGCTGGGCACCGAGCTGTACGCCTGGACCATCTCCAGGCCCGACTGGGGCGTGGTCTACGGCTCCCTGGCCGCCGTCATGGCCACCCTCTTCTGGCTCTACTGGCTCTGCGTCATCTTCCTGGGCGCCGCCGAGGTGAGCCAGATCGTCCACGAGTGGCGGCGCTACCGACGCAGCCTCAGCAGGGTCGAGAAGGCCTCCGGCCAGTCGGCCGGAACCGGCTAGAACCACTCGCCGGCGCTACTTGACATCCATGCCTCGCAGAGGCCTATATCCACATGGGGGTATGCCATGCGAGAGGGCACTCTTGCCGCTTTTCGGAGGAAGGGGCTGGCGGCGGCGCTGGTCCTCGTAATGACAGGCGGCTGCGGGGAGCCGCCGGATGCCGGGCCGGCCCGCTCCGCCCCCAAGCACCACATCGGACTGGCCATCTGCATGACCCCCGACACCCCCTTCTTCGTCACCCTGGTCTCCGGCGCCCGGGAGGCGGCCGAGAGGCTGGGAGCAGACCTTACGGTCCGCTACGCAGGCGAGGACCCCGGCGTCCAGGCCCGGCAGGTGCGGGAGCTGGCCGACATGGGCGTCGACCTCGTGCTGCTGAACCCCGTCAACGAGTCGCTGGCTCCGGCAGTGGAGGAGCTTGAGGTGGAGGACGTGCCGGTGTTCACCGTAGACAGGGGTGTGGACAGCGAGCACGTGGTCTGCCACATCGCCTCCGACAACCGCGCGGGTGGCAGGATGGCGGGGGACTACCTGGCGGAGGCCCTGCACAGGCAGGGCAGGGTTGTGGAGATACGGGGCACTCCCGGGTCCTCCGCCGCCCGGGACAGAGGCATCGGCTTCGATAACGCCATGGCGGAGCACCCGGCGGTGGAGGTGGTGGGGGTTGCCGCGGCGGATTTCACCGCCGATTCCGCCGCCGCAGTGTTTCAACGGGTCCTGCTGGAGCAGTCCGAGGTCGACGGCGTCTTCGCCCACAACGACGACATGGCCCTGGGTGCCATGGAGGCAGCCTGGGAAATGGGTCGGGAGGACATCCTCTTCGTAGGCTTCGACGCGGTGGACGAGGCCATCGAGGCGGTGGACCGCGGCGACATGCTGGCCACCGTTGCCCAGAAGCCGGCGGAGATGGGCCGGATCGGAGTCGAGACAGCCGTGAGATACCTCTCCGGCGAGAGGGTGCCCGACTCGATAGTGGTGGAACTGGCGCTGATCATAAGATGATCCGGCAAAGAAGGGCGCCCTGATGTCCTCCCCCATGCACTCCCGGTCCGGGCTCTCCATACGGGCCAGGACCCTGCTGGGTTTCTCCCTGGTTGTCATCCTGGTGCTGGTGGCCTCCGGCATCGCCCTGCTGCACATGCGGTCGTCGGACCGTCTGGAGCAGGTCATGCGGGAGACCTCCCGGGAGATGATGGCGTTCTCGGCCCTTCGAAGCAGCTGGTTCGAGCTGGTGACGCTGCTGGACCAGATGCTGCTAACCAGACAGAGCTCCATCGCCGAGGAACCCCTGGTCCGGGCGCTGTCCGGCCTGCGGGAGGCGGTGGACTCGCTGCGTCCGCTGTCAGCGGAGGAGGCCGCCCTCTATGGAGCCTCCGTCTCCGCCCTGGCCGAGTGCGTGGAGTCCGTGGCCTCCGTAGCCCACTCCATCGCGGAGTCCGCCGACCAGGGCAGCTGGGCCAGAGCGCAGATCACCCGCCACACGGAGATGGCTTCCCTGGCCAGGCAGTTCGAGGAGCGGCTGGAGGAGCTGGGGGCCGCTGCGGCCCGCCGGGTCTCCGGCGAGATCCGACGGGCTGAGGAAGCCCAGGGGCGCAGCCGAACCTGGCTCATCGTGACACTGGCTGGGGCCCTGGTTCTGGGGCCGCTGGCGGCCGTAGTCACTGCCTCCAGCCTGATCCGCCCCATCGAGTACCTGGCGGCCTCCGTGCGCTCCATGGGCCCCGACGGTCTGCGGAAGAGCCTGGATGTCTCGCGAACCGACGAGATCGGTGAGCTGGCCCGGGCCTACAACTCCATGACCGAGAGGCTGGGGGACGTCCTGCAGGGCCTGCAGGAACAGGTTGAGGCCTACAGCAACGTGCAAAACGCCCTTCGACGCAGTGAGGCCCGCTACCGGAACCTCTTTCAGCACTCACCCATATCACTGTGGGAGCTTGATTTAAGTCGTCTTGAAGGCGTGCTGTCCGGGGAGGGCGAAGGAGAGGGCGGGAAGATCGACATGGCCCTTCTGGAGTCCATACGGGTCACCGACGTGAACATGGCCGCCCTGGAGCTTCTGGGGCTGCAGGGAGCCGAGGGCCCGGAGAGCCTGGAGACCTTCCTCACCGATCACATGCGGGAGGTGATGCTGAAGGCCCTGAGGACGTTCGCCGCCGGCGGGTCCACCTTCAGCGCGGAGACCGAGCTGCTGGCCGGCACCGGAGAGGTCCGCAACGTGATCGCCCACTTCGCCGTCCCCCCGGAGAGCCGCGGCACCTTCTCCAGAGCCTTCGTTTCCCTGCAGGACATCACGGAGAGAAGGGAGATGGAGAAGGCCCTGCGGGAGTCCGAGCTGCAGTACTACCAGGCCCAGAAGATGGAGGCGGTGGGCAGGCTCACCGGAGGGGTGGCCCACGACTTCAACAACCTCCTTACCGTTATCATCAACAACTGCGACATCGCGCTGTCCGGGCCCGATGTCTCCGAGAGCATGCGGAAGAGGCTGTTCCAGATACGGAAGGCGGCTACGGGAGCGGCCTCCGTCACCGAGCAGCTGCTGGCCTTCTCGCACCAGCAGGTGTCCAACCCCGTGCCCCTGGACCTGAACGCCCTAGTGGAGAGGGTAACCGACATGCTGGGCCATGTGATCGGCGAGGACGTTGAGCTGGTCACCTCCCTGGGAGAGCACGTCCCGACTGTGACCGTCGACCCCGGTCAGATGGAGCAGGTCCTGCTGAACCTGGCGGTGAACGCCAGGGACGCCATGCCGGGGGGCGGCGTTCTCACCATCATCACCTCCTCGGCCCGGATCTCCGGCTCGGACCGTCCCGGCAATCACGGGGCCGTCCAAGGCGATTACTCGACGGTCACGGTGTCGGACAACGGCTGCGGCATGGAGGCGGATGTTCTGGAGAAGGCCTTCGAGCCGTTCTTCACCACCAAGGAGCGGGGCAAGGGGACGGGCCTGGGTCTGGCGACCGCACATGGAATCGTCACCGACGGAGGCGGCTGGATCGACGTGAGCAGCGTGCCGGGAGAGGGAACCACCTTCACCGTATACATGCCTTCCAGCGGGGCCTGCCCCGTGGAAGGGGAGACCGCTGTGGCCTACCCGGAGGCCCGGGAGGGCGCGGGAACCGTGCTCCTGCTGGAGGACCAGGAGGAGGTGAGGGACGTTATCGCCTCCGCCCTGGACCTGCATGGGTACGACGTTCTGGAGGCCGGGGACGGGGCGGCGGCGCTGGAGCTCTTCAGCTCGCACAGGGACGCCATAGACCTGCTGGTCTCCGACGTGGTTCTCCCCGGGGAGATGGACGGGATCGGGATGGCCCGGCTGCTGCGGAAGAGCAGGCCGGACCTGGCGGTCCTGCTGATATCGGGCTACGCCCAGGAGGCCATAGCCCGCAGCGGCAGCCTTCCCGAATGGCTCTCCTTCATGCAGAAGCCGTTCTCCATGTCGGGCTTCCTCAACCGGGTGGCCCTTCTCATGGGATCGGGAGCGGGCGGCCAGGCCCCGGAGTGACTCACACGCTGAAACGTATCTCCAGAATGTCGCCCTCCCGGACCACGTAGTCCTTGCCCTCCAGCCGGACCTCTCCGCGACTCCGCAGCTCCGCTTCGTCGGGGCATTCCCTGTAGGTCTCGAACGGTATGACCTTCGCCCGTATGAAGCCCCTCTGCATGTCGGTGTGTACCGCGCCTGCGGCCTGGGGGGCGGTGCTCCCCCTCTTTACGGGCCAGGCTCTCACCTCGTCCTCGCCAATGGTGAAGAAGGTCACCAGATCCAGGGATCCGTAAGCGGCGGAGATCAGCCTGTCCAGGCCGCTGGCCCGGTAGCCCATGGACTCGAGGAACTCCCCGCGCTCCTCCTCGGGAAGCTCGGTCAGCTCCAGCTCGAAGGCGGCGTCCACGGGCAGCAGTGCCGCGCCCCTCTCTTCGCACAGATCCCGCAGCTCCGCCTCGTCGGCCTCCGGCTCATCGCCCCGGTTCGACACCACCATCATGGGCCTGAGGGTATGCAGTGAGTAGGCCCGGAGGAGGCGCCTGTCCGATTCCGTGACCTCCGCGGCCCGCAGGGGGCGGTCGTCCTCCAGAATGGCGTGGGCCCTCTCCAGGGCCGCATGCTCGGGGCTGTCCCGGCGGGATTCCTTGCGCAGCCTCTCCATCCTCTTCTCCACCAGGGCCAGGTCTGCCACCAGGAGGTCCGCCTCCGCCTCCATCAGGTCGCGTGCGGGATGACCCAGGGCGAAGTTGTCCACAACCACCACCAGCGCCGCGGCGTCCTGCACCGCCGAGAGGTTGCGGGGGGAGAAGGCCGGAGACTGCACGTCCAGGAAGACCACCGTGGCGTAGACCGCCTTAGGGGCATCGGTCACCGAGGCGAGGAACTCCAGCCTCCGGTCGGGAACCTTGACGGTGAGCGGCCGTGACGGGTCGGCGTCCGCGTCTCCCGCCAGGGCCCTGAACAGGGTGGTCCTGCCGCAGCCGGGCTGTCCCAGCATGGCCAGCTTCACAGTAGGTTCACCTCCGGGGTGTCACGGGCGGAAACGGTCAGAGCAGTGTAGCATAGCCTGCACGGCGGGGACCGCAAACCCCGCCCGCCGGGGCTACTCGGTGAACACCCGCACCTTCTCGCCGTCTGCGCTGTCCACGTCCACCTTGAGCTCCTTCAGGGCCTTGACCAGCTCGTCCAGGTCCAGGCTGGAGAGGTTGGAGAAGTCGAAGCCCTTCTCGCTGATGGCGTCGGCGGCGTTCTGGGGGATGAGGGCCTTGAGCTTTATCCCCGTCTTGATCAGGCTGAGGGGCACCCGGACGTTGACCTTGTCGCCCTCTTTGGAGTCCACCACCACCCGGAGATAGCGGGGGATCCCGCCCTCTCCCTCCTCTCCGCCGGAGGCCGGCACGGGGGCCTCGCCCTCCTCGCCGAGCCGCTCCAGCAGGGCGGTTGCCTCGTCCACCGTGATCTTGCCCGCCGAGAGCATCTCCAGTATCTTCCTTCTGGACTCTTCCATGATCCTACCTTTCCATGTCTGGGGTTCGTATGCCGCACGATGCAGCGACGCTAGACAAAGCTGAAGCCGATCCGCCGGTCATCGCCTCTCACCCCTACGCGCAGGCCGCCGAGGCAGCAGCTCAGAAGCCAGAGCCTGGGAGACTGGGCCATAAGGCGGAACGGCCGGCCCCATCCCAGTGCGCTGCCCATGACCCCCACCGGCCAGGCCGCAACTGCGAAGGGAAGCAGTATCAGCCAGACCGCGAACCAGGGCAGGGGAAGCGTGACCTTGCCGAACCTCGCCAGGAGCAGAAATGCCGGTCTCATGGTCTACAGCCTTTCCATGGCTTCATCGAAGCTGATCTCGCCCCGCTCCAGGAGCTCCAGGACGGCGGAAGCCTCCGGAGGGGCCTCCATCAGCCGGTTGATGCTCTCCACCAGCCGCTCTATACGGCTGCGGGCCGTGGGATGGCTGACCCCCAGTATCTCCCCGATCCTCTTGATGGACCCGTAGCTGCGGATGAAGGCTATCACCAGGGCCTGCTCCTCGGGGGAGAGGAAGGCCAGCGGCGAGAGGCTGAAGCGGCCCTGTACGGTGATGCCGCAGTGCGAGCAGCTGCAGGAGGTGGGAACCATGGCCCTGCCGCAGTCGGGACACCTGAGTTTTCCATAATCCATAAGCACAACCTCCAGTTTCTTCAAATCCAATATAACACCATCTTAAGAAACGTCAAATATGGGATTCATAATATTCATGCTTTGCGCCCGAGCAGATCTTGCGCCATCACCTTCCGGAAGGAGTGGGTCCAGATATGAAAAGGGTGGTCTCGGTAATCCTCGGCGGGGGCAAGGGAACCAGGCTGTTTCCCCTGACCATGCACAGGAGCAAGCCCGCCGTTCCCATAGGGGGCAAGTACCGACTGATAGACATTCCGGTGTCCAACTGCGTCAACGACCATCTCCGCCACATCTTCGTCCTCACCCAGTACAACAGCGAGAGCCTGAACAGGCACGTTGCCCAGACCTACCGCTTCGACCGTTTCAACAACGGGTTCGTCTCCATCCTGGCCGCCGAGCAGACCTACGAAAACCGCGACTGGTTCCAGGGCACCGCCGACGCTGTGAGGAAGAGCCTCCGCCACATCATGGGTCTGAATCCGGGGCTGGTGCTGATCCTCTCCGGCGACCAGCTCTACCGGATGGACTTCAACCGCTTCATAGAGCACCACCGGGAGACGGGGGCGGAGATCACCATAGCCACCAAGCCGGTGGATGCCTCCGAGGCCACCGCCATGGGCATTATGAAGGTCTCCGAGGAGGGGAGGATCGGACACTTCCACGAGAAGCCCGAACCCCACCAGCTGGAGCCTCTGAAGAGCAGCCAGGAGGGGCTGACCGAGGAGAAGCCTTACCTGGGCAGCATGGGCATCTACCTCTTCAGTCCCGACGTCCTTCGGGGGGTGCTGGACTCCAACCCCGACCACACCGACTTCGGCCACGAGATAATACCTTACGCCATAGGCAACCACAGGGTCTTCAGCTACCCCTTCGACGGCTACTGGTCCGACATCGGCACCATCGCCAGCTTCTTCGACGCCAACCTGGACATGGCCAGCGAGAATCCCAGCTTCGACATGTACCGCAACTTCTCGCCGCTCTACACCAGGGCAAGGGCGCTGCCGGGGGCCAGGATCGACGGCTGCTGCGTGAGGAGCTCGGTGATATGCGACGCCTCGGACCTCCAGGGCGCCGAGGTTGAGCGCTGCATAGTGGGGCTGCGCGGCCGCATACGGTCGGGCAGCGTGCTCCGCAACTGCGTCTACATGGGCGCCGACTACTGGGAGGGCCACTTCCGCGACCCGGGGCTGCAGAACCCCGACCTCCCCCGGCTGGGCATCGGCCGCGACTGCCTTGTGGAACGGGCCATAATCGACAAGAACGCCCGTATCGGCGACGGGGTGAGGATTCACAACAGCCAGGGGAAGACCGAGGGCGAAGGGGAGGGCTACCACATACGCGACGGCATAGTGGTGGTCCACAAGAACGCCGTCATCCCCGACGGCGCCGAGATATAGTCTTCCCACCAACGCGAAGAGGGGCGGCGGATCGATCCGCCGCCCCTCCCGCACTTGCGGTGCTGCCGCCTGTCAGACCAGGTCGTGGATGAGGTCGCTGAGACGCTTCACGCCCTCCCCGATCTGCTCTTCGGAGGCGTAGGAGAAGTTCAGGCGCATGCCCTGGTGGTCCTCCGCGTTGGGGTAGAAGGCGCTGCCCGGCACGTAGGCCACGTTGTGGTCGATGGCATCCTTGAAGATGTCGTCGGAGTTCATCCCCTCCGGAAGGGTCAGCCACAGGAACAGGCCGCCCTCCGGCCTGGTCCACTTCACGCCGTCCACGTCCGAGAGGTGCCTGTCCAGGAGATCGAGCATCAGCTCCCGTCGTCCGCCGTAGAGCTTGATGTTGTACTCTATACCCTTCCAGAGGGCCCCGGTGGCCAGCACCCTGTGGGTTATGGCCTGGGTGAACGGGGGCGTACAGAGGTCTACGGCCTGCTTGGACATCACCATCTTGTTGATCACCCATTCGGGGCCATAGGCCCATCCCAGCCTGAAGCCCGGCAGGAGTATCTTGGAGAAGGTGTACAGCGACAGCACCCTCTCCGGGGCCAGACTCTGGAAGGTGGGCTCGTGCTTGCCCGTGTAGCGGAGCTGCCTGTAGGGCGTATCCTCAATCAGCAGGTAGTCGCGCTCCTCGGCGATGGATATGATCTTCCGGCGGCGCTCCACGGGAATGGTCACCCCGGCGGGGTTCTGGAAGTCGGGGACCAGGTAGATGAACTTGGGCCTTCTGCCCTCGCCCTCCAGCCGGTCCAGCGTCTTCACCAGCTCTTCGGGGATCATTCCGTGATCGTCCAGGGGCACGCCAACCGGAACGCCCTCGTAGTTCTTGAACGCCTGCAGGGCGCCCAGGTAGGAGGGCAGGCCCACGATGCAGGTGTCACCCGGGTCGAAGAAGATCTTGCCCACCAGATCCAGGCCCTGCTGGGAGGCCGTGGTCACCAGGATCCGCTCCGGGTCGGCGGGCGTACCGTCCCGCTCCATCACCTCGGCCAGATCCCTTCGCAGTCTTCCGTCGCCCTCCGTGGGCCCGTACTGGAGGGCCTTGTGGGGCTCCTCGTCCAGCACCTTGGTGACCGCTTCCCGGACCTCGTCCACGGGGAAGGTCTCTGGTGCGGGGAGCCCTCCGGCGAAGGAGATCACCTCCGGGTTGGCGGTGAGCTTGAGCAGCTCACGGATGACGGACCTCTTCATTCCCCTGGCTCTGGAGGAAAATACCTCTTCCCTTTCCACCAAAGGGCCTCCTCTCAGCAGTTGCTCGTCATGTGCATGGGGCTTGCGCACAGTTATTATACTCCTCGTTATCCATAGGATTCCCGGGGTTCATGTCAAGAACGAACCTCCGGGAGAGAGCGGAAGAAGGCGCGGCGGAACCAGCGCCGCGCCACATCCCACGGGGAAGGAGACAGCACTGATGATCAGGAGAACGATGCTTTGCGCGGCTGCTGCGATACTGGCGCTGCTGCTGGCCGCGGCAGGATGCGGAGGCGGCGAGGAGCCCGAGGCCGGAGGAGAGGCGGAGCAGACCGAAGCCGAGACTGCGGAGCAGGAGCAGACCGATACCTCACAGCAGCCGGAACAGGAGCCGGAGATGATCAGGGCAAGCCACATACTCATCGCCTACCAGGGCGCTGCAAGGGCCACCGCCACCAGATCGCAGGACGAGGCCCGTCAGCTGGCTGACGAGCTGTCCGGCATGGTTGCCGGCGACAGCCTCACCTTCGAGCAGGCGGCCATCGAGTACTCCGACTGCCCCTCCGGCGCCCAGGGCGGGGACCTGGGCCGGTTCGGCCCGGGCAGCATGGTGCCCGCATTCGAGGAAGCGGCCTTCTCCCTGGAGCCCGGCGAGGTCTCGGGCATCGTGGAGACCGAGTTCGGATACCATCTGATCAAACGCACGGAGTAGCTTGGAGCGATACCGCTTCCCGGTAGGCGAGGAGGAGGACGGGGCCAGGCTGGACAGCTTCATCGTCTCCCACCGAGAGGTCACCGAGAGCAGGAGCTACGTAAGCACCCTGATCAACAACGGTCATGCCTCCGTTGACGGCACCGTGGTGGAGAAGCCGGCCCACCGGGTGAGGAGGGACCAGGTGGTGAGCCTGGACGTCCCCGACCCGCAGCCGGTGGACCTGGCCCCCCAGGAGATGGACCTGGACGTGGCCTACGAGGACCGTCACCTGATAGTGATAGACAAGCCCGCCGGGCTGGTGGTCCACCCCTCCGGCACCTGGCGCAGCGGCACCCTGGTGAACGCCCTGCTGGCCCACTGCGACAACCTCTCCGGCATCGGGGGGGAGATGCGTCCGGGCATCGTGCACAGGCTGGACAAGGACACTACCGGCCTGATGATGGCGGCCAAGGACGACGAGACCCACCGCGGGCTCTCCTTCCAGCTGGCCCGCAGAACGGTGAAGCGCCGCTACCTGGCCCTGGTATGGCACAACCCCCGCCCGCCGGCGGACCGCGTGGACGCTCCCATAGGCCGGGACCCGGTACACCGCAAGCGGATGGCCGTGGTGGACGGCGGCAAGAGGGCGGTTACCAACTACCGGACGCTGGAGGCCTACCGCATGGGGGCGCTGATCGCTTGCCGGCTGGAGACCGGCCGCACCCACCAGATCCGGGTGCACATGTCGCGGTGCAGGGACTGCCCCATAATCCACGACTGGCGCTACGGCGGATGCCATCCGAAGGGCATAGAGTCCACCCGTCGAAACCGCGAGCTGGTCTCCGACCTGCTGCGGCTGTCGCGGCACCAGATGCTGCACGCCGAGACCCTGGGCTTCGAGCATCCGGTCACCGGTGAGGAGATGGAGTTCCAGGCGGCTCCGCCCCTGGAGTTCCGGTTGGTCCAGAAGCGGCTGAGGGCCGACACGGATGAGTGACGGCGCCCTCACCCTGCTGCTTCTGGCTGCCATGGTGGCCGGACCCGTGGGGGCCTTCCTGGTGAGGCCCGCCCTCCTGGCCGCATACCTTCTCTTCCCGGCGGCCGCATCGGCCTCCCTGGGTCGCCGCTGGCTCCTGCGCGCCGCAGCCCTGGAGACCCCAGCGGCGGCATCCCTGGCCCTGGGGCTGCTCTCAGGGGACTCTGCCCTGGCCCTGCGCTCACTGCGCTGGGCGGCGGCGGTGTCCTGCGGCCTGGCCATGGCCGGCTGGCTCGGCACCTGCCGGATGGAGCGGGTGATCACCGGGCTCTCCCGGAGGCTGGGCCGTGCCGGAGAGCCCCTGGAGGTGCTGGCCCTGTTGCTGGCATCTGCCGGCCCCAGCGCCGACTCCGTCCGCAGCGCCTACCGGAGGTCGCGGAGGGATGGTGGTGGAGTAGCCGAGTCCGCGGAGTCCGCCCTGTGCCAGCTGGTGCTGGCCAGGCCCGGCCGGGGGAAGGCCTCCACTCCGGGAGGATGGGCCCCGGCGTCTGCCGCGGCGGCCTGGGTGCTCTTCCTGGCCGGCCTGGCGGGGGCGTGATGCCCAGGCTGCGGCTGACCCTGGAGTACGACGGCACCGACTTCCTGGGCTGGCAGGTGCAGGCGGAGGGGCGGACGGTACAGGGCACCGTGGAGAAGGCGCTGGAGACGCTCACCGGCCGCCGCATCCGGGTAAACGGCTCCGGCCGCACCGACGCCGGGGTCCATGCCCTGGGCCAGGTGGCGCACCTGGACCTGGAGGAGGAGGAGACGGAGCGGGTGCTGTCCTCGCTGGACCGCCTTCTGCCCCGGGACGTGTCGGTTGTCTGCGCGGAGGAGGCGGGTCCCGGCTTCGACGCCCGCAGGGACGCGGTGGAGCGGCTCTACCGGTACCGGGTGCTTCGGCAGAGGCATCCGCTGCTGGACAGGTACGCGCATGTGCATCTGGGCAACCTGAGCACGTCGGCCATGGCAGAGGCCGCCGGCCTGTGCACGGGCCGGCAAGGCTGGCGAGGCATGGCCAAGGAGGGCAGCAGCAACAGGGACTGGGAGGCCGTGGTCCGGACGGCTGCTGTGGTTGAGGACGCCCTGGGATGGACCTTTCTAATATCGGCCAACCGGTTCCTCCGGGGCATGGTCCGCCTGTGGGCCGGCACCCTGCTGCGGGTGGGAGGCGGCCGGCTCGACCCCCGGGAGGTGGGCCGGATACTGCAGACGGGCGACAGAAGCCTGGCCGGGCCGTCGCTTCCCGCCGGGGGACTGACCCTGGTGGAGGTCAGGTACTATGATGGCGGCAGGGGAGGTGGATCGACTTGAGAAGCAGGAGGGACGGCCTCAGAATGAAGAGCCTCCGCGGTCGCAGCAGCAGGGTGGGCCCGGAGACGCTGGCGGGTGAGTGGAGCGGCTCCACTCCGGTGCGCGAGTTCGTGGACGGCCTGCCGGACGTGCTGGCGGTGAGGCGAATGCGCCTGCTGGCCCGCAGGCTTCTTCAGGCCCGGGAGAGGGGAGCCGCCAGGCTCCTCATGTACGGTGGGCACGTGATCAAGTGCGGTCTGGGCCCGCTGCTGGTGCGCTGGATGCGTCGGGGAATCGTGGACTGCCTGGCCACCAGCGGCGCCGGGACAATCCACGACCTGGAGCTGGCCCTCTACGGGGCCACCTCCGAGGACGTGCAGGAGGGTATAGCAGACGGCAGCTTCGGCATGTGGTCCGAGACGGGAGAAGCCTACGCCAGGGCCGTGAGCCTGGCCCGGGAGAGGGATGCCGGCCTGGGCCGTTCCCTGGGCATGCTGGTCCTGGAGGAGGGCGGCAGCCCCGACACCAGCCCCCTGGCAGCCTCAGAGGAGATGGGAGCGCCGCTGACGGTGCACCCGGCTCTGGGCGGCGACATCGTACACCCCCATCCCAGTCTGGACTGGAGGGACCTGGGCGGCGCCGCGGAGAGGGACTTCGACACGCTGATGGAGAGGTGCTCGAAGCTGTCAGGCGGGGTGGTGATCAATGCCGGGTCGGCGGTGGTGATGCCCGAGGCTTTCCTCAAGGCCTTGACCTCGGCGCAGAACCTGGGGGCCGGCGTTTCCGGTCTCACAGCGGCCAACATGGACATGATACAGCACTACCGCCCCAGCCGAAACGTCATGGAGAGGCCCGTAGCGGCCCTGGGGGGGGGGTCCGTCAGCCTCACTGGACACCACGAGATAATGCTGCCGTTGCTGGACGCATTCCTGACGGCGGAGGAGGAGAGATGAGACCGCTCTGGGCGATCCTGGCTCTGGCCGTGCTGACCGCCGGCTGCGGCCCCCGGACCACCAGACCCGAGACCACCGGCGGGGAGACGGGGACCCCGGAGGCCTACACCGATCTGCCGGGCTACGAGGGAGACCCCTTCGCGGGGTTCGCCGGGGTGGTGAGCATCGAACTCCCGGCACCTTCCGATACCGCCGCTCCGTCCCCCGAGGATGAGGCTCCAGACGTTTCCGGGCCCTTCTCGATACAGGTAATGGCCCTGGGCGACGAGGCCACCGCCAGGGGAGTGGCTGAATCGGCGGCGGCTCGGACCGGAATGCCCTCCTTCGTGGACAGGGAGGGGGCGTACTGGAAGGTACGCCTGGGCAGCTTCCCCGACCGGGCCTCTGCCGTCTCCCGGCTGGCGGATATGGAGGATCTGGGCTTCTCCGACGCCTGGGTGGTCAGACGGGGTGACGGCTGACTCTCCGCCCAAGCCTTCCGCGGTTGACAAGACAGCGGTCCCCCCGAATAATACCGGCCGCAAGAGAAGAGGAGCGGGAATAGCTCAGTTGGTAGAGCTCTACCTTGCCAAGGTAGATGTCGCGGGTTCGAGTCCCGTTTCCCGCTCCATTTCTCTATCCTCAGCCTGGGCAACTGTTTAGAGAAATGGAGCGGGGATCCTCCGGTTGCCCGCCTCCCTTCCGGCCATTGCGGGCAATCCTCCGGCTTCC
>Ga0207797_1000725_pt1 | contig 25199 bp, 21 predicted proteins | sample PRCRCaboRojoPR_6_FD_187275 | JGI IMG/M metagenome (GOLD analysis project Ga0207797, IMG submission 187275) | Marine sediment microbial community from Cabo Rojo, Puerto Rico - PR CR 10% Liquid 1 (SPAdes) | ecosystem: Environmental > Aquatic > Marine > Coastal > Sediment | place: Cabo Rojo, Puerto... | reverse complement strand
CGCCGCGGGCCGCTGGCCGAGACCTCCCCCGCGATGCTCTGGCCGGTGCTGTTCGCGGCGGGCACGGCGGTCGTCCTCGGCGTCGTCCCCGACGCCGTCCCGCTGGTGGGCCTGGCCGAGCAGACCGTCACGGAGGTGTTCGGCCCGTGAGCCTCCTGAGCACCGTTCCGCCGTACCTGCTGTTTCTCGTAGCCGCACTCCTCGCCCTCGCGACGGGCGACCGGCGGGTCGCGGGCGCCGCCGGCGCGCTCGCGTCGCTGCTCGCGCTCCCGTGGCTGCTCGTGGCCCCAGACGGCGCCCTCCTCCAGGTTCGTGTCCTCGGAGCGACGCCGTTCGGGTTCGAAAGCGTCCCCTACGCCGTCGACCCGTTCTCACGACCCGTGGGGGCGGCGTTCGCGCTGGTCGCGCTGGCGAACGTGCTGTACGCCTACGGCGCCGGCAGCTCCGGACGGGGGATCGCGGCCGCCCTGCTGTACGTGGGAGCGAGCCTGGGTGTCGTCCTCGCCGGCGACTGGCTCGTGCTGGTCGTCTGGTGGGAGCTGATGGCCGTCGCGGCGACGGTGCTGCTCTGGGGGTCGGCTGCCTCGGTCCGGGCGGGCTACCGCTACGCCGTCTACCACCAGGTCGGCGGCGTCGCGCTGACCGCCGGCGTCCTCCTCCAGTACGCCCGCACCGGCACGTTCCTGGTGGGCGAGGGTGTCGTCAGTGGCCTCCCGCTCCTGCTGGTCGTGCTCGGGGTCGGGACGAACGCCGGGTTCCTCGGCCTGCACGTCTGGATCGTCGACGCCTACCCGCTGCCCGACGTGGCGACGACGGTCGTTCTCTCAGGGTTCACGACGAAGGTCGGCGCCTACACGCTCGTCAGGACCCTCCCCGACCAGTCGCTGGCCGTCGCCTACCTCGGCGGCGCGATGGTGCTAGTCGGCGTGACGATGGCCGTCCTCCAGACCGACGCCCGGCGGCTGCTGAGCTACCACATCGTCTCGCAGGTCGGCTACATGGTCGCCGGCATCGGGCTGGTCACCGCCGCCGGCACCGCCGGCGGGCTGGCCCACCTCGTGAACAACGTTCTCTACAAGACGCTTCTGTTCATGGTGGCCGGCGTCGTCGTCCTCGACACCGGCCGCGAGAGCCTGAAAAAGGTCGGCGGGCTGGCCCGCCGGCTCCCCGCCACGACGGTCGCGTTCGCGGTCGCCGCGTTCGCCATCGCCGGAGTCCCCGGGTTCTCCGGGTTCGTCAGCAAGGGGTTCGTCACGAGCGCGACGGCCGCGGCCGGCGCCGACCCGCTGTGGTGGCTGCTCCAGGTCGGCGCCGTCGGGACCGTGATGTCGTTCGCCAAGTTCGGCTACTACGCGTTCCTCCGGCCGGCCCCGGACAGCGGCGACAGCGAGAGCGGCGCCGACGCGCTCGTCTCGCGTCCGGCGGTGCTCGCCGCGTTCGCGCTGCTCGCGATCCCGTGTGTCCTGTTCGGCGTGGCGCCGGGGCTGCTGGTCGCGCTGCTCCCGGCGGGCGCCTCGACGGCGGGCGCCTACTCGGCCTCGAAGGTGGTCGACGCGGCGCTCATCACGGCCGCGGGCGTCGCTGCCTTCGCCCTGCTACGGCGCCCGCTGGCGACGCTGACCCCGGTTCCGGACCTCGACCGGCTGTACCACCCCCTCGGCCGGCGCCTCCAGGACGACACCAGCCGCGCCGTCGTGGACGCGGGAGCGACCCTCCAGGGCGCTGCCGACCGCGCCGTCGCCGGGAGCTACGCGCTGGCGGGCGACCCCGACCGCCTCAAGGATGCCGGCCTCGGCCCGGCGTCGATCGGGACGGGAGTGTTGATCCTGGCGGCGGCCGCGGCGCTCGCACTCGCGGCGCTCGCGTGGCTCGGCTGACCCGGTGCCGGGCAGTGGGCACCGGCGTGGACACTTTCCCTGGCCACCGTCAACCCGGGGCCATGTCCCCCGCGTACGACGCGCTCATCGAGTGGCTCCGGGACCGCTTCGGCGAGTCGCTCCGGTGGGTCGCCTCCTTCGACAGCGACCACTACACGTACCGTGTCCGGTACATCCGCGAGGAGCTGAAGAGCGAACTCACCGAGCACGAACTGGACGTCATCATCCACCGCTCGATGGCGGTGTACAGCCGCCACCGCCTGGAGGACGTGTACAGGCATCTCGGCACCGCGCGGTCGATGGTCGTCGAACACGAGCGGGCGACCGCGGTCCACCTCTACTTCGGTGGCACGCGCGGTGTCGTCGTCAAGCTCGGCGGAGAGGCGTCGGTCAACACGCCCGGGTTCACCGAGGAGACGATGGCGGTGCTGTTCCCCGAGGGGCGGTAGTCCGGGCCGGTCGATCGGCCCCGTAGGTATTTATCGAGGGCGCCACTGCCACGCTATGGCACTGCGCACCCGCCGCACCGCCTACTACATCGCGCTGGTCGCCGTGACGACCGCCGTGTTCACCGTCGCCTACAACGTGGGGATGGCCGCCTGGGAGGGCCGGCCACAGCCGATCTACCGCTCGCTGGAGGTCGTCATCCAGAGCTTCACCACGACCGGCTACGGCGAGGACGCGCCGTGGCAGAGCCCACAGATGAACGCCCTCGCCATCGTGATGCAGCTGGCCGGTATCGGGCTCATCCTCACCGCCGCGGACGTGTTCGCCGTCCCCTGGCTCCGGAGCGTCCTCTCGCCGAACGCGCCGGAGACGGTGGCCGACCTCGACGACCACGTCGTCGTCTGCCAGCATACGCCCCGCACCGACGTCCTGATCGACGAGCTCGACGCCCGTGACCGCCAGTACGTCCTCATCGAGTCCGACCGCGAGCATGCCCGGGAGCTGTACGAGTCGGGCTACCGGGTGATCCGCGGCGACCCCGAGTCGACAGAGGTACTCAACAACGCACGGGTCAGCACCGCGAGCGCGGTCGTGGCCGACGCCGCCGACGACGCCAACGCCAGCATCGCGCTGTCGGTCCACGAGGTCGAGCCCGACGTGCGGGTCGTCTCGCTCATTGAGGACGCCAGCCTGGCGCGCTACCACCGGCTCGCCGGCGCCGACACCGTGCTGTCGCCGCGCCAACTCCTGGGCCGGAGCCTCGCTGGCGAGGTGCCGACGGCCGTCACGACGACCATCGAGGACGGAGTCAGCATCGGCGACGACTTCCAGCTCGCCGAGGTCGCTGTCGCCGAGGGGAGCCCCCTCGCCGGCCGCACCCTCGCCGATGCGCGGCTCCGCGAGCGGTTCGGGGCGACCGTCGTCGGCGTCTGGTCCGGCAGCAGTTTCACCACGGCTGTCGACCGCGACACCCGACTCCCCGCGGGCACACAGCTGCTGGTCGCCGGCCGGACCGGACGGCTGGACGCCCTCCGCGAGGCGACGGCCGCGACGGTGAGCAAGCTCACCCCCCGGCGGGTGGTTCTCGCCGGCTACGGCGACACCGGCCAGGCCGCCCACGAGGCGCTGGCGGGAACGAACGCGACGGTGACCGTCCTCGAGATCGAGGACGAGGAGGGCGTGGACGTGGTCGGGGACGCCCGCGACCCGGACACCCTGACCGCGGCGGGTATCGAGGACGCGTCGGTGATGGTGCTCGCCATCGAGGACGACACAGAGGCGATCTTCGCAACGCTGGTCGCGCGCGACCTCAACCCAGAGCTCCGCATCGTCGTCCGGTCCAGCGAGGAGGAGGACGTCCAGAAACTGTACCGGGCGGGGGCGGACTACGTCCAGTCGCTGGCGACGATCAGCGGCCGGATGCTCGCCTCCACCGTGTTCGAGGACGAGGACCTGCTCGCCTACGACCGTCAGGTGAGCGTCGTCCGCCTGCCGGCACCGGGGCTGGCGGGGACGACCCTGGCCGACGCGGCGGTGCGGGACGTCACCGGCTGTGCTGTCGTGGCGGTCGTCAGAGAGGGCGAGTCGATCACCGAGTTCGACCCCGAGAGCTTCGTGCTCGACGCCGACGACGACGTCGTGATCGCCGGCTCGGACGAGGACATCACGGAGTTCGAGCGACAGTTCAGCACTTGAGGTGAGTCCCACCTCGCCGGAGGGGTGCTCACCCGTTTTCCCCGTCCGGCCCGGACCGGCTGTATGGCCCGTATCGGGCTGACCGGCGACGTGATGCTCGGACGCCTCGTCGACCAGCACCAGCGCCGGCGCCCGACGTCGGCGGTGTGGGGGGACATGCTCGGCCGCCTGCGCTCGCTCGACGGGCTGTTCGTCAACCTCGAGTGCTGTCTCTCGACGCGGGGCCGCCCGTGGCGCCGCACTTACCGCCCCTTCCACTTCCGCGCGGACCCCGACTGGGCGGTCCCTGCGCTCCACCGGGCCGGCGTCGACTGCTGTGCGCTCGCGAACAACCACGTGCTGGACTTCGAGACCGTCGCGCTGCTGGACACCCTCGACGCCCTCGATGCGGGCAACGTCGCCCACGCGGGCGCCGGCCGGACCCGCCGGGAGGCGTTCGAGCCCGTGGCGGTCACCGTCGGCGGGCTAGACGTGGGCTTTCTCTCGCTGACGGACAACACCCCCGAGTACGCCGCGACGGCGGACTCGCCGGGGACCGCACACGTCGACATCGACCCCGACGACCCGGCAGTTCGCGACACCGTCCGGGAGACGCTCGCCCGGGCAGAGCGGCTAGACCCGGACCTGCTGGTCGCGTCGCTGCACTGGGGCCCGAACATGGTCGAGGAGCCACCCGACGCATTCCGGGAGTTCGCCCGCTGGCTGATCGACGAGGGCGTCGGCGTCGTCCACGGCCACAGCGCCCACGTGTTCCAGGGCGTCGAGGTGTACGAGCAGCGGCCGATACTGTACGACACGGGCGACTTCGTCGACGACTACGCTGTTGACGACCGGCTCCACAACGACCGGAGCTTCCTGTTCGACCTGTCGGTGGCGGCGGACGGCGAGCCCGCCATGCTCCGGCTGTGGCCGACCGAGATCGACGACTTCGCCGTCCAAAGCGCCAGCCCGGAGGCCGCCGAGTGGAGCCGCGAGCGGATGCGCGAGCTCTCGGCACCGTTCGGGACGACGTTCGAGCGGGGCGGCGAGGCGCTCGTCGTCGGGCTCGGGACGTGAGCGGCAGCCGTCGCCTGCGGAGGCTTCTCTCCCTGTCCTGGGACTCGGCGAAACGCCGATTGGCGGCCACCGGGGAACGGTGGACATGGTCGACGCACACTGGGAGGACCTCCGCGGCAGGCAGGTGCGCTACGGCGACGACAGCTGGGAGCTCACCGGCGACCTCGAGATCCGCGAGAGCGGCCGGCTGCTCGCCGTCGAGGCGCGCCGGACCGACGACGTCCGACAGCCGACCGCGAGGCTGCACTTCGACGTCACTGACGGTCCCGGCTCGCTGAACCCCGGTGACTTGGGCGAGCACTTCGACCGGCTCGAACGCCGCGGCGGGGAGCAGTACATCGTCGTCAAGCGCGAGGGCCGGACGTACCGGTACAGGCTCCACCGGGTTGAGCCCGAGTGACTCTCGACCGGCTACAGCGACCGTCCGAGCCGTGCCGCGAGGTCGAATGTCGTCACCATTCCGACGACCTCGTCGTTCTCGACGACCGGGACGTGGTGAACGAGCTGGTCGAGCATCGCATCGACCACCTCGCTCACGGCCGCACTGCGCCTCGTCGTCACCACGTCGGTGCGCATGAACTCCCCGACGGTCGCGTCGTGGGCCGCGCCGCCGTCCCGGGTGATCCGCACGAAGTCCGTCGCCGTGAGCAGCCCCTCGATCCGGTCGGCGTCGTCGACGACCACGACCGAGCCGACGTCCTGCTCGATCAGCGTCGCTGCGGCCTCCCGGAGGAGGGTGTCGGCGCTCGCCGTCTCCGCCGGGCGGGACATGACGTCGTCGACGTACAGGTCTGCCATGTCCGGGACTGGACGTGACCCCCGGTAAGGGGTTCGCTCGCTACCACCGGCTCGGAGCGCCGGGGGCCGTGCGCGTGCTGCGGGCTCAGTCCCCGAAGTACCCCAGCAGGTCCTCCAGCGGCCGCGTGTTCAGCACGCCTCCGGCCTCACACCAGCCCCGGCGGGCCTGTGACACGCCCAGGTGCATCAGCTCCAGTTCGCCGGTCGTGTGGGCGTCCGTCGAGACCACGTAGTCGACGGTGTCGCGGTACGTCTTCACCGATGCCCAGTCCAGGTCCAGCCGCTCGGGCTGTGCGTTGATCTCGATGGCGACACCTTCGGACGCGGCCGCCTCCATCACCCTGTCGAGCTCCAGGTCCAGCGGCTCGCGCTCGCCCAGCAGCCGGTTGGTCGGGTGCGCGAGGACGTCGACCCGGGACGACGCGACGGCCTCAACCAGCCGCTCGGTCGGCGCCTCGGGCCGGCTGTGCATCGCGCCGACCACGAGGTCACACCGCTCGCACCACGACTCGGGGACGCCCAGCCCCTCGGCGGTTATCTCGCCCTCGACACCCTGGAGGACGGTGACGCCGATGTCGCTGTCGTCGTTCACCGCACGGACCTCCTCGCACTGGCGGTCGAACGACGCCTCGTCGAGTCGGCTCGGGACGCCCGCCCCCGGCCCGTGGTCGGTCACGAGTACGTACTCCAGGCCGCGGTCGTCGGCGGCCGCGGCCATCTCGCGCACGCCGTGCGAGCCGTCGGAGTACTCCGTGTGGAACTGCAGGTCGCCGCGGACGTCTTCGAGTTCGATGAGGTCGGGGAGCTCCCCGGCGGCGGCCGCAGCCACCTCGCCGGTGTCCTCGCGGAGCTCCGGCGGTATCCACGGCAGGTCCAGCCCCTCGTACACGTCCGTCTCGGTCTCGCCCGCGACGCGCTCGCCGACACGCTCGCCCGACTTCGGCTCCGCCACGTCGCTCACGTCGAATAGGCCGTACTCGTTGAGCTTCAGGTCGTGCTCGATGGCCCTGTTCCGGAGCCTGATGTTGTGCTGTTTCGACCCCGTGAAGTATACCAGCGCCGAGCCGTACTCGCGCTCCTCAACGAGCCGGAGGTCCATCTGGAGGTCCCCGGAGACGAGCACCGAGGACTTCGTCTCTCCCCGGGCCAGTACCTCCGTCACGTCGTTGTGGCTGCAGAACAGCTCCGTCGCCTCGGCGGGGTCCTCCGCCGTCGCGAGGACGTCGATGTCGCCGACAGTGGGGCGGCGCCGGCGGAACGACCCGACGACGTCCACCCGGTCGAACGCCGCCGACCCCCGGAGGCGGTTCTCGATTTCGCGGGCGATTGGGAACGCTCGCCCGAGCAGCATCCGCTCCTGACCTTCCCTGGCGAGGGCGACGTGGTCGAGGATGTTCTGCTGGGAGCGCTCGCCGAACCCCACGACTCCGGCAATCTCCCCCTCCCGGGCCGCCCGTTCGAGGTCCTCCAGCGTCGCTACACCGAGCGCGAGGTACAGTTTCTTCGCGCTCTTCGGTCCGACCCCCTCGACGCTCGTCACCGCCTCGATGTCCACCGGCAGGTCGGCTTTCAGCTCATCGTAGTACGCCAGCTCCCCCGTGTCGAGGTACTCCGCAATCTTGGCGGCGATGGACTCCCCGACCCCCTCTATCTCCTCAAGATCGCCCCGCTCGTGGATGTCCTCGATCGGCTCCGGAAGCGACTCCACGTTCCGGGCGGCTTCCCGGTAGGCCCGTGGCCTGTACTCGTCGTCCCGTATCTCGAGGAAGTCCGCTATCTCCCGGAGCATCCGGGCGATCTCCCTGTTTTTCACCGTCTCTCGCCCCCGTCCGGCCTCGCGAGCACCATGGAACGGACGTCGGTGACGGGGACGTGAAACGCGTTTCCACAGTTCCCACTCTGCGAGCGTCCGGTCGCGGGGTCGGCCGGCCCGAGTGCCGTGGGACGACGGAACCGGACCCAATCCGATTACAATTCGTTGCACACTTGACTGACCGCGACAGCGGGGGTCGACCCCGTCCCGGCGGAGGTATCCGGGCCGGAGCGCCTGTACGGTCCCAACAGAGGCCGGTCTGACCGTACAGTACAGGGTAGAGCGACGATATCGCCCCCGCGTGTTGCCGACGGCTCGCTAGCACGTGGTGACGCTGTCCTCCACGGGACCCTCCGTACAGGCCGGGACTCCGCGCAGACGGGCGGTCGCTGGCCGACCCCTGGCTCCGGGTGGCGGTGGCGACTCCGGGCCCGGTACCGGAGAGCGGCGTGCAGGTTCGGCCGAGAGTTTCAGAGTCAAAGCGAGTAGTAATTTCTAAGCGGAGCTTCCACGCGCACGACACGTACTCCCCGGTCGGTGGTCGGTCCAGAGGTGGTGGGTTGCCGGCAGGCCCGGGTCCTCATCGGAAGAACTGCTCGACGATGGCCAGGCTCACCTCGGGGACGAACGTGACCACCAGCAGTGCCAGCAGGAGAACGGCGTAGTACACGCGCGTCTCGCTGAACACGGAGCCGACCGACACGTCCGCGATGTCCGCCGACAGGTACACCGACAGCCCCAGCGGCGGGGTCAACAGCCCGAGCATCAGATTGAATACGATGATCACCCCGGTCTGGACCGGGTCCACGCCGACCTCTGTCAGCACCGGGAACACGATGGGCGTCATCATCACCAGCGCGGCGATGGGGTCGAGGAACAGCCCGATGAACAGCAACAGCAGGTTCACCAGCAGCAACACGACGACCGGGTTCTGGCTGAACGACAGCACAAACTCCGCGAACAGCGAGTCGATCCCCTCGACCGAGAGGACGAAACTGAACACGGCCGCCGCGGCGACGATCAGCACGATCGAGCCGGTCGTCCGGGTGGTCTCGACGGCCGCCCGCCAGAGGTACCGCAGCCCGGTGATGCGGTACACCGCCGTGTTGATCAGCAGGATGTAGATCACCGTCACAGCGGCCGCCTCGGTCGGCGTGAAGTAGCCGCCGAGCATCCCCGCGATGAGGATCACCGGCGTCAGCAGCGCCGGCAGCGCCAGCAGCAGCGCCCGCACCATCTGGGGGACGCTCGCGCGCTCGTCGTTACTCGGGAACCCCCGCGAGCGGGCGATGTAGCTCGTCCAGGCCATCAGCAGCGCGACGGTCACAATCGCCGGCCCGGCGCCCGCGATCAGCAGCTGCAGCACGGACACCTCGGCGATGATGCCGTAGATGATCAGCGGGATCGACGGCGGGAAGATCGGCCCGATGGTGGCGGAGGCGCTGGTGAGCGCGGCGGAGTAGTCGCCCTCGTAGCCGTTGTTCGTCATCGTCCGGATGAGCACGCGGCCGACCCCGCCGATGTCCGCCAGCGCGGAGCCGGAGATGCCCGAGAACACCAGGCTCGTGACGATGTTCACCTGCGCGAGGCCGCCCGAGAGATGGCCGACGCCGGCGTCGGCGAACTCGAAGATCTTGTCGGTGATCTCGCCGTGGTTCATCAGCGAGCCGACGTAGATGAACAGCGGGATCGCCAGCAGCGTGAACGAGTCCAGCGTGCGCACCATCCGGTTGGCGGTGAACAGAAGCGGTCGGCCGGAGGCAATCACGTACGCCGTCGAGGGGAGCGCCAGCGAGATGAACACCGGCACCCGCAGCAGCGCCAGCACGACGAACGTCACGATCACCAGCAGGCCGGCGTTGATGCCGAACACCTCCATCGCTCAGCTCCCCCCCGCGAGCGTCCGGACCTGCTCGGCGATCTGTCCGAGGTAGACAACGGACAGCATGGCCATCCCGACGATCAGGGGGATGTAGTACAGCGGCAGCGGGATGTTCACCGAGGGGGAGGTGCCGGTCCAGAACTCCCCCATGGCGACCACCCCGCCAACGATAATCAGCCCGCAGCCGACGACGTTCACCACCCCCACGACGATGTCGTAGTACGGCATCACGCTGTCGGGGAACTGCTCGGTGAAGTAGTCGATCTCGATGTGGCGGTCCTCCCAGCCCAGCGCCCCGGCGACGATGAACACGGTCCACACGCCGAGCGCCTGGGCGTACAGCTGGAGTCCTGTCAGCCCCAGGCCGAGGTTGCGCGAGACGATCCGGAGCGCCATCAGCACGATGATGATGCCGAGCGAGACGGCCGCCGCGCCGTAACACAGCGCTGTCAGGCGGTCGAACGGGTGGGTCTCGGCGTCTGTGTCGGTGTCCGTGTCCATCTCTGTGTCGGGGGTGAGTGCTCCGCGGACCGGGTTACGGCTGGTAGTCGTCGTGGGCCAGCGACTCGATCGTACCCAGCAGGTCGGAGAACTGCTCGCGGATGTTCGAGCGCGTCGCCGACCGGTAGGCGTCGTACTCGATGTCCTCGGGCGGGACGATCGTCAGCCCCTCGTCGCGGAACAGCTGTTTCGTCTCCTCGAGACTCTCGCGCAGGGTGTCGGTCGCGCGGGGCTGGACCTCCCGGACGGCGTCGTAGAACGCCTGCTGCTGGCTGTCGCTGAGGCCCTGGAACACCTCCTCGTTCATGAGGATCGCCAGCGGCACGTGCATGTGGTCAGTCTCGATGATGTGGGTCTGGTTCTCGTAAATCTGCGAGGAGCGGATGATGTTGTACGGGTTCTCCTGGCCGTCGACGCTCCCGGTCGCCAGCGCCTGGGGCACCTCCGAGAAGTCGATGTTCGTCGTCTGGGCGCCCAGCCCCTTCAGCGCCTCAGCGTACATCGAGATGGGGACCGCCCGCATCGTGTAGTTCGACAGCATCTCCGGGTTGGCCGGCGGGTCGGTGCCCTCCGGAACGTTAAGCGACACCCGGCGGGTGCCCTGTGCGACGGCGCCGAGCGAGCGGATGTTCGCCTGCTCGGCCAGGTTGTCGATGACCTCCTTAGCCGGCTCGGAGTCCTGCGGGTCGGTCTTCTCGTAGATGTCCTCGTACGGGTTCTCCGGGTCGTACATGTACGGCGCGTCAAACACCTGCGCCTCCCGCTGGTCGACGATGGCGGTGAGCGCGTACGGGATGACGTACATGTCCAACGACCCCGAGGAGACGTCCTGGACGGACTGGGCCTGGCCGCCCAACTCGGAGTTGCGGAACGCCTCGACGTCGACGGCGCCGCCGGTCTCGTCGGAGACGATGTCGCCAATCCACGCCGCGACGTCGCCGTGGACCGACCCCTCCGCCGCAGGCGAGTTCGCCTGCAGCGTCATCGTGTTCTGCGACCCGTTGCCCGACGTCCCCCCCTGCGAACAGCCGGCGAGCCCGGTCGTCACGAACAGCGACGCCGCGCCTGTGCCCTTGATGAACGACCGCCGACTCACTGTCGACTCCTTACCCTTCGGCATGCTATCAGCCGTTACTGTGTGGGGACTTAATAATTGGGGATTAACGCGTCTCAGGGCGGGGCATCACCGACCGTTCGTCCAGGTTCCGGCGGTGGACCTGACCGTCGCAGAGAACGTTTATGTGGGGTCGGCAGATTGAGGGGTAGTGATGGGGTACATCGTCAGGATGCCGAAGTTGGGAGTGGAGATGCAGGAGGGGGAGCTCCTCGAGTGGCACGTCGACAGGGGTGGGGCGGTCAGCGAGGAGGCGGTCGTCGCCGAGATCGAGTCAGAGAAGACCGTCGCCGAGGTGACCGCCCGCGAGGACGGCGTCCTCCGGCGCGTGTTCCTCGCCGAGGGCGAGACCGGTCCCCCCGGTGCCGAGATGGGCATCGTCGCCGGCGCCGACGAGGACATCGGCGACCTGCTCGACGAGGCCGATGCAGCGCCGGTTGACGGCGAGGAGCAGACAGGCGGGGACACCTCAGGCGGTGACCCCGAGCCGGCGGAGGTCGACATCGGGGGGGAGCCGGCCGGCGGCGCCGAACCGGCCATCACGACCGCGGGCGACGGGCAGGTCGCGGCGACACCCAGGGCCCGTGTGCGAGCCCGCGAGGAGGGTGTCGACCTCGCCAGCGTGGAGGGGACCGGCCCCAAGGGGTCGGTCACCGTCGCCGACGTTGAGGCGGCCGACGACGACGGCTCGGCCGGGACCGCCACGAACGGAGGCGGGACGGCCAGCAACGGGGCGAAAGCCTCCCCGCGGGCCCGGCGGCGGGCTGACGAGGCCGGTGTCGCGGTCGGGGCCGTCGAGGCCACCGGTCCCGCGGGGTCGGTCGTCGAGGCGGACGTCGAGCGCGCTATCGACGCCGGTGCGGCCGGTGCTGGAAGCACCGGAGCCCCCGGTCTCGTGGGGGGAAGCGGCGACCCGGACGTCTCGGACCCCACCGCGACGACCCGGACGGTGGCCAGCGAGCGTGAGCAGTCCCGGATGCGCCGGACCATCGCCCGCCGGCTGAGCGACTCCTGGCGCGAGGCGCCCCACGTGACGGTGGACCGCGCGGTCGACGTCGAACCGCTGTTCTCGGCGACGGCAGCCCTGGAGGAGGCCGGCTACGACGTCTCCCTGACGGACGTGCTCCTGGTCGCGGCGTCGGAGACGCTCGCCGACCACCCCGAGTTCAACGCCACCTTCGAGGACGGCGTCCACACCACCTACGAGGAGCACAACGTCGGCGTGGCGGTCGACATCGAGGACGGGCTCGTGACGCCGGTGCTGCCCGCGGTGAACGAGAAGTCCGTCGACGAGATCGCCGCGGTCAGAGAGCGGCTCACCAAGCGCGCCACCAGCGGGGAGTACACCTCTGAGGACCTCTCGGGCGGGACGTTCACCGTCTCGAACCTCGGCATGTTCGGGGTGACCTCGTTCACGCCGATCATCAACCCGCCGGAAGTCGCCATCCTCGGTGTCAACACCGTCGAGGAGCGGCCCGTGAAGGGGGAGAACGGCGTCGAGTTCCGCCGGGAGATGACGTTCAGCCTCTCGTTCGACCACCGGGTCGTCGACGGCGCCGACGCGGCCCGCTTTCTCGACACGCTCGCCGACCACGTCACCAGCGGCGTCGCACTGGTGCTCTGAGACGGGCTGACACGCCCGCCGTGCGGCGAACACGGCACCGAAGCGTCAGACCCCAAAGGCTATTAACACGTCCCGTAATCCGGGCGTAGGGTTGCACATGCCACAGGGAGATCTCAGTACCCCCGAGGGGCGACAGTCGGCACTCCGCAAGATGCTCCTCGTACGGGAGTTCGAGAACAGGGTCGTAGACGTGTTCGCCGACAGCGAGATCCCCGGGTTCGTCCACCTCTCGCAGGGCCAGGAGGCGGTGGCGGTCGGCTCGGAGTTCGCGCTGGAGGCGGCCGACCGGGTCACCGGCACCCACCGCGCCCACGGCCACAGTCTGGCGGCCGGGCTCTCCGCCGACCGGCTGATGGCCGAACTGTACGGCAAGCAGACGGGCTACTGCTACGGGCGCGGGGGGTCGATGCACGTCGCCAACCCGGAGGCCGGGATGCTCGGGGCCCAGCCGATCGTCGGCGCGAGCGTCCCGATGGCGGCAGGGGCGGCGCTCACGGCACAGGTCAAGGGCGAGGAATTCGTCGCGATGGGGGTGACCGGCGACGGCTCCGTCGCCGCCGGGCAGGTCCACGAGGCGTTCAACCTCGCGGCGACCTGGGAGCTACCGGTCGTGTTCCTGATCGAGAACAACCTCTACTCCGAGGGGATGGTGTTCGACGAGCAGCACAACATCGAGGACCTGGCGGACATGTCCGCCGCCTACGGCATCCCCGGTGGAATCGTGGACGGCCAGGACGTCGAGGCCGTCTACGAGGCGGTCCGGGAGGCACGGGAGCGCGCCGGGAACGGGGAGGGGCCCACCCTGCTGGAGGCCAAGACCTACCGTTTCCGGGGCCACTTCGAGGGCGACCCCGAGCCGTACCGCGAGGAAGAGGAGAAGGAGCGCTGGCAGGCCGAGCGTGACCCGATCGACCTGTTCGCGGAGACGCTCCGCGAGCGGGGCGAACTCGACGACGGGACGCTGGCGGATCTCGAGGAGAGTGCCCGAGAGGAGATCAACGACGCCGTCGAGTTCGCCCGGGAGAGTCCCGAGCCCGAGGCCGACGACGCCTACACCGAGGTGTTCGAGGAGCCAGTCCCCGAGGTCGAACGGTTCCGGGAGATGATGGCCGCCGAGAGCCTGGGGGGTGGTCGGTGATGGCTGGCGCACAGGAGGCCGTCGAGACGATGACGTTCCGGGACGCCGAGCGGCGGGCCATCCGCGAGGAGCTGCTCCGCGACGACAGCGTGTTCCTGATGGGCCAGGACGAGGAGGACGGCGGCTCCTTCGACGTCACCGCCGGGCTGTTCGACGAGTTCGGCCACGGCCGGGTGCGCAACACGCCGATCAGCGAGGCCGCACAGGTCGGCAGCGCCGTCGGCGCCGCGGCCACCGGGCTCCGCCCGCTGGTGAACATCTCCTTCTCGGACTTCCTGGGGGTGTGCTACGACCAGGTGATGAACCAGGCCGGCAAGACCCGCTACATGTTCGACGGCGTGCTCGACGTGCCGCTGGTCGTGCGCGCCATCGAGGGGGGCGGGCTGAACGCCGCTGCCCAGCACTCCAGCACGGTCCACTCGATGGTCGCCCATCTCCCCGGCATCAAGGCCGTCGCGCCGGGCACGCCGGAGGCGGCGTACGGCCTGATGAAGTCGGCCATCCGATCGGACGACCCGGTGGTCTTCTTCGAGAACAAGACCATCTACGAGACCCGCGGGCCGGTGTCCGAGGAGGAGTTTACCGTCCCGCTGGGCGAGGCCAGCGTCGAGCGCGAAGGCGAGGACGTCACCGTCGTCGCCACCCAGCGGCTGCTCGGCGAGGCGCTGTCGGCGGCCGAGAGCCTCGCCCCCGAGTACGACGTCGAGGTGATCGACCCGCGGAGCCTCTACCCGCTGGACACCGACACCATCGCCGACAGCGTCCACGAGACCGGGCGGCTCGTCGTCGCCGACGAGAGCGTCATGTCCTACGGCCTGCACTCGGAAATCGTCACCCGGGCCGCCGAGGAGGAGTTCTGGTGGCTGGACGCCCCGCCCCAGCGCGTCGGCGTGCCGGACACGCCGATCCCGTTCGCACCCTCCATCGAGGACGAGGTGCTCCCCGACGAGTCCGACGTCCGCCGGGCCGTCCAGCGGACGTTCTGAGCCCGGCCCGGTCAGTTCGTCGTGTGGACGGCCCGCCCGACCGCCTGCTCGCAGGCCTCCTTCACCGCCTCCGAGACGGTCGGGTGGGTGTGGACGGTGCCGGCGACACGGTCGACGGGAATCTCCGCCTCGACGGCCAGTCCGATCTCGGCGATCAGCTCCGAGGCGTTCGCGCCGACGATCTGCCCGCCCAGGACGGTGCCCCGGTCCCGGTCGACGACGACCCGGACGAACCCCTCGCTCTCGCCGGCGGCGAGCGCGCGGCCGCTGGCCGACAGCGGGAACCTGCCGACCGACACCGCGTAGCCCTCGGCGGTCGCCTCGTCGGGCGTGAGCCCGACGGTCGCTATTTCCGGCTCCGTGAACACGGCGGCCGGCACCGCGCTCCCGTCGACCGGCGTCGGCGAGCCGTCGATCGTCTCCGCGACGGCCGCGCCGGCGAAACTCGCCGCGTGGGCCAGCATCGGCTCGCCCGCCACGTCGCCGACGGCGTACACCCCCTCGACCGCGGTGCGGCCGTGGTCGTCAGTGTCGATGAACCCCGACTCCGTCGTCTCGATGCCCGCCGCCCCGGGGTCGACCGTTTCGGCGACAGGCTCGCGGCCGACGGCGACCAGTAACCTGTCCGCGACGTGGCTGTCGCGCTCGCCGTCTGTGGTCTCGGTCGTCAGCTCGACGCAGCCGTCGGGGGTCTCGGACCAGTCGGCCGCGCTCGTCTCGAACCGGAACTCGATGCCGAGCTCCTCCGCGCGCTCCTGGACCACGGCCGTTAGGTCGTCCGCGTACGCCGGCAGCGCCGACGCCAGCGCCTCGACCACGGTCACCTCTGTACCGAGCCCCGCCAGCACCGTCGACAGCTCCATGCCGATGTAGCCGGCGCCGACGACGACCACCCGGTCGGGGACCGTCTCCATCGCGAGCGCGTCCCGGGAGGACAGCACCGGCCCGGCGTCGAACGGGAACCCCGGGAGCTCGATGGGTCGCGAGCCCGTGGCGACAACAGTGTGCTCGAAGGCGACCGTCGCCGCCTCGCCCCCGGCGGGCGTGACCTCGACGGCGGCGTCGTCCCCGAAGGCGGCAGTGCCGTCGACGACGGTGACGCCGGCGGCGCCGAGCAGCCCCTCGACACCTCCCGTGAGCCCGTCGACGACCTCATCCTTCCAGTCCATCAGCTCTGGGAGGTCCACGTACGGGTCGGCGTACACGCCCCTGTCCTCCATCGTCGCCGTCTCGTGGACCGTTCCGGTGGTGTCTAGCAGCGCCTTCGAGGGGATGCAGCCGTGGTTCAGGCACACCCCGCCGACCCCCTCACGCTCGACCAGGACGGTGTCGTGCCCGAGCTGGCCCGCGCGGATGGCCGCCACGTACCCCCCTGGCCCCCCACCGATCACCAGCACCTCCGTCTCCGCGGGTAGCTCCGCCATACGACGGCCAGCGAGCACGCTCACTTAGTTCTTGATTGACGAGGTCCTATAGTGCGCCCGCGCGTGGACGCGCAGTCGGGCGATTGTCGCCTCCAACGCGGAGTGAGAGACAACTGTTAACAGGGGGTGCGTCGAAGCGGCCCGACGTTACAATGACCGACTGGTTAGCGGGTGACGTTGCCGTCGTCACCGGCGGCGCGAGCGGGAACGGGCGGGAGATCTGCAGGACGCTCGCCGAGCACGGCGCGAGCGTGGTGGTCGCGGACGTCCAGGCGACCCCCCGCGAGGGCGGGCAGCCGACACACGAACTCGTCGAGAGCGAGACCGGCCAGCGCGCCGAGTTCGTCGACTGTGACGTCACCGACATGGACGACGTCGAGCGGTGTCTCGACACTGCCGAGGCGCTCGGGGGGGTGTCCGTGCTCGTCAACAACGCCGGCATCACCGAGTCCCGGGAGTTCTTCGAGGAGACGCCCGAGCAGTTCGACCGGATGATGGCGCTCAACGTGCGGGCGCCCTTCTTCGCCTCGCAGCTCGCGGCCGAGCGGATGGTCGAGGCAGACCGCGAGGGCCGCATCGTCAACATCGCGAGCATCTCCGGCATCGCCGGCCGCGGCGACGGCGTCGCCTACTGCACCTCGAAGGGCGCGCTCCGACTGATGACCTACGCGCTGGCCGCGGCGCTCGGCCCCCGGGGGCTCCGGGTGAACTGTGTCTCGCCGGGGATGATCGAGACGAGCATGACCCGCGAGGACCTCGGGGTGTTCGACTCCGGCGCGGCCGAGTCGTACGCCGACACCGCGCCCACCGGCCGGGTCGGGGTCCCGCAGGACGTCGCCGACGCCGTCCTCTACCTCGCGAGCCCGCTCGGGGAGTTCGTCAACGGCGAGAGCCTGGTGGTGGACGGGGGCGTCACGAACACCTGGGGCGGCAGCGACCCCGAGGAGTAGCGCCGCCGCGGCCGGTTCTCCCCATCCGATAGCCCACAGCGACGGGTCGAGACAGGCAGCCGGTTCACGAGACGTGAACCACTTCCCGCACGGAACTACCGGTTCGCTCCACCTGCCGGCCGTCGTCGACACCGCCAGCAGTAGAGCGGTCGTTCGTCTCGCGCCAGTGCTGATTGCGGGACACTCACCCGGCAAGAACGGATGGAACCTGACGAACACGCTCCCCGTCGGACGCCGACTGTACCGTCAGGACACGGCCCCGTGGAGAGGTCACCGTTAGTACGCTCCGCTCCGGTGAACCTGTCGCCTCGGACCCTCTTCTGGCGGTGAGAGGATTTGTTTCGCCCGCGGGACCCTGGGACAGCCGCCGGTTCACATCGCCTGTCATCGACCGTTCCGGGGCGGTCACGCCGCCAACGGTCCACGCTCGTCGTCCCGGTCGCTCTCGTGGGCTCAGTCTCGGCTGTACACGGAGCGAATCTGCTGCTCAAACGCCCGCTTGCGCTCCCGGAGGAGGTCGGGGAACTCCTCCTCGAGTTTCTCGCCGCCGATGCGGTAGGTCGGGCCCCCGACGCTCAGCGCCCCGAGCACCGAGCTGTCCGGCCGTTTCACGACCATCGCGGCCGAGGAGAGCCCGTCGAGCAGTTCCTCGCGGTTAAACGATACCCCCGTCTCGCGGACCCGCTCGAGGGCCTCGAACAGCGCCGCCTCGTCGGTGATGGTGTTGTCCGTGTACGCCGACAGCCCCCAGCGGTCGACGACCTCGCGCACCGCCTCGTCGGACATCTCCGCGAGGATCGCCTTCCCGACGGCGGTGTTGTGCATGTCCGAGCTCCGCCCGACGAAGTACACCGGGTCGTCGGCCGCGCTCGCGGCGTTCAGCCCGATGATCTGGCCGTGCTCCTCGACACAGAAGTTGGCCCCCTCGCTGGTGGCGCCCGCCAGCCGGTCGACGTGCTCCTGTGCGAACTGGTACTCCGGTTTCCGCGTTCTCGCGCTGTTGCCGTAGCTCAGGAACTGCAGCCCGAGGTGGTACTCGTTGCCCTCCTTCACGACCAGCCGGTTCGCCTCCAGGGTCTTCAGGTGGCCGTGGACGGTGCTCTCGGCCAGGTCGAGCCGATCCGCGATCGTCGGCATCGTCGCGCCGTCGAGCTCCTTCAACAGGTCGACGATCGCCAGCGAGGTGTCGGTCGTCTGGAGCCGTCGTCCCATCGGTGTGTCCGTCCACTGATACGCGTAGCATATAAACATTCGTACCTCGCGAACAGCCGGGGACCGCACCGTCCACCCAGTGGCGTCACGATCTCGACCGAACCGCTGTTCGTGGCCGTCTCAGTCCGTACAGTCACAGCCGCCGGCGGCGAGCAGGTCCGAGAGGCTGCGCTGGGTGCCACAGTCGTTGCAGTACACCTCTACGCTGACGATGACCCTGGCGTCACCGAGCGTGAGCAACTCGGCGTCCCGCAGCCGCTGGAGACGACCGGTGGTGACCTTCCGGACGCGCTCGCGGAGCCTGTCGAGGGTGCTCCGCACGGACTGCGGGGACACCGACGCCTCCGTCTCCCTGCTCACGCCTCTCGTGGAGGTGAGGTAGGTGTGGACCGCCTGCCGGGAGACGAAGTCCGACCGGAGCGCCTCGACGTCGACACCGGCCCGCTCGAGCCTGCGCCTGACCTGGGTGCGTACGCCGCTGCTGGCCTCCTCGCCAGCCAGCGCCTCGTAGTAGCTCTCCGCGGTCCCCTCCACCGGGTTCACGTCGGCGGCGGCCAGCCGCGCCTCCAGCAGCCGGTGGTTGAACTCCCGCGCGAGCGCCCGCAGCCCCATCCGGCTCTCCCGGTCCCCGGCGCTCCACCGCTCGACGAGGTAGTCGCCGGTCCCCTCCAGCCCGTCCTGCTCGATCAGCCGGCTGACCTTCCCCCGCGGCCCGGGACCGTTCGACCCGTCGCTCATCAGTTGTCACACCGGCGTGGCGCACTTAACTCCCGGGTAACCTATGACACCGGTACACGCGGTACAGTTTCCTCGTGAGTCGACGAAATATAATATAGATATAATAACTACTGTATGTGAACAGTTACGTTCGTACCGATATCGTCTGTCGAACCCAGATTCCGTCTTGCGGACACCCAGAAGCCGTACGAAGCGATTCCTGTGGAACACAGTCGAGATCGCCCGGCTCATGTCACGGGAGCGAATAGTTGCAACTAATCGAACTACTAAGGGTTGACAGGTCGGGAAACTGCCGACCGGGCCAGAAATATAAGATATTATTGGTAAATAATATTATTACGAAAATGTATCTGGGGTAGTTATTCGCTGAATCGGTGTCCCGGCCGGTCACTCCTCCCGACGGTCCGTCTCGGTAGCCGGTTCGTCGGTGTCGGTGCCGGCACCGAACAGTGCGACGAAGGCGCCCGCTTTCACCAGAGCACGGTATCGGGGGGTGGTGCGTCCCATCGGTCAGGCCCTCCGGACCAGATGCGCCCGGACGGCTCGCTGGCAGTCACCGCAGGCGCCGTCGAGACGGGCCACCGTCGACAGCACCGGGTAGTCCACCGGGAACGACCCGTAGAGGTACGGGACGAGCTCGCCGTGGGAGAGACCGATCTCGACACCCTTGCTGGTGGTCGTGCCGAGGAACTCTTGGCGGCGGCGAGCCGCCGCCGCCAGGCGCTCGCGGTGCTCGGCGAGCGTCCGGTGGCGCTCCCGGAGCGACCCGAAATCGAGGTCGGCCAGCACCGTCTCGTTAGCCTCGACCAGCCACGAGACCACGCCGTCGACGGCCTCGCGGGCGGTTTCGAGCTGCTCGTCCTCGCGACCGAGCGCCTGGTACAGAACGTCCGTCTCCGCCCGGCGAGCGCTGGCTGCCGACAGGATCGCCTGCTTGAGCCCCGGGGTGAACGGCTGGTCGGTCGCCGGCGCGAGGGCCGCGGCGACCGGCTCGGTGAGCTCCGACCGGACGGTCGCCAGGAGGGGTTCGGCATCCTCCAGGTCGGCGACACTGTGGGGCCGGACCGTCTCGGCGAACGCCGTCCGCACGGCGCCACAGCCGCCGCTGTCGGCGGGGCCGGCGAGCGTCAGCCCGCCGTCCGTCGCCGGCGTCCCGGTCGTGGTGTCCGTCGACAGCTCCGACACGCGCTCGGCGAAAGCGTCGAACGCCTCGCGCTTCTCGGCGACCGCCTCCCGCTCGGTCTCGACCCGCTCCAGTGCGGCGTCGACGTGGGTCTCGACCGGCATTCTACACCTCCGAAGGGTGGTCGGACATCGTCGTCACTCGACGACGACCTCGCCGACCATCCCGGCCGCCTCGTGAGGGATGCAGAAGTACTCGTGGGTGCCCGTCGTCTCGAAGGTGTGGACGTACGACTGGCCGGACTGGACGGCGCCCTCGCCGTTCTCCCAGCCGGTCCTGGCCGCCTCCTCGGAGTCGAACCCCCCCGAGGCCCAGTAGGTCGCCCCCTCGGGGATGCCGTCCCCGTAGGCGCTCACCGAGTGTGGCTCCCCCGCGGCGTACGTCCAGGCGATCGTGTCGCCCTGTGTGACAGTGACCGACGACGGGTCGAACGCGACAGCGTTCATGTCGACCACGTGGTCGGCGTCGTCCGGGACGCCCTCGACGACGTTCGGACCACCCTGGAGGGCGGACTCCTCCTGACCCTCCTCGGAGCCGCCTCCGCCGGACCCTCCGGCGAGATCCAGATCCAGCGGGAGCCGCTCGACGCTGTCGAGCAGCGCGAACTGGGCGTACTGTGCCGCGCTGGCGAAGGACTCCGCGGCGCCGACGACGTCGCCACCCTCCTGTAGCGCCGAGAGGTACGCGTCCAGCTCCTCCTCGAAGGTCTCGTAGGCGTTGCGGTCGGCCGTCTCGAGGCCGTCGTGGACCCGCGCCTGCTCGAACTGTCCGAACACCTCCTGCATCACCGTCGCCGCGGCGGCCGTCTCCGAGCCCCCCGCGTTCCCGACGACGGCGTAGATTGACGCCACCGCCTCGCCGTTGAACGCTGTGGCGGCGGGGTAGACGTCCTCGCACTCGCCCGCGGCCGTTGCGATGGCGCCGAGACGCTCCTCGAACGACTCGTAGACGGACCCGTCGGCCTCCTCCAGCGCCTCGTGGTAGCCGCCGGCCCCGGCCTCAAAATGCTCGAAGGCAGCCCGAGCGATCGCCTCTGCTCGAGCGTCCTCACCGAGTGTGTCGAGCACGGCCGCGTCGAAGCCGCGGGCGGCCATGTAGGCACCCTCGGCGCCGCTCACCGCCGCCGTACCGCCGGCGGCGGTCTCGAACTCCAGCAGCGTGGACTGGACACCTTCGTAGTGGGTCGCGACGGCCTCGTCGTCACCGCTCTCGAAGCCGTCGATCAGGCTGCTCAGGTGCTCCTCCTCGAACCGGGTGTACAGCTCCTCGCTGGTGGATTCCACCGTCTCGTGGAGATCCAGCTCGTTCTCCTCGAACCGCCCGAACAGCCCCTCGGCGATGCCGGCGGCCGCGTCCGTCTCGCCGAGCCGGTACCGTTCGCGGGCGTCGGCGGAGCGCGCACGGAAAAAGGACGCCTCGAGCAGCGGAGCGCGTCCCCCGGCGAGCGCCTGGATGCCGGCCACGAGGTTCGAATCGACGGCGGCGACTGCCTCCTCGACACCCGCGGTGTCCCCGCTCTCGATTGCGGACCGGAGCGACGAGAGCCCGGCCTCGAACCCCTCGTAGGCCTCGGCGTCCGCCTCCTCCAGCGCCTCGTGCGCCCTGGCCCCCTCGAAGTGGGCGAACACGTCGCTGACTACCGTTGCTGCCCGGTCAGTCTCGCCGCTGGCCGCCAGCCAGCTGGCGTCGTGGGTCCGGCCCCGGTAGATGGTGAGAGCGGCGGCGTGGGCGAACGCTGTCGAGGGACCACCCATCGACGCCAGCGCGGCGGCGTCCCAGCCCCGCGCCTGTAGGGCGGCGACGTGACCGGCGCCGGCCGTGGCGGCCGACCCCGCCAGCTCGTAGCTGCCGTCCAGAGCAGCGCCGAACGACTCCGCCGCACTGCTCCTGACGGCCTCGCTGTCCTCGTTGTCGGCAGCCGAGGCGACCGCCTCGACCGCGCTCTCGAACGTCTCATAGGCCTCGTTGTCGGCCGCCTCGAGGGTGTCGTGGAGGTCGGCGTCCTCGAACCGGCCGAGGGCGTCCTCCGCTGCCGTCCGCGCCGCCTCGAACTCCCCGGCGGCCGCGAGGAAGGCGGCGTCCTGGACGGTGGTGCCGAGCAACTGTAGCTCCAGCACCGCCGCCGTCTCCTCGCCGACGAGCGCCCGCTGTGCCTCGGCCAGCTGGGTGTCAGCGATGGTCGTCTCCTCGCGAGCCCGGCCGACGTCGCCCGGCGCCAGCCCCGCCGTGCGGAGCTCGCCCAGCGCCTCCTCGAACTCCGCGTAGCTGTTCTCGCTGGTGGTCTCGAGCATCTCGTGGGCGCCGAACTCCCCGCCTGCTGTCTCGAAGCGGGCGAACGTGTGCTCGGCAACCGCAGCGCCGGTCCCGGTCTCGCCGGCGAGTCCCAGCCCCAGCGCGTCCCAGAGCCGAGCGCGCATCGCGTTCCACTCGGCTGCGACGGCCCTGTCTACGGGTCGTCCGGCCGCCGTCGAACCGTCCTCCGACGACTGGGGGTCCTCGTCCGGCGACGCCTCAGGTCGCTCGGCTCTGGTGTTACATCCGGCTAGCCCGGCCGCCAGGCCGACTCCGCCCGCCGCCAGCAGTTCGCGTCGAGTTGTCGGCATCACGTTTTAGGCTAGCCTAAATACTAATAGTTCCGTCGATTTTTTGGCCGGCCTAAAAAAGTTCCCCGCGTCTCCCGGACGCCGAAGGTGTCCGGATACACCCGAGGTGGCCGGCTCCGAAGGGGGGCCAGCAGAGGATTCATCCCCCCTGCGACGAACTCACACGGTGATGACCGTCCACCTCGTGACAGCCACTGCCGCCGGGGGCCGCGAGCACCAGACCGCCTCACCCACCGACCCGACAGCCCACGAGCCGGGGGGAGTGTCCCGGACATGGAGACACCGGCCGGCGCTACGGAGTGTGTCGCACCGAGGAGCCCTCGTCGCCGGTGACCACGGGACCGAAGCGGTGGGAGGATGAAGGCCTCGGACCTGCTGGTCCGGTGTCTGGAGGCGGAGGGCGTCGAGCACGTGTTCGGGCTGCCGGGCGAGGAACTGGAGGACCTCCTGTTCTCGCTGCGGGCCTCGGACGTCCGGTTCATCCCGACCCGCCACGAGCAGGGCGCGGCGTTCATGGCCGACGTCCACGGCCGACTAACCGGCGAGGCCGGCGTCTGCCTCTCGACGCTCGGGCCGGGGGCGACCAACCTCATCACGGGGGTCGCCGACGCCCATCTCGACAAGAGCCCGCTGGTCGCGATCACCGGTCAGGGTGGCCGCGAGCGGCTCCACAAGGAGAGCCACCAGGCGCTCGACATCGTCCACATGTTCGAACCGGTAGTGAAGTGGAACACCCAGATCACCGACAGCGAGACGATACCGGAGTCGGTGCGAAAGGCGTTCAAGCTCGCCGAGCACGAGAAGCCCGGTGCGACCCACCTGGAGTTCCCCGAGGACGTCGCGAGCGAACCCATCGAGGGGCGACCGCTTCCCACCCGACCACGGGTGCGCCGCCCGGACCCCGACCGACAGTCGCTCGATCGGGCGGCCGAGCTCCTCGACAGCGCGGAGGCGCCGCTCGTCCTGGCCGGCAACGGCGCCGTCCGGACGCCCGCCGCCCGCCGGCTCCGGGAACTGGTCGAGCACGTCAGGATTCCGGTCGTCGCGACCTACATGGGCAAAGGCGCCGTCTCCGACCGGCTAGAGGCCTCGCTGATGACGCTGGACTCCGGCCCGAACCGCGAGGCGGCGACGGCCATCGCACGGTCGGACTGTGTCGTCGCCGTCGGCTACGACATCGCCGAGCACGACCCGAGGTCCTGGAACCCGGAGCTGGACAAGAGCGTCGTCCACGTCGACCACGAGCCAGCGGAGGTGTACGAGCATTACAACCCGGACGTGGAGCTGGTGGCGGACATCTCGGCGACGCTCCGGGAGCTCCGCGAGCGTCTCGAGGCGGTCGAGACCACGGAGTGGTGTCGCGACCTCCGCGGGCGCATCGCGGCGGACGTGGCCCGCGAGCCCGACCCCGACGAGCCGTTCTCCGTGCGCCGGACGATGCCGTACCTCCGGGCTGCGATGGACGACAGTGACGTGCTGATCTCTGATGTCGGCAGCCACAAGATGGCAATCGCCCAGCAGTTCGCCACGTACGAACCCAACACGTGCATCATCTCGAACGGGCTCGCGAGCATGGGTATCGCCGTCCCGGGCGGGGTCGCGGCCGACCTCGCCGTCGACGGCAACGCCGTCGTGGCGACCGGCGACGGCGACTTCCTGATGAACGCCGCCGAGATCGAGACCGCCACCCGTCTCGGGCTCGGGTTCACCGTTCTCGTGTTCAACGACGACGACTACGGGCTCATCTCCGAGAAGCAGGTCGAGCACACCGGCGAGCAGTTCGGCACCGGCCTCACGAACCCGGACCTCCGGCTGTTCGCCGAGAGCTTCGGTATCGACGGCTACCGCCCGGAGACGTGGGCGGAGGTGGAGGCGACGCTCGCCGAGGTCGTCCCCGCCGACCAGATGTCGCTGGTCGAGATACCGCTGCCGTAGGCCGGTCCCCCGCTCGCGACGGGAGTGTTCTCACCCGGCCGCCGCTGCGAGCGACGGGCCGTCAGCGGCGGTCCCTGGCGGGACCACAGCGACGCCCGCGGTTCGTTGCACGGGACGCTCGGCATCAGGCGATGGGTAAGGAATATATATGTGATGCGTTCTCGTGCATTAACGTAATCGATGCGACATCCAGCGAACCATGACATCGGGCCGTGAGGAGACG
>Ga0207797_1000724_pt1 | contig 25200 bp, 25 predicted proteins | sample PRCRCaboRojoPR_6_FD_187275 | JGI IMG/M metagenome (GOLD analysis project Ga0207797, IMG submission 187275) | Marine sediment microbial community from Cabo Rojo, Puerto Rico - PR CR 10% Liquid 1 (SPAdes) | ecosystem: Environmental > Aquatic > Marine > Coastal > Sediment | place: Cabo Rojo, Puerto... | reverse complement strand
CCACGGTTCGCCGGTCAACCTTTCCGGTAAGCTGTACCATGCTGTTTCTTATGGGGTCAAAGAAGATACCGGTTTGATCGATTATGAGCAGATGGAGGAGATGGCCAGGAAAGAAAAGCCCAAACTGATCATCGGCGGGGCTTCTGCCTATTCCAGGGACTGGGACTACAAGCGCATGCGGGAGATTGCCGATGAGGTTGGAGCGCTACTGATGGTGGACATGGCCCATCCGGCCGGTCTGATTGCAGCCGGGCTCCTGAAGAATCCCCTTGAACATGCCCACATTGTCACCTCCACCACCCACAAGACCTTAAGGGGTCCGCGGGGCGGCATCATCCTGATGGGTAAGAATTTTGAGAATCCGTGGGGCCTAAAAACCAAGAAGGGCACTGTCAGGAAGATGTCGGGATTGCTGAACTCGGCTGTATTCCCGGGCACCCAGGGTGGCCCCCTGGAGCATGTGATCGCTTCCAAGGCCGTGGCTTTCGCCGAGGCCCTCGAACCCTCCTTTAAGGAATATCAGCAACAGGTTGTCAAAAACGCCCGGGTCATGGCCGAGGAGTTTTCCAACCGCGGCTACAAGGTCATCTCCGGGGGTACCGACAACCATTCCATGCTGATCGACCTGAGAACCAAGGTGCCTGACATCAGCGGAAAAGAGGTGGAGGATGCACTGATTAAAGCCGATATCACTATCAATAAGAACATGGTACCTTTTGATTCGAGACCTCCCCTCAAAACCTCCGGCATGCGACTGGGAACGGCAGCCATCACCACCCGGGGAATCAAAGAAGACCAGATCAAACTGATCGTTGAGTATATCGACAACATCATCACCCACATTGATGACGAGAATATGATCTCCAATGTGAAATGGAAGATCCATGAAACCATGAATCAATACCCGCTTTTCAATTACTGATCATTGCCCGATCCCCAAGAAAGAGGCTGTACCGCGGCCTCTTTTTTTGCTTCATAAAACGTATCTCTCATATGGAATGGTATTTAATCATAGCGGTGGTCGGCGTGGGTTTTCTGGCCGGGTTCATCAACACACTGGCCGGAAGCGGATCGTTGTTGTCACTGCCCATGCTCATGTTCCTGGGGCTACCGGCCAATGTGGCCAACGGTACCAACCGGATTGCCATCTTCTTGCAGAATGTGGTCGGAGTAGGCAGCTTCCGCCAACAAAAAGTATTGAATACACGAATGGGTCTATGGCTGGCAGCGCCGGCGGTCATAGGCTCACTGGTAGGGGCCCAGATTGCCATTGAACTCAACCAGGAAGTCATGGAACAGGTGATCGGAGGCTTGCTGATCATCATGTTCTTCCTGATACTCTACAAGCCCGCTCAATGGGTTAAAGGACAGGCAGGACAGGTACATGCCAAACCCAGCACCCTCCAGTTCATCATTTTTTTCCTGATCGGCATCTACGGGGGCTTCATCCAGGCAGGTGTCGGCCTGTTTCTGCTGGCAGGCCTGGTTCTGGGGGCAGGTGTGGACCTGGTCAGAGCCAACGCCATGAAACTTTTGATCGTGCTGATCTATACCCCCTTTGCCCTGGCCATCTTTTTCATGAACGACCAGGTGAACTGGAAAGTGGGGTTGATACTGGCCCTGGGTAATATGCTCGGAGCCTTCGTAGCATCAAGGTTCGCGGTGTCGTGGGGAGCCAGGTATGTTCGCTATATCCTGCTGGCTGTGATCTTCGGCTCGGCCCTGAAGCTACTCAATGTTTTTCAACTTCTATCCCAGGCACTATGATAGAAGGACAGTGGTTTGCCGGTATAGGGATCGGCTTTCTGGCCGGTTTCATCAATGTATTTGCCGGCGGGGGCTCCCTCCTCACGCTGCCTTTCCTGATTTTTCTGGGCCTTCCCGCCAACATCGCCAACGGCACCAACCGGGTGGCCCTGCTGATGCAAAATATCGTGGCCACCAGCAGCTTCAAACAACTCAAGGTCTTTCGCTTCAAGGAAGGCATCTACCTTACCCTGCCGGCCATAGCAGGTGCCATACCAGGGGCTCTGCTGGCTGCCAATATCGATAAGGAATTCCTTGAACAATTCATCGGCGTTCTGCTCATCGTGATGTTCATCTTTGTGCTGGTCAAACCGGAACGGTGGATCCAGAAGCAGGGAAGCGGCAAAACCAAAATAGGCATCCTGCAGATCATCACCTTCTTCTTCATTGGCCTCTACGGTGGATTCATCCAGGCCGGCATTGGCTTCTTCCTGATTGCTTCACTCATCCTGGTAGCCGGCTCCGACCTGATCAAGGCCAACGCCCTGAAGCTCTTTATCGTACTGATCTATAACCTCTTTGCATTTGCCGTCTTTATCCTCAACGACCAGGTCAACTTCCTGCTGGGTTTTGTAGTGGGCATCGGCAATATGCTGGGTGCCTTCATCGCTACCCGGGTGGCGGTAAAATACGGCCCCAGACTGGCCCGGGTTATCCTGATGGTAGGACTCCTGTTCTCCGCCCTCAACATCTTCGGGGTGATCAACATATTTTAACAGACTGTAAAACAAATCGCTCAGCCGGATGTTGGTAGAAATAAAATGCAGAAATTTCAATTATTCTTTCTGATCATCATACCATGTATCATGAGCACCAACGTCAACGCACAGCATTTCCCGGTTATCAAAGCCGAGACACTCTCGAAGAAGGAGGTGGTCTTTCCCGAGCTTACCCGGGGAAAATATGCCTTCATCCTGATCGCTTTCAAAAGACAGACACAGGGAGGGGTGGATTCATGGCTAGAACCCTTCATCGAGGATTACGGTGGACGGGATGATATTGACTTTTATGAAATACCCATGATATCGGGCAACTGGAAATGGATGAGCAGCTGGATCGATTCAGGCATGCGCCAGGGGGTGGCTGAATTCAAACACGACCATGTGGCTACCTATTATGGTCCGCTCAAAAAGTATTTCGAATATTTTGGGGTTCGGGATTCCGGCACGGTGTATGTCTTCCTGATTGACCCGGAAGGTCAAATCATATGGCGGGAGACCGGCCCGGCAGATGACAGAAAATACGGAAAACTGAAAGACCTGTTGAGGAAGACGGTGGGATGATCCGCTCTGGTCGCTACGGGCCAAAAATCTCAAGGCATCAGTCATGAGTCCAAACAACCGTTTCGGTCCCGGGCATGGGTGGTGGCCACTGCATACCACACGAGAAGATGGATGATGGTACCCGACGAGCGGCCGCTACCTTTCAAACCGGCAGGCCGGAGACTGGTACCATGAGGCCTGGCAGAGAAGATCTTTCGGTAGCAGCATCCTCAGTTTAGGCTTTTCCTGGGACTCTTCGCTCTATGGACCCTTGGGTGCCTGGGCTTCAGCGAAGGAGTCACCAGCTTCCCCCGGCGCCGCCGCCGCCAAAGCCGCCGCCGCCGAAGCCGCCGAAACCACCTCCACCGCCCATTCCGCCAAAACTGCCGGAACCGGAACTAAAACTACTGAACGATCCGTGCTGGCGGTGAGAGGCAGCCCCCAGCATGGTCAGGGCCGCCCAGAAAGAAACACCATGGCCCATGGAATAATGCCGGGCCCTTTTGATCCGCCCTACAATACCGAAGATGATGGCCAGCAAAAACAATATACCGATGGGATAAGGGGCCTGCGATTCCTTGTTGCCCCCTGTCCTCTTATTATACTGCTCAGCGGTATACTCGCCGCGGGTAAGTTCAAACAGCACGGTGGTGGCTTCATCCAAACCCTTATAGTAATTGCCCTGCTCGAAGTTGGGAACCAGCTCATTGGTAACGATCCGATGGGCTGTTGCGTCGGGCACCGCTCCTTCCACACCGTAGCCGGTGGCAATAAAGACTTCCTGGTTCTCCGGACTGATCAGGATCAGGATGCCGTTGTCCTTGTCCTCCTGCCCAATGCCCCAGTGATGAGCCAGCCTGACGGCATAATCGGATATGGCATAGCCACGAAGATCGCTCAATGTTACGACGGCGATCTGGGTGGATGTCTGCCGGTTGAACTGCACCAGTTTCTGCTCCAACTGGTTTTTTTCCTGCTGGTTTAAAACACCGGCAAAATCATTGACGATCCTGGGAGGTTGCGGACGCTCCGGAAAATCACCCTCCTGGGCCAGAGATGGCATGGTAGTGGATACCAGGACCATCGCAAGTAAATATCTGAAAACATTTTTCATCATGATCGCTTATTTTTCTTCCTTTCCAAAAGATATCTCGTTGGAGAGCTCGTTCACATCATCCGACTGATAGGGGAAATGTTCCCGGAGGGCCTTGCCGGCCATACGGATACCTTTGGCCAGTCCCTCGGCATGCCGGTTTTGGTTGAAATAATCGAGCACCACATCCCTGATCTCATCCCAAAAATTCCCGGGTGTCACGGCATTGATGCCCGCATCCCCCAAAATGGCAAATTTGCGGTCATTGATGGCCAGGTAGAAGAGCACCCCGTTGCGTTTCTCGGTCTTATGCATCTTCAGCTTGCTGAAGATATAGGCAGCCCGATCCATCATGTTGATCTTGCAGTTCTTTTCCACATGGAGGCGAATCTCACCCGAAGTTTTTAATTCTGCATCCCTGATGGCCTCGGTGATCTGTTTCTTCTCTTCCTGGGTGAAAAATTTGGATGGTTTCATGGGTATATTGACTTAATTAAAGTTCTGTATTTCAACTTAATTACAATTGTGCAATTTGCAATCTCCGGCAGCCTCTGCCATGGAAACCGCATGCTTTATTGCCTTCGGTGAACTCTCCCGCTTAAGGGGCCGGGTTCATCTCCTCGCTGGACCGGTTCCTGCATGCATGTTTCATGGTTGGATGATTTGAATTGGAGCACTAAAACTCCACCTCCGGTGCTTCCTCTGCACCCTGTTCGGCTTCAAAATAAGCCTTCTCTTCAAAATCAAACAGGTTGGCATAGATCCTCTGGGGGAACTGTTTGATGTAGGTATTGTACGAGCGTGCTGCTTCATTGAACCTTCTGCGCTCCACACTGATGCGGTTTTCCGTTCCTTCCAGCTGGGCCTGGAGCTGTTGGAAATTCTGGCTGGCCTTCAGGTTGGGATACCGTTCCACCACCACCATCAAACGGGATAGGGCGGAACTCAATGCACTCTGGTTCTGTTGAAACTGCTGGAGTTTCTCGGGAGAGAGGTTATCGGCATTGATGTTGGTGGAGGTGGCCTTCGAACGGGCTTCAACAACCTTTTGCAGGGTCTCCTGTTCATGTTCGGCATAACCCTTAACCGTATTGACCAGGTTGGGTATCAGGTCGGCCCGCCTTTGATAGACGTTCTCAACATTGGACCACTGTGATTCGACATTTTGCTCCATCTGCACCATCTTGTTGTAGGAGTTCTTGATCGAACCATAAACAATAAGGGCCAGGATAACGACAACGCCGATGATGATCCAGGATTTTTTGATTTTCATTGTTTGATCGTTTAAGGTTGAGCTCAAAGGTAATATGTTTTTTCTGTTTACGGATCCAAAGGAATATTAAAAATGGTAAAATTCTAAAAGATGGTGAAATCTGCGAAAGTCATTTGAATGTTTTAACTTTACCGTGTAAAAATCAATGAAAAATCCAATGGTTATGACACGAGAAGAATTCCAAAAGGCTGTGCTGGAAGGCATACCTGATGAATTGCCGGAACCTAAGCCCTATGACAGAAATATCAATCATGCCCCCAAGCGCAAGGATATGTTAAGCAAGAAGGAGAAGCGGCTGGCATTGAAGAATGCCCTGCGTTATTTTGATAAGAAGCATCATCCGGTACTGGCCGGGGAGTTTGCCAAGGAGCTTGAGGAATATGGACGAATTTACATGCATCGTTTCAGGCCGGATTATGAGATCACCGCCCGCACCATTGATGATTTTCCGCATAAGTCCCGCCATGCAGCGGCCATCATGCTGATGTTGAGCAACAACCTGGACAGGGCTGTGGCTCAGCACCCCCATGAGTTGATCACTTATGGCGGTAACGGGGCTGTATTTCAGAACTGGGCACAGTATCGCCTCACCATGAAATACCTGGCAGAGATGACCGATGAGCAGACGCTGGTGCTTTATTCGGGGCATCCCGTGGGGCTCTTCCCCTCGCATCGTGAGGCGCCAAGGGTGGTGGTGACCAACGGCATGGTCATCCCCAACTATTCGGGCAAGGAGGAATACGAGAAATTCAACGCCCTGGGAGTATCCCAGTACGGCCAGATGACAGCCGGTTCATTCATGTACATCGGCCCGCAGGGTATTGTGCATGGCACGACCATCACTGTGCTGAATGCAGGTCGCAGAACCCTGAAGCCTGGTGAGACCGATCTCTCCGGCAAGGTCTATGTCACTTCCGGGTTGGGAGGCATGTCGGGAGCCCAGCCCAAAGCCACCGTGATTGCCGGGGGCATCTGCGTGGCGGCCGAGGTCAATCCCAAGGCCAGTCATAAAAGGTATCAGCAGGGATGGGTGGATGAGATATACGAAGAGCTGAGCCAGCTCATCTATCGCCTCAAAGAGGCTGTGGAGAACAGGGAAGCTGTCTCCCTTGCCTATCAGGGCAACGTGGTGGACCTTTGGGAAAGACTGGTGGACGAGGGCATCCATGTGGAGATGGGATCTGACCAGACCTCCCTGCACAATCCCTATGGCGGAGGTTACTACCCGGCGGGCCTGAGCATAGAGGAGGCCGACCGTATGATGGCCGAGGAACCGGAGAAATTTAAGGAGAAAGTACACGAATCGCTCAGGCGGCAAGTCAATGCCATCAACAAGATGGTGGAGCGGGGCATGTTCTTTTGGGACTATGGCAACGCTTTTCTGCTTGAGTCGAGTCGTGCCGGGGCAGATATCCTCCGGGAAGACGGCTCATTCAAATACCCCTCCTACGTGGAATCCATCATGGGACCACTCTTCTTCGATTATGGTTTTGGTCCTTTCCGCTGGGTTTGCACCTCCAATGACCCCAAAGATCTGGAAATAAGCGACAGGATCGCGGCCGAAGTGATGGAAAACATTGCTGAAGATGCGCCCGGTGAGATCAAAGGCCAGATGGAAGACAACATCCATTGGATCAAAGAGGCCGGCAAAAACGATTTGGTGGTGGGATCCCAGGCGAGGATCCTCTATACCGACTCAGAAGGACGGATCAGGATCGCCCGGGCCTTCAACAATGCCATCCGCGATGGCAAGATATCGGCTCCGATCGTGCTGGGCCGTGACCATCATGATGTCTCAGGCACCGACAGTCCCTACCGGGAAACAGCCAACATATACGACGGTTCCAAATATACCGCCGACATGGCCGTGCACAATGTTTTGGGCGATGCCTTCCGCGGCGCCACATGGGTATCCCTGCACAACGGAGGCGGCGTTGGCTGGGGGGAAGTGATCAATGGCGGCTTCGGCATGGTACTCGACGGAACGGAAGAGGCGGACCGGAGACTGGAGATGATGCTGCACTGGGATGTGAACAACGGCATCGCCCGAAGAAGCTGGGCAAGGAATGAGGGCGCCATATCGGCCATCAAACGTGAGATGGAAAGAACACCCGCCCTGCAGGTTACCCTGCCCAGCATTGCCGACGATGACCTCATCAACGACAGCATCTAGAAGAGACGGCAACCCCGTCAGGACAGTTTTGTGATCTTATGCAACCCGCATGCAAGGACTTACACAACAAGGCAATGAACCGAACCCCGCGTAGCGGGTGAGCTCACCGAAGGCAATAAAGCATACGGGTTCCATGGCAGAGGTTGCCGGAACATGCAAATCATGCTTCGTTGTTATTCAAAATCACAAAACTCTAGTTGAGTTTATTTCAAAAAGATCAACCATAAAGAGGGATGCCCGTGAAAAGCCTCCCTCTTTTCGTATGCCTGTCGGATCCCATCAAAGCCTGTACTGGTACATCCCGGCCAGCACCAAATGGTAATCCCTTTCCAGGGCCAGGTATTCATCATAAATGTCATAATAATACTGTACTTCACGGTAAAAATCCAGTATGGATATCTCTCCCATCTGCAGAGATTTACGCAGAAGCTCTGTTGTTTTTATTTTTCCGAGTATGGTGCGCCAGGTTTTCAGATCCCGCCTCAGAGAGCGACTGACATCATATTGCTTTCGGGTCTCGGACCGCAGCTCCATGAGCTTGTGTTCGTAATCAAGCCGCCTGTAATCATTTTGGATACGGGCCAGCCGCACCTGATTCTTATTGGTCCACAGGGGTATGGAAGCCCCCATCACCACACCCCTGAAGCTTGAATTTCCAACCACCTCGGCTCCATAGCCCAGCTTCAGTTCGGGTCCATTGAGCGCCTTTTTCAGGTCGATGCGTTGTTCTGTCACAGATACCCGTTGCCCGGCCATGAGCAGGGAAGGCATTTGCTCCGGTTTTCGGGTCAGCATGGTATCCAGCTTCAGGTCGGGGAAAGCCGGATATTCTGCTTTACTGAGTTCAAGCGGTCGCCGGCCGTTGAGCAAATCCAACTGTTCCATCAGCCGGTTGCGTTCTATCTCGTTTTGGTTCATTGCCCTGCGGATGCGAAGCAAATGAAGCCTGGCCTTGTTTCTTGCCATGAGGGTGGCGCCTCCTGCAGCCGTCTTTTCCCGAACACCCTCATATCGCTGCCGGGCATAACGAAGGCGCACTTCGAGCTGCTGATGCCTCTTGCGATGATAGATCAAGCGTATCAGCAACTTTTGGGCCCGCAACAAAATCTCCTTCCGGTCTTTCTGATAGGCCAGAGCAGCCAGGACACCTTCATCGGCAGCCAGGTTGCGCATCTTTTTATATACCCCGGGAAGATAGAAAGACTGGGTGGCATTTAGTGTTTGTTTATGATCCACCACCGTTTGGTTATCCGGGAAATATCCGAAATTGACGGAAATGGGTTTGGGAAAAATACCGGTACGGGCCTCCACCCTTTTGGCTTTCATTAACTTGCGGGAGGCCTTTAACCCGGGATTGTTCTTCTCGATACGCTCAAGACAACGCTTTACCGTCTGTCCACGGGCAAAAGATCCGGATAAAAGGAAAACCAGTAAAAGTAAGCCTGTATATTTATTGATCATGTCGTTGTGCTTTTAAATGGATAAGGTAATATACCACGGGAATGATGAACATATTGAGGAACGTGGAGGTAAGGAGACCTCCCAGTATCACCACGGCCATGGGGCTTTGTATTTCGTTACCCGCCTGATTGCCGGCAGCGGCAAGGGGTATCAAAGCCAGGGCTGCGGTAAGGGCAGTCATCAAAATGGGATTGAGCCGGTCGAGCGAGCCTCTCATGACGCTCTGATAGAGGCCGACACCTTTGCTTCTCAGGTTATCGTACCTGGATACCAGCAGAATACCATTTCTGGTGGCAATACCAAACAAGGTGATGAAGCCGATGATGGCCGGGATGCTCATATCGCCGGAGGTAAACCATATGGCCAGCACACCGCCGATCAATGCCAGGGGCAGATTCAGCAGAACCACTCCGGCCATTCTCGTGCTGTGAAACTCCTGGAAAAGGATGAGGAAGATGATCAGGATGGCCGCTACAGAGGTGATGGACAGGCGCCTGGAAGCCCTCTCGGCACTTTCAAACTGCCCACCGTATTCCACATGATAATTTTCCGGGATCTCTACATGGCGGTTGATCCTCGAACGAATGTCGTCCACCACACTGCCCACATCGCGGCTTGCTACATTGACAGAGACCACCAGTTTTCTGTTAACGTTTTCACGGTTGATGGTATTGGGTCCCGAAGAGCTTTCGATATCGGCCACATAATAAAGGGGTATGTTCCTGCCGTCATGGGTCTCCAGCATGGCTTCGCGGATAGCCTCTATCCTACCCCGGTGGCGATCATCATAGCGGACCACCAGGTCGAAAGCCTTCTCCTCCTCAAAGACATCAGAGACCTTTTCTCCGGCAAAGGCATGATCCACAAATTCCACAAACTGACTCACGGGGATCCCGTATTTGGCAAGCATATCGCGGTCGGGCCGAATCTTAATCTGGGGTATCTCCACTTGCTGCTCCACCGACAGGTCCCCAATACCTTTTACATCACGAATTTCTGATTCAATACGCCTGGCAACGCGGTACATTTGATTCAGCTCAGTGCCAAAAAGCTTAATGGCAATGTTGGCTTTGGTACCGGAGAGCATATGATCCATCCGGTGGGTGATGGGCTGACCCACCTCCACATTGACCCCTTCCAGGGTATTCAGCTTATGCCTGACTTCCTTCAAAAAGTCAGGCCGGGATCGATCTTTAAGGGTGAAGGGCACATCCAGCTCAGAGACATGTACGCCAAAGGAATGTTCAGCCAGCTCAGCCCGGCCTGTCTTCCTCGACAAGCGGTCGATCTCGGGTATCTCCAAAAGCAATTGCTCGGCCCTTCTTCCCAGCTTGTTGGATTCTGCCAGCGATATGCCCGGCATGGCTGAAATATTAACCGTCAGAGAACCCTCATTAAAAGGGGGAAGGAAGTTCATACCGAACCGTGTGAACAGCAGTATAGCCAATACAAGCAGTATACCGGCAAAACCCAGCACGCCATACCTCACTTTCATCACCCGGGTAAGGGCACCGTAATAAATTTTCCTCAGCCGGCGCTCCAGCCAGCTGCCTTGTTTGTGCCTTGCCAGGCGTTTTTCATTGGTCAGCAGGTAGCTGCACATCACAGGGGTAACGGTCAGGGCAACAACAAGGGAAGCAAAGAGGGCCACAATAAATGAAATGCCCAACGGACGCAGCATGCGGCCTTCCATTCCCTCCAGGAAAAACAGGGGTACAAAGGCTACAATGATGATCAGGGTAGCATTCATGATGGAGGGTCGTATCTCCTGCGATGCCCGGAAGACCACCTGAAGGGGTTTTTCTTTATGGGCAGCATCACAGCCCACATTCTGCCGCAGTCTTTTATAAACATTCTCCACATCAATGATGGCATCATCCACCAGCGAACCGATGGCAATGGCCATCCCGCCCAGGCTCATCGTGTTGATGGTAAAGCCCATCAGGTCGAGGGCCACGATGCTGACCAACAGGGACAAGGGGATCGCCACCAGTGAGATGAGGGTGGTGCGGTAGTTCATCAAGAAAACCATCAGGATGATCACCACCAGTACGGAGCCTTCAATAAGGGCTTTCTGCACATTGTGGATCGATGTTTCAATGAAACGGGCCTGGTTGAAAATGTCGGTATGAAATTGCACCTGATCGCCCACATTGTGTTGGATATCATCCAGAGCGGTGTTGATCCTTTCATTGAGCTTGATGGTGTTGACATTGGGTTGTTTGTTGAGGGTCATCAAAACCGCATCCCGGCCATTGTATGAGCCGTCGCCAATCTTCGGTGCAGCCCCGGCTTTAACCTCAGCCACATCGGATACTTTTACGGGAAATCCACCCGCCATTTTGATCACCGAATTGCCAATCTCCTCCGTTTTGTTGGATCGGCCCAGGCCCCTGATGATATAGCGGTTGCCATACTCATGGATGAATCCGCCGGGTGAATTGATGTTCATCCCCTTTACAGAACTGATCAGCTCCTGAAACGATACTTGATAATGCTTCAGCCTTTCAGGATGAACCAGTATCTGGTACTCTTTAAAGTCACCCCCGATGATGGTCACCTGGGCAACACCTCCTACCGATAGCAAACGGGGACGAATATTCCACTCGGCCATGGTGCGAAGTTCCATAGGGGACTTATGATCCGAAGTAAGCCCGACGATCATGACTTCTCCCAGCAGGGAAGATTGAGGCGCTATCACGGGCTCACCCACCCCCCGGGGCAAATCGTCGCCGGCCCGCACCAACCTTTCGGTTACTGTTTGCCGGGCATTATAAATATCGGTGTCCCAGTCGAACTCCACCCAGACAATGGAAAAGCCCATTGAAGAGGAACTTCGGACTCTTCGTATGTCGGTAGCTCCATTCACTGCCGTCTCGATGGGGAAGGTGACCAGCTGTTCCACCTCTTCCGGTGCCATACCATGCGCTTCAGTCATCACCACCACGGTTGGAGCGGTCAGTTCAGGGAAAATATCCACATCCATCCGGGTGGTTATATAGGTGCCGCCTATCAGCAGAAGAACAGACCCCACAAGGATCATCAGGCGGTTTTTCAGGGAATAATCTATGATTTTGTTCAGCATAACAATCCTTTTAGTGTGAATGACCATGCGGGATAGAGGAGGATGATCTGCTCACCTTGACCTGGTAGGCACCCCGGGTTACGACCCGCTCTCCCGGCTGAATACCCTCTTCAACAAGCATCGACTCGCCATCGGAGATGCCTGTTTCCACCGCTCTTTTAACCAGATTACCCTCCTGCTCCACAAAAACGAAGAAATTGCCCTGCTCTTCAATAAAAGCCTCGCGGGAAAGGGCAATGACCCCTTCCTTCTTCTCGCCCAATAGAAAAACATTGACAAAGCTACCCGGGATGAACTCGGGACGGTTGTCCATCTCAAAATAAAGGGGGATATAATAAGACTGGCTGCTAAAGGCTTTGCCCCTTGCGATAATATCTCCATTCAGGTCCTGGGTGGAATAGACCCTGCCATCGGGCGTCTGAAACCTGGCAGCCACAAAATCGTCCATCCGGGAAGCATACCTCTGGGAAACTTCGGCCTTCAGCAACATCTTATCCCCCCGCATAACCGTGGCCATCTTCTGTCCGGCACGGACATGGTCGCCTTCCCCGACCAGAACATCCTGCAGCCAACCTTTTTTCGGACTCTTAACGGCTCCCAGATTTCCCGAGAAGTAAGCCTTCATGATTCCGTATTCCGCCCTGGCATTGCTGAATTCAGTTTTCCGGTCCAGAAATTCCTTTTGGGTAATCAAGCTGTCGATAAAAAGCTCAGCTGCCTGCTCGTAACTGGTTCGTGCCTGATCGAAAGCAGCTTTCGTCTTCTTCAGCTTCACCGAAGGATTGCCTTCGGCAACGCCATTTCCCGAGATATAAAAAAGCACCTGTCCGTTTTCCACCGGTTTGCCCTCCAATATGGTGGCATCGGCCAGTTCGACGATACCTGATGCCGGAGCAACCAGTGTCGTCTCGTTCTTTTTCATCGAAAGAAGTTCGCCGCTTGCCCGCACCACTTCATGGAAGGTTGTAGGTTGAATGGTTTCTATATGATAGGTTCCTTCATGATCATCTCCGGATGCTGCATGCTGATGCTCCCCGGAACCCGGCTCCGGGGAAACCTTATGGCTACCAGGATTGTGGGACTCCTGATGATCATGATCAGTGGTCTCGCCGCGGGTTGTTGAAGGATTGTTTTCATTCGCTGAATGATTGTGTTCGGGTGCCGGATGATTGTGATCGTGCCTGTGTTCAGCCTCTTCGCCATGCCCGTCATGTGCGGATTCATTGCCGGAACGCCCGGAATGGGTACAGGCTGATACGGAGAGGGTGCACAATAACACCCATACCAGATAAATGCTTCTCATAGTTATCGATTTGAAATCTACCGTATAAAATCAAGAAAAAAAAGAGGGGGATTCGTCTCAGTACCTCAGGCCACAGGGGGAGCCCGGAGTTGATTCTGGGAGAGGTGTAACAGACCGGGTGTTATATGAAGGGATGACCAGTAATGGGCAAGATCCATTGCCCCAGGGGCAATGAAAAAGCTCTGACCCGGCATGTCCAAATCATTATCCAGCGAGAGACCGGGCAGGATATCAACAGAAAACAGGCATGTCGTATGATCAGCTGCCGCTTGTATACTTCTGTGCCGGGATGCATCGTCTTTTGGCTGATGGTAGTCATTTCCACACTCATAGGCTGCATCATGGTGATGGCCGTGGGGAATGGTATCATGTACAAAGATGATAAGCCAGGCCATCAGAAGGGGATAGAATATATGTCGGGTCTTTTCCACGGTGCTAAAATAACAGTTTTTATGAAAAAATCCCGGAGGGGTGATCATGTTCTGCAAACATGTCTTACTGGCTGGGCGGATTAATCGTGCATCAACTCCATGCCTGCGGTATTGTTTGTAGCGGATTTTGTTTATCTTAGCCCCTTAGCTAAAGCTCACTTGCATGAAGGAAATAGCAGTGGTCATCCTGAACTGGAACACCCGCAGGCAGTTGGAAACTTTCCTGCCCAACATCCTTGAATGCTCTGAAGGAAAAGACACTGAGGTGATCGTAGCGGATAACGGATCAAAGGATGATTCAGTCAACTATATGCAGGAGCATTTCCCTCATGTGCGGCTGATCAGCTTCGACAAAAATTATGGCTTCACGGGTGGCTACAACAAGGCCCTGGCTGAGATCAAAGCCAAATATTATGTGCTGTTAAATTCGGACGTGGAGGTGACACCCGGCTGGCTGGAACCTATGAAGCAATGCCTGGAGGATGATTCCCGGGTAGCAGCCTGTATGCCAAAGATGAAAGCCTATCACAACAAGCATTTTTTCGAATATGCCGGGGCGGCCGGGGGTTTTATCGACCGGTACGGATATCCTTTCTGCCGGGGGAGGATACTGGACCGGGTAGAAAAAGACGAGGGGCAGTATGAAGAACCCTCGGAGATCTTTTGGGCCACAGGGGCATGCATGTTTGTCCGGGCAGATCTTTTCCACGCACAGGGCGGATTCGATGACGGGTTCTTTGCCCATATGGAAGAGATTGACCTGTGCTGGAGGTTGAAAAATGCCGGGCATTCCATCCGGTATGTACCGGAATCAGTGGTCTACCATGTCGGCGGCGGCACCCTCCCCAATGACAATCCCTTCAAGCTTTATCTGAATTACAGGAACAACCTTTTCCTGCTGTATAAGAACCTTCCGGATAAGAAACTGCGATCCGTACTTTTGGTCCGTTTCCTGTTGGATATTCTTTCGGCCTTTATTTATTTGCTCAAAGGCCGAATGGCCGGCTTTCAATCCGTATGGAAAGCCCACCGTCACTTTTTCAAGGCATTGGCGAAACTGAAAGAAAAGAGAAGACTCAACCCGCAGTATAGAGTGGATTATCCGGCAGGGGTATACAAAAAAAGCATCCTGGCCAGCTACTTCATCCAAAACCGTAAAACCTTTTCCCGGCTTCAATGCTCATCATTCAACCGCATAAAGATTTGATTATCGCTGCCTTCTTCAAGATGATTTGACTCCAATAATGTGTGATTTACCTCTTTCCGCCGAAAACCCGCTGTTGTATCACCTTCGGTTAGCTCACCCGCTTACACGGGGTCGGTTCTTGTTTTTGCCGTGCAGATTCATGGCCGAGGCTTTATTGTAGAAATGCACATAAAGTAAGATTAAGCAGGGGATGAAGGGCTCCTTTCAAAATAGGGTGATTTTACTCTAGGATCAACCTGAAATGATGGTTACCTTAGCTGCATAAAACTTAGCAAAAAATGCCAGAACAATCACAAATACTGATCATTGATGATGTCTCTTCCAACCTGATGTTGATGGAATCCATTCTTGAGGCGGAGGGCTATGAGGTAATGCCCTGCGATGATGGAAGAAAAGCCCTGGAATATTTGGAGGGATCCAGTCAGATACGTCTCATTCTTCTTGACATCATGATGCCTGACTTTGATGGATATGAATTTCTGGAGCAGAAAAATGCCGCTGTTGGCAAGGATATACCCGTAATTGTTGTATCGGCGAAAACAGACACGGACAGCATTCAGCAAGCCCTGGAAAAGGGAGCCTATGATTACCTGAGCAAACCTTTTAACATCCAGGATGTACTGAACAAGATAAGGCCCGCTTTGGCCAAAGCCCACGGGTAAGACAGGGAAGCAATACTTTGGAGGGTCACGGGGTCTCTGTGCTGCGCAGGCATTTGGATATGACCATCTTACAGGCATTGGTATTGCCCAGTTCGCAGGCTTTATGAAAGGCATCACAGGCATTTCTCTTTTCTCCCTGCCTGGAATAGCACATACCGGCGTTATATTGGGCCAGATGGTTATTGGGATCCAGCTCAAGCACTTTTTTAAAATCCTCCAGGGCTTGGCTATAGTTTTCTCTCTTATAATACAAGTTGCCTCTGTAAAGGAACACGTTGGGGTTGTGCCGGTTGATGGAAAGGGCCTTGGAATATTGATCCATGGCCTGCTGTGAGCGTCCAAGCTTTTGGTAAGCCGCGCCCAAGCTCACATAGACCCTGTTGATGGTCATGCTGTCTGTTTTTCCGGACAGCTCAAGAGCCTTGTTCAGGTGAGGCAGGGCATCCTCATAGCTGCCGCGTTCTATAAGGATTTTACCCATATACATTTCAAAGGAAGGATCCAGGGGATGTTGTTCGATGGCATCTTTGGCCACTTTCTCTGCCCTGGAGTATTTGTCCATCAGCAACAATATCCTGATCTTGCCTTCCAGGGCCGACCGGTAATGCTCATCTATCTCCAGGGCCTGATCATAGCGCTTCTCAGCCTCTTTATAATCATCCAATGCCACCAGGTCATCACCCAGCTCAACGATGGAATCCAGCTTGCTTTGAGAAAAAAGAACCGATGAAGTGATCAGGGATAAAGTGAAGGTCAGGATGATAATCTTGATTCTGTGTATTTGCATCATATGGGTCTGTTATTGCGACGATAGCGTATTCTCAAACAGGGTACGGTTCAACAGCGACCTGCCCAGTGTCAGTTCATCAGCGTACTCCAGATCATCCCCTATAGAGACTCCCCGGGCAAGGGTAGTGATCCGTACCTGGTATTCACGAAATTTCTTATAAAGATAGAAATTGGTGGTATCGCCCTCCATGGTAGTGCTTAAGGCCAGGATAATCTCTTTAACCTGTCCTTCGGCGACTTTATCCTGCAGTTTCTGGATATTCAAATCACTGGGACCTATTCCATCCATCGGTGATATGATACCTCCCAACACATGATAAATGCCCTGGTATTGATGGGTGCTTTCAATTGCCATCACATCCCGGCTGTTCTCCACGACACAAACCATTGAATGATCTCTATGGGTGTCTGAACAAATATGACAAAACTCACTATCGGATATGACATGGCAGGAGCGACAGCGTTTGATCTCCTCGCGTAGTTTGACAATGGTGTTGCCGAACTGGCTGACCTCCTCTTTATCCTGATTGAGCAGGTGCAAAACAAGTCTCAAAGCCGTTTTTCTGCCTATCCCGGGTAGCTTTGCAAACTCATCCACCGCTTCCTGCAACAATTTCGAAGAAAAATATTCAAGATCCATCACTTACTCCATTTAAGGCCAAAAATAATAATATCCCTCCAATCCATTGATAAGATTTCAATGTTTTTATTAATCTTGCAACCTGTTTCAGCCTTAAAAATACAAATTAATCGAAATGCATCCAACAACGGTTTTGATAATTATCATTGGATACTTTGCCCTCCTACTGGCCATCTCTTACTTCACCGGCAAGCATGCCACCAACATTACCTTCTTCCTGGGCAACAGGCAATCTCCCTGGTATATTGTGGCTTTTGGCATGATCAGTGCCACCCTTTCCGGTGTTACCTTCATCTCGGTGCCGGGTTATGTCATGAACAGTCAGTTTTCCTATATGCAGATCGTTATTGGATATTTGCTGGGCTATGCGGTCATCGCCAACATCCTGATGCCCATGTATTACAGGCTTAATCTGACCTCAATATACACCTATCTGGAGCAACGTTTCGGCAAGAGTTCCTACAAGGCCGGGGCTTCCTTCTTTCTCTTATCCCGTACCATTGGTGCGGCTTTCCGGCTGTTTCTGGTAGCCAACGTGCTTCAGATCACCCTTTTCAACCAGTGGAATGTGCCGTTTGAAGCCACCGTGGTGATCACGATCCTTCTGATATGGCTTTACACTTTCAAGGGAGGCATCCGGACGATCATCTGGACCGACAGCCTGCAGACGCTGTTCATGTTAACGGCGGTGGGTGTAACGGTTTACCTGATCAGCCAGCAGCTCGACCTGAGCTTCTCGGGGCTGGTGCAAACGGTAGCCGAGAGCAAACACTCGAAAATTTTCTTCTTTGACAACTGGAACGGCGAATACCATTTCATCAAGCAGTTCTTTGCCGGGGCCTTTATCGCCATCGTGATGACGGGTCTCGACCAGGATATGATGCAGAAAAACCTGAGTTGTCGCAACATCAAGGAAGCCAAGAAGAACATGTACTGGTTCAGCCTCGCCCTGGTCCCGGTCAACCTGCTTTTCATGTCGCTCGGGGCTCTTTTGATCATTTATGCCAAAAAAGAGGGCATCCCCCTGCCCGATCAGTCGGACGATCTTTTCCCCGTCATAGCCACGCAAGGCTACCTGGCACCTGTGGTGGGGATATTCTTCGTGGTCGGACTGGTGGCAGCTGCCTATTCAAGTGCCGATTCGGCCCTGACTGCTCTGACCACCTCTTTCACCATGGACATCCTCGATTCAAAGGGAATGGCAGAAAAACCCCTCAAGCGCAGAAGAAAGCGGGTTCATGTGGGGGTTTCTGTGGTGCTTGTCGTGATCATACTGATTTTCAATGCCGTCAACAACCAGGCGGTGATCAGCGCCTTGTTTACCATAGCAGGATATACATACGGACCGTTGCTTGGAATGTATACCTTTGGGCTGTTCACCAGATACCAGGTCAGAGATCAATGGGTGCCCGTAGTGGCGGTACTCTCCCCCATCATAAGCGGGCTGATCAGTTACAACTCCGAAGCCCTGTTCAACGGTTACCAGTTCGGCTTTGAACTGCTGATCGTCAACGGGCTGATCACACTGATCGGGTTGTTCATATTGAAAAAGAAGGACTCCGCTCAAGCCTCCCACACCTAACCCGCGCTTCAACAGGCTACAGGGAGGATGGCAGCGTCAGCCATGCCACCACCAGTGTAATCGCCACCAGTAACACCGCCATTGTGAAGATCAGCCGCAGCTGGAGGGGTTTATTCTTCAGGCCGGGAATCCCGGAAGTCATCATATCTACCCCTTTAATGAGGGCGCTTTTGCGAAAACCTCCCTTTTCTTCTTCCAAATAGCCACCCTTTTCCAGTATGCGCAGGGCAGCATCCACATCATGCTCCTGTACCTGAAGTTTGAGCGGTCCGCCCGGCTCCAGATGATGGGGTGCCAGTTGGGCAAGATGCTCATGCTTGATGAAGACCTGCAGGCCTTCCGATTCCAGCCTGGTTCTGACCAGGTGAGCCTGTGCCGAGTGCTGAAAAGTCCGTAGTGTGATCCATCGGGCCATAAATAGATTCCTTTTTTCCGAAGATACAAAAATATCTGCCCAATTGCTTGATACACCCTAAGAACCTCTATTGTTCAAGGGATCGTCTTTCCAGGAACCTGTCCAGTTGATGGAGAACGACAAAAACAGCGAAAACCAGAACAAACAAGGGTGAAAAAAGCAAAAAACCGGAGACCTTTTCCAACATCTCCCCAAGGGTTACAAGCAGTGAGGCCTGTACACCCTCCTGCAGAATGCCGAAGAGCCAGTTGAGGAAAGGAACGGCTGCAAGTGCGATAAAAAAAACCATCATCAGAATGCCGGGCGGATTGAATATTAGTGGAGACCCCGGTGATTGCTTCCGGGGTTCGTGCTTCAGCCGTTGCATGATATTTTCAGTCATACGGTCGTCTTCCGGCAACTGGATGCCTTTTTGCATGATGCCTTTGAGAATATCTCTGTCGCTATCTTGTGGTTTCATTCGTATAAAATTCAATTAAGGTTCTGTTGTTTAGTATAATAGCAAAGCAAGATTTGCATGTTTCGAAAACCTTTGCCATGGAACCCGCATGGTTTGTTCATGTCTTTGTTGTGCAGGTTCTTGCATGCGGGTTTCATACGGTTATCTTTTATTTAATAATTTGGTCGTATGGAACCTGCATGAAATAATCATGTCCTTGTTGTGTAAGTTCTTGGATGCAGGTTTCATACGGATAAAAACTCAATTAAGGTTCGGTTGTTTAGTATAATAAAAAAGGATGATTTGTATGTTTCGATTGCCTCTGCCATGGAACCCGCATGGTTATTACCTTCGGTGAGCTCACCCGCTACGCGGGGTTCGGTTCATGTCCTTGCGGTGCAGGTTACTGGATGCAGGTTTTTAACACACAATCCAATAACAGCCTGGCATTTGAGTATTGTATCTATACCCGCCAAAAGCCTGCAGGTTCAATTCATGCCCCCGTGGTACAGATTTATGCGTGTATCACAAGAGATCGGATATTTCAGTTTTCATCACCTTTGTCAGTGTTTCGTGCAATTTGCCCCGGGCCCGCTGTATCTTCACCTTTACGTTGCCGTATTTGAGCCCCATGACCTTACCGATCTCCTTCAACGGTTTATCCTCATAGTAATACAGGGTCAAAAGGGTATAATCAGCAGGGTTCAAAAACTCAAGTGCCTCTCGGACAATGGCCTTCGCCTCTTTCCCTGATAGCTGTTTAAGGGCATCATCAATGTCATGAAAGCCGGGATCGTGTTCCGCCACTTTTTCCAGGGGAACGGATTCCCTTCTGTTTTTCCGGATTTCCGATATGCACGAATTATAAACGATCCGATACAGCCAGGTAGAAAACTTGCTCTCTTCCCTGAAGCGCTTAATGTTTTGAAAAGCCCGGACAAAAGCTTCCTGCACCACCTCTTCGGCATCTTCTGAATTTTTCAGAATCTTCAAGGCAATGGAAAAGGCAGGGGCTTTATAACGGTTGACCAGTGAGGCGAATGCCTCCGGGTCGCCCTGCTTCACCCTCTCTATATCGTGGTGATCTGTCAAAACTAGGAATTGACCGTTTCTTGCCTTTGCCGATCAATGGCATGATACGACATCAGGGCAATACCACCAAAAAGCAGGATCATCGAGGGATAGGTCACCCATTCATTCATCTGTGTGGATATGTACAGCACATAGCCCATCAGGATCCCCAGGGCCACCCCAATGAAAAAGAGGCCGGTTTTGAGATTGCCGGAGGGATGGGCCGGCCTTCTCCGTCCTTTATCATTGGCCAGGGAAGGATCCATACCTTTTTCGATCAATGCCATTTTTTCCCTGTTCTTTACTTTGATGGCATAAAAGATAATGTAAAGTACCATAAAACTCAAGCCTATGCCAAGAAAAGGCATGACGAGTTCAACAATGTTGTATACCAATTCTTCACTCATAAGGATAATTTTTGGTGAATGAACAAGATCTTCCAATTGGACGTAAAAAAGCCGGGATGGAAACAAGGAAACGATCATTTTATTGAAAAAAACAATAAACAATCCGGTTTCAGGGCACTACAGCCTATAAAAAAAGCTGTCCGTTGACCGGACAGCTTTTTCAAAACCAGGTGAACATAAAAAGATGCTATTGAGATGCCCCAAATACCACCAGTGAGAAATCGGAGTTCATTGCATTTCCGGCTCCATCAGAAATATTCACATTCACCACATTATCATTGGTCGATGCAGAATAGGTAGCGATCTCATCATTGGCACCATAATTGAAGCAGGTTACCATGACCGCCGGATGACCGCTCCAGGCATTCGACAGGGTGATGGTGTAGGCTCCGGTGGCTGTTCTGTTGATCGAGGCAATACCATACGAACTCTTCAGGGCGCCCGTGCCGTTTATTGATGCATAGGCCAGGGGCATGGAATTGCCGTAAATGGTATTTGGCTCCGGGGTGGAGGCGGTTTGGTCTATCCTGACGGCTCCGTCCACATGCAATTCGGACTGCGGATTGGTGGTATTGATGCCCACGTAATTTGAACCATTGAGGACCAATCCCAGTCCGCTTCCACTTTGCCTGAGTCTGAAAATGTCGGAGGACACAGAATAAAACAGGGTGGTTTTCCACTGATCATTGGATAAAAAGTGTATCCCCGGATTGCCCCCCAATCCATCCAGGCCCAGAAATGCATAGTTATCCCTTATTTTTGTTTCATATGTTTCACCATTTCCTTCAACTGTCAACATAGCATCGGGTCTGTCGGTTCCTACCCCCACATTCCCCTTATCATAATACAGGGTATCGTTCTCCTTCAGGGCCCATCCGTTGCCTGCCCGATCGGCATACTTGGCATAGGGTACGCTCAGGAGCTGACTGGTGCCCATCACATTGCCGTCCACACTGATACGGATGAAATAAGGACCATTCGACCAGTCGATGGATATAAAATCATCACTGGTGCTGCCTTTGCCCACATCCAGACTGACGAGTCCAAAGGCATTGGTAGATGCACTGTGGCTCTCACTGTAAACGACGGTTCCGCTGGAGGAACCCTGCAGAATATCAATATCGATGCCCGCACTTTGGTCTGCCCTGACAACTCCAGACCCGTCACGGAGAACAGCCTGGTATCTAAACGATTCAGGCGCCTGGGCAAAAATGTTTATAGACAAAATAGCCAGAATACATAAAAGGTATAGTTTTTTCATACTAATAGGTTTTAATGATCTTAAAGGTTTTGACAACCCGGTTGCCAGCGGTTATTTGTACAAGATAGACCGAAGGAGCCAGATTACTGAAGTTGATGGTAGTGACCTTGTTTTTCAACCTTTCTTTCTTCAATAAGACGCCTCTGCTGTCATAAAGAAAATACTCCATCCTACTCAGGTCATCCCTGTCCACCTGAAGGTGAACAAAATCTTTTGCCGGATTGGGTGAAAGGGTTATGGCATAATCCGGTTGGTTCAACTCATTGAGGGAAGTCACCTCAAAACGGCTTTGCTGCTGCCCCTGTGTCAGGATCATATCCCCTGCCTCACAGGTGGTGGTAGCGAGCTCTCCCAAGGTCCAGCTAATCGACCCGGATGAACCGCTGTCATAGTTGCCCCCTGAAGAGAGGCACTCCTGCGACTGGACAGAAAAAGACCAACAGCATAGCCCGAATGTCACAATCAGAAATATTCTCATCACATGTTTTAATAGGATTAATTGAATGTTGCCGGCAGTCAGGTGCATGCAGGTACTGTCAATCAAACTGGGAGGACCTGCAGCTTTAGCCGGTAGATACCAATAAGGGAATTTAAAATGTCCCTTGAATTCAGAACATCGGCCACTTTCACCTCTTCCAATACAAAAGATGAAATTCCAAACCCACCAGTTCAAATATTGGACCCGGTGGTGTTATTTCATCAAAGCTCTTCAAAATCTCTCTTGTGGCCGTTTTCAGCCCGCGCTTTCTTAAAAAGATGGCCAGCGGGCCGGTCTGCATCAAGCAGTTAAGGTCCAACAACCCGGTTATTCAGCAATAACGGGAAAGGGCATTTCCTAAGACAATGATCCGGGAACTGTGGCTCATCCATAAAAGGCTTGCCGGCAGATCCATCCTGAACACTGCAGTGCATACCAACCTGTAAAAGATCATGCATTCAGCTCCCAAATTGCAGTTTATCTCTTAGCATGCCATTATCCTGGATAACGACCAGCCAATTGTGCCCTTCTGAACAAATGAAGAAGCGACGACTGATGGTGTGGTTTCGATGAAAAGAAAAAAGCCGTAATGGCTAAAACGCTTGCCGGCATATGGATATATGAGGCAAGAAGTTCATCAAACAGAGCAGCACGGTTTTTCCGCAGGCTTCCCATCCACAAGGAAACCGTAAATACATGAGGCATGGCAATGCCATACAATATACCGATACACCGAATAATCCGATCTTGAAATATCCGGTCCTGAAGCCTGACCGGTCCAATATTTCAATTCTAACCCCTATGACCTTCGGCGATCATAATGTTTTATAAAAATAAGCATTTATTCAACACCATTCAAGACATTTGAAAATCCACATTGACCACATCTTCGCTCAAAGGGGTTACAAACTCCACAAAAGCCTTGTGTTCGGGATGATTCTTATAATCATGAAGGGCCTGAAATCCTTCAAATACACAAATGAGCGCCACATCATAATTTTCACCGGGAGCTTTCCCGGAATTGATACCGATCTCAACCGACTGCATCATGGGGAGGGCCTCATCCAGGGCCTTAAGGCGCTCGCGGATCAGCCGGGCGTTGGTCTCCCGGTTTCCTCCAAGTGCCTGATCATAAAGCTTCCAGCAAACTACATGCTTGATCATAGTACCTCCCTCTCGTTCATTTCCTCTAAATCTAACAAAAAATCCTGTTCCCATCAACCTGAACCGTGCATCAGCAATTTTCTGATGCATTGCGATAATGAATATCCCATCTTTTGGGGCGCCTTACCGGTGACCCCAAAAGCTGATCTTCTAAACCGGGATATCCCGTTCAAATTCACTGGCAGACCTCCTTCTCCGGCTCCCGATGAATCGATGGGGATCAGGCATTTGGCCAGGTTAAGCCGTTAAACATCAGAACTTGTAGGAGAAGCCTGCACCAAAGACTTCTTTGAACTGGATACGGGGACCCATATCCTTACCTGCTTCATTGAAATAATGAATATTATCGTCATACAGAAGTTGGGTGTTGAGGTTGGCCGAGAGGTATTCATTGACCTTCATGGTAATGAGCATTTCCCAGCTTACATCTATATTCTGCGGATCTTCCAGATAGTTGGAGAACAGGTCCAGTTTGGTATTAAGGGTCACGTTCTCCCAGATATCCTGGCTAAAGGCAATTTTCATAAAAGCGCCCAGTTCATTCCGCATCTTTCTGTCCTCCTCCACACCGAAGGCCCCGCGGCTGGAGAGGGCATCATCCAGCACCAAAGTGGTTTTGGAGGTTAAGGGGGAGAGCATCAGTGAAAAAGCCTCACCTGGCTTATAATCCATGCCCAGAGAAATCAGGGTATAGGCAGGGGCCATGAACCCCGATATCTGCCTTTTCGTACCTTCTTCCTCGTTGTATGTGTAACCCCTGTCAAACTGGGTTCTGAAATTCAAGGAAGCGCTGTAATACCAGTTAGAAGCCGACTTATAGCCATACTTGGACGTCACCTCCAGCTTGTCATCGCTTTTTCTGACATCCCGGCCGGCTTGCCTGACCACCCCGTAACCCATGTCGAGGGTATTCTCCCAGCTGTATCGACCCTTTTTATAGCGGGCTTGCAGATTGACCAAACCGTTCAGGGTATAGGAATTCTCCCCTCCAGCAGCCCAGTTCTCAAAAGAGACCTGGGAAAAGGTCAGCGAATTTACTCCTCCCATCTTCCAGCCCTGAAGCGTATCCTTTTCTTCCTCCTGTCCAAAAAGAAGAGAGCCCGTGAGCATAAGCAGCCCGAGCAAAAAAGATCCATGTTTTTTCATACGGTTATCTTTTATTTAATAATTTGGTCGTATGGAACCCGCATGTTATGAT
>Ga0207797_1000723_pt1 | contig 25215 bp, 26 predicted proteins | sample PRCRCaboRojoPR_6_FD_187275 | JGI IMG/M metagenome (GOLD analysis project Ga0207797, IMG submission 187275) | Marine sediment microbial community from Cabo Rojo, Puerto Rico - PR CR 10% Liquid 1 (SPAdes) | ecosystem: Environmental > Aquatic > Marine > Coastal > Sediment | place: Cabo Rojo, Puerto... | reverse complement strand
CTGGCCATCTACCCATGTCACACTGCGCATAGTTGATCTCCCTTCTTCCATCCACTCAGCGGGCTATGGTAACACGAGCGGGGGGCTTTGTCAAATCTGGGCGGTACTTCCACCCGCCTGCGGCGGGCCGGGGAGGGGGGTAGGGGTCGTCGTGCCGAGCGCGGATTGGGATCCGCGGCGACGGCGCGTTGGCCTCGATCCTCCACTTGTCTTCGGTGGAATGGGATAGGCGACGAGTTTCTTGACAGCCGGCTCTCGGGTATGGTATACTTTACTTAACGTTTAGTAAAAAGATTTATAACCACTTGAGAAAGGCCGCCATGGCTCGCAACCGGGTCACACTATCGACAATCGCCGAAGAGAGCGGCGTCTCCCCGGCCACCGTATCCCTCGCGCTCCGTGATAAGCCCGGGGTTGGGGCGGAGACACGCGAGCGCGTCCGAGAGGTGGCCAAGGAACTGGGGTACATTCCCAAGAACGGGGCCCAATCCTCCGTAGACCTGGCAAACATCGGCGTGATCATCAAGGCCGAGCCAGACCAGATGCCCCAGGCCAACCAGTTCTATTCCTACGTGGTGGCGGGCATCGAGGCGGCCTGTCGCCAACAACAGTTCAACTTGTTGTACGCCAGAATGCCGGTTGACCAGGATAGTTATCCGGTGGAACTCCCCCGCATGCTACTAGAGCAAGATGCGACAGACGGGCTCCTGCTGGTGGGCGCCTTCCTCGATGATACGATCGCTCGGTTCATCGAAAGGCAATCCACGCCTATCGTCCTCGTCGATGCCTACGCCGCTTCAGACATGTACGACGCCGTCGTTTCCGATAACTTCGGCGGAGCGCACCAGGCCGTGACCTACCTGGCGCAACGCGGGCACCGGCAGATCGGGTTCGTCGGCTGCCATCCTCACGCCTATCCCAGCATCCGCGAGCGGAAGCGCGGCTACTCCCAGGCCCTGGCCGACCAAGGCATCGACCAGGAGTACGTGGCCCGCTGTCACATCGTGGACCAGGAGGAGATCGCCGAAGCGACTGCCGAGCTGCTGCAGGAGAACCCGCAGATCACGGCGCTCTTCGGCGCTAACGACGAGGTGGCGGTCGCGGCGATGGGGGCCGCCCAAGCGCTTGGCCTCAGCGTACCCGACGAATTCTCCGTCGTTGGCTTCGACAACGTCAACTCGGCGCAGACGGCCACGCCCGCGCTGACCACCATGCACGTGGACAAGATCGGTATGGGGCGGTTGGCCGTCCAGGTGTTGATCAACCGCGTGGAGTATCCAGAGTCCAACCCGGTGACGACGACCATCCACCCCAACCTGGTGGAGCGCCAGTCGGTCCGGAGGCAATAGACGCTCATCCTATATTACCCCTAGCCAGGGAGCGAAGAGAGAGCAAAAATGGCAAGCGAAAGTAGATCGACGATTATTGGCCCGGCACTGCCTGAGATCCCCTGGGAGGAGCGGCCCGCGGATTGCCGTACGGTCGTCTGGCGCTCGAAACGGAATCCGATCATTCCGCGCGATCTTCTGCCTACCTCTAACAGCATCTTCAACAGCGCTGTCGTCCCGTTCGAAGACGGGTTCGCCGGCGTCTTCCGCGTCGATAACAAGACACGCGAGATGAACGTCCATAGCGGGCGGAGCGAGGACGCGATCGACTGGGCGCTTAGCGAGGAGCCGATCGACTGGATCTGCGACGATCCGGAGATCGGGGCCTTCGAGTATCGATACGATCCCCGCGTCTGCTGGCTGGAGGATCGGTACTACATCACCTGGTGCAACGGCTATCACGGGCCGACCATCGGCGTGGGGTATACCTACGACTTCGACAGATTCTACCTTCTGGAGAATGCCTTCCTGCCGTATAACCGGAACGGGGTCCTATTCCCCCGGAAGATCAACGGTAAGTACGCTATGCTGAGCCGACCCAGCGACACGGGCCACACCCCCTTCGGCGACATCTTCTATAGTGAAAGTCCGGATATGCACCATTGGGGTCACCATCGCTTCGTCATGGCGCCCATTCCCTGGACGTGGCAGAGCACCAAGATTGGGGCCGGACCCACGCCGATCGAGACCACCGAGGGGTGGCTTCTGATCTATCACGGGGTATTGACGTCTTGTAACGGGTACGTCTACAGCATGGGGGCCGCGCTGCTGGATCTCGACGAGCCATGGAAGGTGCGCTACCGGACGGCGCCGTATCTCCTTTCGCCCCAGACGATGTATGAGTGTGTGGGCGACGTGCCCAACGTGGCGTTCCCCTGTGCGGCGCTCTTCGACGCACCGACAGGCCGCATCGCCATCTACTACGGAGGGGCGGATACGGTCACGTGCTTGGCCTACGCACAAGTGGACGAACTGCTCGACCACATCAAGGTCAATTCGACGGTATGACGCATCCTGACCAGCGGCGAGGAGATAGAGGAGGACGGTCTAGGCTCATTCAGTAGACTTTCGATAGGCTTCGGCGGAAGTAAATAAGGACAGAGACCACAAGCGGTTTTGGAGGCCTCTGTGGTCTCTGTCACAGACTCTCAAAAGTGCGCGGGTTAAGCCTTACACTTTTTCGACTGCTTTGGCATTGTAGCATAAGGTAGCGAAAATGTGAATGGTGACGCCTCGGTCGGCGCTTCTGGCAGTCGATCTGTCTTACTTTCCTCCGCAAGCGCTTTTCACAAAGGAGGTGGTCACCGGGAAGATCAAGCAAACGTGTGGTCGCGTCACTAACTAATCCTTTTCGCGTAAATCCTACTCTAAGGAGGAGTGAAAAATGTCTAGAAAATCGTTTACTTTGGTTGGGTTACTGGTGGTGCTGAGCCTCGTGCTCGCTGCTTGCCAGCAACCGATGCCGACCGAAGTCATAGCCACGCAGATCGTCACGCAGGAGGTCGAGGTGACCCGCGAGGTCGAGGTGACCACGGAGCCTGTGGAGCCTGAGCCAACGGTCGTCCCCTCGCCCGGCACCTACGAGCGGAGCGAGACGCTCTACGTCAGCGGTGCGGCGTGGGGCCCGCCCTCGACGTGGAATCCCTTCCAGCCCGGCAGCCTGGCCAACACGACAGGCACGATCGGGAACGTCTACGAGTTTCTCTTCCACTATGATCCAATGACCGGGGAGATGATCCCCTGGTTGGCGGAGAGTGGCTCCTGGAACGAGGACAACACGATGTTCATGGTGACCCTCCGCGAGGGCCTCACCTGGAGCGACGGCGAGGCACTGACGGCTGAAGACGTCAAGTTCACGTTTGACCTGGGCCAGGAGTATCCGGCCCTCTGGTTCAGCCCGATGTGGGAGTACCTGGACAGCGTGACGGCGGTCGATGACCTGAACCTGGAGTTCAACTTCACCGGCGAACCGCTCTACCAGGAGTTCTCCAACAACCTTTACAACATCCCGATCGTCCCTCAGCACCTGTGGGCGGAGAAGACGGAAGAGGAGATCACGGTCGGGGCCAATGAGAACCCGATCGGCTCCGGCGCCTACCTCTACGACACCCACAGCGAAGATCGAAACGTGTGGCTGAGGAACGAGGAGTGGTGGGGCGGCGACGTCTTCGGTATGCCGGCCCCCCGGCGGATCGTCGACATTCGCTTTGCCAGCAACAACGTCGCGCTCGGCTCGGTGGTTCAGGGCGACGTCGATCTCAGCAACAACTTCCTCCCTGGCATCGCTACGCTGGCGAACCAGGGATACGTCGACACCTACTTCGAAGACGCGCCCTACATGCTCTCGGCCAACACGGCCGTGCTCTTCCTCAACACCACGCAGCCGCCGATGGATGACCCGGCGTTCCGGCGCGCCCTGGCGTTCGCCATCAACGTGGATGACATCGTCAACGTGGCCTACGCCAACCTGGTGCAGGCGGCCAATCCGACCGGTCTCCTCCCGAACCTAAACGACTTCGTGGACCAGGACGTGGTCGATGAGCTGGGCTACAACTACGATCCGGAGCAAGCGGCGGCCATCCTCGAAGAGGCCGGCTACACGATGGGCGACGACGGGTTCTATCAGATGCCGGATGGCACGCCGATCGAGCTCGAGGTCACCTGCCCGTTCGGGTGGACAGACTGGATGGAGGCGATCCGCGTCATCGCGGAGAGCGCCCAAGAGGCCGGGATCAATATCCAGAACGAGACCCCTGACTACGGGGCCTGGAACACAGCGCTGCAGAGCGGCACGTTCGATATGACGCTCAACAACTGGGCGGCGCTCAGCAACACCCCCTGGACGTTGTACAACCTCTTGTTCCGCCATCCGATCCAAGAGCAGATGCAGAGCGGCAACTTTGGCCGGTACGAGGACCAGGAGATGTTCGACCTGGTGGATCAGCTGGCCCAGGTGCCCGCTTCGGACGTGGAGGGCATGCAGGCGGTTTGCTCGGACATCCAAGAGCGGATGCTGACAGAGATGCCGATGATCCCGCTGTGGTACAATGGCCTGTGGGCCCAGTGGAACAGTGGCGTATGGACGAACTGGCCGTCAGACGCCGATGATACGCCTAATACACTGCCTACGACATGGTCCGGATACTGGCAGTTGGGTGGGTTGCAGACACTCATCAACCTGGAGCCGGTACCAGTAGAAGAGTAGGTTGAGTCTTTCCGTTCGCTGCCCCTCCTCCGGTATCAGGAGGAGGGGCAGATTTTGAACGATCATCGATTCTAGACTGGAGGCAACGTGCGACGATACTTTGGCAGAAAGCTTCTTATTTACGGCTTGACCTTCTTTCTCGCGGTGACCATCGACTGGATGATCCCGCGCTTTATGCCCGGCGATCCAATCGCCAACATGTTATCCCGGGCGACGGTCAACGTCGAGAACGCCCAGTTGATGTACGATTACTTCGAGCAAGTCTTCGGACTGGACGTTCCCCTCTGGCGACAGTACCTCAATTTCTGGGCTGCGCTCTTCCGCGGCGATCTGGGGATAAGCGTCTATATGTTCCCGACGCCCGTGACCGAGGTGATCATGCGTGCGGTGCCTTATGACGTCTTCCTCCTGCTGCCGGCCATCCTGTTGAGCTGGTACGCGGGGAACAAGTTTGGCGCTTTTGCGGCGCGCAGCAAGTGGCTGGATAACACCGTACTGCCGATTGGCTATATCCTCACTGCCACGCCCTATATGTGGCTGGGCATTCTCCTGGCTTGGGTGTTTGGGGTCGTGTTGGGTATCTTCCCTCTGGCCGGCGCCTACGGGTTCGACGTGCGGCCCCAGTTCTCTTGGACCTTCATCTGGAGCGTGCTGAAGCACTGGTTCTTGCCGTTCGCGTCCATCTTCCTGGTCCGCTTCGGCGGCTGGGCGATCGGGATGCGGAACATGATCATCTATGAGCTGGATGCTGACTATTCCCACTACCTGGAGGCCTTGGGGGCGCCGAGAAAGTTGGTCAGGCAGTACGCCTATCGGAACGCGATCCTGCCGCAGATCACGGGCCTCTCGCTTGACCTGGGCATCATCGTCGCCGGTGCGCTCGTTACGGAGGTCGTCTTCTCGTATCCCGGCATCGGGACGCTGATTCTTCAGGCGATCCAGAATCAGGATTATTTCCTCCTTCAGGGGTGCTTCCTTTTCATCATCATTGGCGTCTTGTTGGCCAATTTCGTGATCGATTTTGTCTACGTCATTGTGGATCCCCGGACGCGGTTGGGGATGGTGGGTGAGACGGCATGACGAACACTACAGAGCGAACGCCTAAGGAGACGCAGCCTGAAAGGGCGACGTCCAAAGAGACGAGGAGCGAGTTCCTCTACTTCGCGCTCAGAAATAACAAGCTGCGGATTGGGCTGGCTGTCATTCTCTTCTTCTTGGTGCTGGCGGTGGTTGGCCCGTGGCTGACGGACTACGAACCGTACGCTTACGTGAATCCCGGGGGGGCACAGCCCCCGTCGGCCGAACATTGGTTCGGCACCACTATGTTTGGTCAGGACGTCTTCACGCAGTTCGTGCTTGGCCTCAGGTCCACGTTCATCGTGGGCGCGATCGGTGGCGGGCTGGGCACCTTGATTGGCATCGTGATCGGATTCACCAGCGGTTACCAGGGAGGCATCGTCGACGAGATCCTCAATGTGATCACCAACATTATCCTCGTCATCCCCACCCTGGCGATCCTCTTGATCATTGCGGCCTACCTTGAGGTGCGCGGCATCTTGATGGAGAGTATCTTCATCGGGTTCACGGCCTGGCCCTGGGCGGCTCGAGCCGTTCGATCTCAGACGTTTTCCTTGCGGGCTCGGGACTTCGTCGATCTGGCCAAGCTAAGCGGCCGGAACTCGTGGAAGATCATCTTTGGCGAGATTGCACCGAATATGATGTCGTACCTGTTGTTGACGTTCATCCTTCAGTTTGGAGGAGCGATCCTCAATGCTGCCACGCTGGACTTCATCGGACTCGGCCCGACGAACGCGGTCTCGCTGGGGCTGATGATGAATAACGCGGTCATGTGGGGCGCTCTTCTGCTGGGGGTGTGGTGGTGGTTCGTTCCTCCCGGTCTGGCTATTACGGCCATCGTCGGCGCGTTATACGTGACCAATGTGGGACTGGACGAGGCGTTCAACCCCAAGCTGAGGGAGATGTAAAGCGATGAGTTTGCATGCAGAGAGTCTTACCGTTTACTACCAAACCCTGAAGGGAGATGTGAGAGCGCTGGAGGATGCCACGTTTACCATCGCCGATGGCGAGATCATGGGGTTGGCTGGCGAGTCGGGCTGTGGCAAGACCACGCTGGCCAAGAGCCTGATCCGCCTGACCCCCCCGATGCGCTTCATCGAAGGGCGCGTGACCCTAGATGGGCAAGAGCTGCCGGTCTGGGATATGGAGGCGATGAGAGCGTTCCGGTTTAAGGATATCTCCATCATCCCCCAGTATGCGATGAACGCCATGAACCCCACGCGGAAGATCGGGAAGATGACGTCCGAGCTTCTGGAATCGCGCGGGGTGAATGCTAAATCCAAGTTGCCCGAGTTGAGGAGGCGGCTCGACCTGGTCGAGCTGACGCACGATGTGTTGGGCATGTATCCGATCGAGTTGTCCGGGGGCATGAAGCAGCGCATGGTGATGGTGCTTTCAACTCTCTTGAACCCTTCGCTCCTCATCGCCGACGAGATCACCTCGGCGTTGGACGTTTCTAGTCAGAAGGCGGTCTCGGAGATGTTGGTCGAGTTCCGGGATCGGGAGTTCGTCAAGGGCATGATCGTCATCACACACGACATATCGATCCTTTACCAGATCGCGGATAGCATCCTGGTGATGTATGCCGGGCAACTGGCCGAAAAGGCCCCTACTGAGGTGATCATCAATTCGCCGTTGCACCCCTATACGCAGATGCTGATTTCGTCGCTGCCCGAGGTGGGTGTGAAGTATGACGAAAGAAAGCTGACGGGCATTCCAGGCAAGCCACCGCTGCTGCTCGATCCTCCCTCCGGCTGTCGCTTCCGGGAGCGATGTCCCTTTGCCTTCGAAAAGTGCGTGGACGTGCCCCCGTTCCGGGAGGTTGAAGCGGGTCACTTTGTCGCCTGTTGGGAGGTATTCAAGTCCTATGCTTAAGCTTGACGGTGTGTCGAAGATCTACCAGACGGGGACGTTTGGCGGGAAAGACCTCTACGCTGTGAACGACGTCAGCTTCGATGTCGAAGAGGGGGAGGTCGTCTCCTTGATCGGCGAGAGCGGGAGCGGCAAGAGCACGATCGGGAAGATGATCCTGCGCCTGATCTCGATCAGCTCGGGAGAGATTAACTTCGACGGTGTTGATGTCTCCACGCTTGAGGGATCGGAGCTCAAGGCGTACTATCGAGAGGTCCAGGGCGTCTTCCAGGATCCATTCAGTTCGTACAATCCGGTCTTCAAGGCCGATCGCGTCTTCCGCCAGATCCGAGAGGAGTTCTTCCCCGGTATGGGGGACCGGGCGTGGAGCGAGAAGGTGGACCGGTCGTTGCGGGACGTAGGGCTCAACCCTGATCAGGTGCTGAATAAGTACCCTCATCAGCTCAGTGGCGGCCAGCTGCAGCGCTTCCTCATCGCCCGGGCGCTGCTACTGGATATCGACTTTCTGGTGGCGGATGAGGTGATCAGCATGCTCGATGCCTCCACCCGCATCGACGTGCTCAACCTGCTGGCCGATCTCAAGTCGCGTGGGCTGTCCATCCTCTTCATCACCCACGACCTGTCCCTGGGGTACTACGTCAGTGATCGAGCGGTGATCCTCTACAGCGGCTACATCGTTGAGATGGGCTCGGTGGAGAAGATATACGACAACCCGCTTCATCCCTATACCAAGATGCTCATGGCTTCCGTCCCCCGGCTGGACAAGAAGTGGGAGGAAGTGGAGATGGAGTTGAAGGCCAAGAAGTCAGGCCGCGCCGAGGGTTGCGTCTACTACGAGCGATGTCCCATCGGCGAGGATGCCTGTGCCCGACGGCATCCCGATCTGACGCAAGTGGAGGAGGGGCATCTAGTGGCCTGCCCCTACTACGAATCCGCGTGATCGTCTAGCTCGATTTATGTGTCAACGAGACCTTGCTTCCCACCCGGCAACTGGTGATGGAAGCAACATGGACGTTTTCGTGTTGCCATAGCGCTTTTCCTCCTAATTAGCGCGAGTCGCCGATGGGGGAACCGACGGGTGGTTGTCTATCCACCCAAACGTTCCCTCATCGGTCGGCTCAAAGCGTAGTCAGGACCCTCCGACGCCCCAGAAGCCCATCGCTTCTGGGGCGTTTCTTCATGGAGAGGCGCCATGGGTTCAGGGTACTAGCAGGGGGCATTGAGGGGATTCTGATGGAAATTGTCCCTTGACTCTCCAGCTACGGGAGGGTGTATAATGGAAAGTGAAGATCTTCAAAGGACGCCTTCGGGAGGTGGACGTGTTCAAAATCGGTGAATTCTCAAAACTCAGCCACGTGACGGTGAAGACGCTGCGCTACTACGATAAGATCGGTCTACTGAAGCCGTCCAAGGTAGATCGCTTCACCAGCTATCGCTACTACTCGGCTAGTCAACTGGGCCGACTCAATCGCATCCTGGCGCTGAAGGACCTGGGGCTCGCGTTGGACGAGATCGCCCGCTTGCTCGATCACGACCTGCCGCCGGAGCAGATCCGCGGGATGTTGCGGCTTAAACAGGTCGAGCTCCAGGAGCAACTCGAAGAGGAGCAGGCGCGGTTGGCCCGGGTCGAGCAGCGGCTGAGGCAAATCGAACAGGAGGAAAATATGTCTGAGCAGGAAGTCGCACTCAAGGAGGTCCCGGCCCGACCGGTGGCCTCGGTGCGCGATGTGATCCCCACGTTTAGCCAACTCGACCAGCTCTTCGGCGAGATCTTCGCCTACGTGGGGCACCATCGAGTCAGCCCATCCGGTCCACCGATCACGCTCTATCACGACGAGGCGTTCCAAGAGCAGGACGTTGACGTGGAGGTGACCGTGCCGGTGACCGAGCCCCTGCCGGATGGGGAACGGGTCAAATTCCGGCAGCTCCCCGCTGCCAAGATGGCCTGCATCGTCCATCAAGGGAGCTACGAGACCATCGGTGGGACGTATGGCCGGGTGATGGAATGGATCGAAGCCAATGACTGCCGCGTCGCCGGCCCACCCCACGAGATCTACGTGCAGGGGCCGGAGGCGGATGAGGATCCATCGACCTTTATCACGGAGATTCAGATCCCGGTTGAGAAGGCGTGAGGTATGACGCGTGGAGCGTAGTGCGCTGGTATCCAGGCTTGCGCGCGCTACGCTTCACGCAGATATAGTGAGAGGGAGATATGAAGAAAATGGTAATCACGATTGGGCTAGCTTTACTCGTCTTGCTCGTCATCGTCGGCGGCCTCGCTTGGTACTTTATGAACCAACCCCTGTATAAGCCGGGCATGGTTTGTGCGCAGAAGAACCTGCGGGCGCCGCTAGCGCCGCCGGAGCAGCCAGATGATCCGGCGTATTGGACGGTAGAGGAGGATGTCCAACTCTACCACTTCTCCGCCGGTGAGGGGCGGAACGTCCTGATGGTCCACGGCGGTCCAGGCTTCCCGGACCGAGAGGCCTGGCCGGGGTTGGAACCGCTGACGGAGGCGTACACGTTCCACTACTACGACCAGCGGGGGTGTGGTAAATCCACCCGGCCTATCGATACCCCCTCGGCCGGCAACTTCTATCAAAATATGCAGACGGTCGATCAGGCGCTGGGGCTTGGGGTCCAGTTGGCGGATATGGAAAGGATTCGTCGTATCCTGGGGGAAGAGAAATTGATTCTCATTGGTCATTCCTTCGGCGGTTTCCTGGCCTCGCTATACGCCGCCGAGTTCCCCGAGCGCGTCGAGGGACTGGTGCTGCTGGCTCCGGCCAACGTGCTCGTCATGCCCCAGGAGGATGAGGGCCTCTTCGAGGCGGTGCGTGAGCAATTGCCGGAAGAGATGCGCGAGGAGTACGATGCGTTTATGGATGACTACTTCAACTTTGGGAACGTCTTCTCCAAGTCTGAGGAGGAGCTGATCGACATGAACCGGCAGCTGGGTCGGTATCTTGCAGCCGCGGTGGATAGCGAGACAGGGGAAATCGAGACGGTGGATCAGGGCCGACCGGCGGGCTGGGGTGTCCAGGCGATCTATATGAGCATGGGGCGGCGCCACGACTACCGGGACGCGCTCCAGGCGGTCGTGGCGCCGGTGCTGATTATCCAGGGCACGGAGGATGCATTCCAATCGGAAGAGGTCAGCCGGATGTATGCCAATGCCTTCCCCAACGCCGAGCTCACTCTCTTCGAAGGCGCCGGGCACTTTCCCTTTGCCTCACACCCTGACGAGTTCGCGCGCGTCGTCGGCGACTTCCTGGGCGAGTTGGAGTAGCGCTGAAGACCAAGGAAGCTCGAAGTCTAGGTAAGCGGGCCTACGATCTGTTGGCCCCGGTGCTGGCCGAGCCTGAAACAGTTGCGGGGCCTCGCTTTCCTGCTGTTTCTTCTCGTAGTCGCATGCTCTTCTCAATCGACTATACGCTCATAAATGTTCTGCGCCGGGAGGAGCACACAGGCTCCTCCCGGTCTGTAGATGCTACTTCTCTTCCCTCAGCACCGCGACACGTTCCTCGACGGCCTGTGCTTCTTTCTGCAGGCTCTCCCGATACGCTTCGAGACGGGTGACTTCTTCTTCTTTGGACACAAAACGGCGTCCGAAGTGGGCCGATCCACAGCAGGCGCAATCTCCGCCACCGTGATGGCTTGTCGTTCCACAACACATGTTCTCTCATCTCCTTTCTGTTATGATATAAACATATTTACATTTACTAATATATTGACGCAAAAAAAAGACGTTCACTCTACGGCGAACTCCTCGCCTAGCGTCTTCAGAAGGACCGTACGGTACGCTGCCAACCCATCTTCGTCAAGCGAGTAATGGACGAAGCGCCCCTGTCGGGCGCCTCGGACGAGTCCTACCTGCCGCAGCACGCGCAGGTGTTGGGAGACGGCCGACTGTGTGACGCCCAGCTTGTGAGCCAGGGCGTTGACGCACAGAAAGCCTCTTCCGTTGCAACCCTGGACTGATCGCTTCCCTGCAGGCTGCTTGCCCAGCAGTTGGATCAACCGCAGCCGTGTGGGATCCGATAGGGCCTTGAATACTTCTGCCAACTCTTCTACGTCATCCATTCTTTGCGCTCGGCAATATATTAGTGCTTACTAATACGATGAAATTATATCATGGTCGCCGTGGGGTGTCAAGCGACTCGTCCTCATCGATCGCCTTGGGGCTGGGCCCGTCGCCGCCAACTCCGACGAGATTGTCGATTGAACGTTGCACAAAGCGTCCGCATGCGCTATGATGTGGAGCGAGAATCGCGATTCCATCAGGAGGAAAAGACGCCCTTGCCTAACAAGATCGCTCGCAGCGACATTCTGGCTCAACGCGACCACGTCTACCACCGCACGTCCCAGCGGCGGGTTCAGACGATCGAGCAAGCCCGCGCCTTCGTGGATGAGGTGGGCTTCTGCCACTTCTGGCCTATCAAGGGGGTCGAGATGCCCAGTCTCTTCCACGCCATCGCCGGACGGGAGCGTTCAGTCCCCAACAAACACAACGACCCAGACCTGAGCCGGTGCTGGGATTGGAAGGATCGCTCGCTCGATAAGCAGTGGTGGTACTACGGCAAGCTCTTGCGCCGGCGGGCCACGCTGGTCTCCCTGGAGATGTTGCCCCACTTCTATGCCCTCAGCGATAACTTCGGCGCGCTCGATGACTACCTCCAGCTTTACGAGGGGGGAAAGCTTTCCGTCGAGGCCAAGCAGCTCTACGAGGTCCTGCTGAAGCATGGGCCGCTGGATAAGATCCGGCTGCGGCGGGAGGCACACCTGAGCTCGAAGAGCGCCAAGAGCCGCGCCGACCGGGCGCTGACGGAGCTACAGGTGGGGCTGAAGGTCCTTCCCGTCGGTGTGGCCGACGTCGGGGCGTGGAACTACGCCTTCGTCTACGAGCTCTTCCAGCGCTGGTTCCCCGAGGTGCCGCAGCAGGCGCGGCATATCAAGCGGGCCGAGGCCCGGCGAGTGCTGGTGCAACGGTACCTGGATAACGTCGTCGCTGCGGACCGCGGGATGATCGCCAAGGTGTTCCACGTGCTCAAGTGGACCAAGCAGGAGCTGGAGCAGACCGTTGAGGCGTTGGTAGAGAAGGGAGCGGTGCGGGAAGCACAGGTCAAGGGTGTGAAGCACTCTCAGCTTGTTTCGAACCACGCTATGGTTCGGGGGAAATAGGGACTTGCCTATGAGTTTCGCATGTGCGAACTCTAGGCATCATGGGGCCAGTTGCCCAAGAAGCGCACGTCGAGGCCGGTGCCCTCGAAACGGCGTGCCAGCGCCTCGTCGGCTGTCACCAGGGGCAATGATAGCTCACGGGCTAGGACGATGTACGCCGAGTCGTAGGCTGTGCTGCCGTGTTGCACAGCCAAATCCAGGGCTGCTTCGGCCAAGGTTGCGGTTGGAATGATCTGCAGAGGTAGCCTGATGAGATCTGCTATGTCCTGCTGGGCAGCGTTTGCAGCGTAGCCAAATCGCTGCACGTATTTCCACAGGATGTTGGTGCATTCGATGAAGAACAGGTCGGGCACGTAGAACTGGCTCGGAGGATCGTCAGTCAGGTGAGCAAACAGTGCGTCGGCTCGTTCAGATAGGGGCTCGATGAGGAATAGTTTGATCCCTACGCTGGCATCAACGACGCAACTGTAGTTGTCTTTGCCGTCAGCCATTACCGCTCGCGGTCCTCACGGAGTAGCGTGGTGCTGTCGGGCGCGCCGACGGTGGTGGGTTCAAACGAACGACGGCGGCGGATCGATTCCAGAGAAAACTCCGAGGTGCGATTTGCCTCCTTGATGGCCCACTCCAGCAGCGTGATGACCTCGGCGCTCAACGAGCGATGCTGGGTTTTGGCTCTTTGTTTCAGACGCATGTACAGATTCTCGGGGACATTTCGTACGTGTAAGGTGGACATTTCATCACCTCCTGCCTGAATTATACCATTGCTGGTTGCATTTTGCAACCGAGAATGGATCGGCGTGGCCGATGTCGGGGCCGGGTACGACGCGTGCTCGTCCGGCATTATCTGGATACCGTCTTGGCCGCCGACCGTAAGATGGTTGCTAAGGTCTTCCACATCTTCCGCTGGTCCTCCCAGCAGCTGGGGCGCACCATCGAGGGCTTGCTCCAAGAAGGCTCAGTGCGCGAAGTGGCGGTCGACGGGTTGGATGGGCCGCGACTGCTCTCGACGCGTTGGAAGTAGTCCACGTTCACCACTCGGCGTTCTGCTGAGATTACCCTCCGCTCCTCCGCTCAACCTCAAAGATGGCCAAGCCCGTCCGCCAGTTGGCCGCCAGGTCGCTGATGGGCTCGAACGAGGGGGTGAGCAGGATCTCTCGCGTGATGTCGAGCCCCAACTGGTCGCAGAGTTTGCGGAAGTCGGTCACGGTGCAGAGGTGGACGTTGGGCGTATCGTACCATTCGTAGGGCAGCAGGTTGCTCTTGGGCATCCGCCCGCTGAAGAGAAGCTCCAAGCGGACGCGCCAGTAGCCGAAGTTGGGGAAGCTGATGATGGCCGTTTGACCCACGCGCAACATCTCCTCAATCACGTGCACCGGATCCGACGTTTGCTGTAGCGTCTGGCTGAGGATGACCACGTCGAAGGCGGCGTCGCGGTAGAACCGCATGCCCTCCAGCATATCGCCGTGATAGACGGCTACGCCGCGCTGGATGCACCGCAGCACGGCCTCCTCATTGATGTCGACGCCGCGGACCGAACACCCCTTGTTCTCTTCAAGCAGCGCCAAGAGCTGCCCATCCCCGCAGCCCAGGTCGAGCACGCGGGTTCCCTGTGGAACCAGCGTCTGGATGAACCCATAGTCCAATCGTCGCCTGATCGATGAATCCATCTACCGTCCCTTTCGGCGCTGGTGGCGGTGCGCATTAGCCAGAAAGCCGCGGATGGCTCCCGAAAGCCTCTCGCTGGGTAGGAGGAAGGCATCGTGGCCATAGGCATTGGGGATCTCCAGGAAGGAGGCCGGTACCCCGTTGGCGTGAAGTGCCTTCACGATCGCCTTTGATTCGGCGGTGGGGTAGAGCCAGTCACTGGAGAAGGAAACGACCATGAACTCGGCCTCCACCTCCGCCAGTGCCTCGACCAACGAGCGGTGACCGTGGGTCAGGTCGAAGTAGTCGATGGCCTTGGTGATGTAGAGGTAGGAGTTGGCGTCGAACCGTTCGACGAACTTGTGGCCCTGATACCGCAGATAGCTCTCCACCTGGAACTCGGTCTCGAAGTCATAGCCGAAGGCCTCCCGGTCTTGCAATCGGCGCCCGAACTTGGCCCGCATCTGCTCTTCTGAAAGGTACGTGATGTGCCCTACCATACGGGCGATGGCCAGGCCGGCCCGCGGCACGCTCTTGCCGTAATAGTTGCCATCGCGCCAGTTAGGATCTGCCATGATGGCCTGGCGTCCCACCTCGCCGAAGGCGATGCCCTGGGCGCTGTGACGCGCTGACGTGGCGATGGCTATCGCTGAGGCGGCCCGGTCGGGGTAGCGCACGGCCCAATCCAGGACCAGCATCCCCCCCATGCTGCCGCCGGCCACTGTCAGGAGCCGGTCGATCCCCAGGTGGTCAATCAGACGCTTCTGGGCCTTGACCATATCGCCGATGGTCAGGATCGGGAAGTCAAGCCCGTAGGGTTCGCCGGTTTCCGGGTTGACGCTCGCCGGGCCGGTACTCCCCTGGCAGCCACCGATCACGTTGGCGCAGATGACGAAGTACTGGTCGGTATCGAACGGTTTGCCCGGCCCGACCATGATCTCCCACCAACCGGGCTTCCGATCCTCAGGCGAGTGGTAGCCGGCCACGTGCGCATCGCCGGAGAGCGCGTGGAAGATCAGGATGGCATTGTCGCGGTCGGCGTTCAACGTGCCGTAGGTCTCATAGGTTTGCGTCACCGGGCCCAAGTGCCGGCCAGAGGCCAGCGCCAGCGGCTCCTCAAACGTCCACGTCTGCGGCTTCACCAGCCCGACGGTGCGTGCGTCATCAAGGTTCGGAGCGTTGCCCATCGATCTACTCGTCCTCGCTTGCTTGCTCCATCATACGACGGCACATCTCCCGTGGGTCGCAGCCATCCTCCGCCATTTGCTCCATCATAGGCTCCATCATCCCTGCCATCATCTGGGACATCATCCTGGGGATGGCCTTCGTCGCGATGATCGTGGCCACTGTGCCAATGATCGCGCCCACCACGAGGGCGCCTATCTGACCCGCGTACTGCGGTCGTCTCTCTTCCACATCCATATGGTGCTCCTCTCCTTTGATTCTGGTGCTCTCGCCGTCGGCGGGACCGCGGAGTAGTGGTTGAAAGGGACTCCTCTCAGAGCGCTGCCAGGGCCTGGTCGAGATCGGCCTGGATGTCGCCAATCGACTCGATGCCGATCGAGAGGCGGATGAAATCCGGCGTGACGCCCGCCGCCGTCTGTTCCTCCGGGCTCAACTGCTGATGGGTGGTCGACGCCGGATGGATCGCCAGGCTTCGCGCGTCGCCAATGTTCGCCAGGTGGCTGATCAGTTCCAGGCTTTCGATGAACGTCCGTCCGGCCTCCATTCCGCCCTTGACGCCGAATCCCACCATGCCGCTGGCGCCGTCGGGCAGGTAGCGCTCGGCCAGCGCGTAGCTGGGATGGCTGGCCAGATCGGGGTAGAGGACCCACGCCACCTTGGGATGATCCTCCAGGAAGCGGGCCACGGCCAGTGCGTTTTCCGAGTGGCGCGCCATGCGCAGGCTCAGCGTCTCGACCCCCTGCAGGATGAGGAAGGCGTTAAAGGGGCTGAGACAGCCTCCCAGGTCCCGTAGCAGACGGACGCGAGCGCGCACGGCGAACGTCTGCTCGCCGAACGTCTCGTAGAACTTGAGCCCGTGATAGCTGGGGTCGGACTCGACGAAGCCGGGAAAGCGCCCGCTATCCCACGGGAAGGTGCCGCCATCGACGATCAGCCCGCCAATGGAGGTGCCGTGGCCGCCGAGGTACTTGGTCAGGCTATGGACCACGATGTCGGCCCCGTGCTCGATGGGCCGGCAAAGCGCCGGCGAGGCGGTGGTGTTATCGACCATGACGGGCACGCCATGGGTGTGAGCCACCTCGGCGATACCGGCCATATCCGGCACCGTGAGCTTGGGATTGCCGATCGTCTCCAGGTAGATCACCTTGGTTCGCTCGGTGAGGGCCTCGGCGAAGGCCTGAGGCTCGTCGCTATCGACCCACACCGTCTCGATCCCCATCCGCGCCAGCGTGTTGGAAAGAAGCGTTACCGTGCCACCGTAAAGCCGCGTCGAGGCGACGATCTCATCCCCCTCTCCACAGAGCGTCAGTAGCGCTGCCGAGATGGCAGCCATGCCACTGGCGAACGCCAGCCCCGCGACGCCGCCTTCCAGGGCGGCCACGCGCTGCTCCAATACCTCCGTGGTCGGGTTCCCAATGCGGGTGTAGATGTTGCCGAACTCCTCCAGCGCGAAGAGCCGCGCGGCCTGTTCGGTATCCTCAAAGACGTAGCTCGTGGTCTGCCAGATCGGGACGGCGCGCGCTCGCGTCTCGGCGTCCGGCGCGTGGCCAGCGTGGAGCGCCAGCGTGTCAAATCCTTGCTCGGTCATTGTAGCCTCCTAGTCATTAGATCTACCTCGATAGTCATCCACCGCCGCCTGGATCGCTTCCTCGGCCAGCACGGAGCAGTGAACCTTAACCGACGGCAGCTCGCCCAGCACCTCCATTACGTCCTGATTGGTGACCTTCAAGGCCGCGTCGATTGTCTTTCCTTTGATCAACTCGGTGGCCACGGACGTGGTGGCGATGGCGGCGCCACAACCAAACGTCTTGAAGGCGACGTCCTCGATCCGTCCATCGCGGACCTCGATCTGGAGTTGCATCATATCGCCGCAGGCAGGGTTGCCCACTATGCCCACGCCATCGGGGCTCTCCAGCTCTCCCATGTTGCGTGGGTTCTGGTAGTGGTCAATCACCTCTTCCGTATACCAGCCAAAATCAGACATCGTTCAAATCTCCTTGATTCGTGATTGGGCCTATCTCTGGTCTTGGCTACGCCGGCTCGCAGGCCCTGGGTTGCTCCGAGTACGGGTTCTCTTCAGAAAACATCGACATCCTCCGCAGCCGTTCGACGATGGGCGACAGTTTCTCCAGCACGTAATCCACGTCTGCTGCTGTATTCGATCGACCCAGGCTGAAGCGGATCGAACCCTGGGCCACGCCGGGGGTGACGCCCATGGCCAACAGGACGTGAGAAGGTTCCAGTGCGGCCGAGGTGCAGGCCGAGCCGCTAGAGACCGCCACCCCGACCAGGTCCAACCCCATGATGATGGCCTCGCCCTCGATATAATCGAAGCTGAGGCTCAGCGTGCCAGGTAGCCGCCTGGTGGGGTGACCGTTGAGGTAGACGTGATCGATCTGGGAGAGAATGCCTGCGTAGAGCCGGTCCCGCAGGGCCGTCAATCGATCGGCCTCGGCGTCCATCTCCTCCAGGCAGAGGCGCAGCGCCGTAGCGGTCCCCACGATACCCGCCACATTCTCGGTGGCTGCACGGCGTCCACGTTCCTGGTGTCCGCCGTGGAGCAGTGGGTCGATGTGCACGCCGCGGCGGACGTAGAGCACGCCCACCCCCTTGGGGCCGTAGAACTTATGCCCTGAAAGGGAGAGGAGGTCCACGCCCAACGTCTCCACGTTGATCGGCAGCTTCCCCCCCGCTTGAACTGCGTCGGTGTGGCAATAGATGCCTCGCTGGCGACAGACCTTTGCGATCTCGGTGATAGGTTGGATCGTGCCTACCTCGTTGTTGGCCATCATCACGCTGACTAGGATCGTCTGGTCGGTCAGCGCCTGGGCCACGTCGTCCGGATCGACCATACCGTAGGCGTCCACCGGCAGGTAGGTCACGTGGAAGCCCTGCTGCTCCAGGTACTCACAACTCTGCAGCACGGCCTTGTGTTCGATGGATGAGGTGATGATGTGATTTCCCTGTTTCCGGTTGGCGAAGGCCACCCCCTTGATGGCCTGATTATCGGATTCCGTGCCACAGCCGGTGAAGATGATCTCCTTCGGTCGAGCGCCCAGCGCGGCCGCCACCTGATCGCGTGAGCGTTCAAGGGCCTGACGCGCCTGGATGCCGAAGGTGTGGAGGCTGGATGCGTTGCCGAACTCCTCCTTGAGATAAGGTCGCATCGCTTCCAGTGCCTCCTGGCGCAGCGGGCTTGTCGCGTTATGATCCATATAAATGCGTTTCATACGTCCTCAGCTTTCGTCGACTAAGACGACCTCGACGCGCTCGTCGTCGGTCACGCTCTTGACCTTTCGCCGCACCTGCTCGATCAACGAGCCGGCATGCGAGCACTCTGGGCGGATCAGGGCCATGCAGATCTCCACCCCATCGCCGTTGAGCCGGACATCGCGTACCAGGCCCAGGTCGACCACGTTGACGCCCGCCTCCGGCTCAATCACCTCTCGCAGGGCCGTGTGGATCGAGGCCTGGCGATCGGCGGTAAGCGGTTCCGCCTGTGGGGCGGGGCTCGGCCCTACGGACTGAGCGAGCACTCGCTCCAGCTCGACGACGCGATCCTCCAACCGGCTCTGCCGATCCAGCGTCTGGCTCAACGTGCGCAAGACCGGGTCGGGGAGTTCGGCGTGGGCCAGGGCCGTTTGGGCCCTCTCATCGCGCTTCTTGCCGGTGACGTGGGCCGGTACACCGACCACGGTCTCCCCCGATGGCACGGATTTGATCACCACCGACCCGGCGCCGACCTTGGCCCCATCGCCTACCGTGATTGGCCCCAGCAGGATCGCCCCGGCGCCAACGACGACGTTGTCTCCCAGCGTGGGGTGGCGCTTGATCTTCTCCAGGCTGGTGCCACCCAGCACGACGCCCTGATACATCAACACGTCGTCGCCGATCTCGGCTGTCTCGCCGATGACGACGCCCATGCCGTGGTCGATGAAGAAGCGCCGGCCGATGATGGCCCCGGGATGGATCTCGATCCCTGTCAGCCAGCGGTTGAGCTGAGAAAGGAGCCGCGCCAAGAAGAAGAACCGCCGTTGCCACAGCGCGTGGGCCACCCGGTGGATCCAGATGGCGTGGAGGCCGGGGTACGTGGTCACCACCTCCCATGCCGTGCGTGCCGCCGGATCCTCGGCGAAGACGGTCTGGACGTCCTCCCGCACGCGGCTAATGATCCCCATCGTCCTTAAAGATGCCAGTGCTCAGGTAGCGCTCGCCCGTATCGGGCAGGATGGCGACTACGAGGCGGTCTGCGTTTTCCTCCCGGGCGGCGACCTGCAAGGCGGCGAAGGTGGCCGCGCCGGATGAGATGCCGGCCAGGATCCCTTCCTCGCGCGCCAGGCGGCGGGCCGTGGCCCAGGCCTGCTCGTCGGTGACTTGGACGATCTCGTCGACCAGATCCAGACGTAGGACGTCCGGGACGAACCCGGCCCCGATGCCGGGGACCTTGTGTGTGCCGGGCTCGCCGCCCGAAAGGACGGGTGAGCCGGCCGGCTCGACGGCCACGATCTCCAGGTCGGACTTCCGCGACTTGAGCGTCTGGGCGATACCGGTGATGGTTCCTCCGGTGCCTACGCCCGCCACCACGAGATCGACCCCGCCGTCGGTATCCTGCCAGATCTCCTCGGCCGTGGTGCGGCTGTGGATCTCCGGGTTGGCCGGATTCTTGAACTGGTAAGGGATGAAGACGTGGGGGGTCTGCTCGGCCATCTGTTCGGCCTTCTCGATCGCCCCTTGCATCCCCTCATCGCCGGGGGTCAGGATCAGCTCCGCACCCAGGGCCTTCATCACCTGCCGACGCTCTAGGCTGGCCTTATCTGGCATGACCAGGATCAGGCGATAGCCTCGGGCGGCGCAGGTGAAGGCCAAGCCGATGCCGGTGTTGCCGCTGGTCGGCTCCACGATGACCGTCTCCTCACCGATCTGGCCCTCTCGCTCGGCCGCGTCGATCATATTGACGCCAATGCGATCCTTGACGCTGCCCAGCGGGTTGAAGGATTCCAGCTTGGCCAGTACCGTGTCGGAGCGCCCCGGCGTCAGCCGATCCAAACGAACCAGCGGTGTGTTGCCGATGGTCTTGGTGATGTCGCTGTAGATTCTCGCCATACTACGTTCTCCTTCCGGTTACTCTCTCACTTGCTGGGGTTCGAGTACTTCATTGCACAAATCCTGAAGCGTGATCGACGCCAGGAAGTCGGTCATTACCGTCGATAACTGCCGCCAGAGTGGGCGTGTGGTGCACCGATCGACGCGGCTACAGCTTGCATCGGCCTCTGGATCGACGCAGTCCACGAGTGCTACGGGACCTTCCACGGCCTGGACTACCTCTAGCGTGGTGATGGTCGCCGCGTTGCGCGCCAGCCGGTACCCGCCACCGGGGCCCTTGATGCCTTCCACCAGCCCCGCTCGCTGGAGTTGGCGAAACAGCTGAGCTACGTAGTCGGCCGAGATGGCCTGGCGCTCGGCGATGCTCTGGCGCGAGACCGGCTCCTCATCACTCTGCAGCGCCAGATCGATCAGCGCCCGTAGCGCATACCGCCCACGCGTTGAAACTTTGATCATTGTGTTCTCCTCATGTGCTGGGGCGATTATACAGCAGTTGAGTATATATGTCAACTATTTACCCCTTGACAAGTCTCGGCTCTGTGGTATCATATCGAAGCTTATCTATGCGTTCTCTGTTGTAGAGGATAAACTGCATGACTAGCTGCGTAGAATTCTGCAAAGCTTTGGCTGACGACACCCGACAGCAGATCCTGCAAATGCTACGGGAGAAAGAGATGTGCGTCAGCGAGATCGTAGAGGCGTTTGAGATGAGCCAGCCCACGATCTCCCATCACCTGGGTATCCTCAAGGAGTTTGGCCTGGTGAGTAGTCGGAGGGAGGGGAAGCACGTCTTCTACGTGCTTGAACGGGAGAACGTGATCGAGTGCTGTGGCAAACTCTTCGCCAAGCTCGACGCGCAAGAGATCGAGATATCGGGCATTCCCGTTGTCGAGTGACGCAGGTACTTTCACGATAGTTCTTTAGGAGACGAGGACGATGGCTCAATCAAACGGAGACCGGGCTCAGACTTGCTGTTGCGATGGAGCGCCAATGCCGGAAGCCGCGTGTGTGCCTGACGATCCGCTGGTGCACTCTCCGATCCACCGGACCACCAGTTCACTCACCATGGCGAATCACTGGGATCACTTCCTCGCTCGCTGGGGATACAGACGAAGCGAGCATCGGGTCGAGCCTGGGCTGTACGCGCTGGGGGCTCCCACCGCAGACACTCCCGTCCTCGTCACCGCCAACTACTCCCTCAGCTTCGACGCCTTGCGCTCGGCGCTAGAAGGCGTGGATGCGTACATCCTGGTATTGGATACTCGCGGCGTCAACGTCTGGTGTGCTGCGGGGAAGGGGACCTTCGGCACCGACGAGCTGGTGCGCCGCATCGAGGCGACTGGCCTGAGTGAGATCGTGGATCACCGGTCGCTGATTCTGCCCCAACTGGGGGGCGCTGGCGTGGCCGCTCATGAGGTCAAGAGACGCTCCGGCTTCAGCGTGGAGTACGGGCCTGTGCGGGCGGAGGACCTGCCGGCGTACCTGCAGACCCGCCAAGCCACCCCAGAGATGCGGCGCGTACGCTTCGATCTATGGGATCGCCTGGTGTTGGCGCCGATGGAAGTAAAGAGTACCTTTCTGCCGATGGTGATCGCGGCGGCCGTTCTCTTCCTCATCGCCGGGCCGCTGGCCGCGGTCGGCGCAGTCGCAGCAGTGACGGCCGGGACGGTTCTTTTCCCCATCCTCCTGCCCTGGCTGCCGACGCGCGATTTCAGTAGCCAAGGATTCATCCTGGGCGGGTTGATGGCGCTCCCCTTCGCTTTGACGATGCTCCTGGGCCGCCCAGAAGCATCCTTGGGGCAGCGGCTGGTTGGTGCGCTGATGTACCTGCTGGCCATGTCGCCGGTGACGGCTTTCCTGGCGCTTAACTTCACCGGCTCTACCACGTTTACCTCAAAGAGCGGCGTGCGCCGTGAGATGATGACGTACATCCGACCGATGGCCTGGACGTTTGGCAGCGGTCTCTTGCTGATCCTGGGGTACACCATGATTCGATGGCTAGGCCCTGTGTTACTATACTGAGGAGAAGAGAATGGCGGAAGAGACGATTCGCGCCCGGACGAATACGCTAACGTACGCTCCCGCACGCTGCATTGGCTGTGACATGTGCAGTGTGGTCTGCCCCCATGGGGTCTTTGCCTCCGCTGGACGGGTGGCTCAGTTGGTGCGGCCCGAGGCCTGCATGGAATGCGGCGCCTGCCAGCGTAACTGTCCCGCCGGCGCCATCACTGTTGATAGTGGCGTCGGGTGTGCGGCGGCCATGATCCATGCGGCCCTCACCGGCCGGGGGGAGCCCGGCTGCGGGTCGGATCCGGCGGAGCCGTCGTGTGGGTCGTCGGGCTGTTGTGAATAGTCGCCAACGCTTCTCCAAGAAGCACTCTATACACTGAGTCCTAGGTCTCCAACTGCATATGGTTCGCGTGGCGGTGTTGCGAATTCCGGTACTCGATACGACTGCCAAAATATCGCTTGGCCCAACACGCTGATTGCGCCTCGGCACCTGCTAACTTCCGTCCCCGATTCGTTGATCACCGTCTAAATCCCCCACATGGGGGAGATGAACTTCCCTCGATGGGCCTATGCCCGCTCTCTGCTTTGGACTATAATGGGAATGAGGAAGATCGCGCATCTAGCTTGAGAAGGTAGTCCAGTGAGCGCATCACGCACACGTCGATCCATCATGCCCTCCCGCTGGAGCAGCCTACGGGCCAAGTTCATCGCCTGGGTTCTTCTCCCCACCGCGGTCATCCTTGGCGCCGTCGCCGTGCTGACGTTCTACGCCTACCGCCAGGTGACCGAGGACCTGGTCTTCGAGCGGAACCAGGATCGGACGCAACTTCTGGCCGATCAGTTCGGGACCGGGGTGATGGACTACGCGCGCGTCCTCTCCCGTCTCGCCGCCACCGAGGAGATCCACGCCTTCCAGCCGATGTTCCAGCAGGCGGCGCTACGAAACGCCTGGGCCGAACTCGACCTGGACGTCTTCGATGGCGGCGTCGTCATTCTGGATACCTCCCACACTGTCGTCAGCGCCGTTCCAGATGGGCTCGACGTCGTTGGGCAGGACCTTTCTGGCCTCCGCTTTCTCTCCCAGGCCGAGCGTGCCGAGCAGCCGGTCTTGTCGGATCTTCTGGTCGATCAGATCGGCGATGGGCCCAGGGTCGGCATGGCACGCGTGATCCGCGACCCCGATGGCCAGCGGGTCGGCACCCTCGTCGGGCTCTTCCGCGCCGAGCGAGGCGCGACCCGTACCAGCCCGTTCTATCGCGATATCTGGAATCTCTACATCGGACGCCGCGAGGTGGCCTACGTGGTGGACGCCCAGGGCCGCGTGATCTTCCACACCGATACGTTCTTCATCGGCGAGGATTTCTCCGCCCAGGAGCCCGTGCGCCGGCTGCAGCTGGGCCAGTCGGGCGTGATGCGCACCCAGGATACCGAGGGCCAATCTGTCGTCGCCGGCTACAGTCGCGTACCGGGGACCGGGTGGGGGCTGGTCTCTCACGAGCTTTGGGCCGATCTGATCCGCTCCAGCCGTCCCTACGTGCGCTTCATGTTGGTCCTGCTGGCGCTGGGCGTCCTCGTTCCGGTGGCGGTCGTGACCGTTGGCACGCGCCGCATCACCGGCCCCATCGACGGGCTGATCCGCGCCGCCAGACAGATCGCCGCGGGCGACTTCGACCACACGATCGAGGTCCGCACCGGTGACGAGCTGGAGGTCCTGGCCGATCAGTTCAACCATATGGCCGGGCAACTCGCCAATTCCTACGCCAAGTTGGAGCAGCGGGTGACCGACCGGACGCGCGAGCTGGCTGCCCTCAATGCCGTCTCAGCGGTGGTCAGCCGGTCGCTGGAGCTGGACGACGTGCTGGGAGCGGCCTTGGACGAGACGCTTCATGTGATGGGGATGGAGGCTGGCGCGGCCTTCCTCCTGGAGCACGACGAGACGCTCGTGCTCCGGGTCCATCGCGGCCTGTCGCCGCGCTTCGTCCAGGGGATCGAGCCCATCCCGCTCTCGGCCAGCGTGGCTTCTCAGGCGGTCGGCGAGGCCGTGCCGGCGGCGCGAGCGGTGGTGGATTACCCGCCGGGGCCGCTGAAGGCGTCGCTTCAGGCCGAGGGGCTGGAGACGGCCATCAGCGTGCCGTTGGTGGTCAAGGGGGAGGTGTTGGGCGCGCTTAACCTGGCGGCGTCCGAGCCTCGCCAGTTCGCGCCCGCCGAGTGGACGCTCCTGGCGGCGATTGGCCAGCAGGCGGGGGTGGCGGTGGAGAACGCGCGGCTCTATCGCCAGGCCGAGGAGACGGCCGCCACCGCCGAGCGCAACCGCCTGGCGCGCGAGCTCCACGACGCCGTCAGCCAGACGCTCTTCTCGGCCAGCCTGATCGCCGACGCGCTCCCTCAGCTTTGGGAGCGTGATCCCAGGATCGCCCGCGAGCGCCTGGCGATGCTCCGCCGGCTCACCCGTGGCGCGATGGCCGAGATGCGCACGCTCCTGCTGGAGCTGCGCCCGGCGGCCCTGGCCCAGGTCGAGCTACCGGACCTGCTGGAGCAGCTTGGGCGGGC
>Ga0207797_1000722_pt1 | contig 25235 bp, 24 predicted proteins | sample PRCRCaboRojoPR_6_FD_187275 | JGI IMG/M metagenome (GOLD analysis project Ga0207797, IMG submission 187275) | Marine sediment microbial community from Cabo Rojo, Puerto Rico - PR CR 10% Liquid 1 (SPAdes) | ecosystem: Environmental > Aquatic > Marine > Coastal > Sediment | place: Cabo Rojo, Puerto... | reverse complement strand
CCGGTGTAGGGCCTGGGCGCGGGGGTGGCGGTGGCCACCAGGGCCTCGCAGTGAAGCGTGTAGTTCCCCTTGCCAGCGACAGGTCCCACCAGGACGTAGGTCCAGCCTTCGTAGGCCGAGATCCAGTCGAATGACGAAGTCGGGTTGCCTGGGGACGTGTTGTTGTTTCCCCCGATGCCCCTCCGGTTGTCGTCGTAGACGATCATGTTGGTATCGAGGTTGCCTTGCGGAGCCGAATCGCACTGATACCGAACGCCGGGCTCCACGTAGAACCTGAAGAAGTCGTTATCGTCCTCCTCGATCACCCCGTTGACCATGAAGCCCATCACCAGCTCCGTGGCTTGATCGAAGCTGTCATTCGGCTCCCCCTCAATCGAGGTGGTTGGTGTTGGCTGCGGGGTCTGTGTGGGCGCCGCGGTCGGCGTGCTCGTCGCTCCCCATTCCAGGATCGTCAGCTCATACTCGCATGCCAACCCCTGGACCTCCGAGGTGACGTGCACGTAAACGTACATATCAGCGCCGGGCTGAAACTGCACCTGGGGAGATGGATCACCCGGGCCGCCGTCGCTGGCACTGGTGAGCTCGGCCCTGGTGCTGTCATAGATCGTCAGTTTCGGATCGCCGGCCGTCATCGAAGCCTCGATCTCGTAGATACGCCCGCCAGTCAGACGCACCCAGAACCAGTCCTCGTCAGCACTGTCGTGCAGCGATAGATCCGACACTGTCTGCCCGATGCCCACAGCGACAGCGTCTTCCGCTTCGTCGTTGGGCTCATACCGGTCCCATTCGCTGGGCGTGGGCGTTGTCGCGGGGGTGGGTTCCAGCTTCATCTCCAGCAAGGTCAGATCGTACTCACACACCAGCCCCGCGACCTCCGACGAGACGACGACGTACACGTACTGATCGCTGCCCGACTCCATCTCGATGATGGGGGATGGATTCCCTGCCCCACCATCTCTTGATTCTGCATGAAGCGTCGTCCCATCGCTGGCATAGATGCTCAACTTAGGGTCGCCGCTGAAAGTAGCAGCCTCAAACTGGTACGGACGTCCACCCGTCAGCCGCACCTTGAACCAGTCCTCGTCCCCGCTCCCGTGCAGCGTCAGGTCCTGGATTGTGTGCCCCAGCCCAACCAGCTCAGCCTCCCCGGGTCCGTCATTGGGCTCGCAGCCATCAGGATCTGCCAGGTTAGGCGTCGGGGAAGGGATCGGGGTGGGTGCGGACTCCAAAACGGTTAGCTCATACTCGCAGAGTAATCCTGCGACCTGTGAGGTGACAGAAACATAGACGTGGCCGCTGTGATCCGCCCGGAGCGTGATCCGGGGAGAAGGCTGCCCGGGCCCCCCGTCATCCGCCTCGGCGATCAAGGTAGTGCCGTCCGCGTCGAAGATCTCCAGCTTCGGATCTCCGCCTCCTGTGATGTGGGCTTCTAGTTGATACTCACGCCCGGCCGTGAGACGCACCTTGAACCAGTCCTCATCGGCCTCGTGGAGAGTCAACCAACCAACCGTGTAGCCCACGCTGATCGGCTCGGCCTGGCTCGGGTTGTCGTTAGGCTCGTGTTCGTCCCAGCCATTGGGTGTTGGGGAAGGACCTGGAGTCGGCGTTGCAGTTGGCGTAGGCGTAGGCGTCGGTGTCGCTGTGGCCTCTACCTCCAGGAGCTCGAGACGGTACTCTCCAAACAATCCGGCGACCTGGGATCGCACCTCGACGTAGTACCAGCCGGTGCTGCCGACGGTGAACTCGACGCTGGCTGAGGCGTCCCCCACGCTCGCGTCGCGCGACTCGCGAATCTTGCTGAGCCCGTCGTTGTATATGGACAACATCGGGTCGCCTTCAGACGCTCGCATGGCGTTGAACCGATAGGTCCACCCTTCCTTGAGCCATACCTTGAACCAGTCCCGGTCCCCGCTGTGCAGCGTCAGCGCCCGGATCGTCTGCCCCATACTCACCGTGGTTGCCTCTGATGAGTCGTTGTTCGGTTCGTAGGCGTCCCACGTGTCGGGCGTCGGTGTCGGCGATTCATCCTGGGCTTGCGCCGCGTGCGGTGTCATGAGAGCGGTGGATACCGTCCCCAACAGCAAAGCTACCGCTACGATCGCTGACACCACTGCCCCTCGTTTCTCCATTTTCCCACTCTCTGGCTACACTATTTGACTCATCGACTCTATCGACCGCATTCCAGATCTCAACCAGCCTTGACGCTGGAGACTCCCCCAGGTAACCGTGCCACCCCACGCTGTCTTCCCACTTAGAAAGCGAGGTAAGGGCCAAATCGCCCACACACCAGGTCCCGGCCGCGGGCGACATTGCTGCCGAGCCTCCGAGGAGGCTCCGTTTTGAGGATCACGCTCACGGCTTTCTTCTGTCCATCATGCCGCCAACGACGTGCAAGGTGAGTCACCACTTCCTCCGCCTTTTCTCGCTCCTTGCGGAGCACATAAACCTCGATGTCGAGATCAGCAACGAAGCCGAAGTTGACTTCCTGTAGATTGGCGCCTACCTGCCATCCGAGAATCGTCAGGCCAGTTTCTTCCAGCTCTGCCATCAGGCTGTCAGCCATGTCGATTCGCTGCTCCAGGTCGGCCTGGCGAGCTTCGGAAGATCCTTGATTCCAACGACGTCGCCGTAGAGGAGCGAGCAGACGACGAACAGCTTGCGTAATCCGGCGTACGTACATGGGGGTTGGGCTGATAAGACATCCTCCCTTCACTTGGGTCGCTTCTTCCATACCTACCTCCAGCTCCTACGAGCCCCGATGCTATCTGAGCTGCGTCTCCTTGAAAGTAATGCTTGAGGGCATGAAGTTGGCCAGTTTCTTCGCACTAGCCGCCAGGTAGTCTCCTTCAGGATCGAGGATCTGCTGCCTCACATCGCCCCCGCTGTGTCCCGCTTTGCGGGCCGTCACGACCAGGGAGTTGTAAGCCCCGAAACTCGCTCCTAACTGCTCTACATCCAGGTTGAGGCTCTCGGCTACGGCCTGTGCCCCGGCGCCTTTCGCCCCGCCGGCGTGGTCGACGGCGTAGGCGACGGCGCCTGCTAGATCCTCTCTAGTGATCGTCCGTTCTGGCATCACCTCCTCGCTGATCACGCCCACAGCGGCCTTTCGTGCAGCCGTCTCCGTGACCAGCAGTCTCCTTGTTTCCTCGTCGAGGTTGTCAAAGATCTGGCGTCCGAGGTCGCTGTTGAACGATGGCCGACCTTGGTCGTCAACGAAATGCGATGCCACGGCCTTCTCATCTTGCCCTTCGCTGCGTAGGTCCTCGGCAAGCTCGCGCACCGCATCAGCGACCTCATTGGCCCACTCTTGGCCGAACTGGGCAATGCCCTGTTCGATCTCCTGTTTCCAGGGAGAATCTTGGTCCGGCTTGAACAGCCGTATCGTTGCACCGACAGATGCATTTGCCGCGGTCGGTGCCTGGGCCTGCCCACTGCCATGAGCACGCCCTATGCTATGCCTCCTTATGCCATCCCTCCCGCTGCGCTGTCTATGGTCTCCTTGAAGATCTGTGGAGTCCTGTGTGTCATCTCTTTCTCCTTCCTGTTGCGAACTTCCATACTTCCTCTCGATCCGTTCCCGACGACGTCGAGCGCGGTCGAGCGCATATACGGCTCCAAAGGGCGAGCGAGACGACAGGCCGACCATTGTGGCGTCAGCGCCCTGTAGCCCAGCCATCATCTCGCCTACACCATCCTCACCTCCAAAAGTGCCCATCGCTGCCACAGCAGTAGCTGGGCCCTGTAGGGGCGTTCCCTGCATAGCCATGCCGCCCGCGATGCCCAGGCCGGTCCTGACCATTCCTTTCCGACGTTCTGTCTTCTGCTCATCTTTGCTTAGATCGCTGAATGATTGCCCTGCCTTCAAAACCACCGGGGCAAGGTGAGGCACGCCGGCAGCCGTTGCAATGGCAGCGCCACCGAGCCCCATAGTTATGCCCGCGGCAGACTTCGCAGTGTCGACCGCCTTCCCGATGGGCTCCTCCACACCTATAGCTTGAGCCACAGATCCAGTAGCGGCGGTGAAGGACGACTTCGCCGCATTCCAGGCCGACTTGGTCCCGAAGTAGTAGAAGATGTTGGCGAGCAGGCTCGCAGCCACCATCATCGTGAGTGAGTGCGTTGTAGCGGCAGTGACCAGACCCGAGACGCCTACGGCGATCAGCATACTTGCCACCACGTAGTTGACGAAAAGCATGAGGTACTGCTGCAGTAGCTGCCCGACGATGGCCTGTGTGGGGCGGAAAAGCCCGAACACCAGAACAAACGGCATGGAGACAAGGAGGATCATCCCTCCAATCGAGAAAAGGACTTCCATTGCCGACTCAACTACGGAGGCCCAGGACAAGGGCCCGGACAAGAACAGACGCACGATACCCTGCCAGCCTCTCTGAATGGCATCGGACCGCTGGCTGTCACTGAGGGAGGTGATCGAATCGTGAGGGAAGAACATGGCCTCGAAGCTGGCTGGCAGCGAGGGCATCATCGCCTCACTGGCACTCGCGCCTAGCGCACTCAGAGCAGCATCGTAGGACGAGATGCGCCCGTGTGGTGGTGCCTTGTCCTCCAGGTTGAAGTGAGCCCAAGGCTCCGTTGGTGATGGGGCCGCAAAAACACCGCCCATGCCACCCCCGCTGTCAATGGCTGAATAGGCCTGTTCGTACAGGGCGCTGGCTACTCTGCCCCGGAAGGACTCTACCGAGGTCATCGCGCTGGCCCCGTATGTCAGCACCAGGCTAATCAGGATGCTGTACTTAACCACTTGCTTCAGGTCGACGATGCTTAGATCCAGGAAAGAGCCCAGCAGGGACAACGCCGCGAGGATCAGTGCAAACCCCACGGCTATGCCGAAGAGGTTACTGCTTTCGACATAGGCGATAACCTGGGTAGCCACTGCGGGGAGGATACTGGTCGACAGGACATCGGAGACACGGGAGAAGACGTTGGCAATCGCCATCATCGTCGTGTGCGGCTGCCAGGCGTAGAACGCTATACTCCACTCTATCTGGTACAGGGCGTTGTCAAGAGCTCGCCCGATCTGCCAGGGCATCGGTGGCCAGGGTATCAAGCCCGTGACAGGGAGCACTACCCCGATCAGAACGCCTTGAGTCCCTCGCTTCATCGAGGCCGCTCCTTCCGAATGCGAGATAGGAGATAGGCAGCCGCTATTGCCATGCCCAGCCCGCCCACGAACAGCAGGATGCCTACGATCCGTGCTGTGGGGTCCGTGGAGCCGTCTTCAGGTTTCACTGTCGGCGACAAAGCCAGCGTTGGCGCTGATGACTGAGCTTGACCCGGCAGTTTCGTGGTTCCGGCGATGGCGCCCTCCGCTCCCGGAATAAGGGGCTCGTCGTGAGAAAGGTGATCCATCGGATTCACTGGCTGCGGCATGTCTCCAGTGGGGTCAGCGTCCATCAGCGGCTGGAGTACACCGTCCTCGTCCATCGACAGTACGAAACCGGATGTGGAGTGTGGTGGATCGTGCCATACCGCCAGAGGACCGAAGTAGTACTCCTCGATCCCGCTCTCCATCGCCTCAACGTTGACGTCCCCAACGGGATCGATGGGATGGCCATCGATCTCGCCGCCCAACCGCACCTGGTAGACGCCGGTGGGGAGATCGACCTCGCAGTCGCCGGAGTTCCCCGTCGTGCAAGCCCCTGCGACATCCTTTCCCTCGCTGTCACTCAGTATGATCTCAACGCTGGCTAGGGGAGATCCATCAGCTCTGCGTACCCGAATCCGCAGCGGGTAACGTGTCGGAGGCGGGGGTGTGCCAGTCACAACCGGCGTCATCCGCAAGTCTGGTACCAACGCCGGTGCCGCCAGGACGCCGCCTCCACTGGCCATGTCAACGGGCTCCACGCCGGCCACCGGCCCCCTGGCTCCCCCCTCGGGGACCGCTGACCAATACTGAAACGGATCGACGGGTACGTTGTTGACTCGGATCTCCCAATGGAGGTGAGGTCCTGTCGAGAAGCCCGTACTGCCGATCTCCCCCACCTTCGAGCCGGAGTTGCACATCCCGCGTACGTGACAGAAGTCAGACTGCGCAAATGAAGACAGGTGAGCGAAGTACATTTGGATCGTCTGGCCGTGCTCGCTCAGGATGACTCTGGCAAGGTTGCCGTAACCCGTCCCGGTGGAATGGAGGAGTGCCCCGCTCATCGGCGTGAAAACGGGGGTTCCTTCGTAACAACTGTAGTCGACACCCGTGTGCCAGTAGGGCTGGTCAGATGGGCAACGACTCCCGCCGGCAACCCCTGTTGGAAATCCGCTGCATCCGAAGCCTCGCGTGATCCTCAGACAAGGAGGGATCGTCACGGGCGTATCGCCGTTTGAGTGCCCCACGTACGCATTGCCAAACATTCCCATTGCGCCTGCATAGCCACGATAGCTGTTAGGCTGAGCTGGAGGGTTCTCGATCTCCGGATAGAATCCTTCGGGCTCTTGGGTGACACTGCACTCGCCAGGGACCTTGCTCAGCCAGTCAATGTATATGGCCGTATCGCCACCGGTGTACGTGCTGGCGTTGAGCCCCGCTGTCCCAGCTTCTGACTGATAACCTGTGGTCATCACGCCTAGCAAAGGATCGCTGGGACATCCTTCGTAGCAGATCGGGACCGAGATCCCCCTGATTTCACCTGGGCCGAAGTGGGAATTGGGGTACTCGTCGCCGGGGAGACGGTCTAACTCGACGGTGTAGATCTTGTTGTTCTCCTTGCATCGCATGAAGGTCTGAGCCGGTAAGTCGAAGTCGATAGGCGACTGAGAGATGTTCCTCACCTCGAAATCGTACCGGAAACAAGGTCCACCGAGATGCCCAAAACCCATGAGCATCAATCCGATCGTGCCAGGCTGAGGCGGTAGGGGCGTGCCGCCATCCGTCGTATCCACCGGCATCGACGTCGGCCGCATAGGAATCCATACGCGCTGGTGCCAGTGGAAGGGCCCGCCCGTCATCGTGAACAGCGTCGGCGTCGGATGAGGGCCTGGGTTTGAACAATTCAAGGCTCGGCGCTGGCTCGGTAGGCTGCACCAGCTGGGATATGGCCCTGCGCACTCATCCAGTCCTGGCTCCTCCATGCACATGCACTGACAGTCTGGTGTCGGTGACGGCCTCGGGGTTGCCGAGGCACATACCCAGTACGGCGGAAATGAGTCGAGTCCGTACGCGTCGTATTCCGCATCGCCCATGCCACTGCCATAGCAGGCCAACGTCACCAAGACCAGCAGTGCTGCCGCTATGAGGATGCTGCGCCTTCTAGCTCTCACCTTGCCCCTACTGGTAGTAGTCCACCTGGGCCTCTTCGCCTTCCCGTGATCCGCCCAGTGCCGGCCCGGAGAAGAACCCGTCTGTCGACATCGTTGTCACGAATATGTCGGGAGCTCCGCTGTCGTCGATGCAGGAGAGCGCCATCGTTACTATCCGTCCGGCGCTATCAACTCGAAAATGCTTCTGGGGGCAGGCCAAGTCGAACATGCGAGGCGCTCCGATAAATGGGACCTCCAGCTGATCCACCTGGTTCTGTTCCGGCCACACGCCACACGCTTGCCCTGGTATCCAATGAGCCTTCGACAACATCACCGAGGGGAAGTAGCTGCTGTCCCGCGCCCAAACGACTGCGTAAGGGCCCTGCGTCGTCGGCACCGCCGCAACGTCCAGGACCGCGGTGCGTGTGTTCTGCACCAGACACTCCGACCAGCTGTGTCCGCCGTCCAGCGACCGGGCGATGACGGCCTTGCCGCCCGCCCGCGCCAGACCTGCAATGAGCTCGCCCTTGCCGTAAATCAGATCCACGCGGTTCGCTGCAGCCAATGACGCTACCGGACCGCCCGGTAGACGATGTACTTGTCCGGCTGCCGACATGACCACCACGGCGTTGTCTGTCCTCACTGCATCATAGTCTCCCCCGCTGGGTCCCAGGGAGATCGGCGCGTCCCAGTCGCCGTTGGAGCGTTGGTGCGAAGCTCTTAGCAGATCTCCGTTGTCCCAGAGCGCCCAGGCATATCCGTCCGGGCCCACTACGACAAACGGGTCCTTCCCAACCGGAGAGGAGCTCGGTGCCGCCCAGGACACCCCGCCGTCATCCGAATAGCTGTAGCGGCCCCCGCCGGCAACGTGGATGCGCAAATGAGGGGAGATGCCTACGCCAGCCCGGGTCTTCACGCCCAGGACCTCCTCCGTGCTCACCGACTTCGTGCCGCCGCCCGTGAAGATCGTGATGAAGTGATCCCACGTCACGGCCCTCATCCGCGGTGCTGCAGCCACGCGACCGAGGTCCTCGCTGTAGGGCGACAGTGTGATGTTCTGAGGAGACGAAGAAACGCGCAGCGCAGGTCCACCGCCCTTCGCAGACACACTGGTGGGCAGAGGAGTCGGTGATGGCCCGGGGGTGATCGTCGGCGCTGTTCGGCCCGGCGTACAGGTTGGGAGAGGGGTGGGCGACGAGTCCGATGCCGGCGCGGGGATCCGGCCGAGGGCCGGATCTAGCACTGTGGAACCCTTGGACTCCATGCCATAGGGAATACACGGCCCATCATATCCCTTTCCGCTCGCTTCCTGCGCCCCTGCTGCTACCAGCGGCGGGCTCGGCTCGCCGCCCGTGCAGCTCGTTGTGCCTCCCAAGCAGATCCCTGCCAGCAAGGCCACATAGAAGACTGTTGCCCATGATGCCCAGTTACGCATCACGCAGCTCGTATGATCTCGGCCCCGTGCGCCTGACTCGCCGCAGCGTACTCCAGGGCACCCCGACGTTCGGACGATCCGGTATGCCTATGCCCAACCGGTCTACAATGCCAGGAACTCTTCGCCTCGACACTCCCAAGAAGGAAGCTATCTGACCTGAGTACAGCACAATGCGTCCCGCTGTATCCTGTCCAAAAGCTCGCTTGAGATCGCCAATCGCTAGCGTTCTATACCCACCACCGTCACGTTTCGGTGACACCCCGGCGCGGTCTAGATATTCCTCAGTCTTCTTGCGACACGCACCAAGAGCTCGCTTCACCTGCTCAACGGAAACTAGAATGTCCGGATCTGTCACGTACGCCCAAACAGAGAGAACGGGGTCATGTGTTAGCGCGGCAGCTAGACCGCGGGGATAGTCGGATGTGCCGGGGTGATACTCAGCATAGGGCGAGGACACGACGCTGCCTAGCTTTTCCTCAAACCACGAATCGAGATAGGGCTTGTATCGGCCGTAGCGAGGCCACATCTCATTGACATCATTCCTGCCTGGGTAGTACGCCCTGTGGCCCCCATCGTGATCCATAGAATAGACCACAACGCGTTCGTCATCGTCCATCACGTGGAAGAGGACCTGCTCCATAGCCTGCTCCTGACAACAAAAAAGCCTAACCACACTGGAACGAGAAGACGAGGATATGCCCCCTCTTTCCACGTGACTAGGCTGTAGCGGTTATCCCGGGCTTTAGCGGTTATCCTATTCTCTGCGACACGGCTGATAGGCGTTAGCGGTTATCCCAAGGCTTTAGCGGTTAGCCAAATCTTATATGAAGGTTGTCAGTTTTGATCCGTTCCTGTTCACCTCTACTTGGTCAGGCAGCTCATCGATGGCGTCACACTCCGACGCAAGGAAACACAGATAGTCAACCAGGGGCCGCCCTGGCCAGTAGCTCAAGCCCGCCAAATCAAGTTCTTCGTCGCCCCGCCACAACCGACATTGGGCCAGCAAGCAGTTCCCTGCACTCCCCAAGACCTCATACAAGTAACGCTTGTACCCTATGGTTTCGATCCGACGGGCCTTCCACAGATTGACGAACTCCCACAGGTTCACCTCTTGCAGCCCGTACTCCAAGAGTACGTTCAAGGCTGCTACAGTGTGTCGTACATGCTTGACGGGCACGTCTTCCTTTGCCAACTCACCGACCAACGCTTCGTACTGCTCTGCTACTCCAGTGTGCTCTGGGCTACTCAGCGATATCATGCTGCCTGTTACTTATCCTTCCTCTATGAGAAAAGGAACCTTTGGCGCCGTCCACGCCCCATCAGCGCCCTCATGGTCCCGCTCATCTACATTTGCAGGACCATAGCGCGATAGGGGTAGTCAACTATTGAATCAACCATAGTGTCAGCTATTGAATCAGCCATTGAGTCACCCATTGAATCACCCCCCCCAGGGACGTCGGAGCGGATTCTAACGGTACCCCGTGTCATCGAGCGTTTCATGGGGTGTTTCTAGTACGAAGGTACCACCGTGCAGTACGAAAGTAACCCCTGCTGTGTGAGATTCCTCATGCGATTGCTTGTCGACTTCAATATACGCTATCCTAGAAGTTAGTTTCAACTGTGGGAAGCGGACATTTCGGCCACGCTGATCACGAGCTGGATGAACGTCTCTCAACGTCCATCTGGAAACCGTTACCAGATAAGCCGTCAGTCTCCACATTTCGCACGCTGCCATTTCGCACGTCGTCGTCCTACAGAGCACACCATTGACAATATCCAAGGCCGCGGACACACTCCGCCTCAACCTCGAACGGGGACAGCCACAGGCCAAGCTCATCCAGGAGATCGATCAGACTGCCGACGATGCCGTCCATCCGTCGACGTTTCTCCCCCAACTTGATGTACCGATCAGTCCGCTTGGAGATAACAGGGCAGCCGTACCCTCGATGATCTGAAAGAAGAATTTTGGAGGACAGAGGGTCGTCACGCCAGGTGTACTACGGACTTGGCGCCAGATCTCAGGATATATCGACCACGCTAGGTGAACCAGGATCGTGGGGCCCATGCCTCCGCTGAGGTCTACGCACACGTTCCCGCGCCAATGATCATGTCAGTGACGATTGGCCTTGACTAACGTGATCTTCGTATCGAGCGGGAGGGACTGTCGGGCCAGGAGTTCATCTGCCAATATCTTCTTCTCGACCGTAGGCCATCTGTTGATGAGAACACTCTCAGCTTGACGGCGATCATCTGAGCACCTCGTGGCCCACCGCAAGGTCCATCACGTTCCTGCTGTTACGTCCGCTGAGGAAGTACCGCTTCCAGTCCCCGTACGTCATGTCGAAAGCTCCTTCACCCTCCACGCGGAACAGAAACTCATCTTCCATCTCCGGGCGATTCAGCAGCTCTATGACACGTTGCGGTAACCCATCGAGTCCATGCTGGGTAAGGAGATGAGTCGAACTGAAGTACCGTACAGGGTTTCCGCAGGAAGGGACGAACAGTCTTTGCTCGTATTCGCCAAAGCACCCCTTGACGGAGGCAAGCTCGCAGGCCGGCTTGCGAGGCCAGCGCCCCGAGCTCGGTGGGGTCTCCAGGCTGTATAGCGCATCCTGATGGTAAGCCCAGTAGAGATATCGTGAGAGGGGGCTAAGTTCCTCAATGTCGCACTCTGTCCCGCCCGTGAGCACCGAAACGTTCCATTCAATGACAATCAATCCGCGGTCCGTAGAAACCACGAACTCTCTCTGCATCGAAGCTCTCCTAGCTAGCACCGTTGCCCAACACGTCTCTGTGGTCCGAATAGCCCATCAGACGCTTCCGCCTATTGCGAGAAACCTTGGCCCATAGGTCGAATGCGGCGTTGGCCGCGGCATCGTCATCGGCTATAACGCGGACCATGTTCTCATTGAGGGAGGGATTAGTCTCATTGTGTCCGTTGAGACCGAACACCGTCTGCCGCAGCTGCTCGGGGTTCATCTGGCCCAGTCCCTTGTATCGCTGGATCGAAGTGCCTCGTTGCCCCCCAGGACTCCAGAATCTGGTCACGCTGACGGTCGCTGTGTGCGTAGTGTTTTCTTGTCTCGCTTCACCAAGCATAGTAGGGCCTCCGGCACGTACAACTGCCCGGCCTTGACCATAGGCCGCATCAGCTGCCAGGGCCGGTAGTGTTTCTTCTGTTCTCGCCATGCATATGCTCCCATCGCTATGCCCACGCCCTGACGCTCTTAGCGAACGTCTCTCTGTATGCTTTCTGGCATACCTCTGAGCAGACGGCTTTTCTGGCCCACCCTACGGCCCACCACTCCCAGGACCAGACGGGCTCACCGATCTCCTCCCCACACTGTGCGCACACCTCAACAAGCTCTGGATCATAGTGCCCGCAGTGCACGGCCATGACCACATAGAAATCGCTGGCCCCATCTGCGATCTGAAAGACCTTCTCGATCTCAGCGTAGTCGAGCGTGCATTCAGCGCCCGGCGGTTCGGGTGGCTCGTAGCGTCCGCCAGGGGTGTCCGAGTACTTCTTGGCGTGTCTACAGTTGAAGCAGCTCCTCTCGCACGACATTCGGTTTGGTCTCCTTGATGGTCGACGTCGGGTTCACGTCTTTTGCTGCCTAGACGTGTTGCTCCCGCCCACTTCCCATATCACAACACCAGGCCGGGCTCCCTCTCCAGCTGTCGGTAATCGGAGGCTTCAACTTCGACGACCATATTCTCGTCAGAGGCTAACCGTGAGTGAAGCCGCGGCTCTAGCTCATTGAGGTCGCAGTTAGTCACTATCACCGTCGGCAGTTGCCTTTGGTAACGATAGTTGATGATCTGAAACAGCTTCTCAAAAGCCCAGCCTGTCTCGCTTTCAGTTCCCAAATCGTCAAGAATGAGGACGTCAACATTCTTGCAGAGTCCGAGCATTTCCTGGTAATCCCCGTTGTCATAACCGCTCCGCAAGAGCTCCAGCAACTCGGGCACGACGAAGATCAACGGTATTGGGGGAAAGTCTTCATCACTATCTCTCAACTTGTTGGCTATGGCCGCCACCAGGTGAGACTTGCCAACGCCCCGTGTGCCGTGGAGGACCAGGAAGTTGGTTGGGTCAGCTGCGAACATCTTGGCTTGGGCAAAAGCGATCCGAACAGAGTTCGTGTTCTTCCCCTCGTCCCTGCGCAAACTGAAGTTACCAAATGTCTGTTCCTCCGCTCGACCCTCCAAACACGTGTACTGGTTGATCCGGTCGGTCTTCTCGCGGTACGTCGCCTGCATACGCCGACGGACGACCAGAGGGCCGCAGACGGGACAACGTTCCATCTGCCCGAAATTAGGATGTCTTACCGGATAGTCCCCTCTGACTCTTCGCAGGCTCCTGCAGTAGTCGCAGGCCGGCAGGTCATCCGCCTGAATGTTGCTCCAGTCCAGAAAGTCAGCACGCACACGCGGTTTTCTGCCGCTCTCGCCTCCGTTCTTCTTCTTCGAGGATAGCCTGCAACTCAGGGGAGCTTTCCAGTCGTCGTCTTGCCTTCTCATTGCATCTTCGGACTTCGCCCTCGGTGCGCCGTCTGCTTCCACGAGTATGCCTGTGGCTATGTTCGCGATTGCTTCCATTGCCTCTACCACCTCCTACGGTCGGTACTTCGCCGCGCTCATAACACTCGATCATGCCGCCGACGTTCATGATGTTCCATCCGTGCAATTTCCATGCCTTCACAATCTGACGCCAGAGAGCGAGATTCGTTTCTCCCACACATTCGATGATGTCGGAGAACGTGTTTCTTCTTGGGTACCTATCCATCTCGTCATAGTAGACCTGGATCGCCGGGTGCCTGGACCCGTTGAGCTTCCTCTCCAGCCAACCAACCAAGGTAATGCGGGTGCGCTCTCCACGCTTGCCCTCACCCCGAGCTTTCTCTGCTTCCAAGATGGCTTCCCACTCAGACTTGGTGAAGGTCATCTCTTTGATGTCGGAGATAGCCGTAGTGAAAAGTTGAGGGAAACAAGCAGGGGGTTCTACGTCGGATGGCGAGCCGTCAGGCTCGTCGTCTGACGTGCCCGCGTCCCTAGACGCGGGCAGGCCGTTCTTGCCGTTTGCTGATAAAGGTGCTTTGTCTCTAGAAGTGCTTATATCAGTGCTTATATTGTGTTTCACCGGTAGCGGTCTTTCGGCCTTTAGTGTTTCACGGGTAGCGGGTTCAGGGCCTTCCAGTGTTTCATCAGTAGCGGTCTTTCCTCGTTCCAGTGTTTCACCCGTAGCGGTCGTAGGGCTCACCAGTGTTTCACCGGTAGCGGTCTCGTCCCCCAAGCGGAATCCCCACTGACCGTTCTCACCCATCTCCTGGGACAGTCGTGCTTCGTACAACTCGTGATCTTGAGGCGCTATTGGCTCCAGGAACTTGATCTGAAACATCGGAGACCGTCCTGGCCCTCGCTTGCGAGCGGTGAAGAACAGCTTGGATTCAGGCCGGCGTCTGTGGATGTCACGCAGCCAGCTAGTTGAAGCCCCGGTCTCGTGAGCGAGCTTGGTGTATGAGAGCTCGACTCGGTCACGCAACTCGTCTTCATCCCAGAATCCACGCGAGCGAAGCTGTAGGACCACCAAAGCCAGCTTTGGTTTTAGCTCTGGCAGCCATCGCTTGCGGAAGTACTGGTGGATGATCTTCTTGGGGCCTTTGATGATCTGATAGATACGCCCCAGCTTCCTCTTTGCCATCACACTAAGATCCCCCCATACTACTCGTGCTACTGCCTGGGGCGTGGGATACCAATCGTCAGCTTCCCAGTTGTCAGAAGGCACAAAGGCATCCGCGGCCGCACTCAGCATAGCGAGTGTATCGTTGAACGTCTGGGTGGCGGTCCTCCTGAGTAGATGGTCGAGATCCGTCGGGCCCGTTGTGAGGAGCAGGTGCGCTAACCCACGCTGATCCTCGCGCGTCAATGGTGGATCCAACAACACTTGGTACTTATTAGCCTGCTGTACGACCTGCTGAGCCTTAGCTGACCAGTGCTTCCGCGTTTTGAATGCGTCCGGGTCGGGTACGTGCACCCAACGCCTTAACTGATACTTGGCGTACCCTCCGTCGCGGAGATAGCGGTACACTGTCGTACGGCCAATGCCCGCCTCTTCCGCCAGGTCCTCGCCGGAGATGACGCACCACGTCCTCCCATACGGGTTCCGGTAGCAGGCCTGTTGTAGCGCAATCAAAAGCCAGAACCCGGGTGCTTCCAGGATCGGGGCCCAGCGTCGCAATGTGTAAAGCCTGGCGAAACAAACTTGGTGAGGCTTGACAATGGCATCATAGGCATCCAGGTAGGCACCTTGAAGGCCATAGTGTTCTTCAGGTCTTGCGTGTTCTTCGGGGGTCAGTTCACCTTGTGGGTTCATATCGTTTTCTCCTATCGGTGGAGATGGGGTGTACTGGGCCCAAGTCGGCCATGGCAGTCAGAGCATAGCACAAGCGAAACTCCGGTTTCAACCTAACTGACCGGACATCTCGGACATTTGAGATGTGAACCGTGAGGTTCCATTGACAGGTGACGGCGTGTAGAACGTTCCTCGTGACTTGCTGTGTTTCTCCAGGATTCCGTTCGCAACCAGGTCCGCCAGATCCTGCCGCAAGGTCTCGGGATGGTACGCAAAGAGGTTTTGTAGGTCTGCACTGGTCACCTGACCGGTGCGGTTAGCCAGGGCAATGACAGTCAGCTGACGGTCATTGAGGTTCGCGAGCGGATGAGTCCAGCAAGTGGGTTGGCCGGCCCGTTCGGGGTTTCGGACCTCACGCCACCAGACGCGTAACCGCTCCCCTAGATCTGCCGCCTCCCACGCTACCCGAGCACCTTCACCCATGATCGCCATTAGCTCGGAGATCGCTCGGGTGCGGACCTCCAGTACCAGTACCACCGTCATACAAATGGTGAGTCCAACTGCGAATCCCGTGTGGACGTACATGATCGCCCTCCAACCTGACCCTGCCCTGGGTGCCAGCACACCCGAGTGCGTCTCTTTTCGCCTTGTCATCCCACAAACGTACTAGGAGCCTCAGTTTTCCCATGCAACGGTCAGATCCATCAGGGCTGATCGTGTACTCTGCGGACGATGGCCACCACACGGCCTTGGACGTCCAGGTGGGCAAGGGATTGGGCCCGCGTCGCTGCACAGCGCGGATCGAGCGGTTCTAGCCGGACACCGTCTGTCTCCCAGTAGATCCGGCGCAGCACCAGCCCATCGTCGCCGTCTAGCAATGCAATCTCCCCGTCCGTGATGTCTGGACGACGGTCGACGGCCAACACGTCGCCGTCGTGCAAGAGAGCGTCGTCCTTATCAACGTTGCCGTTGACTCTGATTGCCCGCATGTGAGTTCCAGATGCTTCAGCTAGCAACACAGGGACGCTCACGGCCTCCACGCGTTCCACATCGGTCGTCAATCGCTTATCCCTTGTCAGCATACCACTTCCTCCTCGAGTTTCGGTGCGTCATAGGTGGCGATACGTTCATTACAGTACGGCGCGTAACGTCGCATGCATCGCCAATACAGCGGTCGGCCCTCTCTGGCGATGAACCGCCGTCGGCCGCATGAACGGGCTCTCTGGGGCAGGTCATCTTTGGTCAGATCGGGCGGGATTTCATTGAATGAGATGAGGTAGTAGGCTATCTCGACGACCTCCCCCTCCGGACTAGGGGGTGCTTGGTGATACGCTGGAGGGGTGGCTTGAGGGCGCTCTCTGGGCTCAAGTGAGAGGATGGACTTGGTGTCGAACTTGATCGGTGTCGGCTCGGCATCGACCTGGTTCTCAGGAGCGTTCGACGGTGGAGGGACAAGTACCCCCTGGGGCTGGGACGATGCTGCATCGAACAGCCTCATCTGCATTGCTGTCATATTGTCCCTCCTCTGGCTGTCTGTACTTCTCTTTGCTCACTTGAGTTACCAAGTGAGCAGGGTTTGGAATAGGACATCGCTTCCCCTTTCTGTGAGATGGTGCCTCTCCCGCTGCACACGTCGCACATCTTGTAGCCGCGCAGTGTCTGAGCGTTGTCCGGTACTCTGCTCCACCCGTAGCCGCCGCAGACAGAATAGAGGTGGGCTTTGTGATTTCGCAGACGCGCCTGATGCTCAACGTTTGCTATGACCCCGGGCAGGTCACACCTCGTTGATGTGAGATTGCTGTCGCCAAGGTCGGCGTTTTTCCGGAGCCAGGTCAGGGGGTCGGCAGGAGTGGCGCGGTATGCTGTGCGTTCGGTCAGATCGTGTAGGACGCAGTGCGTCGGGGGATCTTCGTAGTAGCGAAGTCGCTCTTGGGCGTAGCCGTTGCGGATCAAGAGGCCGGCTAGGTCAACGAAGTAGGGCCAGCCTGGTGTCGCGGCGCAGCGACGGCCATCGGACACCATCGCCTCTGATGGCTCATTGCTGTTCGGTTTCCACCATCCGGCGATGAAGCGTGCCTGCCCCACGCAGACGTACGTCCGTTCCCAGCTGGTGGGGAGCGTGATCCGATGGATGTGCTGCCCAGGAAGTGCGACTGCTTTCGTGGCGGCTGCATTGGTCACTATGAGTCTGCCCCGTGAGTGCCTCGAGATTCGATGTGTTAGCGTAGTCGGCTTTCGGACGCACTAGGCCGCTAAGGCTACCTCCAGGGTCTCTCGCAGATTGTCTACATGCCTGTACATCGTGCTCTTGGGAACCCCGAGAGCGTCTGCAAGAGCATTGACGTTTAGCCGCCCGTCGCTGTGTCGTACGTCGTGAGTCTGGATGGCCTCCAGGATCTCCAATGCTTCGTCATCCAGGGTATCGGCGATGGCGTTGAAGGCCAGACTCTCCAGGGCTTGTGACTCGAATGAGGAAGTGGCAGCGGCTGAGTCGAAAGTGTCCTCGAGGGGGATGGAATGATCGTCCACCCAACAGAGCCGCAGGGCGTCACGCATGCGCCAACCGGCGAGGGTCGTGATGTAGGCATCCTTCTGTGCAAGGAAGAAGGGGTCTTCCTGAGCCTTCTCGATGACGGCCATGCGGCCAACCGAGAACAACTCCTCAGCGTCGCCGCCGGTCTGCTTGGCGATGTGCCAAGCTGTTGCTCGGAGTTTGTCCTCTAGTTCAACGATGCGATACCAGTCGAGACCAATCGGGCGCGCCGAGGCGTCAGAGACTGCTGCTGGCTCACTTCGCGCCTGCTGGGGCTGTTGGGCCTGTCGTGATTGAACTGGCGTGCCCCACTTGTTCCTGTCCGACGTGAACTTCACGTTCTCGGGCGGCCACTCAGCGGTCTCGGCGACCTGCTGACCAAACTTGGAACAACGGGAACTACTGCATACGCCAGACTGGGGGGAGACAAACGCACCGCAGTGAGGACAATGCGGTAGATGTTTGCCTGGGGTGCTCCAGACCTCTCGGTTGTTAGGCACGAAAAAACCTCCCTTGACGGGAGGCATAGCCATGGAGTATAATGAATCTACACATGGAGCTTATGCCTCCTTGTGTCATCCCTCCCGGCAGCTGCCACTGCGCGGGGGGAAGACTAAAGCCGAACTCGGGAAATGTGATCTCTTCCCGGGTTCGGCTTTATGATTGCTTTGTTCAGGTGAGCGCCATCGTATCACACTGGGAACATTTTGTCAAGACTTGGAACATTACAGTTTTGGACCGATTTCGTAACTTTCGAGGGGCCGCTTCAGGCCACAAGAGAAGAAGAGGAGTCACGCCGGCTTTCTTGCGTGGGGTGGGATGTATTCTTCGGTGATGATGGTGCGTCCTTGACTCCGCCCGCGAATGTCTGCGACCTCTCCTGCGTAGGCCATGTCGGCCTCATTCAGCAACCGCTTGTTGCCTCGGCCTACACCACCTTCCTCAAGAACCCGGACGTAGCCTTTGTCGATCCATCGGTAGACGGTACTCATGCTTATGTCGTACTTCTCGATGGCTTCACGCAATCCGATAGGTTTTCCATCGAGATGAGAGACTCGTTGCCATAGCTCCTTCGATGTCGCCTCAGTCATTGCCGTTCGGTTATACTCTTCCCTAATCAAGCTGTCAAGGTCCCCATGGATAACGAAAGCGTATCCTTCCCTCAGGGACTACGGTTGAAGGCCGCGAGCGATCGCGGTCGACAAAAGCGCCACACATGGGCCAAGGCGCTACCGTCCAACCTGGGGCCACGCCAGATCAGAAGTCGGTGTAAGGTCGCCGTCAGAGCGTATGGCGTGGTGAAACGGGTAGCATCACCAGTCCTTTTCTTCGGCCCGGGACGAGAGCCCAGAGGAGCTCAGGTGAGTGTCAGGGTTGCGAAGCCGGCTTTTGCCCCAAGCCGCGGGGATTCCATATCGCCGGCCAGCAGGCACCAGGTACGTCGATCTCCCACCGTTCGCCGCTTGTCACATCTCGTATTTCGAGACCTCTGAGGCCTTCTCCGAATCGCGTCAGCGCCAGACGGCGGTCATCCGGCGACCACCTGACCGCTGCACTCTCCTCGCGGAGAAGAGGAGATCCGTCCAGCCCGATCACGCTGGTCCAGAACCGGTCTCCGTCATAGGCGAAAAGGCGCACCGACTGACTACTGGGCGCCCAAGAGAGATCCGATATGCGGCCGAATGCCTGTTGCAACAGACGATGCTCGCCCGACCGTACCAGCAGGATGGTGCTCTCCATTTGTCCCTGGGCGTCGAGCTGAGTGATGCCCATGGCGAGCCACTCGCCGTCCGGGGACCACGCCAGTCGAAAGGGCCGATCAGATACCGAGGAGACAGCTCGCGTGACATCGAGCGCCTCCTTAAGCGTCTCCCGGTCCAGCAGCGTCATCGAACGGGTCGCGGAGAGATCATAGGCCATCAAAGTCTCCTCGGTGGTGATCATGGCGATCTGCTCACCTCCCGGCGACCACGCCGCCGCGTAACCTGTGCCGATACGGCGAAGCGCGGTGCCATCTCGCTCCATCACGAAGAAGTCGTAGACGGCGACCTCGGAGAGCCATCCCTTGGATTCCGTGTCGGAACCGGAGGGCTGACCATAGAGCACCTCGGAGCCATCAGGCGACCAGTCGACGAACTGGCCGTCCAGCACGATTTCGTTGCCTGTCTCGAAGTCAACGATTCGCGTCTGTATGTCGACCGAGCCGGGAGACTGCGAGGTGAAGACGGGATATGCCAGCCGGCTCCCATTGGGCGACCAGCCAGAAGGACCCAGGTAGCCAGGGGTGGCCCCGTTGGGTACTACCAAGCGTTTGATCGCACCGCTCGCGCTCTGCAGAAGGAAGAAGCTGGGGTACGACGTGGACTGTCGCCGCAGAAGCAACCGCATTCCATGGGGCGACCAGGAGATGGGCACCAAACCTTCGTCCGGCGGCTGAGCGGAGAGCAAAACCGGTTCAGTCGATCCCGCCCGCCAGCCCCAGAGCCCCGAGGCGCGGAATGCCTGCCCCTCCTCCGAGCAACCTACCAGGAGCTCGTAGCGGGCGAAAGCGGACAGGTCGTCGGTTGCGGTGGCGGCCCGCTCGCGGACGTAGGCGGGGAACTGAAGCTCCACGGATGATCGCGCAGGCCAGGGTACGGGATGGAGGACTTGCTTCGTACCACTGGCTTCGCGAACAGAGTGAAGCAGTTCCTCCCAGGGCACGTGATTGAGGATCTGCTCCGTACTGTTGGCTTCCCGAAGGGGATGAAACAGCTCGGCCATAGCCGATGAACCCAGCTCCTCTTCGATGAAAGCCAGCAGTAGGTCGATCTCGGCCGCGGCCAGGGGGCCCTCGGAGTCCCCGGGCTCGATGTCCCACAGACCCCACAGGGGGATCCAAGCCTGATTGTCGAGGGCGTCGCGGACCAGGTCAAGATCGGGAGAGACGGGCTCACTAACCCCGAGCTTGCCCTTAAGCCAGACGCGGAGACGCTCCTCAAAAAGCGCGCCGCCACGCTCATCGGCAGGACGGGTGTCGATCTCGCGGGTGACGAGGTAGTCGACAAGGAACTCCCCTAGGGTCGCCTCCCAGGCCTTCTGAGCCACCTCATTCGCGGGCGCGCCGACGAGGAACGATGCCGGAAGCACGGCGTCGTCGGGATCGGCGGCCTCCTCTAGATTGGCGGCCAGGCTCAGGCTCACGGTGTCCAGTCCTATCGTCGCGACCATCGACCGGGCTTCTTCCGGGCTGCTCGTCGAGTCTATCCCGCAGAACGAGTACCGCCTGCAGGGCACCATGCTGCAGAATCGAGAGGGTAGTTCGGCGAGCTGGCGCGCCAGCTCGTCCATCCGGATGGCGTCGTGGGCAAGCATTGTGATCTCAAGGTCGTCCGACACGAACACGACGTCATGGCCGCCGTAGTCGGCGTCAGCCTTGGTGTGGAGCCACTGCCCGCTGTCCGTGTAGCGGTAGAAGCGGACGGCGCGGAAAGCGCCCTCCTCGCCCGAAGGGAGGGTGGCCGTGTGGAGGATCTTCGCGCGGGCCTGGTCCCCCACGACGCGGGCGCCCTCGACGGTTGTAGTGATGGGCGTGGTCAATCCCTGAAGCGGTAGCGGGAGGCCGGCGGTGTCGGTATAGGCCGCCTGCGCCTCCTTCCAGGAGCGGTCGGTGGGGTCCTGCAGGCTCAGATAAAGCTCAGTGTCGCCCTCCTTCAGGGTGCGAAACTCCAGCCGCGCGAGCTGCTGGACTTCAGCTTCAGCCTCCTTCAGAGTGCGCCGCCGGTCGCGCCACCAAGCGTGGACACCGCCCATCGCAAACAGAAGCACGAGGAACAGGGCCAGCCAGTGGCGCCAGCGAGGCCTGCGGCCTCGTCCCTCCTGGCCCCGATCCTCGGGTAGGTCGTCCCCGACATGCCATTCCAGATCTGAGGACATGGGGTCCACTCCTCTGTCCATTGGTCGTGGAGAAGCTTGAAGTTAGCTGTTGATGAGATTCTACCACAGTTGCCTGTGAGGCGAGAGCCGAGCCGTGACAGGGCAATCGCATCTGAATGACCTGGTTTGCGAAGGCCTCCAGGCCGGATCATGCTTGAGCAGGGTCACATTTCCTCCTTACCCTAGCCCCTGGCGTTAGGCAGAGTGAAGATGAAGGTACTGCCCTCCCCAGTTCGCTCTCGACCCATATGCAGCCGCCGTGCTTCTCGATGATCCGCTTGACAATGCTCAACCCTAGACCCGTCCCCTCTGGGACCTGGTCGCTGCCCGACACCCGGTAGAAACGATCGAAAATCTGCGGAAGTTCTTGCTCCGGAATGCCGCGACCGGTATCCGAAACCGCGCTCTGAACGAGGCTGTCTCGAGGTCGGCCCCTAGCAATCACGCGTCCACCGGTGTCTGTATGTTTCATCGCGTTGCTCAGCAGATTCACGAATGACCGCCTCGGCTGGGTTTCATCGCCCCGAATAGCCGGCAGTCTGGGGGGCAAGTCAGTGATCAATGTGATGCTCTTGCTGTCTGCCACGGGTCGAATCTCAGCTATGGCGTCTCCGACGACCTGGTTTGGTTCTACCAAGGTCTCCTTTAGCGCCGGATCGGCCTCCAATCGCGCCAGATCCAGGACGTCGGTGACCATCGATCTGAGCTGCTTGCTCGTTTGGCGGATGGTCCTCAGGAGTTCCTGCTGATTCTCATTCAGCGATGCCGATCGCTCCAGCAGATCGGCCGTGATTCCGATCGCCGTCACCGGATTCTTCATATCGTGCGAGACGCTCGCCACCCATTCGGTTCGCATGCGATCCAGCTCCTTCAGCGGCGTGACGTCCTGCATCACGATCACCCATCCGAGGTGGCTAACTGGCGATACACTCGCGTAGAGACACCGACCTTGAGGCGTCGCAACCTCCCGTGTCACGCCAGTCATCTCCCTCTTCGCTTCATCCAAAGCCCTGCTCAGACCCTTGAGGCCTAAGGCCGAAAGAGGGTGATCGACCACGTCTTGCACACTAACCTGCAGATGTCGCTCAGCTGCTGGATTCACGAGGGCAACGTGTTCCTCCTGATTCAGGACCACGACGGCGTCCGTGGTGCTGTTAAGAATGGCAGCCAGTTTGTTTCGCTCGGCCTCCGCCTCCTCGTACATCTTGGCGTTATGGAGAGCGGTGGCAGCCTGATTCGCCACCGCCTGGAGGAGCCTGAGCTGCGTCCAGTCGTAGGCCTCAATGTTCTCGTAGCTCTGGACGGAGAGCATGCCCAGCGCCTCCCCGCTGTAGATCAGCGGCACCCCGAGCCAGATCTTGGGCTTTTCCCCACCAGGGTCAACGCCCCGCTCCTGGATGAAGGTGTCCAGGTCGTGGGTCAGAAGAAGCGCTTCACCTGTACGAATGACGTATTCGGTGAGCCCTCTGCCTGCTCACGACGTCTTGAGGGCATCCTCTTACCCTGGTACATCTGGAAAGCAAATCCACCTCGTCCTCGGCATCCTGGAGGGTTTCGGACACTCGTGCATCTGTCTGTGGTGTCCGGAGGGAGATGTGTCTCAACCAGACGTCGGCGAGTAGCGGCCGGCAAGCCGGGTTGCCTGCCCCCGCTGGTGGCGACAGCACCTTCTGTGTCTCACTCCCTGAGCAACAGCGGCAGGTAGACCCGTGGACAGCCGCCAAAGCGGGCGATGTAATCGGCGGTGCTGAACCCTCCGGCGTCCCCGAAAGTCCCGCCGGCGTAGACATCGGGCCCGACCACCGTCACGACGTCGCACCGGGCGTTCAGCCCACCACCAACGGGATGGAAGCTCGCGCCGTCCCACCGCGCGATGTTGGTCATCTCGGGCTCGGTGAGGACGTCGCTGAACTCCCCGCCCAGGTAGACCTCGGATCCGGCCACGGCCATATCCGACACGGTGCCGTCCAGACACCCGCCCAGGCTGTGCCAGGTCGAGCCGTCCCAGCGGGCGAAGTAGCGCGCGGGGAAGTTGCCGCCCTGATCGTCGAACGAGCCACCCGCGTACACGTCGGATCCCACTACGGCGATGGTCATGACCGGGCCATTCAGCCCAGCGCCCAGCGAGTGCCACTCCGTACCGTCCCAGCGGGCGATGAAGTCCGCGGCGGGGTCTCCCCCCGCGTTGATGAAGGACCCACCCACATACACGTCGGCCCCGGCGACAGCGATGGCGTTCACCGAGCCGTCCAGGCCGAGGTTGTGCCAAGCCGAACCGTCCCAGTGGAGGATGTTGGTGTCATACGGTTCGACGATGTCGGCACCGCCCACGTAGATCTCCGATCCCACCACGGCGATGGCGCGGACATCCGCGCCGGGGACGCCGTTTGCGACGGGATGCCAGGTCGAGCCGTCCCAGCGGGCGAAGCTGTCCCCGTCGGGGTCTCCCCCCGCATCAATGAAGGACCCGCCCACGTAGACGTCTGACCCAGCCACGGCGATGGCCTTCACCGGGCCGTTGAGGCCGCCGCCGAGGGCGTGCCAGGCGGAGCCGTCCCAACGGGCGATATAATCTGCACCGTCGATGCCCCCCCCTGCCCTGAAGAGACCGCCCACGTAGAGGTCCGACCCGGCCACCGCAATCGTCGAGACGCCGCTGTTCAGCCCGCCGTCCAGAGGGTTCCAGGCCGGATTCTGGTGTCGCGCGTCCCAGCGGGCGATGCGGTCGCAGTTCCCGTTGCCGCCCGCGTTTGTGAAGGAGCCCGCCACGTAGACGTCCGGCCCGGCCACCGCAATCGTCGAGACGCCGCTGTTCAGTCCGCCGCCGAGGGCGTGCCACTCGGAACCGTCCCAGCGGACGATGCGGTCGGCGGCGTCGCTGCCCCCGGCATCGCTGAACGTGCCTCCGACGTAGAGGTTGCCGCCCACTGCGGCGACGGCAAAGACGTCGGCGTCGAGCCCCGAGCCCACCGGGTGCCAGCCGTCGCTATCCCAGCGGGCCAGGTGGGAGAGCGTGCCCCCACTGCCGGTCGCGGTGAAGGCGCCGCCGACGTAGACGTCGGGCCCGGCCACAACGATGGTGCGGACCATACCGTTGAGCCCAGATCCGAGGGGGTGCCACGTCGCGCCGTCCCACCGGCTGACGTAGTCCCCCTCGGCTCCCGTGAAGAGGCCCCCGACGTAGACGTTGGCGCCGGCCACGGCGATGGCGGTGACGGAGTGGTCGAGGCCACTGCCGAGAGCGTGCCACCCGCCGGCGTCCCAGCGGGCGATGTGGTCCGCGTCGAGGTTGCCGCCCGCATCGGTGAAGTCGCCTCCGGCGTAGACGTTTGATCCCAGCACAGCGATGGCCCGGACCGCCCCGTCCAAGCCGGAGCCGAGGGCCTGCCAGGCGGAGCCGTCCCAGCGGGCGACGTGGTCCGCGGCGGGGTTGCCGCCGGCATCGGTGAAGTCGCCGCCGACGTAGACGTTTGAGCCGACCACGGCGATGGCCCGGACCGCCCCGTCCAAGCCGGAGCCGAGGGCCTGCCAGGCGGAGCCGTCCCAGCGGGCAACGTAGTCGGCATTCGAGTTCCCACCGGCGTTGGTGAAGTCGCCGCCGACGTAGACGTCGGACCCGACCACGGCGACGGCCCGTACGTAGTCCCATAGTCCGACTCCCAGCGGGTGCCAGGTCTCCGCGGCAGCCTGGGGAGCAAGTGGTGCCGCTGGCTCGAACCGCGGCGCGCTGTCCTCGGCATACGTCA
>Ga0207797_1000721_pt1 | contig 25239 bp, 29 predicted proteins | sample PRCRCaboRojoPR_6_FD_187275 | JGI IMG/M metagenome (GOLD analysis project Ga0207797, IMG submission 187275) | Marine sediment microbial community from Cabo Rojo, Puerto Rico - PR CR 10% Liquid 1 (SPAdes) | ecosystem: Environmental > Aquatic > Marine > Coastal > Sediment | place: Cabo Rojo, Puerto... | reverse complement strand
CGACTGCCGGCGGACCCATCGCCCATTGGTTAGTAGGCCAATGTTAAATAATCATTGGTACGTTAACCAATTATAATATTGATATGTGTTCGTCGGTAGTCGATTACTTTGATTTCAATACGTTTTGGCAAGCCCTCCTACCCGGGAAAAATTCCTTCGGGGGATGGGTTTGATTGCTGGCGTCGGACACCAGGCCGAACGTTTAAACCGTGATTGGGACCTATGAATTGGTGATGGCCAGATCCACCAGTAATCGTGAACCCAACGACGGTGAGATCCGACTCTGGCAGGAGGATGACTGGTGGATCGCGAAGGACCTCGATACTGGGGTCACGACCCAAGGCGAATCCCGACAGGAGGCGTTATCCAATCTCGACGAGGCGGTCGCACTATACAGAGGCGAGATCGGGGAGCCGATCGAGACCTGGGCGGAGGAGCGGGAAGCCCTCAAGGAGCTCGGCATTGACCCCGATGAGGTCAAGGCGGCCCGGGAAGAACACGACGAACTCCCGGAATTCTTGCGGTAACTGGCTTCATGCCGCCGAGGGATTTTTCCGGCCTGGAAATCGTGAAGGCACTTACGAGAAACCGATTTCGTGTCGTCGACCGAACGGGTAGCCACGTCAAGCTCAGATACGAACATCCTACTAACGAGGAGGACATCAGAGTTGTAACCGTTCCGCTGCACGATCGAGTAAAGATCGGCACACTCCAAGATATCGCCGAGCAGGCGGGAGCAAAAGAGTTCGACGCGTTCTGTAATTGGATTGACCGGAACTCATAGGAACTCGATACGATAGAGAATAGGTCCCAATTCGTCAGTGCGGTGCGGGCCCCTGTCTCGTCTCGGAAGTTATCTCAGACCATTTTAAAAGGATGTTCAGACCGTCGATCAACCTGCCAAACTAGGTGTAACTGCTCCGATGGATACCGGTTATTCGAACCAGCCTTGGTGCCCACGCGTCCTCTCGAATCAGGAGGATTTTCCCGGGGCGACGCCGAAGCTCGACCGATGGCCCGTGGTGCCGACCTCGATGCCCTCTATTTGCTGCTGCAGGCACTCCAGGACCACATCGACGGCCCCCGAAAACTCGCGAACTGCCACGGCCGCATGGACTGGCCGGACCGCGGGGTCTACGTCTTCCTCTCAAACACCGAAACCCGCCACGCCTCGGACCACCCGCGGATCACCCGGATCGGCACCCACGCCGTCTCCGCGGGCTCCTCGACCACCCTCTGGAACCGCCTCCGTACCCACCGCGGCGCCATGCGCGGCACCTACGAGGGCGGCGGCAACCACCGCGGCTCCGTCTTCCGCCGCCACGTCGGCCGGGCTATGATCGACCACGACGGCCTTCAGGATAAGTACCCTCACTGGGGCGAGGGCTCGAGCGCCGGCCGCGAGCGCCGTCTCGAAGAACTTCCCCTCGAACGCCGCGTCAGCGACTACATTCGCGACCTCCCGTTCCTCTGGCTCGAAGTCGACGACGAGCCCGGCTCGGACAGCGACCGGGCGTCTTTAGAGAAAAATCTCATCGCGCTCGTGAGCAATTTCCAGAAGGAAACCATCGATCCCCGGGCCGACGACTGGCTAGGCCATAACAGTCCAGAACCCGAGATCAGGGACTCCGGGCTGTGGAACGTCGATCACGTCGCCGAGGGGTACGATCCAGCTCTCTTGGACCGGCTGTATTCACATATCGGTGAGGGCTAACCCCTTCACAAGACGATAGTTTGAGCCAGCTCAGGTGGCTACTCGGTGAGTTCCACCCGATGGAGAAGATAGGAAAATCCGCCGAGAGAGACCATCAGCGTCAGAATCCCATAGATGACCAACAGACCGTTCGGCGTCAGACCGACCTGCAGGATGTCGACGCCCTGTGGCGGCCAGACGACGTAGCCCACGGAGAGGAAGCCGACGTAGCCGAGGTGATGCCTTCCGGCCCCTGCCGGCGAAACACGTCGAGAAAAACGTCAGTCCCCATCGGGCTCAGCATCCCGCGCCTCGGGCACGACCCACGCGAGAAGCGTCCCCGCGGCCGCGATCGCGAAGGCGTACCCGAAGGCGGCGGCGTAGCCCCCGGTCGACTCGATGAGCCACCCCGTGAGCACGGGCGTCAGGAACGCCCCCAGAAACCCCATGACGTTCAACACCCCGACGGCCGTCGCCGTGACCGACTCGGCCACGAATTCCCGGACATACGGCAGCAACAGCGCCAGCCCCATCTGCGTGACGAAGCCGGCGACCACGAGGGCGAGCAGCAGCAGGACCAGGCTGCGGACGGCGGCGATGACCGCCACCAGGGGAACGATGACCGCGAACGAGCCGAGCACGATGGGATTCCGGCGGCCGGCCATGAACCGGTCGGAGATCGAGCCGCTCGTGATCCGCGCCACGGCGCCGATCGCCGGGAAGACCGCGGCGAAGGCCCCGCCCTGGGCGAGCGAGAGCCCGAACTCGTCGACCAGATACGTCGGCAGCCAGCTGTTGAAGAAGAGGTTGAGCGAGAACGTCGCAAAGCCCAGCCCGCCGACGGCCCAGACCCACCGGTTCGTGAGCACCTCACCGAACGCCGCCGGGTCGGGCGGGTCGGTTCGCGTCCGGATCTCGAGCCCCCGTGTGCCGGCCCAGAACCCGGCAATCGCGACCACGGTCATGACGCCGTAGACGACGAAGCTCCCCGGCCAGCCCACGGTCGTCGCGAGCAGCGGGGTGACGGCATGGGCGATGGCGAACCCGCCCGGAACGCTGGTCAGGAGGAGGCCCAACCCGACGCCCTGCCGGGTCCGGGCAAACGTCGCCCCCACCACGTTCACGGCGGCGGTCCAGAGCACGACGTTGACGGCACCGCCCACAAAGCGCGCGCCCACGAGCCACCAGTAGGCGCCGGCGAGGCTGGCCCAGACGGCCCAGCCGACGCTCACGCCGTACAAACCGGCCATGGCGACGATGACCCACCGGTCCTCCAGCCGGTCCGTGATGACCCCCGCTGGGAGCGAAAACACGACCATCCCCAATAGAAAGACGCTGACGAGCCAGCTCACCCCCGTCTGGCTCACCCCGAGGTCGGCGCCGATCAGGCGGAGCACACTCGCCGGCGCGATCTCGTAGGTGGTGATGCCCGCGACGCCGAGCCAGAGCCACCCGGTGATCATCCACGCCCGCCGGTCGGTGACGTCGGAGGCCCCACCCATGCTCGTGGGTCCGGCGATGGCGGCTAAACGGCTTCGATCACTCCCTCGGAGACGGCGACACGTCCGTTTCCGTCACGGCGAAAGCCCATCTTTCGCAGCGCATTCACGACCTTCTGACCGGAGAAATCCCGGGTAACCATTCACGCAGAATCGACCCACGGGGCGTCGGGTTCCGGTGCGGGAGTGGCAGCCTCCATCGCTTCCGTGGACGCCTGAACTGCCCCATCCAGGTTCTCGAGCGCCGCCTTCCGGGTCTCGCCCTGGCTCGCGAGCCCGGTATCGTCGTCCCTGGCGACCCACCTGGCGTCCTCGCGGGTCAGGGTGATGTGTCGGTGCTCGGTACTCTGTATCGAGGGAACGGACCGGGTCGGACTTAAAGAGAAGTGTCACCGCTCAGATTAGTGGCTCTCACACCCCAGACGATCTAACGGTATTCCACGTCGAATACGCGATAGGTCATGGCTACCGCCTGACCCCGACGTCATCGGGACGTCCAAAGTCCCCGACCGGCTAATCGTGTATCCGGCTCCCGTGAGCAATCGAAATTCCCTCACGAATCGTCGATAGTTGCCGACGAACACGGGCGCTGTTAGCAGAAGTCGATCGGTCGTGTTCGACTCAAGGAGGTCGAAAGGCGGTTATAGCTGGTTGTTCAACTGCGGTGAAAGGACCATGAGCCGGACACGGTCGGGGATGGCGACGAACCCGTTGGCCATCGGGGCCGAGTGGCTCGCCTCGATCGAAGCCCTGCCGACTTCGGTCCGGGCGGTCTTCGGGTATTACGCCGACACGGGCGTGTTCGATCTCCGCGCGTTGACGGTCAAATCCCACGTCGACGCCCAGATGGACGCGATCTTCGAGGAGGCCTTCACGATGATCGAGTCGGCCCTCGCGGCGGAGTTCGAGGTGGACTCGATCGAGTTCTCCTACGAGACGAAACTCACCCTCCCGGCACGACTCACCCTCGGGTATCTCTACCGGCGGATCCTGGAGGACTCGACGGGTGATTACAACCCGTTTACCGGGCGGTCGTCGTCCGGGTGGTTGGGCCGGTCCCGGTTGCTCGGCGACGGCCGACGATCGGTCGACCACTCCGAGGCGACCCGGGAGCTCGTCGACCGCGTCGACCGGGCCAACCGGATCACGGCGCTCATCGTCGAGGCGTTGATCGACGGCGACATGCGGGACGCCCTGAACGACGACGAGTTCGAGGACTTCGTCGTCGATATCACCCTGGACGACCTGGAGGACCAACGCCGAATCGCCGAGGTCGCTCAATCCACGCTCAAGCAGTCGATCGACCGTCGGTTCGAGACGTTTCCCGCGGCGGTCAGGGAGGCCCATCACCGGGCGGTCGAAATCTCTGAAGCCCACCAGGACCGCGACGAGGGGTTTCGGGCGCTCATCGACCGTGAGGACCGGGAGTCCGCCATCAGGACCGAGTACAAGTCGACGGCGTTCGATGACCCGCCGGCGCTGTTCGACGCCGAAATCCTGGACCTCCCGTACTTCAAGACGCAGTACGACCGGGTCGGCGTGATCTACGACGGGATGATCGACATGTATCGCGGGGCGGGCTTCGCCATCAACGACGACTTCAAGCGATCCATCATCCTGGCGATCATCGGCGCCCAGATCTGGCTCGATGACGTCAGCGACTACGCCGACGACCTCGAGGAGGGCCAGCTGACGCCCGTCACGGCCGAATACCTCCTGGCGGACCGTGATTCCGAAGCGCACGAGCGGGTCGTCACGATCGCGGAGACCTACCTCGACTACGCCAAACGGTACGCGACGGCGTCGGACACCCCGATGACCGGGATCGCGGTCGAGTACATCTACCGCGATGGCAAACCGGACCATTTACCCCGGTAACCCGCCCGATCACGGATACCACGAGACCGACCAGGGACGATGGTACTGAGCGCATTCACACGACGGCTCGGCCGGCTCGGCCTGGCGGCCAAACTCGCCGTCCGGAGCTTCACCCGGATCGACACCAATCCGGTGCCCCGCGAGTGGACACACATTACCAAGGTCGATCCCGAGGACGAGAAACAACTCCCCCTCCTCTATCCCCTCTATCTCCAACACACGAGCGCGATCTCGGTGGGGGGATCCCGCGACGTGAACAGCACCAACACCGAGGAGACGTTCGAGCTGCTGGGGGTCGTCGACGTCCCGGTCTTCCACGAACCCTCGGCGGCCCGGCACGTCACCGAACGCACCCGGGCGCACAGCGAGTTCCTGGCCATTCCAGAGGTCCTGAACGGGGATTCCAGCGCGATCGTCGGGACCCTCGGCGAGGGGACGGCCTACCTCCGGAACGAGATGGTCCCAGCGCTGCTCGCAGACCGGGTGGGCTGGCTGCCGGCCGGCTGGCTCACCACGCTCGCCGATTTCGTCACGTCGTGGTTGCTGGAATCGGCCGTCTTCGAGGCCTACATCATCCAGAACGTCGACAGCGCCGCCGCCCGGGAGGCCAACGTCACCGAGGCGGACCTGTTGACGCCGGCGGAGGCGGCCCAACGGGCGCTGGCGGCCGAGAAACACCTCGAGAGCCAGGTGATCTACCTGGAGTACTCCGGCACCTACGGCGGCGACGAGGCGACGGCGATCCTCTCGGCGATCCGCGACGAAATCAGCTGGTCGCGGCTCTGGTATGGCGGCGGGATCGCCTCGCGGGAAGACGCGACGGCGGTGCTCGAGGCCGGCGCGGATACCGTGATCGTCGGCAACGCCTTCCACGAGATCGCCGTCGAAGAGGTCGAGCTCGTCGAGCAAGCCAAGGAATCGCTTTCGACGGATGCCTCCCCCGCAGCGATCCGCGACTGGCTCTCGTCGGCGGTCGAACCGATCGACACCGAGGTGTTCGGCTATCTCTCGACCATCCCCGACCTGGCGGATCCCAAAGAAGCGACGGAACGGTATCTGGCGAGGACGATCGAGCTCCATTTCGCGGTGACCCGCGCGTCGATGGCGAACGACGAAATCGGGGACCGGCGGGTCTCCGACTGGACCGATTTTGATCCTTCGACCCTCCCCGACGCGTATTGGGATCTGATCGCCACAGCCGTCGCTCCCGGGGACGGCCGTCAAGAGCCCGAGACCGGGTCGCTCCTCAGGCATCTAAGCGGGCTGGAGCCACACCTTCAGTAGCCAGAGGACGATCGGCGCGGCGTTCACGGAGATGAGCCTGGTGAGCTGGGTCGTGGAGACCGGCCACTCCGGCGAGTTACGCACGTCCGTGATGGTGGCTTCCTCGGCGAACCCGCCGATCGCCTCGATCCCGTCGGGCGGACCACCGGCACGGAGCCACTCCTGTTTGTCGAGCCGCATTCGCTCGTGGAGCGCCACGAACGAATATCGAAACCAGAGGACGACGACGAGGGAATACACGATCCAGGGGAGGACACCCAGCGCACCGACGTTGTCCAACGAGAAGTACAACAGATACACACCACTGAGGATGATGAGCACGTTCACCCGGGTCGCAAATTTCCCGATATCGCGAAAGCCGCCGAGTCCATCCGGATGAAACGGGTGATACAGGAGGGTGACGGATTGGGTGGCCCCCTCGACCGACAACACTCGGATGAAGGTCACCAGGACCACGAACTTGTAGGCCACGAGGATGATCAGCAACCGGGTGAGGTTCAAGAAGACCCACCAAACGATATCGAAGGCCGCGTCAAGGGGACCGAAGGGACCGAAACTCGACCAATCGGTAATAAGGACGAAAATCGCGATCAACACGACCAGTACCAGCCCGACGATGATTCGAATCGGGTCCACGTCATCGCGGCGGTCGTTCCCCCGACCGAACGTCGGGAACCCGACGGTCAGATCGTCCGCGAGGGCCGCCCGTAATCCCCCGTAGTCGGACGGGTTTCGAAGCACTTCGGTTTCGTCCAGCTTACAAAAGAGAGTCTCCGTCCGTACCATCCCGTCATAGACGAATAGTCCCCCGACGAAGAGCGTCAGCGTGTACCCCGTCTTGATCAGCAGGCGGGCCAGCCCGTCCGGAATATCGGCTGGAAACCCGAAATACAATCCATAGGATGAAACAACGGTGCCGGCTGCCAATATCGTCAACAGCAAACTAATGACCGATAACCTGAGGATCGTGGGGACAGGCCGCCCGACGACCGAATAATATCCGATCACGATGGCCATTCCAGCCAGGACCACCCCCAATCCGCCAAACAGCAGTGACCCGATCGGGAGGGTGATGTTGGCAAGGACGATTGAGGCATCGCCTATCGCATCGATCTGGAAGGCCTCGAGTCGAGAGAGTCGATAGAGCGACCAGACATAGAGATAGGCGATGGCCAGGAAGGTAACGAGCGGCGTGTGCCGGATAGCCCTCCGTGGGATACCCGAGAGGTATTCGATTGGTGACCCGGCGGTGTCGGAACAGGGATGGTCCTCCGATTCATCGCCGGAATACGCCAACGGACAGTACTCGTGGATGCTAGCATCGGGATGGTCCCACCGACGCCACAGGTTTGGGGGGATCCCCGGTGAGGCCATTGAAGGATGCTCGTTTGAGACAGCGGAAAAAGATTCGTGCCGGCTCGTACACGTCGGCCACGCCCACCCCGGTCCAGCCAGCGGTCACGTCAGGTCGCGGTCGTATCGGCCGCTCCGGTGATGGTCGGGAGGGGGTCGGTTAAGACGGCGACTGATGGCCTCATTCGGCTCACGCGTCCATTAGCGAGCCGTCGTCGGCTGAGCGGATCGGGACGGGAGGTAATCGGGGGGTCGGAGCATCCCCAGCAGGACCCCCATGATCCTCGCTTCGAGGTCGACGGTCGTCACCACCCGTTCGAGCCCGACGGACCGCAATACCGTCGCGACGATCACCAATCCGATCGCCAGCCCCGCCACGATGAAGACGTAGGTGAACCCGATCACCCGGGTGAGTCCGTCGATGATTCGCATTTTCACCGTAACCACCCGGTGGGCAAATCAAGCTTCCCGTCGGTCCGGTCCGACCGCGGCATCGTAGCCCCTTTCTCGGCGTTCGGTTGCGCGCCGACGGCCGCCGGGCGTAGTCCGTATCGGAGTCGTTCGGCCGGACTCTCATAATAGCGATCAAGGAAGATTCAAGCGTCGCTCCGGACAGTTAGAGAACACACGTGCACCGACGAGAGGTCCTCGCCGGAATCGCGACCACCCTCCCGATCGGACTCGCGGGCTGTCTCGACCTGAACGGGGGGGCTTAACCTCGGCCTTCTGGGGGTGATCGCCTGGATCCTCGGCGGGTACATTGTCGGGATTTCAACGGCCGCGCCTGACGAGTTCACCGGGCTGACGGAGGTCACGCTGGTCCAGCTCGCGAGCGTCCTCCCGGTAGCCCTCGGGCGAATGTTGTACTGGGTCGGGGCCGGCCTCGCCGTAGGGGCGCCGCTGGTCTTTTGGCTCGGCTGGCCGCTGTACCTGCGGCTCACGGACTGAGGGTCCAACGGACTGTCCGAAGGCCAACCGAGTGGGTCTGACGGGAGATATCTGTGGATACGTAAATTGGACACAAACCGATGAGCGAAGGCCCGTGCTGGTCTAATATCCACATACAATCAGCGGTCCACCACGGCTCCCGATAGCTGCAGTATCACGGTTCTCGTGGAGTTTGGACGGCGAATGCCGGTAATTATGACCCCCGAAGATACTCAACTCCTGATTACCTCGCCAGGCGTGTTCCCCGTCACCTCGCTCTCCCGCACGACCCACTCGCCATTGACCATGACGTCCGAGATCCCGATCGGGAACTGCTTTGGCTCCTCGAACGTCGCCCGAGTTCGAACGGTCGTCGGATCGAAGACGACGAGGTCGGCCACCATCCCGGGCCGGATCAACCCCCTCCTGTGAAGACCCATCGCCCGGGCCGGCAGGGCGGTCATCTTCCGGACCGCCTCCTCGAGCGTGAGGAGGTTTTCCTCCCGGACATAGTGCCCCAGGATCCTCGGGTACGTCCCGTAGACCCGGGGATGGGGCGTCCCCCCGAAGAGCCCGTCAGTCCCGACGTTCACCCGCTCGGCCGCGAGGATCTCCCGAACGTCCGGCGTACGAGCACGGTTCGAGCGACCGACTGACGAAGAAAGCGATGGTCGGAATGGGTTAGTATCGACGACAATGAAAGTACGGCCATGCGGATCGACATCGATCGCGACCGGTTTCTCGCCACACTCGACGAGCAGAGCGAGTTCGGGGCAACCGACGCTGGGGGGCTCAATCGATTGACGCTCTCGGAGGCGGATCGGGCGGTAAGAGACTGGTTCCTCGAGCAAATGGACGCCGCGGGCCTCTCGACCAGGATCGACGCCTTCGGCAACATGTTCGGTCGCAGAGTCGGCGACAATCCCGACACCGAACCAATTCTGGTCGGATCACACCTCGACTCACAACCGTACGGCGGGAGGTTCGATGGGGGCCTCGGGGTCATCGCCGCGTTGGAGTTGATCCGCTCCCTCAACGACCACGACATCGCCACCCGCCGACCGATCGAGATCGTGAACTGGACCAATGAGGAAGGCTCCCGGTTCCAGCCGGCGATGCAGGGAAGCGGCGTGTGGGCCGGGGCGCATTCGCTCGAGGAAGAGTACGCAAAGACCGATACCGAAGGCAACACCCTCAAGGACGAACTGGACCGGATCGGCTATCTCGGGGACATCCCGGCCGAACCGGGCGAGGACTACAGCGCCTACCTCGAACTCCACGTCGAACAGGGGCCGTACCTAGACGAAGAGGATCGAGACGTCGGCATCGTCGACGGGATCGTCGGCATCTCGTGGGGGGCCATCACCTTCCGGGGCGAGGCCGACCATTCCGGGCCGACGCCGATGCACTATCGCCACGACGCGCTCGTCGGTGCCGCGGATGTGATCACGGCCATCAGACGGATTCCCGGCACCCTGGGGGAGAAAACCGTCGGAACGACCGGCTACGTCGACGTCCAGCCGAACTCCATCAACGTCATCCCGGGCGAAGTGACGTTCACGTGGGGATTTCGCGATCCGGACGACGACGTCGTCGACGAGGCCTTCGATCGCGTTCTCGAGGAGGCCGAGGCGGCGGCCAATCGCGAAGGGCTGGCCTGGGACTGGGAGGAGCGGATGCGGGCACCCAGCGTCGACTTCCCGGACCGGACCGTCTCGGCGGTCGCGTCGGCCACCGAGGACCTGGGGTATGACGCCAAGCGGATGGTGAGCGGCGCGGGCCACGACGCGACGCACGCTGCATCTGTGTGTGATACCGCCATGGTCTTCGCCGTGAGCGAGGACGGGAAAAGCCACTCCGAAGCCGAATATACCAGCCCAGAGGACTGTTTCACGGCGGCTAACACGCTCGCGAACGCGGCCCTCGACCTGGCAGAGCCGATCACGCAGTGATTGACCTTTCGGAACCGAATACTGGCCGGCTCGAGATATCGTGACAACGTCGATACGGCTACTCGGAATTCGATACCGGGCGCTTCACCTCTAACTAGACCAACACCCGACGGGGAGCGCCGAATCACCGATCAATCAAGCCGATCGAGGTCGCCGCGACGTTCGCGGTGCATGATCCCGCCCGCGAACCGTCTGAGTTTGGTGACGAGTTCCGCCTCGGTCTCGTAGGTCTCGACGCGCAAATCCCACCGGACCGCCGCCGACCGGATCATCGCACTCGTCACGTCGTTTTCGTGGACGAAAACCAATCGATCGCCGTGCGTCTCCGAGAGGTTCTCGAGAATGCTCCCCGCCTCTTCCCCGACGCCGAAATTGTGCCCGAGGAATGGAACGACGAACGCGGTCGCGTTGCTGCACCGCGCGAACTCGATGCTCTGGGTCACTGCGTCCACGTCATCGGGATCCACATTGACATCGAGCGCCAGAAATGCATTCACGCCGGGATTCGTCCGGAGTTCACCCTGAACCCGTCTCAGGAGTGCCTGCGCCGCGTCGATGTCGTCCCTGTTTTGGAAGAGTCGGCTAAAGGCCCAGGAAGGTCTTCGATATCGATCGCTCGACGGTCATCTTCGCTGAGCACGTAATTGAGGTTGAACGATTTGTATGGCCCCATCAGGTAGAACAGTCGTATTTCACGCTCGCCAGCCGGCTGGCGATCAACTCGCGCGTGACCTCAACGGCCATGAGGCGGCTCTCCTCTGGAAATACGCGTAAAAGATGCTGTTTTCAAGAGTTTTCGGCTTGACAAAGACTACGAAGACCGCACCCGCACTCGGACCTGAGATGGCGACGGATCAAACCAGCACGGTCGGCCGGGACCTTCCGGAAGACCCGGACGATCTGCTGCCCGAGGACAGTATACTCTCCTTGGACGAGTACCTCGACATGCACGCTGCCGTCGGGCACCGCACTCGATACGAAATTCTCTACCGACTCGTCCATAGCGGGTCGATGAGTCCCAAAGAGCTCGAGGACGTGATGGAGATCGACGACAGCACGCTCCACTACCATCTCAACAAGCTCGTGGACGTCGGGCTCGTCGAGAAGCGTCAGCACACCGAGCGCGGACAGGACGGTCTCTACACGAACTATCGAGCGACCGTGTTTGGAGCGGTGACGGTCACCGAGGGCGTCGACGAGCTGATTCGCGGCGAACAGGAGATCGAAGCGATGTACGACAGTTCGACCGAAAAGTAGTCCGATCGGAGCGCACCCTCCTCCGGTTGCGTTCGGGTTCAAGGATTCCGCAGTCCGAATCTGCGGCGACGCAAGTAAACCGCCAGTCGGATTCACGACCCTGGTTCGGCAACGATGCGCCTGCGCAAGCGGTGAGACCCGCGTGATTGATCGCCACGTCACACCCGTCGGGTGAACGAGGTAGGAATATCGAGCATGGTCGCGAGGCCCGGCTCGGCCCCGACGACCGTCGACGCCACGTTCGTCACGACGGCCGCGGTGGCAATATCGCCGTGATAGCCGTCCTCGACCGTGATCGAGACCGACGGGATACCAATAAATTCCACGCGATCACGTGGGTTGTCCGCACCGACGTACATCTCGAGATCGAGCGAGATCACGGCATCGCCGTCGATAATCCCGCGAGCGGTTTGTCGAATCCCGGCCACCTCGCCGGACCGAACCCGGACGTGCTCGGTCTCGATCACGCTGTCGGCGACGACGGGCTCGATGGCTTCATCGATCTCATCGAGCTCGAACCCGAGTGCATCCGCGAGCATGGCGACCGACTCGGTGCTGCCCACGTGGCCGGCTTGGTCGGCGATGTCCGCCTCGAAGGTTTCCACCGAGACGCCCGCCCCGACCTTCTCCTGGAGTGGCTTGCGACGCTGGCCGGCGTCCTGGACGCGTTCGACCGTGACGGCATCCACCGCTTCCATCGGTGTCGATAGCACGGCGGGCAGGGTATCCATGGCGAAGCCGGGATTGATGCCGGTCCCCAGGAGCGTGACCCCGTGTTCGGTCGCCACGTCATCCAGGTCCTCGCCGAGTGACGCGTTTGACCACCACGGGTAGGCGAGTTCTTCGGTCGTCGAGACCACGTTCGCCTCCGCCGAGAGCACCCGGACTAATTGCGGTTTGGCGACCTCGAGGGACGACACCGTCGAATGGAAGACGATATCGGGATTTTTGGCGAGCGCCGCTTCGGCGTTGTCAGTCACCTCGACCCCGATTTCGTCATCGAATCCGGCCACCGCGCCGAGATCGCGGCCGACCTTGTCGGGGTCGATGTCGATCGCCCCGACGAACTCGAACCCCCGTCCGTCGGCGGCCCGGGCAATCCGGCTCCCAATCGGCCCGAGGCCGAACTGGACGGCGGTCAGGCCAGACCCCGTCATGGCGGACGAGCTCCCGGCGTTTCTGGTAAAGGTCTGGTGGCGAGTGATGGCGGCTTCATAGCACGCGTGGGGTCCGGAGAAGGGATGGAATAGCTACCGATCCGAAGCGGCAGCTCCCCAGCGAACGCTGAGTCCAAGGTATGACCGATCAGTCCACGGAATCGTGGTTCCGGCAGGTAACGGATCTCGGACACTCAAACACGCGACTGCGCCTTGAACAGGTATTTATTGGCCCGCCGAGGATTCCGAACACGACCAATGGTCTCCCGCACGCGACGCGCCCTCCTCCAGGGAGCCGCAGCCCTCAGCCTCGGCCTGGCCGGCTGTAGCGGCGCCACCTCCAGTAGCACCACGGTGACCGCCTCGAACCGCCTCACGGGCGAGAACGCCGTCCTCGAGCCCGACCACGTCGCCCTCCGCACTCCCGAGAACGCCCCCATCGTCTGGTTCGATGACGAGCTCCCCGAGAGCCCCGAGTCGACACCCGACGACCGCCATCGGATCAGCGACGCCGAGGAGGGGCTGATCGCCGACGACGCCGACGCGGCCGAGCTGCGCTTCGCCGACGTCGACGGGACGGACGACGCCCGGACCTTCGTGGAAGAGACCGACTTCGACACCGAGACGCTCGTCCTCGAGACCACCCGCGTCCCCGAGTGTTACCGGCTCGAGCTGTGCGGTGCCACCTGGTCGGCCACCGACTACCACACCTACTATGGACGGGTTCTCCGGCCGGCCGACGTCGCCTGCTCGACCGATGCCTGGGATCGGGTGGCTCATCTCATCCGGCTCCCGGCCGCCCTCGACCCGAGCGAGATCACCGGACGCGGCTCGGGCACGTCGGGCAGCGGCTGTGGGGGCTTTCGGCGGCGCTACGAGGAGGGTCAGGACCGATGAGCGACCGGTCCCTCGACCGCCGACGGTTCCTACACGGCCTCGGTGTCACCGCCGCGCTCGGCACGGCCGGCTGCAGCGGCCTCTCCCTCGGGTCCGAGGAGGAGCCGAGACTGGCCGCCCAAGCCCTCCAGAGCCTCACGAGCGACCCGGCCCCGATCATCCCCCAGCGGCTCCCGGTCGACATCGAGGGGGCCTACCTCGAATCGATCGCCACCGGCGTCCGCGAGACGCTCGAAACCGTCCCCACCCCGCTCACGGCCACGCACGTTCCCAACGGGGCGATCCGGGAGGACCTCACCCACCTCCGGGAGCACGTCGAGACCGACCTCGAAGCCGCCCGCGACGCTCCCTCGCCGTCCGAGGCGCTCGAAGAATACCGACGCGCCGGCTCGACGGCGACCGAACTCGCCACGGCCTGGGCGGTCATCGACGACGGGCTGACGCGGGCCGACGTGGCCGAACGGGCATCGGCCATCGATCAGACCCGGTCGCGCTTCGAGCAGCGGTGGTCGTACGTCGGAACCGACCCCGTCACCGCTTCGGTCCTGCACGCGGCCCTCGAACGCCGGGTTCGGACGGCGACCAGAATCCTCGCCGCGGACGACGCCGATCGCCCGGACCCTCCCGATAACGCCCTCACCATCGGCGAGTTCGCCGGCGACCTGTACCAAGCCCGGGCCGCCATCGAGGACGCGGACTACCTCTACCGGCAGCATACCCACGCACTGACCGACGGCGACGACCTCCAAGACCGGCTCGAATCGGCCGCCGAGGGGCTCGGCAGGGCCATCACCGCCCGAAAGGCGCAGCTCCCCGACGTCGACGCGTCCGACCCATCGACCTTCGTCGACCGCGACATCAGCGCCACCCCCGCGGCGGAGGTACTCCAAGACCTCTATCGCGAACTCGACCGATCCGACTCCGTGGCCGAGGAACAGGCGGCCGGTCGCCCGGCCAACGCGGTGCTCGCCGCCGTCTGGACGCTCGCGCAGTTCCGGGCCTTCGACTCGATCCTCGAGGACGTCACCGAGGGGGCGTCCTACGCCATCGAAACGGTCGACGACATCGGGACGATCCGGGCGGACGCCGTCAACGCCCTGACCGCGACGACCGAAGCCCTCGACGCCTCCATCCTTGCGAACCAGACCCTCGACCGGCTCTCTGGTGACCTCCGGTTCGCCGATCGACGGCTCACCGACCGTCACGGGGCGGTGCGGGTCTCGTACATCCGCTACGAAATCGCCCAGTACGTCGAGATCGCCGCGATCGCCCGGGCCCTCCCCGCCTCGGTCGCCCAGGCCGTCGACGCGCTTCGAACGGGGCCGTAACCAGCCCCGACATGGAAATATCCAGGGCCCCCGAGGGCCGGGGTGGATTTGTTGCCAACAACGTATATACGAGGACACCTGCCAGTTCCGAGCGACGGGGCGATTGCTCCATTCGGTTGTCGCAATGGCTGTCCCGTCCACAACGCCCAGCGCCCCCGACCGCAGTGCCTCCCCTTATTCGCTGCGGTCATCCCCACGTACCGCGACGGAGCAGTGGTAGGACTGAACGACTCCCGGATGGGCTAGCGGGGTCCTCACCGCTTCTGATCAGCGATCTGTGGGGTCTCGGACATCGACCCAGTGCCCGCAACAGCCCGTGATCGGGGGCGGCCGTCTCAACGATGAACACCTCCTCCTATCCCGGTTGGCGAGGAGCCCCCTTCCCCGGGTCGAGCCGTAGTGATTGATCGCGACAGCCGTCGTCCCCAGCGCGTCTGCCAATGGCCGGCAAACACACCTATCGGACGTCGCTCGATCGTCGATCGCCCGGACGGTGACGGCGGGCATCGACTCAGGACGGCTTCGGTTGCAACCGTGCGGTCGTCACCCAATAAATCCCGTTGAGAACCGTCTCGGGCGACTCGATCCGGAGGTCGGTACCCGAGAGCATGGGCTCGAGGCTCCGATTGAGATCGGCAAAGAGGAGTCGGGCAAGCGGATTGACGGCGCGTCTCACGAGCGAGGGCGTCTCTCCTGCCGGAACGAACTTATCAAAGATCGATACCCGACCGTCGGAGTCGAGGACCCTCGCCGTCTCAGAAACGACCGCGTCCGGATCCGGTACGACAGAGAGAACGAGGTGGAGGAGCACGGCATCGAAGCGGTCGTCGCCAAAGGGGAGCGACTGGGCGTCGCCAACGCGGGCGTCGACGTCGAGGCCGAGGCGGTCGCCCCGCTCGACGGTTCGGCGAACCATCGCTTCTGCCAGATCGAACGCGACCACCTCGGTCCCGTCCGGGAGGTAGTCGAGATCGCCGCCCGTCCCACAGCCGAGGATGAGGATACGGTCGTCCGATCCGAGTTCGAGCCGTTCGATCGCTCGCTGTCGCCCTGCATCCCAGGGTGTTGCGAGCCAGTCATAGACCGGCGCGTAGAGCTGGTAGCGCGTCCGGTTCCACCACTGGTCGATCATCGGGGCCTCCGATCGGTTCGATTGAGGGCCGCTCCCCGGGGCTCCTTCAACCTGGTGGACTCCGTCGTTGTCGGTTGACGGCCGCTCGGTCTCAGTCGGTCGCTTCTCGCGGATCGACGCTCGGGGGACGGTAGCTTGCTTGGTTGGCATGGGTTTCGACAGGGTCCGTACCAGGACCAACGCCCTCGAGGCGAACATCAGTAGTGCCCAGTCTCCCGGGCCCGTTTTTACAGCCGTACGATCGTACCCGCGTTCGACCGGGCCGAGGACAAGCCGAAAAACCTGCCCAGATGGCTGGGGACAATCCCTACCGAGTCAGCGGAGATAGGCAGAATCGGTGCGACAACCATGACCGACACCGATTCACCATCGACTGACCGAGCGTTCGAAGACGACCAAACCCGAGCCGCTGCCGACGACCGGTGGCTGACCGAGGAGCCAATCCTCGACGCAGCCCTCCCCGCGGAAGTCGCCCGCTTGCTCGGCCGGCTGCTCGGAGCCGACCCGGTCGAGACGCTCGGGGCCTGGGTGGCCCAGGTCCGACACCACACCGGCGGCGGGTCGATTTCGATTAACGACCTCTGTCACACCGACGTCGACAGCCCCCACCGGGGCGAGTTCGACGGGGAAACCTACGGCTTCCGGTGTTTCTACGACGCGGTCGTCCTCGCCGCACTGGCCGACGAGCCGGTCGACATCCGGACCGAGAGTCCCGGTGGCCTGACGATCGAAGCGACGGCCGCCGGAACGGACGACCTCCGGGTGGCGCCACCGGACGCCGTCTTCTCCTTCGGCATCGACGAGGCCGTCGAGCCCCCGGAAGACGGCATTCCATCGGCCACAGACGTGTTCACGGCGGTCTGTCCGTACGTCAAGGCGTTTCCCGACGCGACGGCCTATGAGGCGTGGGCCGAGACCACCGAGGCGGCGACCGCTGCGATACCGCTCGACGAGGCGACGGTCATCGCTGCCGCCCTGGTCGAGCCGAGTGACCGCGACCCAACCGAACCGAACCACAACGCTTGATCCGATGCACACCCACGCACACGACGACGTGACCGATTCACCGAACCGCTCGTCGAGCCGCTTGGAACAGCACGACGATCCCGCCGGTCCCCGGCCGATGGCGCTGGAGGAGATTCAGGCGGCCTACGCCGAGCGTGCCGACTGGTTCCACCGCTTCGAGTGGGTGGAACGACGGCTCACAGGCCGCTATCGGCGCCGCCTGTTCGATGGCGTCGACGGGGAGGTCCTGGACGTAGCCTGCGGGACCGGGACCAACTTCCCGTATTTCGCCCCGACCGTCGACCTCACCGGGATCGACCTCAGCCCAGAGATGCTGGAAAAGGCGAGAGGCCGCCTCGACGACCTCGGGCTCGACGGGCAGGTCCACCAGATGGACGTCCAGGCCCTCGCCTTCGACGACGACCGGTTCGACACGGTCGTCTCGGCGCTCTCGACGTGCACCTTCCCCAAACCCCGCCTCGCCCTCCGGGAGATGCAACGGGTCTGTGCGCCGGACGGCCGAATCCTCCTGCTCGAACACGGGCGGAGCGACGCCTGGCCGCTCGCGTGGTTCCAGGACTGGCGCGCCGAATCCCACTACGAGAAGATGGGCTGCCGGTGGAATCAGGAACCCCTCGACGTCGTCGAGTCGGCCGGGCTCGAGGTCGAGAAGGCCATCTCGGCGTTCTTCGGGATCATCACGATGATCGACGCCCGGCCGTGATCGGGACTGGCCCGGACACGGGTTCGGCGCACGCGAACTCCGGGAAGCATGCCCCAGACCTCCCAGCATGCTGGGCACAACGCCTTTTCCAGCCCCTCCCGTAGCCGGGGGCAATGCGCGAAGCCCTCGTCTCCCTCGGCGACACGGACTTCGACGCCCTCGGCATCGAGGAGCTCGTCGGGCTGGCCCGGGACGCCGGGATCCGCGACTTCGACGAGCTGGTCTGTCACGGCACCGGTTCGGTGATCGAGGTCGAAGTCGGCGACCGGCTCGACGAGTCCCGCCTCGACGCCCTGGAATACGTCTCCGAATGGGACCACGTGACGGCGACCGGGGACGCACACGTGTACGTCATTGCCTTCACTGCGCCGTCGCTCTCGACGGAGATCACCGACCCCATGGACGACCTCGTCGGGACCTGCGATCCCTCGATCAGTGACCGCGAGGCGACCCTGTCGCTGGTGGGCCCCCAGGCCGCCATCGCCGGGACTATCGAGGAGTACGAGGCGGACGGCGTCTCCCCCGACCTGCGGCGACTCGCCGGCTACTCCGGCCATACAGGGCCCCTCGACCGGCTGACCGACCGCCAGCGGGAGGTCATCCAGACGGCCTACGACATGGGCTACTACGAGGTGCCCCGGACCACCACGACAGAGACCGTCGCCGACGAACTGGGCCTCGATGACTCGACCGTCGCCGAGCACCTCCAGCGGGCCGAGCGGAACCTCCTGACGGTCCACCTCGACGGCAACGGATAATGAAGGCACCCGAGACCGGCGACCCGCGAACACGGAGTCCGGAGTCGGCCGCGTAGATGGTCACTTCCTCGACACTCAGACGGACCTTCCTCGGCCGGGAGGTGGCCATCGGCTTCGGGATCATCGCCGCGCTCTACCTCGTCCGGGTTATCAGATTCCAACCGCTTCAGATTCCCGCCTACCTGTTGATCGTGGCCTACGACGTCGTCGAGGTGGCCGTGCCGTTCCTCACGCCGTACCATCCGGTCGGGTTCCCGGTGTTCCTCTACCTGTTGGCGGTGCTGGCCGCGGCCCTGGCACGGGGGGCCGGCACGAGCGAGGACCACATCCACTGGCGGAGGTCGGCCGGGGGCGTCTGCCTCCTCGTCGGCACGGTCTCGCTGGTCTTCGGCGCCTTCATCGGTGGCCCCCTCGTCGCGCTGGCCGACAATCCTACGCCGCTCGCCATAACGGGCGCCACCGGGGTGGTGTTGCTCGGTGTGGGCTGGTGGCTCCTCGGACGACCGACGGGGACCGCCTGATCCAGGGGCCAGGCACACTCGAACCGACACTATCGCTGATGACCTGGGACTCGATCTCGTCGGGCCGCCACCATCGTCCATCAGCCATAAGACCGACGGAAAGAACGAAGACATATGCCCTCCAGACGGACGCTGCTTCGTACCATTAGTGGTGTCGCGAGTTGTGGTATTGCGGGGTGTACGTCGCTCGACCGCGGCGTCGACGGATACGTCCAATTGAAATCGATTGAAGCCCGCGGAGGGAACGACCAACGACCGTTCGAAACGGTTCTCCGAGTCATGCTAAGTTCTCCGCCTGGAGCATCGAAGCCAAAATTGACCCACCACCAGGACCAATGGACCGATCGTTTCGACACGCCTCACAGGCCGGAGGTTTCGGACGCCCTTCACGAGGAGCTTACCCGCGCGTTTGACACCGTCAAATACGTGATTGGGATCTGTAGCCCGGCGTGGGCCGACGGTGGAGAATCCGTGGGCTGCATCAACGATTCCACGACCAGGGAGGACTTCAACCTGGTTCAGGTCCACGATCGTGTGCGCGCCTCGACCGATGGAGCTTCCCTTTCCATTCGCTCGGTCGACGGATCCTGGACGTTTGAGTCTGGATGAGAGAGAACTCAGGGCTTGCGTGCTCGACGGTCTAAGCACAGCAGAAATTATTAGGATCGGTCACCGTCCACAACGCATGGGAAACGTTGACCTCCAGCAAGAACAGGCGCCGTTGAAGGAGGAGTACGAGACGAACCCAGACGCGGCGCAGATCACATTGACCGCGACCGGCGAGGAACAGGACGATGTCCGGGCCTGTAGCGTGGATATCGGCCGCGCGATCTACGAGGCCGAGCTACACGAGGGCGCGGGTGGCCCCGGGGCGGCGGCCTGCTCGGGCGATCTACTCCTCGGGGCGCTGGCGGCGTGCTCGCAGCTGACCGCCCAAGCGGTCGCGGAGAACTTCGGCGTCGACGTCGACATCAGCGTCGAGGCCAGCGGCGACCTCGACCTCCGTGGCACGCTCGGCATCGATCGCGACGTCCCCGTCGGGTTCGACGACCTCCAGCTCGACGTCACCGTCGACGGCGACATCGACGCGGAGACGGAAGCGGCGCTCGAGAAGTACACCGAACGGTACTGCGTAGTGTACCAGACGCTGGTGGATCCACCAACTGTCGAGACGAGGTGGTCGTTTCAGGACTAGCTGGTTCGGGCCCTAGTCACCACGATTCATCTCGGCCCTTGATGATTTCTGACATCGGCTGATGAATTGAGGATGTACGGAGCACCTGTAGAGAAGCCCACCGAGAGAAATTACGAATGAAGTAGCATACCGTGGCAAAGCGGGCAGTAACGTCCCTCCCTCACGCTTCCCGCATTATGCGTCCGCGTATGCCTTCACGAACCCACGACGAAGGACGGTGAGAAGGAGATACGTTTTGTACTTTTGATTGCGACAGTGTTCACACGGAGCCATCTGGTCGGCGATCCGCTCCATGTCTGGCCCGTATTTCTCCGATAGTTCCTCGACGAGTGGCTCCAATTTGGATCCCATCCAACCGGCCATTTCGGCAATCTCCCCACGGGATTCCTCCGGAATAGAGTAGGAGAGAACGATGGTGTTCGCCCGGTAGAACTTCAGCGTTCCACCGCGGCGTTCCTCCATTCGCCCAACCTCAACGAGGCCGGCATCTCGCAGTTCGTTGATATGGTGGCGAATCGTGTTCACCGTCCTCTCGAAACCGCGGCTGCCGAGGTCTTCGTGGACCTCATCGACGGTCATCGTCTGTTCTGCGAGCATGTCTAGAATCATCGCCCGAACGGGTTCATCGACCGCGTTCGACACGTCGGTGTCCCGCACGACGATGTCTGTCAGTTCTACGTCGGATTCGAAGGTACTCATCGGAGTGGCGTTTGTGACGCATCCTAAAGTACGAACGGTCATTTCGATCGGTCAAACAGGTCATTGAACCGGTCCAACACCTCCGGCCACCACTCCAACATATCATTTAATTAATACTTATCCGTAGTAGGGGCGTACGAGGGAATGAGGAGAACCACGATGACCGAACACACCCAGTTCCGCGTCATGGACTTCGACTGTCCGACCTGTGCGAGCACCGTCGAACGTGCACTGAAGCAAACGAAGGGAGTCGAGCACGTCGAGGTCCACTACACGACTGGTCGCGTCGAGGTCGAATACGATTCCGACGTGGCTGATCCGGCTGACTTCGAGACCGCCATCGAGAACCAGGGGTACACCCCCCAGCCCGCGTAAATCAGAGGCCCCCCTCTAATGGACATCCAACAGTACTACCGAAAACATCGCAAGGCGGTCGTCACCGCGACGAGCGGACTGCTGTACGTGGGCGGCTGGAGCCTCGGCTATGTCACGGCGTTCGATACGGCGAGCGCTGGGATCCTGGTGCTCGCCGCGGTCATCGGCGGCTACGATATCGCGAAGGTCGCCTACCACGAGGTGCGGAGCCGGACGCTCGGCATCAAGACGCTGGTGACCCTAGCGGCCTTCGGCGCGATCGGTATCGGCGAGTACTGGGAGGCGGCAGCAGTGGTCTTCCTGTTCTCGCTGGGGAGCTATCTCGAGGGACGGACGATGCGCAAGACGCGTACCGCTCTCCAAGAGCTCCTGGAGCTCGCCCCCGATACCGCCCTCGTGCGCCGTGACGGCGAGCAGGTCGAGGTACCGGCCCGCGAAGTCGAGGCGGGTGAGGTCGTCATCGTTCGCCCCGGCGAGATGATCCCCGTCGACGGGGAGGTCATCGAGGGCGAGAGCGCCGTGAACCAGGCGCCGGTGACCGGTGAGAGTGCACCAGTCCACAAGGCCAGCGGCGACGACGTGTACGCCGGAACGATCAACCAGGAAGGTGCGCTGGAGGTTCGAACGACCGGGGCGGGATCGGATACGACGCTTCAGCGGATCATCCGTCGCGTCGAGGAGGCTCAGGAGGCCCAGTCGCCGACCGAGAGCCTCATCGATCGCTTCGCGACGTACTACACGCCCGCGATCATCGTGCTAGCCGTCGGCGCTTTCGCGGTCACGCAGGACGCTCTGCTCTCGCTGACGCTCCTCGTCATCGGTTGTCCGGGCGCGCTGGTCATCGGGCCGCCCGTCAGCATCGTCTCGGCCATCGGGAACGCAGCCCGGAACGGCGTTCTCATGAAGGGCGGCGAGCACCTCGAACAGGCGGGGAAAATTGACCTCGTCGCCTTCGATAAGACGGGCACCCTCACGAGGGGCGAGACGACCGTCGCGAGCGTACAAGGCTTCGGGCAGGACACCGAGGACGTCCTACGGCTCGCTGCGACTGCCGAAACAAAAAGCGAGCACCACCTCGCCGGAGCGATCCTCGATGCGGCTCGTGGTCTCGACGACACCACCGATGTGGCCGCCGATGGAGGAGCGGTGATCGAACGGACCGGGATTCCTGATCCGGACGACTTCGAGGTCGTCGGGGGGAAGGGTGTGGTTGCCCGACACGACGGCCGCGAGGTCGTCGTGGGAAACCGGGCACTCCTTGAGGAGTGGGACGTGGCCCTCCCTGACGAAATCGCTGGATACGTCCGCGAGCGAGAAGCCCAGGGTGAAACGGCGGTTCACGTCGTTCTCGATGATGACGTTATTGGCGTCATCGGGCTCCGGGACGAACTCCGCGAGGTCGCACCTGGCGTGATCCAGGCGTTGAAGGACGCCGGCGTGCGAACGGTGATGCTCACCGGTGATAACGAACGCACCGCTCGGGCGGTCGCCGAGCGGGTCGGCATCGACGACTACCGCGCCGAACTCCTCCCCGAGGACAAGCAGACCGCCATCGAGGCGTTTCGTGAAGAGGGGCACGTCGTCGCCATGGTCGGCGACGGTATCAACGACGCGCCCTCACTAGCAACCGCCGACGTCGGCATCGCCATGGGTGCGGCGGGCACTGACACCGCCATCGAGACGGCAGACATGGCGCTGATGGCCGACGACCTTGAGCGCATCCCCTACGCAGTTACGCTGAGCAGGGCGACACGATGGAATGTCATCGAGAACGTCAGCATCGCGGTCCTCACGGTTACGCTCCTGCTCGCCGGGGTCCTGACGAATTACGTCCACCTCGCCGGCGGGATGCTCGTCCATGAGGGGAGCGTCCTCGTGGTCATCATCAACGGGATGCGACTACTGCGGTACTGATCCATAAACTCGATACACAACTCACAAAATGAGCAACACTCACACCACTGTCGACCGGACGAACTGGGCGATCGAGTACGAAAACGTCGAGCCGATCCGTGTCCGCGATCCCGTGGCCGAGGCACTGACGGTCCTCGACCCGGGCGAGCCGTTCGTGATCGACTACGCGGACGCCGTGAAGACGGCCGGCCACTCCTGTCCCACCGCCTCGGGCGCCTATCGAATCACCCAACTCGGGCTGGATGCCCTGTACCCTGACGAGCATCCCGTTCGCGGCGAGATCGAAGTGACCGCTGGCGGACCGAAGGACGACCCGGCCTACGGCGTGATGTCGCGCATCGTCTCGTACGTGACGGGAGCCGCCGAGGAAGACGGCTTCGGCGGCCTCGCGGGTGGCTACGGCGGCCGGTCGGAGTTACTTCACTTCGACGAGCTCGAGGCCGAGGGGCCGACATTCGTCTTCACGCGAACCGATACTGGTAGATCCGTCCAGGTCACCTACCACGTCAGTGACGTGCCGGACGGGGGTCCCCCGACGCAGTACCTCCCGAAATTGATCGAGGAGACGGCGACAATCGAGGAGCGTAAGGCGTTCAGCGAGGCCTGGCACGGCCGCGTCAGACGCGTCCTAACCGATGACGATCTCTTCATGGTCACAGTGTTAGGAGAGGGCGAATAACTCCACGGCTGGGATAGCCCCGGGACGAGCATATCAGTAGTATTGGTTTAGTTGTTCATTCCCGTAGATTGGCCATGGACGGCCCATCTTCTTCGTCCGAGAACGCGCCGCCGTCAATCCCTGATTCAACTCCCCGGCGACGATTGGCGGATGCTGATCCGAACCAAATTCGGGACCCCCTGCTGAATTGCAGGGATTGGTTCCCAAAGGAGCATCGTTAACGATCAGATCCGCCCCAAACCGCGGAGGCGACGTATCCTTCTTGCGAGTGAGAGGCTCCTTGTGAATTACGGTGGTTCTTCGCACGACGGAGGTGTCCAGGCGAACCCATCATGACACGCGATTATCTTGCCTAACCGGTCCAGTCCGATATGAACGTCGACGAGGCCCTGTCGGAGTTGCTCCAGACCGCTCACGAAAACGATGTCGAGATCGAAGGGGAGGGGTAACCCGGAACAGGGCCTACAGACCATCGAGCGTCCATGCGGCGACCACGGCGTGGACCACGGCGAGTTGAGAGCCATCACGGCCGTGGTGGCATGCATGCCTATGGCCTTTCCCCGGCCACCACGTCCCCCGTCTATGCACGAATTTGAGGCGACCTTCGACGTTGACTCGAAGACGGATGTCCTGGCGGTCGAGCGCCTGATCAACCGACTCTATGATGCTCTCAGGGAGGAATCACGAACCCTCCAGGAGGACACGGAGGCCTCGACCGAGATGCTGTCGAAGTTCGAGGCGATCCGGGGGGCGGCCCGCCCTGGGCATGACGAATTGCCCGACGGACAGGAGACCAATCCCCAGCACGACGAGTAGCCCGGGGACGAGGCCCCAGACGCCCATACGACAAAAGCCACTTCACGCTCAGTAGGTTGTTCGATGGCCTCGCCGTCTCCGAGACGCGGTGGTCCGAGTATCGGTACCCTCGAGGTTCAGTAGATGAAGTCTGGTCCAGCAGGCCACAAGGAAACATGCGATTTGCGAGACAAACCATTGACATCCTCCCCGCATT
>Ga0207797_1000720_pt1 | contig 25286 bp, 28 predicted proteins | sample PRCRCaboRojoPR_6_FD_187275 | JGI IMG/M metagenome (GOLD analysis project Ga0207797, IMG submission 187275) | Marine sediment microbial community from Cabo Rojo, Puerto Rico - PR CR 10% Liquid 1 (SPAdes) | ecosystem: Environmental > Aquatic > Marine > Coastal > Sediment | place: Cabo Rojo, Puerto... | reverse complement strand
GTCAGGATGGTCTCCTCGAAGGATCGCGGGGAATGCGCCAGCCCCACCGGGAAGATGCCGTTGCTCGCCAGCTCGAACGGCTTCGTCAGTTTCTTGATCGCCTCCTCGTAGGGGTAGTTGCTGATGTCGGAGGAGAAGAAGCCCTCGTAGTCGATGGGATGATTGAACAACTCGGACAGGGTCTGGTTGTTTGCCACATCCGGCACGATCCCTGTACTCAGCACAACCCAGTCTGCCCCGACAGTCCGGCCGCCGCTCGCTACCTCCAGCCCTGCGCCGTTCCGCCGCACCTCCGGATAACGCGGTTCCCCGCCGTCACCGTCGGAGAACCGAACGAAGGAGACGCCTGCCTCCTTAGCCAGCCGGTAGGTGTCCGTCTTTCCGTAGGTGGCGATGTCGCGGTAGAAGACGGTCACCCCGGCTCCCCTCTCACGCAGCGCCACGGCGTTCTTGAGCGCCTGGTTGCAGCACAGGCGGGAGCAATAGGGCACCTCCGGCGTCCTCGATCCCACGCACTGGATCATCGCCACGCGATCGGCGCTCTCTCTGGCGTTCAGCTTCGCCTCCAGCTCCGTCTGCGTCATAACCGCGGGATCCTCACCGTAGAGGAAGCCCTGCGGCGTGTACTCCGCCGCCCCGGTCGCCAGGAAGACCACGCCGGCGTCCACCGGGACATCGCCCCCGGCGGTGTCGACCATCACCCGGTAGTTGCCCGCATAGCCTTCGACCTCCGTCACCTCCGCGCCGGTGTAGCAAGTGACATCATCGGATGCCTTTACCGCCGCGATCAGGTCCCTGACGTGGCCCTTCTGCGCCTCGGTCATGTGTGCCGTCCGGCCCCCCAGCGCCTCGTCCCGCTCCACCAGCACCACCGGATATCCGCTGGCCGCCACCGCGCTGGCCGCGGTCAAGCCGGCCACGCCGCCGCCGACCACCAGGGCGCGCCCGTTGAAGCTGTCCGTGGGGGGGCTCGCGTGCCGCCCGCGCTTGACCTTCTCCACCGCGCCCCGGATCAGCGCCAGCGACTTCGTCAGCATGGCGTCCCGGTCTTTGTGCACCTGGATCACGTCCTCTCGGAAACGGAGATACTCGCACAAGAGTGGGCTCAGCCCAGCCATCATCACGGCCTTGTTGAACTTCCCCTTCTTCTGCAGCGGCGTGCACGTGGCCAGGATCACCCGGTTGACACCCGATGCCTCTATCCGCTCCGCCGTGGCCTTGATCGTGGGGCCGGTGCAGCAACCCTCGATGATCTCCGCGTGATCCACCTCGGGCAGGTCCCGGACACGCTCGACGAGGCCGTTCATGTCCATGCGGTCGTCGAACTGGCCGAAGCAGTCACAGATGAACACACCGACGCGGGCGCGCTCGTCCGCCACGTTTCTCAGGGTCGGGGGTGAGGCGGGGGTGAGGTTCTTCTCTCCCAGATAGCGCTGCATCTCGGTCAGAGCCGCACAGCCGTCCCACACGGTCTCCGGATTCCCTTTCGGACCCGTGAGCTCGCCCACGGCGAAAACGCCGTCGACGTCCGTCTCGCAGCAGGAGAAGGGCCGAAGGCGGCAGAACCCATTGGCGTCTGCCTGCACACCCGTCAGCCGCGACAGCTCCTCCATCTGCGATGGGGGGCTCTGCCCCGTGACCAGGATGGCCAGCTCCACGATGTGCGTATGAGCCTCGCCGTCCAGGGTGGTGTAGGTGATGGTCGCCTCCTCGGCGGCATCGCCGGGGGTGATGTGCAGCGTCTCTGCCCGCTCCACGCGGACACCGGCCTCGAGGGCCTTCCGGTACCAGGTGTGGTGGCCCTTCCCCGTCCCCCGGTAGTCGTGGAGGAAGACGGTCACCTCTGATTCGGGCAGAATCTCCTTCAGTCGCACCGCGCGGTAGATCGCGCTCACGCTCGTGTTGTACGGCTCGTACTCGACGCCCGGGCGGTTGAAGTGCGGGGTCACCACGACGCCGAACGTCTCCGGGATCTTGCCGGAGGGGAGACGCACCGAATCCCTCACGAAGTTCGTCAGACGGGAACGACGCGCCACCTCTGAGTTCCGCACCACACTGGGGCTCTCTCCCAGTCCGAAGTGCTGCAGATCCTCGTCGCTGGGCTCCTCAAAGGCATCGGCCAGGATGATGGCGCCCACGTCCGCCTCCACAACCTCCTCCGGCCGGCCAACCTGAAGAGCACCGGTAGGACAGATCTCCTCGCACGCGCCGCATTGGGTGCAGTGCTCGAAATCGATCACATAGCAGTTCTCCCAGCCAGCCTCTGGCACCACGCGCATCGCCTTGCCTCCATCGATCTCCACCGGACAGACCTCGATGCACTGATCGCACTCGGTGCACGCGAAGTTGTTGACGACCGGATCGCGCTTCTTGAACGTCACGTGAAAATGCCCAGCTTCGCCGGTCACGTCCAGCAGCTGAGCGTTGTAGCAGTCCTGCATAGCGCCGCTCGCCTTGAAGGCGCGCTGCGGCATGTGCCCGCAGATCCAGCAGAAGTCGAGCGGCAATTGGGCCAGGGCCTGGTACGTCACTTCGTCCACGTATGAACCACGGTTGAGCAGGATGAACGTATGCCCCTGCTTGCCCAGGGCGTACGCAGCCCGATAGCCCCCCAGATTGGTTCCGTAGATGAGTACTGTGCTCTCGTTTGGCATGTGCCTACCTCCACTACCCTGGGCTCAGGCGTAGGGCTCGAGTCCAGTTCTCTAAGTTGGCGGGTATGCGGCCTGCCCGCCCTACTGCCGGTCTCCTGCTCCCTTGGGGTGATATGACCTAACTCACAATCCGGGGACCGTCTCAAGCAGCATAGCTCTCCTCGCCGTCGGCGCGAGCGGATCATGGATCCGCCAGGATCAGAAAGAGTTTGGGTCATCGGATCACGGATCCGTCAGGAGCAGAAAGAGTTTGAGTCATCGGATCACGGATCCGCCAGGAGCAGGAAGTGTTTGAGCGCTCGGATCACGGATCTGCCGGGAGCAGGAGAGAGCAGAGCAGAGAAACCCGTCACAGTCACAGCTCCTTCTCTTGCCGCCGGCCGCCGTCGCCCCGTCCCTGATAGAGAATGAGGCTTCTATGCGGTGCATCCAGGTCCCGGGCGATGACGGGGCACTTCGTCAGCAGCAGGAAGAAGACCCGCGGGCCTTCCGTGCTCAACGTCTCGTAGTTCGCCTGCCCCTTGGCGATGATCAGATCGGCCTCTCCGTAGGTCCGCCGGAACCGTTCGGAGCACGTCTCCAGGACGGTGCCCGGAGCGTCTGACCCGGTGCTTATCAGTTCCGCGACCTCGGCCACGCCGGCGGCCCGCGCGTCCGCGATCGTGGCGTCGTTGATGGTGGGGTGCCCTTTAACAGCGTAGATGACTGGCGCGTCGATGGTCTCGATCAGCGGCCGGTCGAACACGGTCTCACCGGCGTTGTCTGCCAGGTAGAGCACCTGCTCGACGCCGTCGAGGGCGACCCGGAAGGCATCCCCATCGTCGATGCCATAGGGCTCCTGCAGGACGCGGGTCACCTCGTCCCGCAGTTCGTAGTCCGCGTTCGCGGCCAGATCGATGATGTTCCCCGCGATGCTGAGCCGCACCGCCGCATCCAGCCGGTCGTGCGCGGCAGCCACCACCTGCGCCATCCACGGGTAGAGGCGCAGTGCTTCCTCGGTGCTGCGTGCTTTCGCAGCCCGGTAGGGGTCGTCGACGCCCGTCTCCCGCCGCACAATGCGGTGAACCTGGTGGCTGATCTGGGGAGGCGTGGCCGAGAGGGTGGCACCCTTCATCACCTCAAGGACGCGCCCCAGGATCCTCCTCTGGAGCTGCTCGTCCGCCCCGGCCATACGCGCGGCTTCCAGCGCCTGGCGCAGGAAGCAGGGATAGCAATCGAGATAGGCTCTCATGCCTTTCCCTTCCCAGAGCCCCGCTTCCCGGATCCATCGTCGCCGAAGGCATCGTCCCCACTGACCTCGTCAACCGCCAGCCGCTCTATCACCTGCTCCGCGATGGGGTCGAACGCTGCCGTGGCATATCCCTCGATCCGTCCAACGTCGCAGTGGTGAGACAGCTCCGGATCGAGCGGGATCCGGCCCAGGAGCGGCACGCCCAGCTCGGTGACCGTGTAACCCGCCTGACTCGGGCCAAAGACCTCAATCCTCGCGCCGCACTCGGGACAGGTGGCGTAGCTCATGTTCTCCACCAGGCCCAGGATGGGTGCCCCCATCTGCTCGGCCATGCGGGCCGCCTTCCGCACCACCATACCGGCCAGATCCTGCGGGGAGGTGACCAGCACGATCCCACTGAGGGGTATCGACTGCATCACGGTCAGCGAGGCGTCCGACGTGCCCGGAGGCAGATCAACCACCAGATAGTCGAGCTGTCCCCACATGACCTCGTCCCAGAATTGCTTGATGGCGCTGCTGATCAACGGCCCACGCCAGATGACGGCCTCGTCCTCGCTGGGTAGCAGCAGGTTGATGGACATGAGCTTGATGCCCTGACCCGTCTCCACCGGTAGGATGCCCCCAGGCCCACCCACAGGCCGTTGATGGAGGCCGAATATCTTCGGCTGGCTCGGACCGGTGATGTCGGCGTCTAGTACACCAACCCGCCTTCCGGCTCGGTTCAGTGCCACCGCCAGCAGCGCCGCCACCGACGATTTCCCAACGCCTCCCTTGCCGCTCAGCACGGCCACGACGTGGCGGATCTCGTTGGCGGCCTGAGCCGCCTTCGGGCCTCCCTCGGCCTCCGTCATAAACGCGGCCCGCTCCTTCTGAGTCATCTCCACCACCTCGATCATAACGTCCAGGTCGGGATCGACTGAGGTCACCGCTGTACGGACGGCCTCTACGAGATCGTCCTTGACCGGTACGTGTTTGAACGGCAGGGCCAGGGTGATCACCACCCCGCTCTCCCGGCTGGTGATATCCTTGATCATGCCCAGCGACACCAGGTCGCGCTTGAACTCCGGGTGCATCACCCGGCGCAGCGCCTCAACAATTCGCTTCTCGGTTGTCATGGTCTCCCTCGTCTCTATCTTGCTCCGATCGTGAAGCAATCAACCACCTTCGGGCCAGACGCCCTCCGGTCGTCCCGTCAACTCGCGAGCCCCCACGCAGGGTACCCACCCGCTTCCGCCTTCCTGGCCGGGCTCTCGGGGCTTCGTGGATCACCAGCGCCACCCTTCAGCGAGAGAGCGTGCTCATACATCTTCCAGGAGCCCCCGCACTCTAGGCCGACAGCGGTACGCGGACCAGCTGCCCATTCCTATTCTCCCGCACGTGGTACAGATCCTCCGGACGTTCCACGCGGTCGATGAACAACACACCGTTCAAGTGGTCGATCTCGTGGTGCACCACCACCGCATCGAATCCCTCAAACACCTCGTCGAATGGACAACCCGCTTCGTCCAACCCGGTCACGCGCAGATGGTGGGGGCGAACGGTCTCGCCGTACAAGCCGGGAAGGCTCAGGCAACCGTCGAAGTCCCGCCGCTCATCCCTTGCCTCCACGACCTCCGGGTTGATCAGTGCGAGCGGCGGACCAGGCTCGCCCTCGCGCTCGGGGCCGCCTCCCAGCCGGACGACCACCACGCGACTGTGAGTCCCGATCTGAGGAGCAGCGAGCCCGATGCCGTGGGGGTGAGCCGTCAACGTGTCCTTCAGATCCTGCACGAGCCTTCTAACCCTGCGAGTCACGCTCTCCACCGAGACGCTTTCCTTACGCAGGACGTCTGCGCCCTTCGGGTACACAATGATCTCTCTACTGGGCATATTGCGGTTGCCTCTCAGTACTCATGGTAAGGATGGAGTGCCCCTTTTCTTGTCTTGACCTCACTCCCGGTCTCAGTGCTCCCGATTGAGCTTCCTCAGGTAGAAGCGATGACCGCCGTGGTCGGCCTCAACGAGCTTATCCTCCGCCAGCAAGCGCCGGACGACGGTCCACTCGCCCCCGGCCCGCGCCAGGAAGTCGCGGACCGCGTCGTCCCGCATGGGGTGGACCGACGTGATGCTCAGTAGGTCCTCCTCCACGTCGCCCGTGAAGGCGAACTCGTTGCCCTCGTACCCGATGAGGTACTCCACGTGGTCCAACCGATTGCTGATGATCTGATAGGCTCGGTTGATCGCCTCCTCGCCGGGTGCCTGAGCCCAGGGCTCAGCCGGCGGTCGAGTGGGGATCGATAGGTAGGCCAGGTCGGGCTTCAGCCGCGTCAGGAAGTCAGCTACCTCCTCAACACTGTCCTGACCATCGTTCAGGTCGGTGACCAGCATCGTCTCGGTTGCCAGCGTCCCCTCGTAGTCCTCGGCGAAGGCCAGCATGCCTTCCTGGATCGCGGCGAGCTGCAGCCTTCCGTGGGGTCGATTGACTCTGCGCCACATCTCCTCCGACGCCGCGTCGGTCTTCAGCGATACCCAGTCAGCTTTCGCCAGCGCCTCCCGTACCTCCTCGTCCCCCACCAGGGACGCGTTGCTGATGACGGCGATTTTGATCCCCAGGTCCTTCAGCCGATCTATCTCTTCCCCTAGATTGAGGTCGAGGGTGGGCTCGCCGTCGGGGACGACGGTGAGGTAGTCGATCGCCTCACCGCTACCTAGAGCTTTCTCTATCTTCTCTCGCACCTCCTCCACGATCCTGCGTGGATCGTAGTACGGCTGACGATCCACCTGCATGGTAAGGGTGCGCCCCAGCTGACAGTAGACGCAGGAGTAGGTGCAGATCTTCGGCGGGATGTTGTTCACGCCCAGGCTGCGGCCCAGGCGGCGGGATGGAACGGGGCCAAAGGCAATCATCCATCTTCCTCCTCGCTAGATGCGAGACCGTCAACCGCGCCGGCACGTGCCCCCATCGGAGCATGGCGGGGCTTCACACCGTTCGTCACGGCCGCAGCATGTGCTCCCGGACGGTCGAGCCGTACGTCCACTCAGTAAAGTGGGAGCGGAGAGCAGCTTGTCCAGCGACGAGCCGCCGCACTGCGGGCAGGTCACGACCCGGCTGGCTCGAACCAACGCTTCAAACGTCGCGCCGCAGTCAGCGCAGCGATACTCATAGATCGGCATCGATACCTCCTTATTCCGTCAAGCATGCGGACCGGCCCGGGCTGCCGCGTCATGGCCTGAAACCTTCAGTTCTCCTCGTCTCTTCGGCTGTCGGTACCTAACCTCGACCTCGCCGCCGGCGCCGCGTCCGGCGTCCACGGCCGTTGGCGCGGCCCCGACTGCTCGCGGGCAGCTTCTCGTTCCTCGTCACTGCCTCTCCCTCTGACGACTGGGCCAGCCAGTAACCCAGCGCCCGGGCAGCGGCCCGGCTCATCTTCGCCAGCAGGCCGGCGCCAGCCGCGACCAGCACCGGAGCTACGGTCTCCACTAGAGGTCGGGCGTGCTGCACGGCGGGGACGCGTCGCTTCTCCGTCGGGGCCAGGTCCGATCTCGACTGGACCAGCTCCCCCTCCACCACCGGCTGGATCGCCTCCTCAGGGCAGACCTCGAGGCAGGCCCCGCACCCGGTGCACGCCTCGCCGTCGACGTGGGCCGTGCCCTCTATCAGAGCAATGGCTCCCACCGGGCAAGCTTCCGCACAAGACCCGCAGCCGCTGCAGCGCTCCGGGTCTATCCATATGCTCTGTCTCCTCACCATCTCTTCCTCCATGACCTCCGCCTGTCTGCTCACCGACTCCCATCTCTGTCATCGCGCCCCTACCGTCCTGCCGGTTCGATGTGGAGAGTCTCTGGAACCGTGGTCAGCAAGGGAATCCTCAGCATCAGATCCACCGCCACCGGGACCAAGAAGACGTACAGCGGTCCCAGCTCTCGCCAGATCAGGCCCCCAACGATCGGCGCTGGAACGGCGACCAGGCCCCGGAAGAGGCCCTGTAATCCGCTCCACTTGCCCATCTTCTCGACCGGGACAACCTCCAGCGTCATCGCTCCCGTCACCCCTGAGTTGATGTAGTAAAACGTCCAGAGAGCTCCAGCCAGAATCAGCGTGATCGCATTGAAGGAGAGGATGAGGAGCAGGTGGGAGGCGTACCAGAGCGGTGTCAGCAAGTAGATCACCTTCTTCCGCCCGATGCGATCTGCCAGGCGGCCGAGAGGGATGCCGAAGACGAGACGCGCCAAGATAGTGGCTGTGGCCATAGCCCCCAGCACATACTGATCGGCTCCCTTCACCTCGTGCGCGAACAGTTGAAGGAACGGCGGAGTCATCGCCATCGGCAGGTATGTCAGGGAGGATATCGCGACCCATTTTCTCAGACGTTGATCCTTGCCCAGGAGCTCCTTGAAACCGCTCACCAGGTCGGTGTCCATCGTCGCCTCTCTACCGTTCCTGACGTCGCTCAACTGCGCGGCCACAAAGAGAAGTATGATGCCGTATCCGACAAAGCGGACGTAGTACAGCGGGCGAAGCCCGTCGGCCGTCAGCCCTCCGAAGGCCGTGACCAGCGGAGCTGCCACCAGGGGGGCGACCATCGAGAGAATTGACCTGAATGTGGCACACAAGTTCTGCGCCGTCGCCCGATCGTTGTTGCCCACTGAGTCCGCGCTGATCACGCTGCAGCCCGTCCCCGTTAGTCTGACGGCGATAGCGTAAAGAATCATGCCGGCGACGATGGCTTGCCAGGAGGGTGCCACGGCGTAGATCAGCGCCACGCCGGCCAGCAATCCTACGCCGAGCAGGTAGAACCGTTTGAAGCCAAAGCGGTCGACGAGCCAACCCACCGGCAGGGCGATGGCAGCCGCTACTCCGTTCCCGATGCTGTTGACCGTGCCCAGCTCCACCGACCCGGCTCCCAGCGCCACGGTGTAGACGGAATCGTACTGCGCCGTCAGGTTATACAGGAAGCTGTTCACCGCTGAGCGGGTCACGGCTACCCGATAGTTTCGTTTCTGTCTCGCGATGAACCCCTCAACCCGAGCAAGTGGTCTCGTCACCGCCCTGGTCAGCGGATCTCTTTCAGTTTTCTCCACAGGTCTTCCTCGATACACCGTCTGTCACGTCCCAATAGACGTTTCTGCCGCATGCTTACTCGACGCCCAGCGACTCGGCGCCAAGGATGTCCATCCGCATCTGATCCCCTCTCTGACCGGCCCCGAATGCGGGAGGACTCACCCGCACCCAGCCCACCGCTTCCTGGCCCAGCACGGCGGTCAGTCCGAAAGTCAAACTTGCAGCGCCAGGGAGGGCGAAGCCGAGGGCTCGCCTCTTCCCTACTTGCGCATCTCCGCCAGGGCCATCTCCGCCGCGTTCACCACATGGTATGCGATGGGCGATGCGGTCAGCGCCGGATGGGTGCCGATCTGGAACATGGCTATCTGCTCGGCCGTCATCCGATTCTGGACGCAGGCGGAGATAGCGTTGATGATCTCCCCGGCGGTCGAATCGCTCATCACCTGCCCGCCCAGGGCGACAGCCGAGTTCCGCTCAAAGACCATCTTCACCTTCGTCTTGGCGCCGCCGGGCATCAGTCCGGGGTGTCGGTTGACGCCTTCGATAGCCACAGACACGACGTCATAGCCCAGATCCTCGGCCATCGACTCGGTCAGTCCGGCAGTGGCCAGCGCGTGGTCGCCCACCGCGGTGGACCAGACACCGACCGTGCCGACGTTCTCGCGCTTGACGCCGAAAAGGTTCGCCCCGGCGATGCGGGCTTCCGTCGACGCGATGGAGGCCAGCTTCAGTCGAGAGGGCTTCCCGCCGAAAAAGGAGACCTTCTCCGCGCAGTCGCCGCAGGCGAAGACGTGATCGGCCGATGTCTTCATCGTGCGGTCCACGTGGATGCCCCCGGTCTGACCGATCTCCAAACCGGCCTCCCGGGCCAGGTCCACGTTCGCCACCGCGCCCACGCCCACGATCACCAGGTCGGCGTCGATGGACGTCCCGTCTGCTAGCTCCACCCTCTCGACCCGGCCGTTGCCGACGATGCTTTCCACCCGTGCCGGCGCGCTGACGTTGACGCCGCGGGATTCGAGCACCTCCTCCATGGTGATGCAGAACTCCTCGTCGTAGGCCAGCATCAGACAGTGGGGCATCATCTCGACGATGCTCACGTTCTTGCCGCCCGTCTTGTTAATCTCGTCGCCGAACTCGATCCCGATGAAGCCGCCGCCGATGACGACGACGTCGTGGGCGGTCTCCAGCCGTCTCTGGAGGTCGTGCAGGTAGTCAACGTCCTTCACAACCGTGAACACGCCCTCGAGATCGATGCCTGGAATGGGGGGCATGGCGGGCTTTGAGCCTGTGGCCAGGATCAGCCGCTCGTAGGCAATCTCCCCCGCCTTCGTCTGCAGCACTCTCTCGTCGGTGTCCAGGCTTTCCGCCTCCGTGATCAGAAGCTCGATGTCATGTTTCTCCAACACCGCGTCCGGAATCAGGTTCTTCTCCGGCGCTCCCACGGTGCCGAAGATGTACGGAATGCCGCACGGTATCAGAACCTGTTCCTCCTTCCGCACCAGTAGGATCGATTGGTCTGGATAGTGTCGCCGCGCTGTGATGGCAGCGGTGAGGCCGGCGGCGCTTCCGCCGATGACGGCGATGTCGGTGACCGCGATGTCAGCCTGTTCCATGTCTGGCTCCTTGTTCGTTGTGTCTGATGGTTGATATCGATGACGTAGTCTGATCTGGGATCTGATCTGTTGGTTGTCGTTATTCGATGGGTTCCTCCTGGTCGTTAGCTGGTGCATCAACCGATCCCGCGGCACAGGACGCGAGATTAGGCTCAAGTCTCAGATCTGACGGACCTCCTGGTAAGGCCGCGCCGAAGGATCGCGTCCCGGGTACTCGTCTGTCCGTCAAGCCTCTTTCTGGAGCTTCTCCAGCCGCTCCATCACTCGGCTGAGTTGATCCTCTAACTGTCGAGCTGTCTCCTTGAGCGCGGCGATCTCCTCGTCACGGCTCATTCCATCCTGGGAGCTTGATGGCTGCGGTGGCGTGGGTGTCCCCATAGGCCCGCCGTATGCCTGAGCTTCGGCATCCCATCCAGGCCGCATCCCGCGTCCCGTGCCGCGCCCCATGCCGGCCCCCAGGCCTCGGCCGCGCCCCACACCCATCCCCCGCCCGCGCCCGCGTCCCATGCCGCGTCCCATGCCGACGCTCCACTGTGGGCCGCCGCCGGTCTGCCCCGCGGGCTCCGCTCCCGCACCCATGCCGGCGCCGGCCTGAGTGGTGGCGCCGGCGATCGATTGCAGTCGACCACTCTTGAAGGCCTCGGCTGCCTGTCGCACGGTTCCACCGCCGAAGAGATAGACGGGGACGCCGGCGGACTGGAGCACGTCACAGGCATTAGGCCCCAGGTTCCCGGTCACCACGGCACGCGCTCCTTGCCGGACCACGAACTGAGCAGCTTGAATGCCCGCTCCGCTGGCGGCGCCCATAGCGGGATTCTCCACCGCTTCAAACGTCATGCTCTCGGTATCGACGAAGACGTAGGCCCGGCAGCGACCGAAGACAGGGCTCGCCGCAGCCTCCAAATCCACACCGCTGCTGGTGACGACGATTCTCATTTGCAGCCCTCCTGACGGTACGTATAATGGGCATGCCCACCAGGTGAGGGGGCGAGCCCCCACCCGTTCGGGCGCTCGGGGCGGGTGACAACGTTGGCCACGGGGACACCCGCCCCGAAGGTTGTGAGGCGCGAGGCTCGACCTAGGTCCCTCGTTCCTCGAGCTCCTCGATGCGGCTGGTGATGGCGTCCAGCGACTCACGCAGCCACTCGGCCTCCCCTCGCAGGTAGGCGATCTCATCCTCGGCTGTGGGAGCCACTCCGTAGGGTGCGTAGCCACCCGGCGGTACGCTCGCCGCGGGGCCGTAGCCGTACCGTGCCCAGAAAGGCACGCCAGTTGCGTGGTAGCCGTGCCGCCATCCACGACCGCGGCCCCAGCCGCCGCCCCGGCCGCCACCCCAGCCGCCGCGCCGCCAGCCCATGCCCATGCGAGGCCAGGGGTTGGCGTAGCCCGGCGCTTCATACCCGGCGCAGTATCCTGCGCCCCGTCCTGTCATAGGGCCCATACCTGTGGGTCCCGTTCGATCTCCTGCTGGCATATCGTTCCACCTCCTGGGTGATCCTCTTCTGCTGTTCGCTATCTGATCCTACGTCGGTATATGCTCCAAGCTGTACCCTGTCCAACCTGCGTGGTCCGGGTGCCAGCTCGGCTCCGCTGTCTCAAGCCGGTCGGCGGTTTACCGTTCTAGCGTCTGCCTCGGCCGCGTCCACGTCCGCCGCGGAAGCCGCGTCCTGCGAAGAGTCCTCGCAAGCCCCAGCGCGGACGTCCACGACCGAAGAACGGTCGACCGTCGGCCGGCGGGTTGGAGCCAGAACGTCGGGATGCGACGCTGTTCGGGTCGCATAGTCCCCGGCCGCCCCCTGTCATCGGGCCCTCACCGCTCGGTCCAGTTCCGTCAAACCGTGGCATCTTGTCTCACCTCCTGTCTGATTATTCTGGCCGGTGAGCCAGTCCATCGGCCCACCGGGTCCTGTTCGTCAAGCTGACGACTCACGTCCGGCTGCCCGTTCGGGTCTGGAGACCAGCCCGGCGTGCAGCGCCGTGGTGCGCCGGCTAGAACCTCCGGCCCGACCGCCGGCCATGGCGCCCACGGCGACCTCGCCATAGTCTCGGCGCCGGCCTCCACATCGCTCTCCGTCGCGGCCAGGGGCGCGGGAAGGGTTGCCAGCGAGCTGACATATCGGGGGGTGTCTCCACACGCACCGGCCGGCCCTGGAGCCCGGCGAAGCCGACAGCCGGTTCTACCCCGGCGCCCGAGCCCTCGTCAGGGAGCTTCACGGCGCAGTATCCCTCGCCCCGACCCGTGAACGGACCTTCGCCCCGCGGTCCCGTTCCATCGAATCTCGGCATATCTCTCACCCCCTTCAGCGCTATCTTCGAGCGTGGCCGCTCAATCGTACGCCAGCCGTGTCTCCTCATCCGTGACGACGCCGGCAATTCGCTGCTTCCAAGCGGGCGCGTCCCACGTACCGAGCTCGCTGTGCGTCAGGTAGTAGCTCTGCGGAATGGGATGCGTGCCGATGACCACGTCCAGATCATACTTGGCCGGGATGAAGTCGTAGAACGCTTGAAGGCGCGGGCAGGGCGGGTAGCCCACCACGAGACCGGTAGCCAGGTGTATCACCTCCGCGCCGTTCTTCTTCATCTCGGCTGGCGCGTACTCCACGTTGCCACCCGGACAGCCCCCGCAGGTAGCATACCCCACCAGGTCGACCTCTTCGCCTTCGTACCGTGCGAACGCGCCCTCACGGTTCCGCAGCGATCGGAGGCACTTTCCCCCGGCGCAGGTGTGATAGCGGTGACAGATGATGATACCAATCCGTTTCAAGGTCTCTCTCCTTCTCGTGGAGCCGGTCCCTGGGGCGTCCCTAACCGACTCAGCGATCCGCCGCTCCGCCTTCGGCGTCTCAGTGGTGCTCACCCTCACCCTCCTCCATATGCTGATGGTACGTCTGCAGCACGTCCTCGATCATGGTTCGGGTATCCTTCAGATCTCGGATCCACCAGCGCAGCACCTCATCGCCCAGCTCCGTCAGGCGGTAGACCCGTCGAGGTGGACCCTGAGTCTGCTGCTCATCCCAGCTCGATGCAACCCACTCCTTCTCCTCCATGCCGCGCAGCGCGCGATAGACCGCGCTGGGGTCGACGTCCTGCAGGCCGTACGCCTCCAATCCGTCAATCAGGGTGTAACCGTGGCCCGGGCCGTGATGCAGAAGCAGCAGCAATGTTGGCTCCAGGAACCGTACGGCACGGCGCGAGTAGCCTCGCTGTCGCCATCTCCTTCCTTGTCCTCGACCGTGCATATCATCTCCTCCGTCGTGTCATACTGTTCCTCTCCAGCGTCTACAGTATAGCACACTATATGTAACTTGTCAATAGACAGTTTACATAGTGCCACCTGAGAATAGAAGAGCAAACTGTTTTCAGTTGAGAAGCGAAACGCCAGGGATAGCGTGTCTGCGAGGGGAATCAACAGGGACAGGGAAACGACGAAGCGACACGAGCCCCCGGGGGCTCGTGTCGCTTCTAATGGAACGTCTGGCCTTCGTCAGGTTGAGCGGTGGGGTTCCTTATCTGGAGTACCGAGCCCTTCGGTGCCCACGACACACACTGCGCTTCTGGACCCGACGAGGGTGCGGACTAGCAGCTGCTCCGCAGTGGGGCAAGGCTCTCAACTTGTGGTCTTATCTGCCGTCGCTTGCAGCGGGTCAGCTTGACGAGCGATTCGACCCCGTTTCTCGACCGCGCGTACCTTGGGCCGTCGGTAGATGAACCAGTAGACTGCGGCCACAAGAAACCCTCCGCCGAATATGTTACCGGTGGTCACGGCGATCAGGTTGTCTATGAAGCCCTGCAGGTTGAGGTGGGCGAGATCGGCCGCCGCGTGCCCTGCGGCCTCCACCACCTGCGCCTCTCCCTTCATCAGAATCCCCATAGGGATGAAGTACATGTTGGCGATGCTGTGCTCAAAGCCAGAGGCGACGAAGGCTGTTATGGGGAAGAGGATGGCCAGAATCTTGTCGGTAACACTCCGCCCGCTAAGCGTGAGCCAGACAGCCAGGCAGACGAGGGCGTTACAAAGGATGCCGCGGGTCACCGCTGCGCTGAAAGGCAGGTTGACCTTCGCATTGGCGATAGTCAGGGCCGTCACCCCGACGTGGTAGTCCGAGAAGACCCACTGCCTGGTGAAGTACATGAATATGACGGTCGCCAGGGAGCCGAAGAGGTTACCGGCGTAGACAATAAGCCAGTTCCGCATCACCTGGCCCAGGGTCAGCTTACCGCCCACCCACGCCATCACAATCAAGTTGTTGCCGGTGAACAGCTCTGCCCCCGCAACCACCACCAGAACCAGACCCAGACAGAAGACGAGTCCTCCGACTAGCTTGTTCATGCCAAAGCTGAGCCCGCTGTCTGTGATGACGAGGGTGAAGAACTCGGCGCCCAGACCGATAAAGGAGCCCGCCAGGACAGCCAGAGCAAACATGCTCCAGGGGTCCATGGTTGCCTTCTTCACGCCGACATCCTCCATCCGCTCTGCCATCTCCAGCGGTGGATGAGCATCTAGGGTGATTTTATTAGCCACAACGAACGATCTCCCGATTAGCTAGCGAACGACGTCTTACGCCCACCACGTAGCCGGTAGTCAGGAACGCGTCTCCCCTGCCACCTGCCGATGGGTCATCCTCGGCACGTGAACCGACTCACGGATGAGTTGTATGAGACCAAAAACCAGTAGTGTCCACACCGCCGCCGGCACAACGATTGTGATGCCGACGTCAAGGATGCTGAGTAAGCCAGTCATTCTGCGCAAGCCTCCTTCATAGGACTGCATTATTCCTTTCTCTGGTGCCCAACCGTTCCGCCTTGCGGGGATCGGCCGCACCAAAGACCAAGACGTAAAGCGGCAGCAGCTCTCAATAGCCCCTCGATGCTACCAGGCCTCCCGCTGGAGCACACAGTTCAGAAGGGTGCACTGGCGGTCGGTTAGCTCACCGATGTGGGCCTCTATCCAACGGATATCCCCGGTCACCAGTGCCGCCTTCTCCCGCAACGTCAGGCTGTAGTCTCGGAGAGCGGCCGAGCCCTCATCCAAGATATCCGCGATGAAACCAGGATCCTGAGCGGCCCGGTCCAGCACCTGGAGAATCTCGTTCTCGTTCACCATCGTGAACGCTGGATGGGCAACCTGCGTGTCGAATACTCTGGTCACCGTTCGCGTCTGCCAGGGCATTCCATTCTCTGTCGTGATCGCCATCTGTTTCCTCCCCTGTTTCCGATAATGAGCTCAATCCACGAACCAAACAAATCCGTCGGATCCTCTCCCGCCCGCGACGAGAACTGAAAGCCTGCTGCTCGCGCCGGAGGTTCGTCTCTCGCGACCTCGGCGCTTCAGGTGGACCTCCGATGCCTCGGCCAGGCTGTACATCCTCTCCCTCTGGTCCTTATGCTAAGTATAAGGGCCGTGCCGCCGCCTGTCATCGGCTGATAGGCTAAGCTTCACATAGCAAGAGAGGCCTGCGTCGTCACCCCACGTCTAGTCTGGATGGCATATCCTCCCGTTGTCATATCTGCTCAAGGACGGCGGTCTTTGTGTCCGCCACAGCCTACAGAGCAACCGGAGCCGGAATAGGCAAAGTCGCGTGACCAAGTGTGAGCCGACCTCGCATACACGGACTCAGCCAGCCGATCATCCTGGTCGTGTCCGATAAGCCATGTCGCGCAGCGCGTCCCCCGGCATCCTGCCGAGAGCCTATGCCACATTCCGCTGATGGATGATTCCTTGCTCCTCATGCCGGATGCTCTATAATGAGGCGGGGAAGTGGCTAGTCACAGGCAGGGGGTGCCATGAGCAACATTAAGATCATGTTGGCGGAGGACCACGTCTTGGTGCGAGAAGGTACCAAGGAGATGCTGGACCGGGAAGACGATATGGAGGTTGTGGCCGAGGCAGGCGACGGCGAGGAGGCCGTGCGGCTGGCGACGGAACAAGATCTCGATATCGTCATCATGGATATCGCGCTGCCGAAGCTCAACGGCATCGAAGCAACCAAGCAGATCAAGGAGATCAGCCCCTCTACCGCCATCCTCGTGCTTACGGCCTATGACGACGATGAGTACGTTTTTGCCCTCCTTGAGGCTGGAGCGGCCGGCTACCTCCTGAAAGACGTCTCGACGGACGAGCTGGTGGAGGCGATCCGAGCCGTACAAGCTGGCGAGTCGATGCTCCATCCCGCCATCGCCCGTAAGGTCGTCAATCGTTTCAGCCAGCACGTTGAGGCAGGAAAGGAGACGCCTCTTGAGGAGCTCACAGAACGCGAGATAGAGGTCCTCCAGTTGGCCGGGAAAGGCATCACGAACCGCGAGATCGCCGACAGTCTCTCGATCAGTCACCGCACGGTGCAGGCCCACCTGAGCCACATCTTCAGCAAACTGGGGGTCGGATCGCGGACCGAAGCCGTCGTGTATGCGCTGAGAAAAGGTCTACTCACGTTCGACGACGTCTCGTGAGTTGTCCTGATCCAGGGCCACGCAGATGAGCGATGTGCCGGGCGACTAGCAGCCCTGGCGCGGAGGCAGTTCTCACCTACATGCGACGAATCAGACGTGGAACAAGGACCAGATACTTCTGGATACTGGTAGCTATGATGGCCGGCATTACGGCCATCCACTACTTGACTCCCCAAACCCGCTCATTGCTGCCGATTGTGGAGCTGTCCTTGAGTCGGCACACCGTCGAACGGATCCTCTTCGTGCTGCCGGTGGCGGCGGCCACGTTTGCGTTCGGGCAGACCGGCGGCATCATCACGCTCACGCTGGCAACAGTAATCATGGTGCCGCGGGTCGTCTGGCTCTCCGATCGGCCGATGGATGCCCTGGTAGAGACTGTGGTAACGGGCTTGGTCGGCTATCTGATCCTCTGGATGATCAAGACCGAGGAGAGTGAGAAGTCGCTTCGTCAGGAGGCCGTCGCGCGTATGAGGTCCTTCAACGCGATGTGCTCCATCGTGGCGAAGTCATTGGAGCTGGATCAGGTCCTCAACGAGACCCTCGATAAGGCGCTGGAGGTAGCGGACTTGGACGTGGGCTGGATGTACCTGCTGGATCGACAGGCTGACGAGCTGGTGCTCTGCGCCCATCGCGGCCTGGATGGAGAGACCGTCGGGGATCTGGAGCGGCTGCGCATAGGAGAGAGATTGTGCGGACGTGTCGCTGAGACCGGTCAGCCTGTGGTGGTGGAGGACCCATCACAGGGCTTGCAGACAGGAGAATCTTGTCTGCGGGATGCGGGGTTAAGGTCCCAGATCATCGTCCCTCTCACGTCGAAGGAGAGGGTACAGGGCGTGATGGCCTTGGGCTCTCGAGAGCGACGGAGGTTCCCCTCGGCGGATGTGCAACTGATTACGACATTCGGGAAGCAAATCGGCGTAGGCGTCGAGAACGCTCAGCTGCATCGGGATGTCGAGAGACAGCTCCGCATCCAGCGGCGGTTGAACGAGGTGGCCGAAAGGATCACCTCGGAGCTGGAGCTGGACAGGATCTTGCCGAAGGTGCTCCAGATTGCCGAGGAGCTCATTGAGGCGGAATGCGGATTCATTGCCCTCTTCGATCCGGCGACAAAGCGCCTCAGCTATCCCTACCTGCACAATCTGCCCCAGGAGCTGACGGACGTCCTGGTGTCCAAAGGAGAAGGCGTGGCAGGAGAAGCGATGGCGACCGTTCAGCCGGTGGTCATCTCGGACTATCAGAACTACGTCAACGCCGTGCCCGCCTTCCTGGACGTCGGGCTCGTCAGTGTCGTCGCCGTACCGATCGTGAGTGGCAACCGACCGTTTGGCACGCTGGCCGTGGGCAGTCTGCACGAGATGAAACGGTTCTCGGCGACGGAGGTATCGACGCTCGCCGGCGTGGGCCGTGAGGCTGGCATCGCCATTGACAACGCACGTCTGTACGAGAACATGCGTTACTATGCCCGGCAGATCACTCGCGCGCAGGAGGACGAAAGGAAACGCATTGCACGAGAGGCGCACGATGAGACGGCCCAGATTCTGGTCGCGCTGTCGCGCCGTCTTGACGCGCTCATGGCATCGTCCGAACTACCGTCCACCGCATTCAGGGAGCGATTGGAGAGCGTCCGAGGGCTGACGACGGACGCCCTGCAAAGCGTGCGGCGCTTCAGCCAAGATTTGCGTCCTCCTGTGCTCGATGATCTAGGTTTTGTCGCCGCTGTCCGAGGGCTGACGAGAAGCCTGGAGGAAGCGGGCGTGGACGTGACGGTTCGCGTATCGGGCAGACCGTACCGGCTCTCAGCAGAGGAGGAGCTGGTGCTGTTTCGAATCGCTCAGGAGTCGCTCAACAACGTCAGGCGCCACGCCAACGCTTCCGAGGCGAGGGTTATGGTATCGTTTGGTCAGAAGAACGTGCAGGTGAGCATAGAGGACAACGGCGACGGCTTCGATGCACCGGACAAATTCGTCGATCTGGTGGCTTCGGGAAAGCTGGGCCTCGTCGGGATGCACGAACGTGCCCGTATTCTGGGCGGGACACTGCGCATCGAGTCGGAGCCCGGCAGAGGCACACGCGTGCTGGTGGACGCGCCGGTGCACGAGAGAGGCATAAGCTCATAACAGGCGTGTGGCTTAGGCAACTAGGTAGTTTTCCCACTGCAGATCGGCAGCATCTTGGGAGAGCAGATGAAGAGGGGAGTTTGAGGTGAATCGGGAAGCAGAGCCCTCTGAGAGGTGGGCGCCCCGTTTTTTCACCATCTGGACAGGGCAGGCGCTGTCGCTCCTGGGCAGCAACGTCGCGCAGTTCGCTCTCGTCTGGTGGGTGATCAGGACCACCGGCTCGGCCACGGTGCTGGCGACGGCCACGCGCGCGCTCTTCTTTGTGGCCGGTGTGATGCAAATCGCGGTGGGACCGGGAGGGTTCCGGATACCTCTCCTGATGCAGCTAGAGGATTATCCTCGAAGGACAGCGGCGGCCGACGATCCTGCGATGGCAGCCAAGTAGATCAGGGGCAGGGCTCGTCAATGCTCCAACTCATCAATGGGTCCTAGCACACAGCGAGGATCAGGTTAAGAAGGGAATTGAGAGCGCTGTGGGCAAGAATCGCGGGCAACACGCTTCCCGTTCGCTGTCGAAGGACGCCCAGCCCTATCCCCACGGCGAAGGAATAGGTTGACTGAGCAATCGACGCCCGGTGCAACTGGAAGCGATGGTATTGGAGGTGCATCAGGCCAAACGCCAAGGCGGTCAGCCAAATCCTGCCTGATAGGTTGAGAAACCCTGCACGGCCGCTCCAGCCGTCTATGAGGTCCCATAGCAGCCCACGGAACAAGACCTCCTCACCAACGACGGCGATGGCAACGATGTAGAGCATATCGAGCCGGTCATGCCCGGGGCTTGGGAGTAGAACGGCCAGACCGGCGAGGATAGCCACCACCGCTGACATCGCGAGTGACCGTCTAGGATCAGCATCCCAATGGAGCGATCCTGGTACTGATTCCTGGGTCGTTGCGCAAGCATAGGCTGAGTACAAGGTCAACGTCAGCAGCGTCCAGCAAGCCATTCTGACCACGGGCCGGCTTGCAGCGATGGCAGGCAGAAAGGCGTTGGTGATCGCGTAACTGAACGTTAGCGCCAGCACGAGTAGCAGGAAGAAGACGAGTCTTGCACCTTCCCTAAGAGCGTTTGCCAAGTCTGGCATCATGGTCGTCAGCCATTGGAGGAAGCGCCGATCGCCTTCAACAAGGTGTGGCCCGCCGGCCAGCAGAGTTCGCGCAGCAATCCGTGACGCTTCAGCTTCTCCTCCGCCTCGCCACCCATATCATGTCCGAGCTGTCATCTCGCAGCTCGTTTCGGTGGAAATCACCGTAGACCGCCTCGACCGTGAACCCGGTCCGCGCCAGGAGATGCTCCATTTCGAAGCGGAAGACCACGTGGAGCCGGACCTCGCCTCTGTCGAGACGGTCCACGACCTCCCCATCCGGCCCGAGCTCCTCCCAGACCTTCTGAGAGATCGCCGTCTGCGTGGCGGGTTGATACGACCAGGCCTGCAGCGTCCGGAACGGCCGCCCCGTCTTTGGATGGACGAAGGGATCGCTCGTCTCGAAGACGCCAGCTTGATCCCCGGTCAGATCCCCCAGCCAGTCTATCTCCGGCTGGTCCAGGTGCACCACGAGCCGTCCACCAGGAACGAGATGTCGTCTGATCGCTCCGAGAGCCGCGACCTGATCGGCCGCCTCCACGATATTCTGGAAGGAGTGTCCGGGTATGACAACCAGACCGAAGGCTCGGCCGAGTTCGAATGACCTCATGTCGCCATGCACCCAGCGAATGTTGCTCATCCCGGCACTCTTTTTCCTGGCCACGGCCAGCATAGGGGGAGACAGATCGAGACCGACGACATCTGCGCCGTCGTGGGCCAGACGTACGGCAACTCGGCCCGTGCCGCAGGCTATCTCCAACACGGCGTGGCCCTGGGACTTCGCCTCCGCGGCCAGGGCGCGATAGAAGTCAAGCTCTCCGGGCCAGTCGGCAACGAGGGTGTCGTACGTCTCCGCGTAGAACGCTCGAGCCCGTTCAGAGGCTGATTCAGCCATGGCCACGCTCCTGGGGGATAGTCGTCAGCGGTCTGCCAACCGCAGGAGGCCTTTCATCGCCAGTGGGTTGGCTCCTTGGGCACCATCCCGCTGCCACCACACTGCAGGCACGTCCCGTTGCCGCCACACATGACGCACTTCCTTTGATAGCCGAACACTGGATCGTGTCCTGTTCCCAGGCAGCGCTTGCAAGCTCCCTTCCCGTCACACTTGGGGCACGTTGTCATGCGGCTGCTGCGCACCTCTTTCATCCCGCACCTCCTTCCGCCTCACAGGCTTTCCCCGACCCGCGGCACGATGGTCGGGATACCCTGACAGCCACCCTGCTCTTCAGCTTCCGACAGGTCTCGAGCGGATGTGCCTCGTCGTGCATCGCTCTGTCTCCCTTGCAGCGTGTCGTCGCCCGATAAGAGTCCTTGACCTACCCGCCGGACGGCGTCCCTTCCCCATGCTATTCTACCATGTACGGCTCCACCGCGCATCGGTCAGAAGTCGGATTCGACAGTCACCAAGATGAGCACCACGTGCGGAGCTTGGGCTGCAGTATGCTGGGCCCACACACGCGGAAGATGCTTGACTCCTCACATCTGTGCTGTATAAACGTACTGCTGATCGATCGGGCAAGTTTTTGGGTGATACGCAGGGGAGGATGGCAGTCGGGGGCGTACTGCAACAGCGTGTACGACCGGGACATCCTACCCCCGAACCGACTGGACCTCAACGTCGGATTCCGGTGTATGAAAGACGTTGGAACGCATGACGATTCCGGCACAGAGGGAAAAAGGTGCTTCACGACGAATGCCGTGAGGGGATGATATGGACACCACAGAGGCGGACCTTTTCTTCCTTCGACGGGCTATCGAGCTCGCCGACGAGGCCGGGAAAGACGGTAACCTGCCCATCGGGGCCGTCATCAGTCTTGACGGAAGCGTGATTGCCGAAGGGAAGAACACGGCCTGGTTTCCTGTCCATAATCCAAATCGCCACGCCGAGATCGAGGCCCTTCGCCAGGTATCCCAGGAACACTGGGAGCATTCGCGAAGGATGACCCTCTATACCACCCTCGAACCCTGCCTGATGTGCCTGGGGGCGATCCTGCTCCATCGGATCGGGCGAGTTGTGTATGGATCGACAGATACGTATGGGGGTGCGAGCCAGGTCATCGGACACATGCCCCCGTTCTTCGAGGAACGGATAGCGAGAGTCGAGTGGCTTGGCCCCGCATATCCCCAGGCTTGTGACGGGCTGTTCGAACGAGTGATGACCCTGGTCGAGGAACGCCGAGGAACCGGGTTGTGAGATGAGTTGCTAGAAGCCGAGACTGGATCCTGAACGCAGTTGGTTGGGCGATGCTGACCGTGATACCTGCGGTGCGGCTGATCGACTGAATCTCCATCGCGTTGAACGCCTACTCCGGCGGATGCATCCCCGTCGGGCCCGCGCAGGCCATCCCAAATGGGATGGCTTTTTCGTTTTCTATGTCTCCTGGGTACATCGTGAAATCTATCACGATGTACTTGACGCTCCGCCCGCCGAGTGGTAGCATGTAGTTCGTGAAATAAAGCACAAATAGGGATACACCAACGTGGAGGAGAGAGATGCCGCATAACATACCGACACCCACCCTGAACCGACTGCCCATCTACTACCGGCGCCTGCTGGACGCCGGGGAAGAGGGTGCTGCATACGTCTCGTCGGCGGAGCTGGGGCGCAGCGCGGGGGTCCCCCCGGCGCAGGTGCGCAAGGACTTCAGCTACCTCTCCCAGAAGGGGCGTCCCGGCGTGGGCTACGAGGTGCCGGCGCTGGCGAGCCACCTGGAGGAGTTTCTGGGCCTGGTGAACGCCAAGGAAGCCGTCCTGGCGGGCGTGGGAAACCTGGGCCGGGCGCTGGCCCTCTACCCCGGCTTCCCCGCCTACGGCCTTCACATCGTCGTCCTCTTCGATAACGACCCCGACAAGGTGGGACAGGAGGTCGGCGGGCGGACCATCATCCCCGTGGGCCAGATGGGCGACACCGTACGGCGGAGGAAGATCCGCATCGGGATCATCACCACGCCGGCGGCGGTGGCCCAGGAGGTGGCGGACGCCATGGTCGAGGCGGGTATCAAGGCCATCTGGAACTTCGCCCCGCAGAGCCTGGAGGTGCCCGGCGACGTCTACGTGAAGAACGAGGATCTGGCGGCGGAGCTCGCCGTCCTCTCCCACCACGTCAACCAGATGAAGATCGTCCCGGAGGAAGAGCCGGCGTGAGGTCGGAAAAGCGCGAAGACCTCTACGTGCCAAGACTGCTGTATAGAAGAGAGGACGAATGAGAGCAGACATAGCTGAACGCAGAGAAGAACAGACTGACCTTTACCGCCTGAGACCGGTGTCTCTTTTTGCGTGGCTCGCCCTGATCGGCATGCTCGTGACGGCTTGTGCGGCTCCGGTGGCGGCGCCGACCCTCGAACCCGCGCGGGAGAGCATCGTCGTGTACGCGCCCGCCACCCCCTCGTCCATCCCCGTCATCATCGCCGCGCGGCAGATGCCCGAGGTGGACCTCACCATCTTCACCGACCACTCCCAGGCCCAGGCCCTCTTCCTGCGGGGCGACGTTGACCTGCTGGTGACGGGCCTCGCGGTCGGGGTGGAACTCTTCGACGAGGGGGTGCCCATCACCCTCCTCAACTCGTACGTCTCGGGGCTGACCTACCTTGTCACCCGGGACGGGCCCGTCGAGAGTTTCGACGAGCTCGCGGACCCCGAGGTCAACCTTCCCTTCGAGGGCTCTCCCATCGACGAGGTTACGCGTTTCCTCGTGGAGAGCGAAGGATTGACGTGGGGCGAGGATGTCGTCCCCGTCTACTCCCCCTTCCCCGCCTCGGTGGAGCTGCTACGTCAGGGCAAGGCCTCCGCCGTCGCCCTCCCCGAGCCCTTCGTCTCACTGGTGGAAGGCGAGGAGGGGATCTTCGTCTCCCTCAGCTACGAGGAGCGCTGGGAGACGCTGACGGGCAGTGGTGATGGGTACCCGCAGGTGGGGACCTTCGCCCGCGAGGATTGGGCGAGGGAGCACCGGGAGGTCGTAGCCGAGTTCAACCGCCACATCGAAGATGCGGTGAGAACGATTCGCGAGGAGCCGACGGAAGCCGTCGACGTGGCGGCGGAGGAGCTGGCGTTCCCAGCCCCCGTGCTGCGTTCCGCCCTCCAACGCACGTCCTTCGCACCGCGCTACGGCGCCGAGCTGGAGGCGTACGTTCGCGACTACTACCGGGCCATCGGCGCCCCGCTGGATGAGAGCTATGCGATCTTTTTCTACGGCGATACGAAATAGCGTCGTCGGGTTCGCCCTCTTTGTGGCAGCCTGGGCCGCCGCCGCGCCTTTCTTCCCGGCGTACGTCCTCCCCTCTCCCGTGGCGGTGGCGGGCAATCTGGGCAGCTACGTCGACGGCGCCTTCCTCGGCCATCTCGCCGTGACCCTCTACCGGGTCAGCGCGGGTTTCGCGGTGGCGTTCGTCCTCGGTACGGGGGCGGGACTGGCTGCCTTCGTGATGCGGAAGACGCAGCACCTCAACACCCTGATGATGGCGCTGCAAGTCGTACCGGGCACCATCCTGGGCATCGTCTTCCTCCTCGTTTTCGGCGTCGGGGACTACACGCCCATCGCCCTCGTCGCGTTCCTGACGCTGCCCATCATCGCCGTCAACACCGTCAACACCCTTGGTGGGAGGAGCGAGCAGCTTGAGGGTTACCTCCTCGCCAGTGGAGGCAGCCGGGCCCACCTGGTGCGGTACCTCTACCTGCCCACCCTGGTGCCGGCGGCGCAGAGCAACCTGACCATCGGCTTCGGGATGGCGCTGAAGATCGCCATCCTGGGCGAGTTCATCGGGGCGCAGAGCGGCATCGGGTACCTGCTCAACGTGGCGCGGGTCTATTTCAAGATGGAGGAGGTCTTCTTTTACCTGCTGACCGTGCTGCTGGTGACGGTCTGTTTCCAGGCAGCGCAGAGTGGGTTCTTCGCCGTGTTTCTGGAGAAGTACTTTTATGGAGAATAGCAGATGAACCACGAAAGCGTTTCGTGCGAGAAGATGTTGCAGGTGGACGGGCTGACCAAGCGCTTCGGCGCGCAGCCCGTCATCGACGGCCTCTCCTTCACCCTGCGCAAGGGTGACAGGTTAGCCGTCTCGGCGCCCTCAGGTTCGGGCAAGACGACGCTCATCAGGATCCT
>Ga0207797_1000719_pt1 | contig 25299 bp, 17 predicted proteins | sample PRCRCaboRojoPR_6_FD_187275 | JGI IMG/M metagenome (GOLD analysis project Ga0207797, IMG submission 187275) | Marine sediment microbial community from Cabo Rojo, Puerto Rico - PR CR 10% Liquid 1 (SPAdes) | ecosystem: Environmental > Aquatic > Marine > Coastal > Sediment | place: Cabo Rojo, Puerto... | reverse complement strand
TCCCATACTCCACCGTCGCTGTCAGCCCGGACACCGCGCTCAGCGTCACTGTCAAGGTGGCACATCCTGCATCCTCACCAACCGTGTACGTATCTTCTTCGAAGCTGACGATAGGTGGTTCGTCATCGTCCTCGATGATCAGCACGGCACCATCGGGTACCCCCAGGAGCGCCCCCTCTGCATCCGACAGTGTCAGAAAGACCGTCTCGTCAGCCTCATAGAGCTCGTCATGCTCGTCGGACACAATGTCGACCGTGAATGTTTTCTCGGTCTCTCCCGGCGCGAAGGTCAACTCACCGCTCTCAGCAACGTAGTCCTTGTCCTCCCCTGCCGTCGCCGTTCCGTCGCTCGTCTCGTAGTTCACCGTAGCGGTGCAACTAGCCACTATGTCCAAGGTGACGGTTATGGTTGCCGTTCCATCTTCTTCTCCAACACTGTAGCTGCCGCTGCTGAAGTGGACCGAGCTCTGGCTAGGTCTCTCACCATTGCGAGCGTAAGTGACATCCCACCTGTTCCCAACTCTCTTCACATAGACCATATGAAAGAACGGGTCCCCTCCAGGTACCGTGCCACCGATCTCCAGTGCCGGGGAAGCGGCGTTGTTCCAATCGAGCGTATGGAACGGGGGGGCCTCAGCCGCCCAATCTACGCTTAAGCTCTTTCCATCCGTTGCATAGTTGTAGTAGACAGCATAATCACCCCCGCCAGCGTCCGCGTGCCATGCGACGGCAGGCCAGCCCTCCTCGGTCATCGCTACGGCCGGCTGTAAGCTAGGGAAGACATCCAATGAACCTGAATCGTACGGATGAGACACCGCTGTACTGGTCCTCCCGGTGCCCACCTCACGGGGTGGATCCCAAGAGCCGAGATACCCGTTCTCGTTGGAGCGCGCATAGACCAAGTAGCATTGGTCACAGGATGAAGAAGACGCACACCAATCCCAAACGACAAAAACCCGACCCGACCCGGCCGCCACGTCTGGATTACCGGGCTGACCACGCTCCCCCTCCTCACCGATAGGCTCCCTGATCCACTCTGGCGAAGAAGGATATCCATACCAGACCTTCGTTTCCGGCGACGACTCGGCCCAGACCACGTGGACGGAGTCGTTCCCGTAGGTAATGGCGACATCTTGACTGACCATGCTCGGACTGTCCAACATCTCCGGGGGCTCCCAGCTCGTGCCCGTATAGGAGGTGTAGTAGACGTGTCCGCCGCTCGAGCCTTCCCGCCTCGTGCTCCAGACTACGTGGGGAGACCCCGTGCCATCGAGCGTCAGGTCGAGTGAATTGACGCGTACATTGGTATCACAGATCGCAGCGCTGGGGGTGCATTCGTCGCTGGAGAGATCGCAGGTCCCGTAGCGGATCTCGTAGTCACTCCCGCTTAACTTCACCAAATAGGCCACGTGGGCAATCCCTGCCTCGCTGACATCCAGCGCTGTATCGTAAGCGGGTTCGGCTTCGAAGGGCATCGTCGATCCGTTCCAAAGGTCACCCACCGTTGCATCTCCCAAAGGAGAGAGAGGGGGCATGCCCACCCAGGTACCAGCAGCCCAGAGGCTGGAAGCGCCAACAGCGACATCGGGAGCATTCGGTTCGCCTGTGCTTGATAGATTCGTCGTCGTGAAGTCGATCTGAGTCATAGCTCTAATCACTCCGACGAAGCCTACCAGAACGATCAGAGACAGCATCAGCGTGACCGCCACTCCACGCTCCATCCATCCCTTTGGTATCAAGAGATAGTCTCCCATAACTCGTGCGTCTGTGCTTCGGCCAGTGTACCTATCGATACCAGCTGCTGTCGTACCAGAGTTGTTAGAAGACACTGATCAAGGCTGAACATAGGCTGGAGCATCCTCATCGCAGGTCTAGATCCACAGTGGTCAGTCCATCTGCAAACACCTCAGCACTCCTGACATCCCAGTAGAGCCAGCCATCCACCCAGAGTTCTGAATACACGCGGTAATTCCCCGGTTCAATATTGTAGAAATGGTAAGTCCCTTTAGGAAAGTTATCCTCACTACCCAGACTGACCGTCTGGTAGGTAACGTCCGTATTCTGGTTGTAGGCCCAGACAGCAACGCCCGCTTCCGCCCATCCATTGAGGTTCAACGTACCGCCGATAGAGCCCTTCATCGGCTGCTGTTCCGGGACAGGCCAATCCACGCATACCTCACATTCAAGTTCATCCAGGTAGAACCACGTGCCTCGCCGATCCGTGTCCGGGACACCGGAGAACGTGACAGTCGTTTGTGTATCGGCCAGAGACACCACGTCCACGTCGTCACTGAAGTTGATGCTGAAAGGTTGCCAACCGCTGTGCGAGAAAGAGTCATCATCGATGATGATCAGTGTAGCAGGACTGTTGGGTCCAATCACGGTCTCCCCAGCATCAAACAACTCCAGGCTGAGCGATTCGTTCTCCTCATACAGATCATCGTCGATGATCGAAACAGTGAAGGTCACAACCTCCATGCCTGGTTCGAACGTCAGAGTCCCACTCACCGGATCATAGTCATCCAACGCCGTGGCCGAACCCGCCACAGTCTGATAGCCCACACTCAGGGTCTCGGTCACCGGTGCGCTGAGGGTAGCTGTGACGATGGCCGAGCCATCCCCCTCACGCACCATATACTCGCTGCTGGTGAAGTCAACTGTGAGATCCCCCGCCGCATCATTGTCGACGATGGTGAGGGTGGCCGGGATGTTATCGCCTAGGGTCAAGCCTCCACCTGACGTACTGACACTCACGTTGTCCCAGTAGTAGTGTTCATCGCCACCGCTCAAGTCAGCCCTAACGATGACCCGAAGTGTCGTACCAGTGAGATTAGAGGCGCTCAATGTCTCCCAGTTATCGCTGTTGAAATTGTCATTCCTGCTGCCGATCAACGTCTCGCTACCGTCCAGTTCATAGAACACACTCACGTAATCTGGGTCGTCACAGCTCCCCGCACTTCGAATATCTACCGAGACATCCACGGACACCGCTCCAGCGATATCGATCTCCTCAGACTGCCAGACTCGCTCACCACCGGTGTCACTCGCATCGAATCGATGATTATCATCAACCGCGAACGTCCCGCTGCCGGAGGAGACTGACCAAGCTGTATCGCCGGTGTCCTCGACGGTTCCGGAACTCAGGTCTTCGAAGTCCTCTACCCATTCCAGAGGCTCACTGTAGAGTATGAGTGATACTGTCTCGGAGGTCTCATACACTGCGTCATCGATGATGGTTATGTCGAAGGGCTTCTCAGTCTCACCCGGGGCGAAGGTAAGCGTGTCGACAACGCTGGTGTAATCGTCCGGCGCGGTGGCCGTGCCGTCGGAGGTAGCGTAGTTCACCACGACTGGATCGCTCAACGATTGGCTCAGTGTGGCAGTGATGGTCGCGGCGCCCTCCCCCTCACCTACGGAGTAATCTGGGCTGCTGAAGTTCACTGTCACATCTGGAATGTCGGCGGGATCGCCTGTGACTGAGATGTCATCCAAGTAGAACTGATCATTCTGGTAGTCCCCTCTGAAGTAGAAGGCAAGACGGAAGTTGGGATTGTCGTCTGCCGCGGTGCCAGAGAGATCAAAGGAGCGGCTTATCCAGCTGCCCCGCACAGGAGCATCCTGTTCCAGAGTATGCCACTGAGCACCATCGTACCATTGGGCCTCGAAGATGTCCTCACTCGACTCAAGCCCATCGTCTTTCTTCCAATAGCTCACCTGAATGTTCTCAAAGCCCTCGGTGCTGATGCTTCGGATGAGGCTAGGAGGATTGTCATACTGCTCTCCAACCGCGCGAACATGATGAGACCCACTATGAGGCCCGTCCACCGTCGTACGCTCTATTGAACCACCGTTGTCGCTATGGGACCAGCCACTCCAGTCGCTATCAAACGACGTGGCGTGGATCACTTCAGATGCAAGAGCTTCAGCCACACGCGGGGCAAGGCTAGCCGACGCTAAGAGACCTTTCCGGGATCCGTGCCGCCTAGACGACATAGTCGAAGTTTCCAGCGCGTTGCTTGCGCCTGAACTACTAAGATCCGGCTGGCTTCCCACCGCGTCTCTACCAACGGAGCGTGGGTTTTCAAGTTTCAGGTCAGGAGTCAAGGACGTGACAGGCGCGGCGGACTCTAGAGCCGCCTGGGGCATAGCACCAGTCGTAATCAGCTTCGGCTCCACGACGCCCTCCAACGCCACAAACAGCTCGTCGTCCACATCCACCGTCTCGCCGATACTGCACCCTGTCTGGCTCTCGTCGATCAGGTATTGACCACGCACGACCAAGGTGGTGGAGACCGTCTCCGTGCACGTGCCTGTGAGATCCGGGATCGTCACCGTCTGATTCAGCTCAGGTTCGTAGACACTGCAGGATGGCGGCCACCCTTGGGAGGCCTGGAGGACGATAGACTGGACCCCCTCACCGTAGGACCGAGGGTAAGGCGCCGCGTACTGCCAATCCCATGCTGCGTACATCGTCCCATCGTCCTCGAAGTCACCACCGTCGAAGAGCTGTTGACAGTCTCGGGAACCCGGCGGCTTGCAAGGACCTTCGCCCCAAGGAGACGGCTCTGGGTCTACGTCCCCGCATTCTCCTCCATACACGTCAGTGATATGGATGAAGCAGATCTTTGCGTTACTAGAACCCGCAGCAGGCGTGATCGTGAGCGCACCATCGTCGACGATCACTGTCGCTGAGTACTCGTCGAAGTTGTCTTGTCCGTCGGGATCCTGCTTGACCGTCCCTTCGATGCTCACTGTATTGACCTGATCCGTATAGGACGGATCGCCCATAACCAGGTCGATTTCGTATTCGCTCTCAGGGAGCTCAATCTCCCACGTACGGTCGCTGTACTTCTCCATGTGGTTCAACGTGTCGTATCGCTGATCAGGCGCAGACCCATCGTTCCGGTCACGGGTCTCATAGTTGTCTCCATCCCAGCCATAGGCATATCCGTTACCACGATCACCGTAAGACTCACCTGAGTCCACCAGATAGCCGGAGGGCGTGTCGGCGCTTCCCAGCTGGAAGTTGATCTTGATCGGTTCCGTCTGGAGCGAGCCAGCTGTCTTGTTGAGCCAGTCCGTGTTGTTGTACTCGTTCCTCTCCTCGATCTCCCGTCTGGGATCCACATAAGCCTCTATCGTGTGCTCGTAAGGAGACGTAGCGACCCAAGCCACAGTCGTTATCGTCTTGGTCATGCCGGCACCCAAGGACTCCACCCATTGCTTAGCCAGGGAGCCCCCCGTCTCATACCCACGATCGATGTAGAAGTCGACCTCAAATGGCGCTTCAGCCGGGCCTGCGGAAGTGTTCTTGACGACGGCCGAGAGCCTGAAGAGCGACTCGGGACAGATGGTCCCCGGGTCCACGATCTCAACCTCCAGGTCAGGCCGAGCTACGATGACCTGAACCTCGGCTGACTGGGCGACAAGATCGCCTTCATCGCCACAGCTACCGCCGCTACTATGAGTCTCAAACACGTAGGAACCGGAGCTGCTATCTGGAATGGTGAAGTTGATCCCGGTCTCACTGCCATCCACAGTGCCCAGAGACACATCCGTATCAACGCTAGTGCCAACGCTACACCACCAGAGATCGTAGGTTCCAGCAGAGTGATCGTTCACGTCGACCTGAACGTCGTCTTCGGCGTAGACCTCGTAGTCGGAGACGGTGATGTATGGCTCCAAGCCAAGCCACGTCTTGGTAGCCCCATCACGCTTCTCACCATCATCCCACGTGCCGTTCCCATTGTCTATCCAGGCCTGAATCGTCGCGGTATCTGAGTAATTCCCGTAGAGCGTGATGACAGCCTCACCACTGCTGTCAGTCCGGACACTCGCTTGCTTCGGCTCATTCCCAGAGTAGCTAAACCCCCCGATGTCGGTGGCAAACGCGACGGTCGCGCCTTGCACCGGCGATCCGTTTTCGTCCGACACGGTAACTGTCAATTCGTGAGCCCGCTCCTCTGGCAACACATTCTCTGCATGCGCCGGTCTCAACGTGATCTGATGCCCGGGCTGGATCCATGTACAAGTTGCAGAATCAGATGGTTCCCCATTCCAGACGTGGTCTCCGTCATCGCCTATCCACGCGCGAAGGGTCGCCATGCCTCCAGTACTGCTCTCCAGTGTCACCGAGGTCTTCCCGCTGCCATCGGTGGTATACTCGATATACGTGGTTCCGTTCGCCAAGAACGTGCCGAAATCAGTGCGGAAGCTGACAACCTCCCCAGAGACAGGCGAGCCGCCCTGCGTGACCTCAACGTCAAAGACCTGGGTGGTCTCATCCGGCAAGACTCTCGTCGCATCCGTAGGCGTGAGAAGGACCTTATAATCTGACTCATCCTCCCCTTCCGGCTCATCAAAGGATGGGTCTGTCTCGAAACGGGGAGGGGGAATGTCACCAAAACCGACCTGGACCCCCTCGTTGACCACTTGCACCTCGGCCTCCACCGGGACGAACTCAACGATCTGACGGTAGAGGGGATCAAGAAGCTCTATGTTGTGTCTGACGTAGACACGGACCGTGCCTCCCTCGATGCCGGGATGATCAAGACAGGGGTTGTCGCTTGTGGGGCTTTCCACCGGCCCCCAGGGCCGGTAGTCGGAGCAATCTACCTGGAAGGACGGAAATCCCCATACCCCAACTCCGAAGAAGCCAGGCTCCTGGTGATGATTGGCAAAAGCCTCGGGAAGGAAAGCAACCTCCCTGACGCGCAATCCTCTAGCCGCCTCAAGCGCTCGCATCTTGATCAGGTCGATGCGCCGCCTTAGATACTCAGCCTCGGTCTCGTTGGCATCAGCGTGCGCGTGATCGTCGTTCTTAGAAGGACAGTAAGGATAGCCATCAGGTCCATTGGGAGGGGCCGGGCCGTCCGGATCCATCTCCTCTGCCAAGGTGAGATCATTCGGATCCCCATCGCTGAGATCGTTGATCCCATCCTGCAGCACGCCGTCCTCGTCCAAATCCATACAGGCACCCTGGGGAGGCTGGTAAGTACTGGCAAAACGAGCCGCTTCGCGGGCCGCGTGTTGGACAGCCACGTAGCCTTGGATGACCAAAGCGGTCTCGATGATGCCCATAACGATCATCAGTAGAACAGGTAGAACCAAGGCGAACTCGACGAGACTCTGACCTCTAGATCGGTTGTCCATCACTATTCCCTCTTAACTAGCGCTGCTAGCCACCGCTCGCGGCAACACTCGCATTCCAAGCCCAGGGCTGTCCACTGGCTGATCCTCCTGCCGATGCTCGGATCTGGAGTAAGTGCGGTGATACCGTGTTCAGAGGATTTGCTCCCATGCTAGCTCTCTCATTGTACAGCAACGGGCGGCGTGCTAAGGTTACAGGAAGGTTACAGTATACCTAACGACCTCGGGTTCCGGCTATCAGAAAAGAACAGCCCCTGAATAGACAAAGCCCCGACCATGCGGGGCTTTGCTCGGCATGATAGTCGTCAGCGTATGACTAAATAGCGTTCACGACGTTGCTGAAGACGTTGCCGATGGCGGGGCCTAGGATGGCCAGGATAACAATTACCACGATGGCCACTAGAACAAGAATCAACGCATACTCGACCAAGCCCTGCCCTTCTTCACGAGGTAGGAACAACATTCGCCTCACCTCCTTAAATGGGTCTATTCCTAGGGTGACCCTCACCCTAGACTGACCCTATTATACGCAACTCAAGCCTGATACACAATAGGACCTTCGTACTACCGAACTGCTACGAAATCGGCAGAGCGAAGGTCACCTTCGTGCCTCGTCCTAGCTCGCTGTCAAAGTGAATCTCCCCACCCAGCATCTCGATCCGCTCTCGCATCATCGCGAAGCCAAGCTTCTCTGCGTCCTGAGACGATAGCGCGTCCGTGATCTCCAGGCCATCACCATCGTCCTCAAAAGTCACTTGGAGCTCCTCGCCTTTCATATCCAATGTGATACGAGCGCTGCCAGCGTGGCTTACCTCCTTGGCGTTGTTGAGCAACTCCTGGATAATGCGGAACGTGGTCACCTCCTTGTGCGAAGCCAGACGTCGCTCCTGGCCCATCACAGTGAGATCGGTAAGCAGATCGCTGGTTTCCGAAAAACTGTCCAGATACCGTCTTAGCGTTGGAACGAGCCCTAGATCGTCTAGCATCATCGGACGTAGATTGAGGATAAACGCCTTGACCTTCTGAAACGTACCTGCCACGGAGTTCTTGAGATTCGTCAGCTCGGCACGCGCTTGCTCTGGGTTGGCGTCCATTAGGCGTTCGCAGATCTCGGCCTGCAGGATCAGGTTGGTCAGCGATTGCGCCGGCCCGTCGTGCATCTGTCTGCTCAATCGTCGTCTCTCGCGCTCCTGTGCTTCGATAATCCGGACGACCGACGTCTGCACAGGTTGCTCAGCCTCTGGTTCCTCCGGCTCATAACGCTCAGGATGATCGGCATGCTCCAGGATGCTGCGGAGTATGTCCAGATACCGCGCCATATTACGCTGATCGCTCTGCAGCTTCTCCAACTGCCCACGCATCGTGAAGAGACGCCTCTGCGTGTCAAGCACAGTGGTGTACGCCTCCTGCAGATCCTGCCGCGGCACGGTGTCGATCGATGATTCCACCTGCCTGAGCTGATTGGTGGCCTTCGTGTTCCGCTGAGCCATGCGCTCTACTTCGTCGCTCGTCTGTTGGATAAGAAGATCGATCTCCTTGAGCTCACGCTGCGTCTTCTTATACTCCTCGCTGCACGCTTCCAAAAACTGCTCGAACGACGTCGCATCGTTGTTGCTCGTCACAACCATCACACCTTACTCCCTATGCTCAATTCTCGCCAGCGCTGTTTTCCTTCGTGCGCAACGGCACCCAGCCACGCCGGAGTGCGGAGACGGCAGCCTCGGTTCGCCCAGTCGCCCCTAGCTTCCTGAGAATCGCCGTCATGTGGTTCTTCACCGTCTGGTGGCTGATGCCCAAGTGATAAGCAATCTTCCGGTTACTCATACCTTGAACGACGAGTTCCAGGATCTCCATCTCACGCGGCGTCAGAGGGGAGAGGAAATCCTCATTCCCGCCAAAGACTTCTCCTCCAAACCGCTTGAACTTCCTCAGCAGCCAATCGCCAATACCATCTTCATCCAGAACCATGTCATCGACGACGTAATGTCCCTCGTGTACCTGGCGGATAACGCCTATCAATCGTTCAGGTCGCACGTCTTTAGCATGATAGGCCGATGCACCAGCGCGAATAGCATGGTAGATCTGCTCTTCGTCATCATAGGCAGTTAGCATGATCACCCGGATGTCCGGAAAGCGATCCTTAAGCTCACGAGTGGCTTGCAGGCCGTTCAACTCGGGAAGGTTGATGTCCATGATGACAACGTCAGGACGCGACGTATCCGCCTTCTCTATTGCCATCTCGCCGTCGACCGCCTCGTCGACGACACGTAACCCCTCCTGCGCCGCCAGGACATTCCTCAACCCCTGGCGGAAGACTGGATGGTCATCCACGATCATCACATCGATTACATCCACCATTGCTCATCCTCCTATGGTGCCTTGGTTACCCCCGTAGCGACTATCCCCTCGCCAATCCATCCTCAGCAAGGTGAACAGCTGCTACAGACTCAAGTATATCATAGGAGGGGTGACATGTGCAACTCCGAACCACAATTGCTTGCGCTGTAGCGCCTTCGGGCTCCGGGTGAGCAATGTGGCGGATATCAATGAGACCCCGGTGCCAAACAGCGAGCGAGATACCCTCGACTGCCCCGGAGCCTGCAGATGGGGACGCCCCCCCCAGGAAAGAGCGGACTTGTTGTCCCGTATGCGCCGAAACAGGTCTCGTGGTATACTGAAGCGAGTGATCGGAGGGCAGCCCTCCTCCAATGATCGCGATCACACGCAAGACAGGAGACTCGATATGCCTCGAACCTCATCGGTGGATCTGGATCGAGAAGAGGCTGGGACGAAGCCAAGGAACGGCTGCATGCCTGCCTCTCTCATTGCCGTGTTGTCACTTATGCTGGTAGGGGCCGCCATCTTCTCTGCCTCGATGGTAGAGCGCACGATACTGACGCCCTATGAATCGTGCATCTATCCAAATGTGTACGTCATGGAAGAGAATCTCGGCGGCTTCACAACGGAGGAGGCCAAGCAGCACCTGGGTGAGATCTTCGCCCATTGGGATGCAGGCGACCTGGTCCTAAGCGATGGTGAGCATACTTGGCGGACGCCCTGGTCCGAGGCTGGCATGCAGCTCGACGCCGAGGCAACGGCGCGACGCGCCTTCGCCGCTGGCAGAGACCAAGGTTGGAGGGCCTTCATCTCTCTCTGGCTCGGGGAGCACCGGTGGTCACCTCGCCTTGACGTCTCGCCCGTCTTCTCCATCGACGCCGAGGCCACACGTCACGCCCTGGAGAGGATCGCCCCGGAACTGCACAAAGCTCCCACGGACGCGGCCCTTCGGCTGGATGGCGACCAGGTAATAGCCACACCAAGTCAACCGGGGCGGGCGCTGGACATCGACGCCACGACAGAGAAGATCGTCAACACCGTCACCCATCTTGGACCCGACTATCCTTTCGCCCCCACCTACCGCACCGTGGAGCCAAGCGTTGTGGACGTCAGCGCCGCTAGAGCTGAGGCCGAGGCTATGCTGGACCGGGAGATCCACGTCACCGCCAGGGGGAAGCACGAGGGTGAGACGTTTGCGTGGGGCTGGACGTTGGGTCGAGAGACCATCGCTGACTGGTTGTTGGTGGAGAAAACGGACGTAAGTCCTCACTTTGCCGTACAGGTTGACCGAGACGTCGTCGATACCACGGTGGCGGGCCTGGCGACGGAACCCGAGGCAGACGATTGGGGGTTTCCAGACGAAGAGGCAACCGCGAGAATCCTGGAGGTCTTTGAGGCCGGTGGAGGCGCCGTCGCTGTAGAGCTGACCCCACCGCCGCGCATCTACGTGGTCCAATCGGGAGACCGCCTGACCACCGTCGCCGTCAAGTTCGGCATGCCGCCGGGGTTGATCGCCGAAGTGAACCAGGACGTCAACCTGAACCAGCTATACGTAGGGCAGGAGTTAACCATACCCCCGCAGGACGTGTTGACCCCCTATAAACCGGTGCCCAGCAAGAAGATCGTGATCAGCATCGACGAGCAGCGGCTGCGGGCCTACGAGAACGATCAGCTGCTCTACGATTGGCTATGCTCCACAGGGAAGGAGGACTCACCGACCTACAGGGGACACTTCCAGGTCTTAAGCAAGGAGGAGATGGCCTACGCCAGCCAGTGGGACCTTCAGATGCCCCATTTCATCGGCGTTTACCGGGCTGGCGGGGATACCTACAACGGCATCCACGCCCTGCCCATTCTCGCCAACGGACAACGTCTATGGGCGGGCCACCTCGGATCGCGTGCCTCCTTCGGCTGCATCATCCTGGGTATCCAGGAGGCGGAGACGCTCTTCAACTGGGCCGAGTTGGGCGTGTCTGTGATCATCGAATAGGGTAGACCCTGTACAGGAAAGTGACCGATCGTATGCGCTCTGACCACAGAATTGTTTGTGAAACGGAACGGCTCATCCTTCGAATCGCAACGCTGGAGGATGCTGACTTGTTTCACGCCCTCTGGACCAGCCCGCAGGTCATGACCAACGTTGGATTCCCGCAGGGTCTCCGCATCGAACGCAGTGAGATTGAGAACCGACTCTCGAAGCAGCGTGACGAGACCCTGGAACAGTTGCTGGTCGTAGAAGTGCGGGCCACCGACCAACCGATTGGAGAGGCCTATCTCAGCCGGCCAAGCGATGCAGGCGTTGCAGAGCCAGACGTCAAGTTGCTCCCCAGGTTCTGGGGACACAGGTATGGTACCGAAGCTTGGAGAGCATTGGTGGCCTACCAATTTGAGCATACAGACTGCGAAGTGGTACAGGGCACGCCCAACGTCCACAATTCAGCCTCGATCAGAATGCAAGAATCCGCCGGAGCGGTACGCGTTGGGGAGGGAGTCCACCAGTTTGGTGAGTCTATGCGCGACTTCACCACTCCCGTGCACCACTACATCTACCAAGTGCACAGATCAGATTGGGAGCGAGGCCGGAGGGCACAGAGCGTATCAACCAGCAAACAAGATACAGAATCCCTCCCCCCCGAGGCCGGCAGGAGGAGCAATCCGTGAAGGATAGAGCTAGATCGCGTTGATCCGGACATAGTCTCACGTTGTCTGAAGTTAGCGCTGGTTGGCGCAAGTCTCGCAGAGACCCGGGATCGACAGGTGCTCCAGATCGATCTCAAAGCCATACGTTTCTCTCATCCTGCTGGCGCAGACCTCCAAGGCCTCTGGCTCCACGCCGATGATCTTCCCACACGAGAGACAGACCAGGTGAAAGTGCTGCCCGTGTAGCCCCAGCAACTCGTAGCGACGCTGACCATCGCCGGGGTCGACGGAGGCCACCAGGTGGAAATCCTGAAGCAACTCCAGCGTGCGATAGACCGTTGAGATATCCAAAGAGCTGCTCATATCACTCACGCGCTCGTAGATCTCATCGGCGGTGGCGAAACCCTCGATATCGTGGAGCACCGAGAGCACCATCTCTCGTTGTGGCGTAAGCCGGAAGCCGTGCTCACGCAGGCGTTTGAAAAAGACCTCTTCACAGGACATACCAAACCCCTTTTTGAGTTTGCTGAAGGCGTCCTCGCGGGCACCCAACAGAGCCCCTTTACCCCGATCTTGTGGGAAAAGGTACGGTGATCCGTCAGCCAGAACGGCGCCAGCTTAGCATCCCTCACCCCCGCTTGCCATTCAAGCGAGGGTTGACCCGCGTTTCCAGCGAGAATCCCACGAAGGTCAATCCCAGAACCACCAGCGTAATGCACAGCCCGGGCGGCGCTGCCCAGCGGATCCAGACGTCAGAGATGAAGATTGTAGGATACTCGAAGGCATAGCGCAACATGGAGCCCCAGCTTTTGACCGTCGGGTCACCCAAGCCCAGGAAGCTGAGTCCTGACTCGGCCAGGATGACGTGCTGGAACTCCACGATGAAGCGCACCAGAGCCACGGACAGCGTACCGGGAAGCAGATGACGCAAGAGGATGCGGCGATCATTCACGCCCACCGCGACGGCGGCTTCGACGTAACCATCGTGCCGCTGGCTCAGAATCTGAGAGCGCACCAGACGCGTCGTCTTCGTCCAGCCGAAGAGTGTGAAGAAGAGGACCAAGGTCCAGAAGCCAGGCTTGAGAAACGCCGCCAGGAAGACAATTAAAGGAAAGCGCGGTACGGCCAGGAAGATGTCGACGACGCGCATAATGACGAAACCAAGCCTGTCGTAATAGCCGGCCAGGACCCCCAAAAACACACCTGCGACGGTAGAAAAACCGGCAGCCAGGCAGCCGACCAGCAGCGAGAATCGTGCGCCGTAGAGCAACTCACTCAGGATATCCTGGCCGATGTCGTTCGTCCCCAGGGGGTGGGAAAGCGACGGCGGAAGCATCGGCGCATGCATAGCTGTGGGATCGTGAGGTGAAACCCCCGGTGCAGAAACCGCCGCCAGGGAAAACAGCGCTAGCAATCCCCAGCCCACAACACCCAGCCAGTGGTCCACCCTATGCACGTGCTCTCCTCACCCGCGGATCGAGCCGTCCATACACCAAGTCCGCGACCAGATTGAGCACTAACACGAAGATCATCGTGACCAAGAAAGCCCCCTGGAGCAGAGGATAATCCCGGGCCGCGCCAGCCTCGTAGATCAACGTGCCCATGCCGGGATAGGCGAACACGACTTCGACAAACATAGTGCCCATGACCATAAAACCGAAGCGCATAGCGACCGTCGTGACGATGGGCAAGAGTGCGTTGGGCAGCGCATGGCGCAGGAGCACCAGGGATTCGAGGATGCCCTTGGAGCGAGCTGTCCGCACGTAATCCTCGCCGAGCACGCCAAGCATCGAATTGCGGGTGATGAGATAGATACCCGGAAGATAAGTGAGTACCAGCGTAAGACCGGGCAGGACCCAATGATGTGCCAGGTCCTTCACCTGCGCAAACCCTCCAATCCGCGCGGCCTCGGCGCTTTGTGCACCGCCGATCGGGAAGAGGCCCCAATGATAGCTGAAGAACACGATGAGAATCATCCCCAAGAAGAAAGGTGGCCAGGAGCCCAACGAGAAGACGGTGAGCAGAAGACCGACGTCGGCTCTAGAGCCACGCCGCCAGGCCGAGACAGCACCCAGCACGATGCCCAGCGCGATGTAGATCAAAGCTGCAGTGCCTCCGAGGAGGAACGTCCACTTGAGCCGGCCCAGAATGACCGAGCCGACCGGGGCGTTGTAATAGATCGACCATCCCAGGTCGCCGCGTGCCAGGCCGCTCAGATAGTCCCAGTACTGAGCCACGACCGGCTTGTCGAGTCCGTAGTATTCCAGGAGATTCGCCCGCATCTCCTCGGTGAGCAGCATCGGCGCGTCGGCGCCCGGATCGCCGAGTAGGTAGGACAGCGGATCCCCCGGCATCATACGCGGCAAGAAGAAATTGAGTGTCAGTAGGACAAGGGTGGTGATCAGGTATTGAACGATTTTGGTGCCACCGACGTTCATCTACATCAGTATCTTTCGAGGGTCACCCTCACCCTAACCCTATCCCTGGAAGGGAGAGAGAACGCGGTCATCCGCACACCCCTCCCCCTGAGGCAAGAGGGCCGGACGAGGGTAGAGCTTTACGGTAGAAAGATCAACTTGTTCATCGAGATCGGGATGCCAAAGCCGACGCCGCCCTGGGTGTAGAACCAGGAGTCCAACACGCTGGCGTCGTACACCGTCCACATCTTAGGATGATAAAGCGTCAGCACCGGCAGATCCTCGGCGATCATCTCCTGCAGCTCCCAGACCAACTCACGACGCTGCGTCTCATCGACGGTGGTCGCTTGCTGCTCATAGAGCTCGTCGTACTCGGTATTGTCGTACGTCTGGGCCGGCCAGGTCGGGGTCTCCAGCATGGCCGGATTGGCGATGCCGCCATGCCCGTTGATAGCCAGGTCGAAGTTGCCCTCGCGGAGTAGCCCGTCGATGGTGCTGTAATCGCCGGTCTGCACCTTAACCTCGATCCCAACGGCCTCCAGATTGGCCTGTACCAGCTCGGCCTCTCGTGCGAAGCCGGCCGTGGTGATCAGGCGAAGGCTCAGATCGGTAGCCCCGGCTTCTTCCAGCATCGCCTCGGCTAGCTCTGGGTCGTGCTCATACGCGGGCAGATCGGGGTTATGCCAGTCGGTGAAGGGCGAGAGGATGCCCAGGCTGGCCACGATGGCCCCGCTGTGGGTGACCTGATCCACGATCTGCTGTCGGTCAACGGCGTGGGCCACGGCGCGCCGCAGCTCAACGTCGTCGAAGGGCGGCCGTTGCGTGTTGAAGATCGTCTGCAGCACCCAGAAGCTAGGCCCGTCGATGATGCCGTAAGACTCATCATCCCGAAATGTCTCCACCGCCTCGATCTCCTTTCCCCAGAACGAGGCGTAGTCGATTGTGTCCGTCTCCAGCGCCAGAGCCTGGTTCTCCACATTGATGAAGGTTAGCTCGTCGACGGTTGGGGGGCCCTTGAAATAGTCGCCATTCGCCTCGTAGACGTAGCGGGCCTCCTCTTTGCTGTACTCTAGCAACTTGAAGGGGCCGCTGCCGATGACGGCGTCTTCTGACGTCAGCTTGACCGGGTCATCGACACCCTCCCAGATGTGCCTGGGGATAATGGGGAGCGAGCCGAACAGACCCTCGTGGGCCCCCGCAATGGCCTCCGTCAGATTGAGGACGACGGTCTCCTTGTCCACCGCCTCAACGCTCTCGATCTTGCCAACTGGCCACGACCACTTGAAGGCCCCCTGATTGGCCTTGAAGTACCTGAAGGTGAAAGCCACGTCCTCTGCCGTCAGCGGTTCGCCGTCGTGCCAGGTGGCGCCCGTAGCCAACGTGAAGGTCCACTCGGTGCCGCCGTCGGAGACGGCCCATTCCTCGGCCAGCCAGGGGATCACCCCGTCCTCGTCCTTCCAGGTCAGGGTGTCGAACAGCAACGACATACGGATGTAGCCCGGGCCGCGCGAGTAGAACGCGAAAGGCGACGGATAGCCCCAGTCACCGCCAGGTAGCGTGAGGCTCTTATCCGCTCTCAACCTAGATGTGGACGTCGCAGGATCCAAAGTCGCAGCCGGTGCAGGATTCCCGCACCCGGCAAGCAACGTCACCGCTAGAAGTAGCATACATGCAGCCAACAATCTCTTGGTCACGAGAAGACTCCTCAGCAAGATCTTTGCGTCAGTAATCCGTTCCCCCATAGTGTGGGGTGTCATCTTCCTTCTCTCCAGTAGGAGGCCAGAATGAAGGTAGGCATATGAAAGATCATCTGCCCCCAACAGATATCCCAGATCCATCCAGAGCATAGTACTCAGCACCAGCGCAAGCAATGCAAATCGGCTGGCCGTCCCGCAGCCGGGCCTTCGTCTCCATGACGCTCTCGCCGCAGACGGAGCAGATGGCCGAGTCGTGAATCGGGGCATAGGCCGGCAGGTCAATCTGCTTCTTCTCGATGGTGAAGATCTCCTCCTCCGGCAGAGCCAACTGCTTGTACGAGGTCTCGGCCCAGAGCTCCGACAATCGTGCCTGCTCCTCGGGCGTCGGCTCCTCGCGGTTGGTCACGATCTTCTCGAACAGCTCATGGGCCTCTGGGTATCGCTCATCGAAGCTGGTGCTGTAGGCGGCGCGCACGGCGACACGGACAGCCTGAGCCATCGTTGGATGCCCGCCATCTCGCTTGGCCACCGTCACCGCCGTCTTGCCCAGATCGTGGTAGATCAGGGCGTTGTTGGCGAAGGAGCAGCCAGTCGTCATCTGGACGCCATCGCTGAAGCAGTTGTTGGCCTCCACGATGGCGATCACCTCTTCCATCCCCAGGTTCCGCTCGATGCCCAGCGTTTTCAGCGCGGTGTAGCCAGCGCGGACACCGAGGGCGACGTAGGGACAGAAGTGACCGTGCAGCTCACCCGCCTTCTTGAGCAACCCCTCAAGGTCGCCCTCGCGGACCATCGCCTCGATAGGCGCCCTAGGATTCTCCGGCAGTGGTACAGTCATTCCTTCCTCCTGTCTTTCAGTCAAAGGATCACCTGCCCACCACACGCCGGGCAAACGATTGCTGTATGATAGCCACAGCACCACTCTAGGCACATTGTTGGACCTCAATAATACTTGAAAGTAGGTGTTAATGCAACTAATTGCAACAACCAAGATTATAGAACAAGACTGGCGTTTGTCAAGCATGAAGAAACCCCAGGGGTATCAACCCTGGGGTCTTGCCCGCCTCCATCAAAGGACAGGAGCATCACCTACCCAGCGTCGTTGTCCGGCAGCGGCACGCCAACACGGCGCGCCCATGCTTCTCGCAAGTCGGCCACTAGAAAGATCGACCCTGTCGCCAGCAAACCGTTGTCGGGATCCATCATCGTCAAGGCACGATCGAGCGACTTCCTCACGTTCAAGCTGACCTCCGCCCCGCCCCCGACCTCGGCCACCACGTCAGCCAGCTCGATCGGAGCCATAGCCCGCGGATGATCGGCGCGGGTGACGATGGTGTACTCACTTATCGGTACTAGTGTCTCTAGCATACCCACAATATCCTTGTCGGCCGAGGCTCCGAAGACCATCACCCAACCCCGGTCAGGGAACCATTCCTCCAGGGCGTCTCGAAGCGTCCGTGCTGAATAGGGATTGTGAGCACAGTCGACGACCACCAGCGGGTCCTGGCTCAGGATCTCCATCCGTCCAGGCCACCACACCTCTCGAAACCCCGAATCGACGTCCTGAGCGGAGATATCGAAACCTCTCCGGCGGAGCTGGTCGAGGGTTGCGACAGCGGCTGCAGCGTTCTCTAGCTGATGACGGCCCAGAAGAGGAATCCAGTACTTCCCGTCCAAAGCAGATCCCCCATCGACAACGCGTCGTACCGTAAAGGACTGTCCCTTATTATCAGCAGGACCCATCTCGTAGTCCCAATCTCGACAGATCTCCACGAGCCTGACGTCACGTCGCCGGCTGATCGCCTCCAGCACTTGGATTGCCTCGGCGCGCTGCGGGGCACTCACCGTCGGGACACCAGGCTTGATGATCCCGCCTTTCTCCCCCGCGATCTCACCCAATGTATCACCCAGCAGATAGGTATGATCGAGGCTGATGGACGTGATAACAGCCGCCTCAGGAGTTAGGACATTAGTGGCGTCCAAGCGCCCCCCAAGCCCCACCTCCACAACGGCCACCTCCACGTCGGAGCGAGCGAAATAGAGGAACCCCATCGCGGTAATAACCTCAAATGTCGTCAGGTCTGGCATCTGTTCAACCCATGGGCGAAGCTCTCTAACCAGATTGACGACCACGTCCCGCTCGATTTTCTCGCCGGCAACGCGAATCCGTTCTCGAAAGGTGTGCAGGTGTGGCGAGGTATAAAGCGCTGTGCGGTAACCAGCGGCTCGCAGGCACGACTCGATCATCGCCGATGTGGAGCCCTTACCCTTGGTCCCTGCGATGTGCACCGATTGGAAGTCCCGGTGCGGGTTACCAAGGGCCTCCAACAAACTCTCAATCCTCGCCAGATCGAATGCCTCTGGGGTATACCGCTTGACACGCTTCGTCTCGTAGTCGGTAAGACCATGCAAATAAGCAATAGCTTGTACGTAGTCCATAGCCCTCTAGCCTTCGTCTCGTATCGCCTGATGACAACGAAGCCCCATCTACGACACGGAACTGCGCGGAGGAGATCCACCAAAACGCCTCCCTCCTGTCTCGTTGTCTGCTGTCCCAGCTTGCCTCCGGCCGACGCAATCATCCAGAGCACTGGCTCGGCCATCGATTGTACCCACTTCGACACGTAGTGCAAGTCGTTACGCCAATTGATCTCATAGAGGCGAAAAAGGAGAGGTGACCAGAGCCAGCTACAACTAGTTTACCATTTCATCGATTCATGGTACACTTTCACGCACCCAAGGAGGTTAATCACGTTGCGAAATCGATATCGTCTACACGTATGGTTCTTGATCGTGATAATCGGGCTTACAGGCACGTTGACCGCGTGTGGTGAGAAGCGTCTTCTGACCAACGTATCCTTCGACAGGGACCGCATCACGCCCAACGCTGACGGTAACACGGACGTCCTGAAGATCACATATGGCCTCAACCGCAGCGCCAGGGTCTCGATCACCTTCGAGGATTCAGACGGCACCCACTACGTCTTCCGTGACCATGCTCGCCGGGGGCCATCCGTCGATCAGCCCTATCAGGTACTCTTCTCCGGGGTGGTCGATGGCTACACGCTCTCGGATGAGACCTTTGTCGAGTTTGACGTGGAGAAGCGAGTGCTTCGGGACGGCGACTACACATGGACGGTCGAGGCCACTGATGAAACAGGACACACCGAGCGCGTGACCGGGACGCTCACCATCGCTGAAGCGGACACGTCGCTGCCGGAGCTACGGAACTTCACGGTCTCTCCGAATCCTTTCACCCCCAATCGGGACGGAATCACCGATCGAGCCAAGATCAACGTCGCTCTCTCCAAGGACGACACCTCACTGGCGGTCTATCTGTTGGACGAGAAGGGAACCCGCTACCCGGTAGAGCGAGACGAGCAGACGCTGGCCCGAGAAGGGCAGGCCGGTCTCTATGCCTTCGATTACGACGCCGGCGTCGACGACGGCGCACAGCCGCCACCGGATGGCGAGTACGTCGTCTACGCCGAGGCCGAGGACGTCGTGGGGCAGCGCACGGTAGCGACCACCACGCTCACCATCGAAGGGGGCGGTATGCCAATGGCCTACATCTTCAACGGCGAGGTGGCGTGGTCCTCTCAGAGCGTCCCGCTCGGTGAGACGCTCACGTTCACGTTGACCGTGGAGAACGACAGCCCTGCTCCGATCCGCACCAGCGGTCCCTCGCCCGGCACCGTCTACGAAAGCGACCAGAACTACGCCACCCTCGGGGAGTACATTCAGTCGGGCGTCTTCCGTGTGGCCATCCACTGCGAGAACGCGACGACCAACTACCCTTGGCGTTGGGCCGTGGGCGATGAGAGTGTCCTGGTGGAAAGAAACGGTCAGCTTTACCTACCTCCCTTCACGCGTGCCGTTGTGACGGGAGGCATCCGCTTTGTCGATGTTGTGAAGGCCCGCCAGGAGCAGTACTGTTGGGCCGGTCTGATCCACGAGGACGTGGAGATCTCACCGGTCAACGATCGCGTCGATCCGGTCTCGCTGCTCATTGAGGTGCCGTAGGCTGTGGCTGCATAGGCCGCAGAACTTGCGCTCCGCCCCCTTCGGAGATATCATACACTTGGTCGCTTAAAGACCACCTAACGTCGCCTTAATGAGCCGTTAAGAGTCTTGTGCGATAATAAGAAACGTCTGGAGTCGCTAGGACGTGAAGCTGAGGGCTTGCGTCGTGTGGCTTTCCCAGGTGAGTTGGGAATCGGCACGACCAGAAAGGAGGGATAGCCAGAGAATCACCACCTCGGCAGCATCACCCAGGCCAAGCGTCACATACTCGCTCACTAGGAACTCCGTACACAGTGAAGAATCAATCAAAGGAGGTAGCAGAGATATGTCTAGGAAGATTCTCGTAACGATGCTCGCCCTGCTGTTGGTCGGCACGGTGGTCGCCTTGAGCGGCTGCGGTGACGAGGCAGCTCTCGGCGAGTCGGAGGAAAACCCCATCGTCTGGTCGTTCGTGCCCTCAGGCGAGACCGAGCAGGTGGCCACTGGAGCCCAGGAGGTAGCCGACCTTCTCAACGATGAGACGGGTCTCTACTTCGAGACGAACGTTGCCACGGAGTACGCCGGCGTCATCGAGGCTATGTGTAGCGACCCACCGGAGGCTCACATGGGTTCGTTGGCCACCTTCGCCTATGTGCTGGCAAACGAGCGCTGCGGCGTGGAGGCCGAGCTGGTCGCCGTACGCTTCGGCAGCCCCACCTATAACGGGCAGCTCATCACCCAGACCGACAGCGGCATCGAGGGTATTGAGGACCTGGAAGGGAAGACCTTCTGCCGCCCCGACCCACTCTCCACCAGCGGCTGGATCATCCCCAGCCTCTCCATGCGAGCTGAGGGGATCAATCCTGAGCAGGATCTTGCCGAGATCGTTGACGCCGGCAGCCATGACGCGGTCGTCGCAGCGGTCTACAACGGCGACTGCGATGCCGGTGCCACCTACGTAGACGCACGTGGTACGCTTGAGGAAGAACAGCCGGACGTGATGGAGAAGGTCGTCGTCTTCCACGTCACCGCCGACATCCCCAACGATGGCGTTCAGTTCATCCCGGACATGGATGAGGAGCTGAAGAGCCAGATCGTGGAGGGACTCCTGACCATCTCCGAGACCGAGGAGGGGCAGGAAGCTCTAGACACCGCCTATAGCTGGGCCGCGTTGGAGAAGCACGGAGACGAGTTCTATGACCCGTTCCGACAGGTGCTGCAGGCGTCGGGCGTGAGCATTGAGGATCTACAAAGCGACTGATCCGAGAGCGGGTAGAGTATTGCACGAAGGGGGGCCAGCCCCCCCTTCGTGGCACCAGCGTGTCTTCGCGTCCTGCGTGTGTCGAAGCCTACGACGTCTACTCTCGCAGGCTTCGACAAGCTCAGAATGGAAGGACACGGGATCACTCGATACCGAGTCTATAGCGCAGCACCTCGAGTAACCGAAATGGAGGATGCATGCTTGAGGTCAAGAATCTGACCAAAGTCTACGACGACGGGACCGTCGCCCTCAAGGACGTCAGCTTCACGGTGGAGGAGGGCGAGTTCCTCATCATCATCGGCCTGAGTGGCTCGGGCAAGTCGACACTGCTACGCTGCATTAACCGACTCATCGAGCCCACCGAGGGGAGGATCATCTGGGACGGAGAGGACATCACGGCAGCCGATGCGACAGAGCTGCGGAAGATCCGGCGTAAGATCGGGATGGTCTTTCAGCACTTCAACCTGGTCAAGCGTTCGACGGTGATGGAGAACGTGCTGGGAGGCCGGCTGGGGTACGTGCGCCAGTGGCCCAGCGTCCTGCGCCAGTTCCCCAAGAGAGATCGAGAAAAGGCAAGCGCCGCCCTGCAACGCTTGGGAATCGCCGACCAGGCCCATAAGCGGGCGGACGAGTTGAGCGGCGGACAGCAGCAACGCGTAGGCATTGCCCGGGCGCTGATGCAGGATCCGGAGATGATCCTGGCCGATGAGCCGGTGGCCAGCCTCGACCCCGTGCTGGCTCACTCCATCCTCGATCATCTGGAAGATCTAAACCAGGAGGAGGACATGACGATTCTGTGCAGTTTGCACTATCTGGATCTCATCCAGGAGTACGCCTCGCGCGTGATCGGCCTGCGCGCGGGCGAGATCGTCTACCGAGGAACCCGCGAGCAGATCCGCGCTATGTCGGATGCCGAGTTCAAGGACATCTACGGTGAGGAAGCGGTCCGGGTAAGCGCTGGCCCAGGGGAGGGAGGACTGAGCTGATGGTGACACGAACCACACAAGAGGAGACCGCCCAGAGTTTGGTATCGCCCCCCGTAGCGGGAGTGGCCTCCCTGCTGCTTCCCGGCGTGGGGCAGCTTCTGGCGCGAAAGGTCTGGCGGGGGATACTCATCCTTGGCTCGGTGATCAGCGTTATTGGCCTGCTCGCTTGGCGCATCGACGCTCTGGCCCATCGAGAACCGACGGCGATGGCGAAGCTGACCAGAGCTTTTGGCCGTCGTCCCTTCTTCGTAGGCCTGATGATCGGGGCCACGGCCCTGCTGTGGCTCCTCAGTGCCCTAGATGCCTACCGACTAGCCCATCCAGAACAGAGAGGCATCTTCTGGGTCTTCATCTTGATCCTAGTGCTCTTCTTCACGTTAGGATGGCAGATCAGCGAGATCGATCTGTACAAGGCAGTAACAGAAATCTCCGACACTTGGCCCCTCTTCTCTCGCGTGATGTGGCCCTGGCAAGCGGCTGTGACGCGAAGGACCGAGACGATCAGTGCCAGGGCTCCCATTCAGAGTCCGTGCACCGAGGATCCGCCCGAACCGCCGGAGAAAGAACCCGGCGAACCCTACTTGAAAGCAGAGCCCACATGCGGCGAGCTCTCCGAGCTGGACGAGGACAACGATATCGTGCCGGGCACGATGCTCACGGTCACCGGCGAGAACTTCGCGCCCAACACTGAGACCCAAGTCTGGTGGGAGGATCCCATCGGAAACGAGTTCCGGGTGCGCCAGGAGGGCGAGTACGTCACCGTACAGACCGACGACCAAGGGACCTTCCAGGTCGAGGTCCGCATGCCCTATCGGCTCCTTCCACCGAGCGCAGAAGGTCCGCAGATCCACTATGTGGAGTTGAGGCAGGTCTCCGACGTCGGTCCTCCCATTGCCAGCGAGCCGCTGCGCCTGAGCATCGAGCGTATGATCGAGACCATTTTCCTGGGCATGATGGCCACGTTCTTCGGCATCATCTTCGCCGTCCCCATCAGCTTCCTGGCAGCCCGCAACCTGATGTCCGGCTCCTGGTTCTCCATGGGCGTCTACTACGTCACCCGGGGCGTTCTCAATATCGTGCGCTCCATCGAGCCCCTCATCTGGGTCATCATCGCTGCTCAGTGGGTCGGCCTGGGCCCCTTCGCCGGCATCGTGGCTCTCACCATCCACACTATCGCTGCCCTCGGCAAGCTCTACTCCGAGTCCATCGAGAGCATCGACCCCGGGCCTATCGAGGCCATCCAGTCCACCGGGGCGACCCGCTTGCAGACCATCGCCTTCGCCGTGGTGCCGCAGATGATCCCGCCCTTCGTCTCCTTCTCCATCTACCGCTGGGACATCAACGTCCGTATGTCGACCGTCGTCGGTCTGGTGGGCGGTGGCGGCATTGGCTTCATCCTGATCCAGTACATCCGTCTGCTCAACTTCCGTGCAGCGGGCATCGCGGTCTGGTTCATCGCCATCACCGTGGCCATTCTGGACTACGTCAGCGCGGAGATTCGGGAGCGGTTCGTATAGAACCTTGTCGGAGCGGCATGCCGCACCTGACGGTCGTCATCGTTAGCTGGAACGTGAGGGAGCTGCTGGCTTCGTGCCTGCGCTCCCTCTTTGATGACCTAGACCGCACAGAGACAGCGGTCACAGTATGGGTGGTGGACAACGCGTCGACCGATGGCACGGCAGAGATGGTGGCAGACGCTTTCCCACGTGTCCGTCTCATCGCCCAGGAGGAGAATCTGGGCTTCGCCGCCGGCAACAACCAGGCTCTAAGAGCATGGCTTCGTCAGCCCCAGCCGGCAGATCGCGGTGGTTTCGTCTGGCTTCTGAACCCAGACACGGAGATAGAGCCGAGGACGACGTCAGCCTTACTTGAGGTACTGGAGAGCAACCCAAGTGCCGGTGTAGCAGGAGCCAAGCTCCTCTATCCCGACGGGACGCTTCAGCAGAGCGCCTTTCGCTTCCCTGGGCTGCTCCAGCTGGCCTTCGAGCTCTTTCCGCTGCCGCAACGGTTCTACGACACCTCGCTCAATGGACGCTATCCACGGCGCCTCTACGAGGGGAGGGAGCCTTTTCCTGTTGACCATCCTCTGGGCGCCTCCATGATGGTCCGCCGAGAGGTCGTTGAACAGGTGGGACTTCTCGACGAGGGATATCGGATGTATTGCGAGGAGATCGATTGGTGCTGGCGAATAAGGAAGGCGGGCTGGGGGGCCCTGTGCGTGCCGAGCGCTGAGGTGATCCATCACGCCGGACAGTCGACGTCCCAGGTACCGATCCGCTCCTTTGTCAACCTGTGGACGAGTCGCGCACGCCTCTACGCCCGCCACCATGGAACGCCGACCTGGCGTCTGGCGCAGGCTATGGTTCGCACTGGCATGCGACAGCGTATGCGGGAGGCCAAGCCGGAGATGGCCGAGGCTTGCGAGGAGATCATCCAGGCTTGGGAGCGCACCCGATGAGCGTCACAGCCATCGTCCCCACGTTGAACGAGGAGGAGAACATCCTTGAGTGCCTTGAGAGTCTCGCCTGGGCAAGTCAACGCGTCGTATTCGACTGCTACAGCAGGGACAGGACCACGGAGCTAGCCCGCGGCGCCGGGGCAGAGGTGCTCCAGCACCCCTTCGAGAACTATGCCCAATTCCACAACGCCGCGATGGAGCAGGTCGACGTTGAGTGGATCCTCTTCGTGGACGCCGACGAGCGGGCAACACCCGAGCTGGCCGCCGAGATCAAGGCTGTGACAGTGCAGGATCCCGAGGAGGTTCTCTGGTGGATCCCCCGACACAATTACATCTTCGGGCGGCTCACGAAG